>Ga0209758_1000438_pt1 | contig 70094 bp, 71 predicted proteins | sample AraplaMF_Col_mMF_FD_184258 | JGI IMG/M metagenome (GOLD analysis project Ga0209758, IMG submission 184258) | Arabidopsis root microbial communities from the University of North Carolina, USA - plate scrape MF_Col_mMF (SPAdes) (version 2) | ecosystem: Host-associated > Plants > Roots > Endosphere... | reverse complement strand
CTGGTGCGCGCAAATCTTATGCACCGCCGGCTCATCGACCGGCTGCTCGAACCACCAAAACAGACGCCCGCAAGTAATAACCAGTTGAGCCTGCAGCTATGCTCACCATGAACCGGACAGTCGTGGGCTTGTCCCGGCCATCCACGCCTTGGCTACAAAGCAAGACGTGGATGCCCGGCACAAGGCCGGGCATGACAGCGGAGTTTGATGCGACTTGGGCGGAAGACGCGTTAGAACGTACTGATCAATACCAGTCGACGAAGGCGGCCAGCGGTCCGCCCCACGGACCGCCCCAGCGGCCGGATTCGCGCTGGCAGGCGCGGACGCAGTTGTCGAGATGCGGCCGGCAGACGTCGGCGTCGTTGCCGCGGACGCAATATTCCATCTTCCAGTTGCATGTCGAGTTGCAGTCGCGGAAGCGGGCGTCGGACGTCCAGACCGAGGTGGAGCGCTTGCCCTGCGGATAGGGTGTCATGCGCTCGACGCCGCCCTTGAACACCACGGCCGGCCGGTGGTCCAGCGAATAGCCTTCGCCAGCCAGCGCAGGAGCCAGACTGGGCGCCAAAAACCCGAACAAAAACAACAGAACTGCCGCAACGCTTTTCATGGGGCGCCAGCAAACCACTTCTGCGCCGCCGCGTCGAGGCACCTTGTGGACGCTGTGGGCAGCCGGTTCCGGAGGCCGCAATCCGCGTGCTAGTGCTCTGCTCCGATGAACATCCTCCTCCTCGGTTCCGGCGGCCGCGAGCATGCGCTCGCCTGGAAGATTGCGGCAAGCCCGCTCACCGACCGCTTCTATTGCGCGCCCGGCAATGCCGGCATCGCGCGCGAGGCCGAATGCGTGGCGCTCGACATCACTGACCACGCCGCGATCATCGCGTTCTGCAAGGCGAACAAGATCGATTTCGTCGTCGTCGGTCCCGAGGCCCCTTTGGTCGCCGGCGTGGTCGACGATCTCGCGGCGGCGGGCATCAAGGCATTCGGGCCAAACAAGCTCGCGGCGCGGCTCGAAGGCTCCAAGGGCTTCACCAAGGACCTGTGCCGCGCCAACAACATTCCGACCGCGGCTTATGAGCGCTTCACGGCGGCGGCACCCGCCAAGGAATACCTGAGGAAAACCGGTGCGCCGATCGTAATCAAGGCCGACGGCCTCGCCGCCGGCAAGGGCGTCGTGGTGGCGCAGACGCTCGACGAGGCCAATGCCGCGATCGACATGATGTTCGAGGGCGGGCTCGGCGCGGCCGGCGCCGAGGTGGTGATCGAGGAGTTCATGGCTGGCGAGGAGGCCTCGTTCTTCGCGCTGTGCGACGGCGAGACTGCGGTCCCGCTCGCCTCCGCGCAGGACCACAAGCGGGTCGGCGACGGCGACGTGGGGCCGAACACCGGCGGCATGGGCGCTTACTCTCCGGCCCCGGTGATGACGCCGGATGTGACCGCGCGCACCATGGACGAGATCATCCGTCCGACACTGCGCGCGATGAAGGCGATGGGCTGCCCCTATAAGGGCGTCCTGTTCGCAGGTCTCATGATCACAAAGGACGGACCGAAGCTGATCGAGTTCAACGCCCGGTTCGGCGATCCCGAGACCCAGGTGCTGATGCTGCGGCTGATGTCGGACCTGGTGCCGGCGCTGGTCGCATCCTGCGATGGTCAGCTCAAGAGCTTCGACCTGCGCTGGTATCCGGACGCGGCGCTGACCGTGGTGATGGCGGCCAAGGGCTATCCGGGCGACTACAAGCGCGGCACCGTGATCGAAGGCCTGGATGCCGCCGCCGAGGTGGAGGGCGTGGAGATTTTCCACGCCGGCACCAAGGAAGCGGACGGCAAGATCGTGTCGAACGGCGGCCGCGTGCTCAACGTCTCGGCCATGGCCAAGACCGTGAGCGGGGCGCAGCGGCTCGCCTATCAGGCGGTCGACCGGATCAAATGGCCGGAAGGCTTCTGCCGCCGCGACATCGGCTGGCAGGCGGTGAAGCGGGAGCAGGGCGGCTGATCAGCGGTTGACCGCGCGCGAGCACCGCAGTCTGATAGCGCGCCAAATCCGGTAGTGCCATGTCCGATCTCGCCGATCTCTATCCCGGTTACGAATCACATTGGGTCGATACCTCGGCCGGCAAGCTCTTTGCGCGTTCGGGCGGCAAGGGCCCGCCGCTGTTGCTGTTGCACGGCTATGCGCAGACCAACGTGATGTGGCACCGCGTGGTGCCGGCGCTCGCCCCGCATTTCTCGCTGGTGATAGCCGACCTCCCCGGCTACGGCTGGTCGGCGGCGCCCGAGGCCGGCGCGGATCACGCGCCCTACGACAAGCGCTCGATGGCGAAGGCCATGGTCGAACTGATGGAGAAGCTCGGCCACATCCGCTTTCGCCTCGCCGGCCATGATCGCGGCGGCCGCGTCGCCTATCGGCTGGCGCTCGATCATCCGCAGCGGCTGGAGAAACTTGTCACACTCGACATCGTCCCGACCTACGACATGTGGCACGGGATCGACGCCAAGCTCGCCTTCCGCATGTGGCACTGGACGTTCCTGGCGCTGCCCGCGCCGTTCCCCGAGGAGGTGATCGGCCGCGACGCCATCGCGTTCTGGAACCGCAAGACCGGGCCCGGCAAGGCGAAATCGGTCAGCGATCCGCGCGCGGTCGCGCATTACCACGCCTTCTTCAGCGATCCGCTGCGCATCCATGCGACCTGCGAGGACTACCGCGCCGGCCGCACCACGGACCTCAAGAACGACGAGGCGGATCGCGCCGCCGGCAACAAGATCACCTGTCCGATGCTGGCGCTGTGGGGCGCAGACGGCATTCCGAGCGAAGCGGAGAGCGATCCGCTCGCCACCTGGCGCCAATGGGCGACCGATGTGCGCGGCTTCGCCATCGACTGCGGGCACTACCTGCCGGAGGAGAATCCGGACGCGGTGTCGAAAGCGCTGATCGAGTTCTTCAAATAGAAAACGGGAAGGGTTGCATGCCACCGGTGTTGAGCGTGTTCGAGGATTCGTTGAGCGGCGGCGCGTCGCTGAATTTGCCGGCGCTGCCGCGCATGATCTTCGTGGTGCATGGCGCGGTCACCATCGACGGCAAGGCGTTCACTGACGGCGAGGCCTGGAGCGGCGAGGGCGCAGTGTCGCTCACCCCAGGTAAGGACGGCGTCACGGTATGGCGCTTTGAGCTCGCGGCAGCTGGTGCGAAGCCCGGTGTCGCCGGCGGCGCAGGCGTGCGCTCACGCGAGAAGCTTTCGGCGGAGCTGAAAACCATTCCCGACGGCGAGCTGCTGCTGCGCGGCGACAGCGTCGCGTTCCCGCCGGGCGGCTGCGCGTTCCTGCACAAGCATTGGGGGCCGGGGCTGCGCTGTCTCATCGATGGGGGCATCCGCATCGACACGCTCGGCCATTCGACGAGCTACGGTCCGGGCAGCGCCTGGTACGAGACCGGCTCCGATCCGGTGTTCGCCCAGGCTGCAATGGACCGCCCGAGCCGCTTCATCCGCGTGATGGTCCTGCCGCGCTCGCTCCTCGGCAAAAGCTCGTTCCAGTTCGTCAACGAGGAAGACAAGGCGAAGCCGCGGGTGCAGCAGTACAAGATCTTTGCCGACATGCCGATCGCTGCGCCGTAGGGTTGCGCCGCACTCTGGCTTTGCCAACGGGCGCCGTCCTACACTGGTGTTTCTGAGAACGAACACACCAAGGGGAAGCGCCATGGCAAAGTCCCGCAGGAAGGTTCGTAAGGCCGCGAAGCGTCCGGCCAAAAAACGCACCGCAAAGCGCAAGAGTGCAACGAAGGCCAACCGCAAGCCGGCCAAGAAGAAGACCCGCAAGGCCAAGCCTCGCAAGACCAGGCCTCGCAAGCAGACCTCCATCGTCGACACGGTGACCGAGACGGTCCGCGAGACCGGCGAATTGCGCGAGCGCCTCGCCGGCCCGAACACGTTCGAGGACTGAGACAGCCCGTCATCAAGAGTTCGCTTGACGCCACCGGGCGACCTGTGTATTTAACCAATCTGTTATTTAACGGATCAGCTAAATACGAATGGCCACCGACCGCCTCAGCGCCACCTTCGCAGCCCTCGCCGACCCGACGCGGCGGGCCATCCTGGCCCGGCTGGCGCTCGGCGAGACCTCGGTTTCGGAGCTCGCCAAGCCGTTCGACATCAGCCTGCCGGCGGTGTCGCGGCACCTGAAGGTGCTGGAGGGCGCCGGCCTGATCGCGCGCGGCCGCGAGGCGCAGTGGCGGCCCTGCCGCCTGGAGACGAAGGCGCTCAGGAGCGTCGACGACTGGCTCGAAGAATACCGGCGGCTCTGGGAGCAGCGGCTCGACCGCCTCGAAGACTACCTGCGCACCCTCCAGGCCAGCGAAGAGAAACCCGAGAGCAGCGCAGCGAAAGCCGACAAGAAGCCGGACGGAAAAAATGCTCGAAAGAAGTAACATCGACCTTGCCGATCCGCTCGCGATCGCCGGCGTCCGCGTGCTGGACGCACCGCGCGAGCTGGTGTGGAAGGTCTGGACCGATCCGAAGCATCTGGCGCAATGGTGGGGGCCGAACGGCTTCAGCACGACGACCAGCGCTTACGAATGCAAGCCCGGCGGCGTGTGGCGCTTCGTCATGCACGGCCCCGACGGCCGCGACTACCAGAACCGCATTACCTTCGAGGTCGTCGAGCCGCCGCAGCGGCTGGTGTATCGCCATGGTGGCGAGGAAGGCGGCGTGGACAACGTCGAGCCGGTGCAGTTCCGAACCACAGTCACATTCGAGGATTTGGGCGGCAAGACCAGACTCACCATGCGCGGCGTGTTCCCGTCCGCGGCCGAGCGCGATCGCGTCGTCAGGGAATACGGCGCCGACAAGGGCATGGTCGAGACATTGGGCCGCATGATCGACTACGTCGCGAAAATGGCGACTTAGAAAGTTTCAATCACCGCCACTTCAACCCCCCCCGCGTAAAAGGAGAGTGCAATGCAGGTTCAGCCGTATCTGTTTTTTGAAGGCCGCTGCGAAGAGGCCATCGAGTTCTACAAGAAGACGCTCGGCGCCAAGGTCGAGATGATGATGCGCTTCAAGGAAAGCCCCGAGAAGAATCCGAACTGCATGCCGTCGGATGAGAACAAGGTCATGCATGCCTCTTTCAAGATCGGCGACACGATCGTGATGGGCTCCGACGGCATGGCGTCCGGCAAGCCGGACTTCAAGGGCTTCTCGCTGACGGTCACGGCCAAAGACGAAGGCGAGGCTGACAAGACTTTCGCGGCACTGTCCAACGGCGGCAACGTGACCATGCCGCTGACCAAGACGTTCTTCTCGCCGAAGTTCGGCATGCTGACCGACAAGTTCGGCATCGGCTGGATGGTCATCGTCGCGCAGTGATCGCAGCGCGCCTGTAACCGTAACGAGTGGATGGCAACGATGACCGCAACTGCAACGGCCACCAAGAGCGCCGATTTCGTGATCTCGCGCGTGTTCAGCGCCCCGCGCGAGCTCTTGTGGAAGTGCTTCACCGAGCCCGAGCGCATGAAGCAATGGTGGGGCCCGAAGGGCGCCACCGTGTTGGTGTCGAAGATGGATTTCCGTCCCGGCGGCACCTACCACTATGGCATGCGGATGCCGGACGGTAAGGACATCTGGGGCCGGATGGTCTATCGCGAGATCGTCCCACCGGAGCGGATCGTCTTCGTCAACTCGTTCTCGGACGAGAACGCCGGGCTCACGCGCCATCCGATGGCGCCGCAGTGGCCGATCGAGATGCTCTCGATCTTCACGTTCGAGGAGCAGCCGGGCGGCAAGACCAGGTTCACGGTGCGCTGGTCGCCGCTGAACCCGACGCCGGAGGAGCAGAAGACCTTCGACGAAGGGCACGGCAGCATGAACATGGGCTGGAGCGGCACGCTGGAGCAGCTCGAAGCCTACGTGGCCAAGCTGGCGTAACCCAAGCCGGCGAAACAAGCAGCGTGATGGCCGGTTCCGGCCATCACGCCATTCCCTCATCGACGATTTCCTTCCCGGAGTGCATTCCCATGAAGGTCCTGATCATCATTTTTGCGGTGTTCTTTGTCGCGGTCGGCGCGGTGCTGGCCTATGCGGCGACCAAGCCCGACGTGTTCGAGGTACGGCGGACCATCGTGGTCAACACCTCGCCGGACAAGATTTTCCCGCTGATCAACGACTTCAAGAGCTGGATGGTCTGGTCGCCTTACGAGAAGAAGGACCCGGCCATGCAGCGCACCTACAGCAGCGCCACCAGCGGCAAGGGCGCGACTTATGCGTGGAACGGCGACAAGAATGTCGGCAGCGGCAGCATGGAGATCCTGGATGCGCCGGCGCCCAAGCGCGTCACCATCAAGCTCGACTTCACCAAGCCGTTCGAGGCGCACAACGTCGCCGACTTCCGGCTGGAGCCTGCGACCGGCGGCGGCACCGAGGTGAGCTGGTCGATGAAGGGGCCGACGCCGTTCATGGGCAAGATCATCCATGTGTTCATCGACATGGACAAGATGGTCGGCCGCGACTTCGAAGCCGGTCTCGCCAACATCAAGGCTGTTGCCGAGAAGTGACTGCGGCCGTGCCTGCGTAAAATCAAGTCTGGAGCGCAAGCCATGCAAAAGATCACCCCGTTTCTGCTGATCAACGGCAGGGCCGAGATGGCGATGAACTTCTACACGTCGGTGTTCAAGAACTCTAAGGTCGTGGACATCTCGCGCAGCGGCGACAACGGACCGCTGTTCGGCGCCACGGTCGAGCTCGACGGTGAACGCTTCATGCTCCTCAACACCGGGCCGAAGGCCGAGTTCAGCGCCGCGGTGTCGTTCTATATCAACTGCGAAACCCAGGATGAGGTCGACGATCTGTGGGACAAGCTTGTTGACGGCGGCACGCCGCTGCGTTGCGGCTGGCTGAAGGACAAGTTCGGCGTGCACTGGCAGGTGATTCCCACGGCGCTACCCCGCTATCTTCGCGACAAGGACAAGGCGAAGTCCCAGCGCGTCATGGAGGCGATGATGCAGATGATCAAGATCGACGTCGCTGCCCTCGACCGCGCCTACCAGGGCGCGTAAGGCTGGAAATTGATTCACCCAAATTGAACCGTTGAAATTTGTGGTTCTGGGTCCCCGCTTCCGCGGGGACGAACGGCTGATAGTTTGGCGAGCTCTCTCCCCGTTCGTCCCCGCGGAAGCGGGGACCCAGCGCTGCACAAACCGAATCTGTGACGTGGAGTGACTGTCATGGCCTATACGCTTCTCTACCATCCGCTGTCGTCCTACTGCATGAAGGTGGTCACGGCGTTCTACGAAAGCGGCACGCCGTTCACGCCAAAGAGCGTCAATCTGCAGGACGAGGCGGAGCGCGCCGCGCTGCTCGAGCTTTATCCCGTCGGCAAGTTCCCGGTGCTGCGCGACGAGGACCGCGACCTCACCGTGCCCGAGTCGACCATCATCATCGAGCATCTGGCGCAGCAGCATCCGGCTGCCGCTTCGCTGGTGCCGTCCGATCCGAGGCTTGCCCTGGCCGTCCGGGCGCAGGACCGCTTCTACGATCTCTACGTCCACAATCAGATGCAGACCATCGTGGGCGACCGGCTGCGCGCCGCAAACGCCAAGGATCCGACCGGCGTCGCGTTCGCGCGGGCGCGGCTCGCGACGTCTTATGACATGATCGAGCGTGACATGGCCGGCAAGAGCTGGGCGGCCGGCGAGCAGTTCACGATGGCCGATTGCGCTGCAGCACCCGCGCTGTTCTACGCCAACAAGGTTCAGCCGTTCGAAGACACGCATCCCAAGCTGCTGGCGTACTTCACCCGTCTCTCGGAGCGGCCGTCGTTCAAGCGGGCGCTGGACGAGGCGGAGCCCTACATGAAATTTTTCCCGAAGGAGTAGGCGGTTAGCCGCATCCCCGGCTTATAGGTTCGATACTGAACCATTCGCCGCGTGACTCGTTGTCTTCCGAGCAGTTGGAGGACAGCCATGCCCTTGAAACGTGCAGCTACCAAGATTCGGACCCGTGGCAGCGATGTGACCACCCGCGACGGTGCCATCGATTTCGCCAAGGCCGCGCTGGCGAACGCGGAGGTCGCCGCGCACGAAGACCATGTCTATCGCGTGATCGAGATCGTCGGGACGTCGGAAGAGAGCATCGACGATGCCATCCGATCGGCAGTCGCACGGGCGGAAAAGACCCTTCGGCATCTGCGCTGGTTTGAAGTGGTCCGCACCAGCGGCCATATCGCCAATGGCGTGGTCGAACATTTCCAGGTGACGCTGAAGGTCGGCTTCAACCTGGAAGCCCCGCACTGACGCTTTTGGTCAGGCAGGCCAGTCACTACATCGGCTTGTAGTTCCGCTCCATATCGACGTCGATCAGGAAGGACGTGCCGTCCTTGAGCGCCTTGGCGATCAGGTCGGTCGTGTCCTTCACGGTCTTGGCGCGCGCGCCTTCGATGCCGAGCGAGCGCGCGAGGCCGACGAAGTCGATCGCCGGGTCGGTCAGCTCCATGCCCACGAAGGTGTCGGCCTGCTCGGCGAGGCCGCGCATCGCGACCAGTCGCTGCTTGAGAATGCGGTAGCTGGTGTTGTTGAAGATCACCCAGATCACCGGCAGCCGGTAATGCGCCGCGGTCCACAGCGCCTGGATGGTGTACATGGCGCTGCCGTCGCCGATGAGCGCCACCACCGGGCGGTCCGGCTGCGCGAGCTTGGCGCCGATCGCGGCCGGCAGGCCCCAGCCGATGCCGCCGCCGCGCAACGCAAAGAAGCTCTGCTCGTCGTCGCTGTTGATCAGCGAGCGCGCGCCGGGCGCCGACGACAGCACCTCCTCGATCACCACCGCGTCCTTCGGCAGCATCGCGCCGATGGCTTCGAGCAGCGCGAGCGGCTGCACCGGCGTCTTGCCGGCCAGTGCCTTGGCCTTGGCGCGGAACGCCTCGCGCTCCGCCTTGATGGCTTCGGTCGCGGTCTTCAGCCGCGCCGCCGCCGCGCCTTTGGCCGAGGCGGTCATGCGCGCCTGCACGGCGGCCGTGATGTCGGGCAGCGTCGCTTTCGGATCGCCGAAGATGCCGACCTGCGCCGGATAGCTCTTGCCGATCTGCCAGGGGTCGGTGTCGAGATGGATGAGCGGCATGCCGGCCGGGATCGGCTTGATCTTCGACGGCAACGACCAGGCGAACAGGTCGCCGCCGACCGAGAACAGCAGGTCGTGCTTGTCGAGCACCTCGCGCACACCCTGCTGCGAGCGCGTCATCGAGCCGCGATAGAGCGGATGCGAGGAGGGGAACGACGCGGTGTTGGGCACGAACTCGGTGTAGACCGGCGCGCCGATCGCTTCCGCGAGTGCCGCAAGCTCCTTGTGGCCGCGGCTCTGCGCGACGGCGTCGCCGGCGATGATCACCGGCCGCTCGGCTTTGGCGAGCAGCTCGGCCGCAGCGTTGACCGCGTCGAGATCGCCGCGGATGCGCGGTGCGACGCGCGTCGGCTCCAAAAGCTCGATGTCGCCGTCGTTCTTCAGGATGTCGCCGGGCAGCGATAGGAACACCGGACCGGTCGGCGGCGCGAGCGCGGTCTTGGCCGCGCGATGCACCAGCACCGGCAGGTCCTTCAGCCGCTCGACCTGGGCGGCGAATTTCACGAACGGCTTGGCGAGCGAGGTGAGGTCGGCGGAGAGAATGGGCTCCTCGACCAGATATTCGGTGTCCTGCTGCCCCGCCGTGACCAGGATCGGCGAGCCGGCCATCTGGGCGTCGTAGAGCATGCCCATGGCGTTGCCGAGGCCGGGCGCCACGTGAAGGTTCAACACCGTAAGCCGGCCCGAGGCCTGGGCGTAGCCGTCGGCCATCGCCATCAGCGCCGCCTCCTGCAGGCCCAGGATGTAACGGATCTCGTTCTCGACCGCGAAGGCGTCCATCAGCGGCAATTCGGTCGTGCCGGGGTTGCCGAACATGATGCCGACACCCTCTTGCTTGAGCAGATCGAGGAACGCGCGCTTTCCGGACATCACGGGCATGATTTTTCCAGACGTTGTTGGGTGTGCAGGCGAGCGAGGCGGATGAAGGGGTAGTTTAACGCGATGTCGCTTTATTGCCGTTGTCGTTGATCAGAACTGCCCCAAGCTTAACGCCCAGCCACAGGCGATGCTACGTTGCCGCCATGCAGAAGATCGACCGCCAGGTTGCGTTCACCGGGACCAAGGATGTGGCCGAGCCGCTGCGCTTCGACCCGGCGCGGCTCCAGGCGTATCTGACGCGCGAGGTGGGGGGCTTTGCCGGCCCTCTGACGGTGAGCCAGTTCAAGGGCGGGCAGTCGAACCCGACCTACCGGCTCGACACGCCCGGCCGGCAATACGTGCTGCGGCGAAAGCCGCCGGGAAAGCTGTTGCCGTCGGCGCACGCGGTCGACCGCGAATTCCGCGTCATCGCGGCGCTGGCCAAGCAGGGCTTTCCGGTCGCGGAGCCGGTGATCTATTGCGCTGACGAGAGCGTGACCGGCACCGCCTTCTACGTGATGGGCTTCGTCGCGGGCCGGGTGTTCTGGAATCCCGAGATGCCGGGCTCCCATCCGAAGGAGCGCACCGCGGTCTATGCGGCGATGAATAACGCGATGGCGCGGCTGCATTCGTTCGAGCCCGCCGCGATTGGGCTTGGCGATTACGGCCGTGGCGAGAACTACGTCGCGCGCCAGGTCGATCGCTGGTCGAAGCAGTACCGCTCGTCGGAAACGCAAAAGATCGACGAGATGGAGCGGTTGATCGAGTGGCTGCCGCAACACATCCCGCCGGCCGGGCCGCCGCGGCTGGTGCATGGCGACTACCGGCTCGACAACATGATCCTCGATGCCAGCGAGCCGAAGGTGCTGGCGGTGCTGGACTGGGAGCTCTCGACCATCGGTGATCCACTCGCCGATTTCACCTATCACCTGATGCAGTGGCACATGCCGCAGGAGGACACCGGCGCCGGCACCGGCTCGCTGGTCGGCCACGATCTTGCGGCGCTCGGCATTCCGCCGATGGCCGAATATGTCGAGATGTACCGCAAGCACACCGGGCTCGATCCGCGGCCGCATCTCGCGGCTTATCTCGCCTACAACTTCTTCCGCATCGCCGCGATCCTTCAAGGCATCGCAGGCCGCGTCCGCGACGGCACCGCGACCAACGAGCACGCCGCCGCCAAGGGCCAGATGGTGCGGCCGCTCGCCGAGACCGCATGGCGCTTTGCCCGCGAGGCCGGTGCGAAATGAAGACATTCGCGCTGGCGTTGGGCGGCGGCGGCGCGCGGGGTCTTGCGCATATCGTGGTGGCCGAGGCGCTCGACGAGATGGGCGTCAAACCCGCGGCGATTTCGGGAACCTCGATCGGCGCGATCATCGGCGCGGGCTACGCGTCGGGCATGTCGGGCCGCGACATGCGGCGCTACGCGATCCAACTCGCCCACAACCGCGCCGACGTGATGCGGCGCATGATGCGCGCCCGCGCCGGCAAGCTCAGCGGCATTTTCGGCGGCGGGCTCGGCGACGCCACGCGGCTCGACGCCGAACTCCTGTGCGAGCAGTTCCTGCCCGACATCATGCCCGAGGAATTCTCCGGGCTGGAAATCCCGCTCACCGTGGTGGCGTCCGATCTCTATCGCCGCTCCGAGGTGGTCTTCACCGAAGGCTCGCTGCGGCGCGCGCTCGCAGCATCCATCGCGCTGCCGACCATCATGCGGCCGGTGCTGCACGAGGGCCAGATCCTGGTCGACGGCGGCGCCACCAATCCGCTGCCGTTCGAGCACCTGCGCGGCCGTGCCGACGTCGTCATGGCGGTGGAGATTTCCGGCCCGGTCACCGATGCCGAGCGCGAGGTGCCGAACGCACTGGAATGTCTCTATGCGACCGTGACCGTGATGACCTATTCGATCATCAACGAGAAGCTGCGCCATGGCGCGCCCGATCTGCTGCTGCAGCCCAATGTCGGGATCTTCCGGGCGCTGGGCTTTCTGCAAGCGAGCGCCATCCTGCGTGCCGCCGAGCACGTGAAGGACGAGGTGAAATCGAAGCTCTCGCGGTTGATCGATCCCTAACGCGGCGCGCAGCATTTGAATCAAATCACCGGCGATTTGCGCAGGATGCGTTCGCATCTGGCCGCGTAAATTTGCCGCATGAGCATCGCAACGTCAGACGGCAGCATCGGCATCCAGCAGATCCTGCCACGCACCGGCACGGCCTGGGAAAACCAGAATCCGGTGCCGCCGCCGCAGGATAATTCGGCGGCCGACAGCCACGCGGCGCCGCCGCCGGCGCCCGACCGTGGACCCACGCCGGACGGCGTCGGCCAGATTGTCGACAAGCTGGTGTGACGTCGCGGCGGCGCTTTGACTAGCGCCGCGCTTCCTCTTCCATGTCGCCGCGCAGGCCGCCGGGTTTGGCGAGCCGCGGATAAAGCCGTTTCATCTCCGCGATCAGGAATTTCACCGGCACGTCGAAGAACGTGCCGTGCTGCGCGATATAGGTCATGAAGGTGCGGCCCGTCGCATCGAACGGCTGCAGCAGCGCATCGTCTTTTCCGGAGAAGTCGAGCACCGGCACGCCGAGCTTCTGGCACAGCGTCGTGTTGAAGGTTGGTGTCGCCTTCACCCACGCATCCGCAGGCTTCACCTCGACATAGCCGTGATAGCCGAACACATCGGTGCCGACCAATTCGATCAGCCGCGGCGTGGCCAGATGGTTCTTCACGTCGGCGAGGCCCACGCGCGCCGGCAGGCCGATGGCGCGGCACAGCGCCGCATAAAGCGCGGCCTTGCCGACGCAATAGCTCGCACCCTTCGCCAGCACGCTCGACGCCCGATAGGTCTCGGGGTCGGTGTAGTCGACGTAAGGGTCGTACTTGATGCCGTCGCGCACCAGATCGTGCAGCACGCGGGCCTTGGCGGCCGGATCGGCGACGCCGCGCGTCGCCTCCGCGGCCTTGGCGCGGACGCTGTCGTGGTCGCTGTCGATGAATTCGGCGGGGCTGAGATACAGCCGCACCTCGTTACCGCTCTGATTTTGGGCCTGGTTGTCTGCCACGGGTCCTTGACTTTGGATGACCGGCACGGTTCACACAAAGGATACGTGCGGCGGGTTGGTTTCCTGAGATTGGCTTTTTAGCATGTTGAGAGCTTTTTGCGCGGGCCTTGCGTTCGCCCTGGTGTGTTCGCTCGTCCCGATCGGCACGGCCGACGCGCAGTCGCAGCAGCGTCGCCAACAACAGCAGCAGCGGCAGCCCGAGCCGCCACCGCCGCCCCCTCAGCCCGCGCAACCGGCGCCTGCGCCGGCGCCGGCCGCCCCCCAGATCGCGCCGCCGCCGGAGCCGCCGCGCGCCGCGCCGACCCCGCCACCGGCTCCCACGCCGCAGGCGGCGCCGCGCCCGACCGAGCCGGTTCCGGTCCGTGTCGTCGAGCCGACCAAGAGCGCCGAGCAACTCGCCCGCGAGCAGCAGGAGCGCGATCGCGAGCGCGAGGAGCGCGACACCTTCAACAACCGCCTGCTGATGTATTCCGGCCTGCTGGTCGCCGTCGGCGTGCTGCTGTCGGCCGCGTTCCTGGTGCAGACGCTCTATTTGCTGCTGGCGCTGCGGGGCATGCGCAAGGTCGCGAATGCCGCCCAGCGCAACATGGCGACGGCGCAGCGCGCCTTCCTCTACATCGGCTCGACGGTGTGGAGCGTCGCCGGCACCAACGTCAAGGTCACGCCGACCTGGGCCAACAGCGGCACCACGCCGACGCGCAACTTGCGCATCAGCACCAACTGGAAGACCTCGCATGGCGAGCTGCCGGCGGACTTCGTGTTCACCTATGCGCGCGCGCCGGAGCGGCTGTTCCTGGGTCCCGGCGGCCGTGCTGACGTGGGCGCGGTGCTGATCCCGATGCGCGACATCCAGGCCGCGATCGAGGACCGCGTCGGTCTGTATTTCTGGGGCCGCGCCACCTACGAGGACATGTTCGAAGGCTCCGAGCCGCATTTCCTCGAGTTCTGCTACCGGCTCGATGTCAGCGGGGCGACGCCCGACAAGATCACGCTGACCTTCACGCATTACGGCGCGCACAACCGCTCCGACGAGGACAGCCAGCGTCCGCGTGAGGGCTAGGCTCTTTCTCGCGGCATCGGCGGTGCTATCCCTCCCCGCGAGGGGAGGGTGGCCGCGAAGCAGCCGGGTGGGGAGATGTCTCCACACGCAAGCGCTCTCCGTCGTCGATGCATCTCCCACCCGACCTCGCTACGCGAGGCCACCCTCCCCTCGCGGGCAGGGCTATCGCTTTTGGAATTTTGGAGTCTCTTCCGCAGGTTAGGCGTTCGGTGTTCGCTCTTATCGAGGCGACAGCAGGGAATCGGATCGAGAACAAAACAGAATCGGATTGGGAACGGGTGTGACCTAGCCTTCGATGAGGCCGGGCCCCGACGAACCACCGTTTTCCTGCATTTCCAAAAGCGATAGCCCTGCCCTCGCGGGGAGGGAGGCCGTGCTGCGCCACCGAGCTCGATTTGAATCAGCTAGTCGCGCCGCGCCTCGAAGAACGTCCGCAGCAGAGTGCTGGCTTCATTCTCGCTGATCCCGCCATAGACCTCCGGCCGGTGGTGGCAGGTCGGCTGCTGATAGAACCGCGGGCCGTGGTCGACCGCGCCGCCCTTGGGATCGGGCGCGCCGTAATAGAGCCGCCGGATGCGGGCAAACGAGATCGCCCCCGCGCACATGGCGCAGGGTTCCAGCGTCACATAGAGATCGCAGCCGGTCAGCCGTTCCGAGCCGAGCTTCTGGGCCGCGGCGCGGATCGCCAGCATCTCGGCATGGGCGGTCGGATCATGGTCGGCCAGCGTCCGGTTGCCAGCCGTGGCCACGACCAGCCCGTCGCGCACGATCACGCAGCCGACCGGAACCTCGCCGCGGGCCTGCGCCTGTCGCGCCTCGTCCAGCGCCATGTCCATGAAGGACGGCATTCTCTCTCCCAGACCTCTTTGCGCTCCTAAGCCGCTGCGCGTGTATAAAGGCGTGGATGCGCGGCATAAAGCCGGGCATGACAGGGTCCATGAACGACGAAACCGACCATAAGCCGCATCGCGGCCGGAAATTCCGCGGCAAGCGGCTGCGCACCTCGCTGCCGAAGCCGGAGGCCGAGGCGCCGCTGCCTGCGCCCAAGGAGGCCGACCGCATCGCCAAGGTGATCGCCCGGGCGGGGCTCGCCTCGCGCCGCGAGGCCGAGGCCTGGATCGAGGCCGGGCGTGTATCGGTCAATGGCGGGGTGATCCGGTCGCCGGCGCTGAACGTCGGCGCCAACGACCATGTCGCGGTCGACGGCAAGCCCTTGCCGACCCGCGAGCGCACGCGGCTGTGGCTGTTCAACAAACCGCGCGGGCTGGTCACCACCAACAGCGATCCGGAAGGCCGCCCGACCATCTTCGGCGCGCTGTCCAAGACCCTGCCGCGCGTGGTGACGGTGGGCCGGCTCGACATGAACACCGAGGGGCTGCTCCTCCTGACCAACGACGGCGGGCTCGCCCGCGCGCTGGAACTGCCGGCGACCGGGTGGCTGCGCCGCTACCGGGTGCGCGCCTATGGCGAGGTGCTGCAGCCGCGGCTCGACGCGCTGCGCAAGGGCATCGAGGTCGATGGCGTGCGCTATGGCGCGATCGAGGCCACCTTGGACCGGCAGCAGGGCGACAATTCCTGGATCACGTTTGCGATGCGCGAAGGCAAGAACCGCGAGATCAGGAACGTGCTCGGCGCGCTGGGTCTGAAGGTGAACCGGCTGATCCGGCTGTCCTACGGGCCGTTCCAATTGGGCGAGCTGCCGGCCGGCGCCGTGGAAGAGATCAAGACCCGGGCGCTGCGTGAGCAGCTCGGCGAGCGGCTCGCCGCGATCGCGGGCGCGGATTTCTCCGGGCCGATTGTTGAACGTGAGGTCGAAGAAGAAGAGACCGTCGAGAAGCTTTCACCACGCCGCCCCGGGGCGCGAGGCGGGGAGCGTCGAGCTGTGCCAGATGATCGGGGGCGCGTGAGTCCGACTTCGAAGGGCGACGGCCCGGATCGGGCAGCACGCGAATCCGCCAAAGGCACGCTCCGGCTCCCGCGCGATAAGGAGCGTGGCCGTTCATCCTTCGAGGGCCGCTCGCGCCGGCCTCAGGATGACGGGGAGAGAAAACAATCGCCGGACCATCGTCATGGCAGCCGGCCGCCCCATGGCGACGGCGGGAAAAAACGGCCAGGCGGCAAAGACGGCCCGCATCGCGGCGGACCCGGCAAGCCGGCTCGCGACCCACACCGCGGCTCTCGCCGCCGCTCGCCCGATCGCGGACGCCGGCGCTGATGCGCATTGTCGGCGGCAGGCTCGGCGGGCGCACGCTGCTCACGCCGAAATCGCAAGGCATCCGGCCGACGTCGGACCGGCTGCGCGAGGCGCTGTTCAACATCCTGCAGCACGCCTATGCCGATCCGGTCAGCGGCGCGCGCGTGCTCGATCTGTTTGCCGGCACCGGCGCGATGGGTTTCGAGGCGTTGTCGCGCGGCGCGGGCTTCGTGCTGTTCGTCGATGATGGCGCGGAGGCGAGGGCGCTGCTGCGCGGCAATTCCGACGCGTTCGGCGCGGGTGGTTCGTCGAAAATCTATCGCCGCGACGCGACCAAGCTCGGCCCGGCGGAGCTTGCGCCGTTCGGGCTGGCGTTTCTCGATCCGCCCTATGGCAAGGGCCTGGCTGAGCGCGCGCTCACGTCCGCCCGCGAGGGCAACTGGCTTACGCCCGATGCCTTGGTGATCGTCGAGGAAGCAGCCGACGCGGGCTTCGCCGCGCCGGCTGGCTTCGAGGAACTGGAGCGCCGCGACTACGGCGACACGCAGGTTACGTTTCTCAAGACAGCCATTTAACCGCGGTCATTCCGGGTTCGCGCCTTCGGCGCGCCCCGGAATGACAGCACCGTCAATCCACCGCGATCCCGGCCGCCTTGATCACCTTGCCCCAGCGCTCGATGTCCTGCTTGAGGAACTGCGCCAGGTGCTCCGACGTGCGCTGCTCCGGCGGCAGCACTTCGAGCCCCATCTGCTCCATCTTCGCCCGGGTCTCGGGCTTGTTGAGCACCGCCTCGATCGCCTTGTGGGTCTTCTCGATGATCGGCTTCGGCGTGCCCTTCGGGAAGAAGAAGCCGTTCCACACCGTGGCCTCGATGCCCGCAACGCCTTGCTCGCCGGTGGTGGCGAGGTCGGGATTGGCCGCGTTGCGGTGCGGCGACATCACCGCGATGCCCTTCACGGCGCCCTGCTTGGACTGCAACGCGCCGCTCTGCACCGTGGTGCACATGTAGTCGATGCGGTCGGCGATCACGTCCTGCAGCGCCGGACCTTCGCCGCGATACGGCACGTGGGTGACGTTCAGCCCGAGCGTGAAGTTGAACAGCGCGCAGGGCAGGTGCGTGCCGGAGCCGACGCCGGCCGACGAATACTGCATCTTGTCCTGGTTGGCCTTGGCATAGGCAATGAACTCCTGGAGGTTGTTCGCCGGCAGGCCCTTGCGCGCGACCAGCACGCGCGGCGATTCGGTCACGATGCCGACCGGCTCGAAATCCGTCACCGAGTCATAGGGCCGCTTCTTGTAGAGCCACTGGCTGTAGACCTGGGTGCCGCTGTTGCCGATCAGCATGGTGTAGCCGTCGGGCGCGGCCTTCGCGACGCGGCTGGTGCCGACCGTGCCGGCCGCAGCGCCCACGTTCTCCACCACGATGGTCTGGCCGAGGATCTCGCCCATCACCAGCGCCTGCAGCCGCGCGCTCGCGTCGACGCCACCGCCCGCTGAGAACGGCACGATCAGCGTGATCGGCCGGGTCGGCCAGTCCTGCGCATGTGAGGTGGAGGTCAGCACGGCAAGCGCCGCCATGGCGGCCAGCGCCGCTCTTTTGATCTTCATTGCAGTCTCCTTCGCTGTGCCGGTCTCGCCCCCGGCGCCCATTCAGAAGTGCCGATTTTTTGAGCTAATCCAGCGACACGCCGCTGGCCTTGATCGGCACGGCCCAGCGTTCGATCTCGGATTTCACGAACTGCGTCAAGTATTCCGGCGCGCGGCGCTCCTTCGCGGTGACGACGACGCCAACGGACTTGAAGCGCTCGATCACAGCGGGTGTATCGATGGCGAGGCTCGACACCGTGGCGAGCCGGTCGATGACCGGCTTCGGCGCGCCCTTCGGTAGCGACAGGGCGGCCCAGGCACCGCAATCGAGGCCCTTGTAGCCGAGGTCCGCCGCCGTTGGGATATTCTCCAGACCCGGGCCGCGGTCGACGCCGAGCGTCACATAGGCCTTCACCGCGCCGGCCTTGATCTGCGGCGTCGCGGTCGAGATCTGCTCGAGCATGTAGTCGAGCCGGCCGCCGAGCAGGTCCTGCATGGCGGGCCCCGCGCCGCGATACGGCACGTGGGTGATCTTCGCCCCCAGCACGCCGTCGAGCAGAAGGGCGCAGGTGTGCCCGCCCGAGCCCGCGCCGGGCGAGCCGTATTGCAGCTTGTCTGTGCGCTCCTTGGCGTAGGCGATGAACTCCTTGAAATCGTTCGGCGGCAGGTCTTTGCGCGCGATCAGCACGCGCGCTGAATCCGAGAACAGCGCGACGTGGTCGAAATCGTTGATCGGATCGTAGGACGACCTTTTGTGGAAGTTCGGATTCTGCGCCAGCACGGCGCTGCCCGAGAGCAGCACCGTGTAGCCGTCCGGCGGCGCCTTTGCGACCCGTGCCGTGCCGGTCGCGCCGCCGGCGCCGCCGACATTCTCGATCACCATCTGCTGGCCGAGGATCTCGCTCATGCGCGCGGCCTGGATGCGCGCGATGGTGTCGACCGGTCCGCCGGCCGCGTAAGGCACCACCAGCGTGATCGGCCGGTCCGGATAGGTCGTAGGCGCGACGGTTTGCGCATGTGCTGCAACGGGCAGCGCCGCAAGCGCGAGCGCTGCGGCGAGCGTGACACTGGCCTTTTGCATGGCGTTTTCTCCCTGGCCTGTGAGACTCGCCGCCAAGCGCTACAAGGTCAAGTTGCGTTGATGCCGCGCCGGAGCTGTTCCGGGGACGTTTTTCCTTCCGGTATCGCGCCTGGCGAAACGTTACGTCTAAACTCGCTCCAAAGGGGCGGGGCGAGATGTGGAAGCGTCTGCTGGGGCTGCTGCTGTTCGTTGCGCTGACATTGCTGACGCAGGTCGGCGGTGTGATCTTTGCGGTCTGCTGGTTCGTGAGCCGCTTCCTGCCGCGGATCCCGGCGTGGCGCCGCGCAGCGATCAACATCGCGCTGTTTGCCGGTCTCTATGTCGTCACGAGCATCTTCGTCGTGCCGCCGCTTGCGGCGCTCGGCGGCCGCGTGCCGCTGCCATGCTCCGCCACAGCCGACCGGCCTTTCGCAGCGGCCAATCCGATGTTCTGCTGGCTCAACCGCCATTATGTCGACGCGCGGCTCACGACGCTGATGGACGATTTATCGCGTGACATCGCGCGGCATTATCCCGGCACCGTGACGCTGTTTCTCGATGCCAATCTGCCGTTCATCAACGGCTTTCCGTTGCTGCCGCATCTGTCGCATGGCGATGGCCGCAAGCTCGACATCGCGTATTACTATCGCGGTGCCGACGGCAGCTATCGGCCCGGACAGACACGCTCGCCGATCGGCTATTGGGCCTTCGAGCAGCCGGGCGCGGGCGACACACCGTCGCCGTGCAGCGCTACGGCGTGGCTGACGACGCGCTGGGACATGCAGTTCCTGCAGGCACTGTTTCCGGACCGCCCACTCGAGCCCGAGCGCACGCGCGCCGCGTTGCGCTGGCTCACCACCGAAGGACAACGTTCCGGTATCGAACGCGTTTTCATCGAGCACTATCTCGCGGCCCGGCTCGGGGTGTCGTCACCGCTGCTCGGCTTCCAGGGCTGCCGTGCCGCGCGGCATGACGATCACATCCACATTCAGGTCAGGCGCTAGAAAGCTTTTCATGATGACCTCACGGCGACCGGCTTCGTGCTCCGGGATTGGCAAAGTCACAATTTTTGCGTGTGGTTAGGGACGGGTATCCGGCCGTAAATTGGAATTTCACGGTCTTTCGGCTAGATTCCCATTTGATTTTCGTGATCCGCAAAAGACCCGATGCCTCGAAGCGAACCGGCAACCGTCCTGAACCTGGTGGACAAGCTCTACGCGGCTGCGCTCGATGGCGCGGCGTGGAGCCCGTTCCTGTCGTCTGCGGCAGCAGCGGTCGGGGCCGACCACGCCTTTGTGTGTCAGCTCGATTTCCATCGCCGTTCGCTGAGCTACATCGGGCTGCCGCAGGGCAACCGCGACGCGGTCCCGGTCCGGCGCTACGGCAGGCTGCTGGATGAAGACCCGCGCCGCGCGATCTTCGATTCCCGGCCAGGCGTGGCCACCCATTGCCGGATGGGCTTGTCGGAGGCGCGGCTGCGCGACTCGCGCACCTATCGCAACTACCTCAAGCCGCTCAACATCGAGTACACGATGGTCGCTCCGATCCCGGTGCGGGACGGCTTCTCGCATGACCTGGGCTTCACGCGGACCGGTGCCCGCACGGCTTTCAACGACGACGACTGCGAGCTTCTGAACACGCTCATCCCGCACCTGCGGCGTGCGTTCGAGATCAGCCGCGTCGTCGAGGAACGGTCGGCGGACGTCATGCTGGCGCCTGCGCATCGTCCGGCCGGAAGCGACGAGCTCAAGCTGCAGACGTTCCTCGCGCTGTCGCCCGCGCAGGCCCGCCTTGCCGCGCTCTTGTTCAGCGGCAGGAGCGTGAAGGACGCCGCCCGCGATCTCGGGATCACCGAAGGCAGCGCCCGCCAGTATCTCAAGAAGGTGTTCGAGAAGACCGGAGCCAGGCGGCAACTCGATCTGATCCGTGTGATCGAAGCCGCGCTGGCGCGCAATGGCTGAGTCCGGCGGGCCGGCGGCGAGCCTTCACGCGTCACCTTCATCCATCCTGCGCCAGACCGGTGACCCGTCGCAGGATTACCGCCGGCAGGCCTACCGTTGGAAAGTCATCGTCGCGACCTCGGCGGCCAACGTCCTCGAATGGTTCGACTTCGTTGCCTTCGGCTTTCTCGCCGTGACGATGGCGAAGCTGTTCTTTCCGGCCTCGAACGACACCGCAGCATTGCTTGCGACCTTCGCCACCTTCGGCATTCCGTTCGCGGTCCGGCCGATCGGTGCGATTGTGCTGGGCGCCTATGCCGACCGCCGTGGCCGCAAGGCGGCGCTGATGGTGTCGATCGGCCTGATGACGCTCGGCACCGTCATCATGGCGGCCGCGCCGACCTATCAGTCGATCGGTGCGTGGGCGGCCGTGATCGTGCTCGTCGCGCGGATGCTGCAAGGCTTCTCGGTCGGCGGCGAATACGGCGCCGCCGTGGCGTTCCTGGTCGAGCAGGACGCGCGGCAGCGGGGCTTCCTGGCGAGCTGGCACTACGCCAGCCAGTCGATGACCGCCGTGCTCGCGACGAGCTTCGCCATCATGCTCAGCAACATGCTGACGCCCGAGCAGACCGAATCCTGGGGGTGGCGGATGCCGTTCATCTTCGGCCTGCTGATCGCGCCGCTCGGCCTTTACGTGCGAAGCCAGCTCCGGGAAACGGACCCGTTCATGGGTGCAGCGCGCAGCCGTGCGCCGGCGCGCGAGGTCGTCGCCCGGCACGGATCGCGCGTCGTGCTGGCCGCTGGCGTGATCACGGTGTCTGCCGTGACGATCTACACGCTGGTGTTCATGCCGACGTTTGCCATCAAGCAGCTCGGACTGCCGCCATCGGTCGCGTTTCTCGGCAGCCTTCTCGCAGGCTCGATCCAGGTGATCCTGATCCCGGTCGCGGGCCTCCTGTCCGATCGCATCGACCGTCAATTGCTGGCGCTGGCCGCCGCGCTCGCGGTCCTGCTGCTGGCCTATCCGGTGTTCGCGTTCCTGCTGGCGGTCCCGACATTGTCCACGCTGCTGATCGTCCAGGGCGTGCTGGGTGTGCTCAACGCGATCGCGTTCGGCTGCCTCGGCGCCCTGATCGCCGACCTGTTCCCCACGGCGCTGCGCACCTCGGGCCTGTCGCTCAGCAACGCATTGACGCAAATGACGCTCGGCGGAACCACGCCGTTCATCATGCTGTGGCTGATCGAAGCGACCGGCCGCGCGGATGCGCCGGCGTTCTATCTGATGTTCGCCGCAGCGCTGAGCAGCGCGGCTTTGCTGGCGATCCGCCGTGCGCGCAGCGGAACAGCGATGGCCGTTTAGCAAGCGAGCCGTGCGATTCGGTGGCTTGCTTTGAGGTGTCCGCCAAGCCCAGAATGGGGCCATGCCGGAAACCCTGTTCGATAAAATCTGGAACGCCCATCGCGTCGCGGAACGTGCCGACGGCCGCGAGCTGATCTACATCGACCGCCACGTGCTGCACGAGCTGCACGCGCCGCACGCCTTCGAGGTGCTGGCGAAGCAGCAGCGTCCGGTCCGCCGTCCGGACCTGACCTTCTCGGCGCAGGACCACACCGTCTCGACGCAGCCGGGCCGCACCGACGACACCAATCCGTCGGGCGCGGCCTTCATCAAGGCGATGCGCGAAGGCAGCCGCCGCAATGGCATCAAGGTGTTCGACCTCGGTGATCCGGACCAGGGCATCTCGCATGTGGTGGCGCCGGAGCTCGGCATGGTGCTGCCGGGCGCGACGCATGCGGTGCCGGACAGCCACGCCAGCACGGTCGGCGGGCTCGGCGCGCTCGCCTTCGGCGTCGGCACCACTGAGCTGGGCCACATCCTCGCGACGCAGGTGATCGCGATGAAACGGCCGAAGAGCATGCTGATCCGCCTGGAAGGCAGGCTCGCGCCGCACGTCACCGCGAAGGACGCGGCGCTCCGGATCATTGCCGAGATCGGCGTCGCGGGCGCGCGAGGCCACGTCGTGGAATATGCCGGCAGCGCCACGCGCGCCATGCCGATGGAGCAGCGCATGACGCTCTGCAATCTCAACATCGAGATGGGTGGGCGCTCGGGCTTTGTCGCGCCGGACGACAGCACATTCCAATGGATCGCCAGACGGCCGTTCGCGCCGCAAGATGCGATGTGGGACCGCGCGCTGGCACACTGGAAGACGCTCAAGACCGACGGCGGCGCCAGGTTCGACCGCGAGCTCGTGCTCGACTGCAACGATCTCGAGCCGCAGATCACCTGGGGCACCGATCCGGGCCAGGTGCTCGGCATCTCCGGCCGCGTGCCCGATCCGTCGGGTGCTGCGGACGCGAGCAAGCGCACCGCGATGGAAAGCGCGCTGAGCTATATGGGCCTCGAACCGGGCATGACGCTTGCGGGCTTGCCGGTGCACCGCGTGTTCATCGGCTCCTGCACCAACGCGCGGCTGCCGGACCTGCAAACCGCGGCGGATGTGGTGCGCGGCCGCAAGGTCGCGCCGGGCGTGGTCGCGATGGTGGTGCCGGGCTCGTCGCGGGTGAAGCGCGAGGCCGAGGCGGCAGGCCTCGACCGCGTGTTCCGCGACGCCGGTTTCTTCTGGGGCGAGTCGGGCTGCTCGATGTGCGCCGGCGGCAATGGCGACCGCGGCGAGCCGGGCGAGCGCATCGTGTCCACCACCAACCGCAACTTCGAGAACCGCCAGGGCCCGAAGGTGCGCACGCATCTCGTCAGCCCGGCGACTGCGGCGGCAAGCGCGATCGCGGGCCGCATCGCCGACGTCCGGCAACTTTAGTGCGCGGCAACTTTAGGAAGGCGTGATGCAGCCGTTCAGCTCACACACCGGCATCGCGGTGCCGCTGCTCAAGGACGACATCAACACCGATCAGGTCGCGCCGGTCCAGGCGATGCGCGAGATGAAGCCGGACTACAAGAAGATGCTGTTCATGCGCGCCCGCGCCGAGGACAAGGATTTCGTGCTGAACCAGCCGCAGTTCGCCGATCCGGGCATCCTGGTGACGGGGCAGAACTTCGGCGCCGGCTCCTCGCGCGAGGCCGCGGTGTGGGGCATGCTCGCCAACAACATCAAGGTTATCGTCGCGAAGAGTTTTGCCGACATCTATCGCGAGAATTGTTTGCAGAACGGCCTGCTGCCCGTGGTGCTCGACGCCGCCGACCAGGACGCGTTCATCGCCCGCGTGGTCGCCGCGAACGGCGCGGCGCCGTTTTCGGTGGACCTGACGACGCAGACCATCAGCGGCCCCGGCGGGCCCGACATCAGGTTCGACATCCCGGCCGCCGACCGCATGCGCCTGCTCGAAGGCCTCGACGACATCGGGCTGACACTGAAGCACGATACCGAGATCAAGACCTGGGAGCAGCGCATGGCCGTGGCCCAGCCGTGGCTGCAAGCGGCGGAAGACAGCCGCGCATCAGTGTAGACAATGATCGCCTCTGCTCGAACTAGTTGCGGCATCGGCGGTGCCATCCCTCCCCGCGAGGGGAGGGTGGCGAACGAAGTGAGCCGGGTGGGGAGAAGCCGCCGTTTATCGTTGACCTCTCCCCACCCCCGCGCTTCGCGCGGACCCTCCCCTCGCGGGGAGGGACGAGACCGCCCGCGTCGCTAATAACAGTGCCCTAGGGAGTACCCCAATGAACGCCCGCAAGAAATTCCGCGCCATCATGGCCGACAACAAGAAGCTCACGCTGATGCCCGGCGCCTACGACGCGCTGTCGGCGCGCATCATGGAGGCGGAGGGCTTCGAAGCGATCGTCGCCGGCGGCTATGCGGCGATCGGCTCGATGCTGGCGCAGGCCGACATGGGGCAGTCCAACATGCGCGACTATGCGGCGCATTACGGGCGCATCTGCGATGCGGTGCAGATCCCGGTCTATGTCGATGCCGACACCGGCTTCGGCGGCGTCAACAACGTGCGGCAGATGGTGCGCGCCTTCGAGGCGGCTGGCGTCGCAGCCCTGTTCATCAGCGACCAGGTGTTCCCGAACCGCTGCGGCTATCTGCCCGGCAAGCAGATCGTGCCGATCGAGCAGATCCTGGCCAAGGTCAAGGCTGCGCTCGATGCCCGCACCGATCCCGATCTCATGATCGTGGCGCGCACCGACGCTGCGAGCGTCGAAGGCCCCGAGCAGGCGATCGCGCGCTGCCAGCTGTTCATGGAAGCCGGCGCCGATATGGCGAAGCCGATGGGCTTCGACACCATTCCGGACATCAAGCGGGCGCTGCGCGAGATTCCAGGTCCGCACATGGCGACGCTGTCGCAGGCGGCCGGACCCAAGGCGCGGAGCCTGCCGGAGCTGGAAGCCGCCGGCGTTGCCGCGGCGACCTTCCCGTCGGTGGCGCTGTTCGCCGCGGCGAATGCGGTGCGCAACGTGGTGCGCACGCTGAAGAACGAGAACTCGCTCGGCCCGTGCCAGCCGCACCTCATCCCGCTCGAGGACTATTACGATCTGGTTGGGCTGAAGTCGCTGCTGGGGCGCGAGGAGAGCTACGACAAGGCCGCCGCCGCGCTGGTGCAGAAGCGCGCCGCGGAATAGCGGGAGATGGCGATGCGTGTTGCGTTACGGTCGGCGGCTGCGTTGCTGGCGTGCTTCGGCGTCATTGCGCACGGAGAGAGCGCCCAAGCGCAGAGCGCTGAAGAGTTCTACAAGGGCCGGACGATTCAGCTGGTGGCCGCGTTTGAAGGGGGCAACGACTACGACATCGGCGCGCGCCTCCTGACCCGCTATCTCTCCAGGGAATTGCCGGGCAATCCGACCGTCGTGGTGCAGAACATGCAGCAGGCGGCGGGCGTGGTCGCCGCGAATTACATTGCGGTGCGCGCCGCCCGCGACGGCACCGTGATCGGCGGCCTGTCGCGGAACCTGCCCAGCCAGGCGATGATGAAGCTGCCGAACATCGAGGCCGATCCGCGGACCTTCAACTGGCTCGGCGCGACCTCGTTCCCCGGCCGGGTCTGCGCGGCGAGGACCGACGTGCCGGTGAAGAGCGCGACCGATCTATTCCACATGGATCTGATCACCGGCGGCACTGGCGCAGGCTCGGCCACCAGCATCGTTCCGACGGTGATCAACCGCGTGCTGCAGACCCGCTTCAAGATGGTCGAAGGCTATCGCGGCGCGACCGACATCCTGCTCGCGATGGATCGCTCCGAGGTGCAGGGCGTCTGCATGTCGCTCGGCCAATTCCGCACCTCGCAGCAGAAGTTCAAGGACGGCAAGCTGCGCTATCTGCTGCGCGCCGAGGAGAGCGCGCTGCCGGGCGTGGACGCGCCGTCGATCTACGATTTCGTCAAGACCAGCGAGCAGCGCCAGCTGATGCGTTTCATCTTCTCGTCGACGGAATTCGGCCGGCCCTACCTGTTCCCGCCGGGCGTGCCGAAGGACCGCGTCGATTTCATGCGCAAGGCGATCGAGCGGGCGGCGAAAAATCCCGAGCTGCTCGCCGAGGCCGAGAAGATGGGCCTCGACATGGTGTTCCGGCCGCCGGAGCACCTCGAGAAGGTGGTGACGCAGCTCTATGAGACGCCGCCGGAGCTGGTCGAGAAGGCCAAGCAGATCAGCCCGAATTTGAAGTAGAGGGCTATATCGAAGTTTCTGAATTTGCAGCCCTGGGTCCCCGCTTCCGCGGGGACGAACGGCTGAAAGTTCGGCGTGCTCTCTCCCCGTTCGTCCCCGCGGAAGCGGGGACCCAGTCCTGTACAAAAGTCAGCGCGACTGAATTGAGCTCTACCGCCGGCCGAACAGCCGCTCGATGTCGGTGAGCTTCAGCTCGACATAGGTCGGGCGGCCGTGATTGCACTGGCCGGAGTTCGGTGTCGCTTCCATCTCGCGCAGCAGCGCGTTCATCTCCTCGGCCTTCAGCCGCCGTCCGGCGCGCACCGAGCCGTGGCACGCCATGGTGGCGGCGACATGCATCAGCCGGCGCTCCAGCGGCAGGGCCTCGTCCCATTCGGCCATATGCTCGGCGAGGTCGCGGGTGAGCGCCTGTGCATCGATCTCGCCCAGCATCGACGGCGTCTCGCGCACCGCGATGGCGCCCGGCCCGAAGGCCTCGATGACGAGGCCGAAACGCTGCAATTCGTCGGCGCGCGCGGTCAGCCGCTCGGCGTCGGCCGGATCGAGGTCGACGACCTCGGGGATCAGCAGGATCTGCCGCGCGATGCCCTTCTGGTCGATCGCGGCCTTCATGCGCTCATAGACCAGGCGTTCGTGCGCGGCGTGCTGATCGACGATCACCAGGCCGTCGCGGGTCTGCGACACGATGTAGGTGTCGTGCACCTGCGTGCGCGCAGCTCCCAGCGGACGGTCGAGCATGTCGGGCGCGGCTTCGACGATCTCGACCCGCGCGGTGGCGGCGGCCGGGCCGACGTCGAACACGGCTTGCGCGGCTTCGGCGAAGCCTGGCTCCGGCATGCTCGAATCGGCGGACGGTTCGCTCCAGTCCGTCGCCGGCGCCGACCACGCCGCGACTGCGCCGCGCGGCGGCAGCGGTCGGGTCGGCGAGCGCCGCCAGTCGAAGGCGCCGCGGCGGGGCAGAGCGGCGGCACGGAACGACGCGATGGTCGCCGACCCGCCGGTGCTCGCGGCGCGCTGGCCCTCGCGCGCCAGCGCCTCCTTCAGCGCATGGATCAGCAGCGAACGCACCAGCGTCGAATCGCGAAAGCGCACCTCGGTCTTGGCCGGATGCACGTTCACGTCGACCTCGCGCGGCGGCAAGGTCACGAACAGCGCCACCATCGGATGGCGGTCGCGCGAGAGATAGTCGGCGTAGGCGCCGCGGATGACGCCGATCAAAAGCTTGTCGCGCACCGGCCGGCCGTTGACGAACAGATACTGGCTGAGCGAGTTGGCGCGGCTGTGGGTCGGCAATCCCGCGAAACCTTCGACGATCACGCCGTTGCGCTCGGCAAAGACCTCGACCGCATTGGCGCGGAATTCCGCGCCCAGCACATCGGCAAGCCGGGCGAGCCGTCCCGGCGCGCCGGGCAGCGCCGCGGGCCAGGTCACCGGCGTGCGGTCGTCGACCGCGAGCGTGAAGGCGACGTCCGGCCGGCTCATGGCGAGGCGGCGCACCACGTCGCGCACCGCGTCGGCCTCGCTGCGGTCGCTCTTCAGGAACTTCAGCCGCGCCGGCGTCGCGTAGAACAGATCGCGCACCTCGACGCGGGTGCCCTCCGATAGCGCCGCGGGCTTCACGTCGGACTTGTCGCCGGCATCGACCGCGATGCTCCAGGCGTTCGGCTCCGATGCGTGCCGCGACGTGATGCTGAGCCGCGAGACCGAGCCGATCGAGGGCAGCGCCTCGCCGCGGAAGCCCAGCGTGTCGATCTCCAGCAGATCATCGCCGTCGAGCTTGGAGGTGGCGTGGCGCTCGACCGCCAATTCCAGATCGGCGCGGGTCATGCCGGCGCCGTCGTCGGTGATGCGAATGAGCCGCCGTCCGCCGCCGTCGGTCGCGATCTCGACCCGCGTCGCCCCGGCATCGAGCGCGTTTTCCACCAGTTCCTTCACGGCGCTGGCCGGACGCTCCACCACCTCGCCCGCGGCGATGCGGTTGACCAGGGTCTCGGGCAGCTGGCGGACCGGCATTTTCCCTTTTCTTTCAATGCGCAAGCCCGGGCGCCGGCGGAGGCGCGACTCGAAGGCCCGCCGAATTTAGCGGGGGCGGGGGCCTGCGGCGAGGGCGCCTGAAAAAATGCCCCCGAAAATCACGATGGGACCTGAACCTTTGGTCATCTCGTCGCGACCAAACGGCATGAGCATCATGTCCATTGTCCCCGATCACCTGTTCCTGCAATTCGCGCTGGCCTTCGTGCTGTGCGCCCTGGCCTGCGGCCTGATCCTGGCCGGACGGCTGACCGTCCAGCGCGGCACCGACACCAAGACCTGGCCGGCAGTCGAAGGCGTGGTCATCGAAAGCGCCATCGCGGCCGACCGCGAAGAGGGCCGCCAACGGTTCCGGCCGGTGGTGCGTTACCGCTACGAGGTCGACGGCCAGCGCTATGAGGGCCGCCGCATCCAGTGGGCGATGGACAATGGCTTCCGCAAATACACCCGCGCCCGCCGCCTGCTCGACCGCTATCGCGCCGGCTCGGCCATCAAGGTGCACTACGACCCGAGCCGTCCTGGCACGGCCGTGCTCATGACCGGCGGCAGCAACGCTGCGGTGATGCGCCCGATGTACGTGATCGCCTCGACGGCCGCGGTCTACACGCTGTTCACCATCGGCATCGCGATAGCGGGCTGACCGGTTGATCATCCGCGGGAGTGCGCCGTGCTCGATCACACCGCGTTGATCTGGACCTATGTCGCGGCCGGCATCTTCTCGTTCCTGACATATTGCTTCGTGACCGGCATCTGGCGCGCCCGCAACCAGGTGGCCGCCGGCAAGGTCTGGGCGCGCACCAAGGGCGAGATCATCGCGTCCGAAGCCGTCGCGGAAAAATTCCACACCGACGATGACGACAGCGATTGCACCGCCGTGGTGCGCTATCGCTATGCCGTCGGAGCCAAGACCTACGAGAGCGACCGTCTCGCTTTCGCCGACGCCGGGCACACCATGCGGCTGCTCGCCCAGCAGGTCGTCGCCAAATATCCAGTCGGCGCCAAGGTCGACGTGTTCTACAACCCCAAGCGCCCGTCGAATGCGGTGCTCGAAGCCGACAGCGGGGCACCGGCGGCGTTTTATGTCGCGGCGCTCGTGTTCGGCTCGATCGCCGCGGTGCTGGTGGCGCATTCGATCGCCGGCAAGGTGCTCTACACGGCGAACGGCGTGCCGATGTTCGCGTTTCTCGTGCCGGTCGCTGCGCTCGGCATTGCCGGCATCTGCGTCCACGCCTTCATCGACATCCTGCGGAAGGAAAAGCACAGCGCCCGCTGGCCGACCGCGCCCGGCACCGTCACAGTGTCCAAGGTTGCCGAGCACATCAGCCGCGACAAGGACGACAACCAGGAGATCCGGTTCGTCCCGCAGGTCACCTGCACCTACCGGGTGGGCGGCCGCGAGTATCGCTGCGCGACGCGCAAGTGGGGCTGGAGCGAACTCTATGTCGACAGCGAAGGGCCGCAGAAGATCCTCGCCAAATATCCGAAGGGCGGCAGCGTGCCGGTGTTCTACAACCCGGCCGATCCGTCGGAGTCCGTGCTGGAGCCGGCCAACCGCCGCGGCACGTTCGCGCCGATCGCGGGCGCCTTGGGTTTCGCGCTGGCGGCCGTGCTGTTCCTCTATATGTTCGTTTACGTCATCGCGTGAGCGGCGGCTCAATCCCAGCCGGGCTTGCTCTGACGCAGGTTCTTGATGCCGGAGCGGCGCTTCTTGCCTTCGATCCGGCGTTCCTTCGAGGCCCTGGTCGGCTTGGTGGCGCGGCGCACCGTGGGCCTGATCGAGGCCTCCTGGATCAAGGCAATCAGCCGCTCCAGCGCCTCGGCGCGGTTTCTTTCCTGGGTGCGGTGGTTCTGCGCGATCAGGACCAGCACGCCGTCCTTGGTCATGCGCTTGCCGGCGAGCCGCATCAGCCGGATCGCCACGTCATTGGGCAGTGACGGCGAGCCCCGCACGTCGAAGCGCAGCTGCACCGCGGTCGAGAGCTTGTTGACGTTCTGCCCGCCCGGCCCGGACGAGCGCACGAAGCTCTCCTCGATCTCGGAGTCGTCGAGGCTGATGGAATCGGTGACGCGGATCATGGGCGCAACATAGCAGATCGCGCCGGAACCTGCTCAGCCCACGCCCTCGACGAACGTCAGCGTCCGCGTCAGCGCGCTGTCGCGGACCTTCAGCGCCTCGGCGTATTCGGTCGAGGCATACCATTCGCGGGCGCGGGTCATCGAGGGAAATTCCACGATGACGAAGCGGCGTTTGGCGTTGCGCTCGCCCTCGATCAACTCGACCGGGGCGGCGCGCACGATGTAGCGGCCGCCGTATTTCTCGATGGAGGCGCTGGCGCGCGCCCGGTAGATGTCGGCGCGCGCCTCGTCGAGGATCTCGACCTCGGAGATGACGTAAGCTGGCATGGAGCGGGCCTCTATTTGGCCGCCGACAGGTACTTCTTCGCGAGGATCTTGCCCTCTTCCACGGCCGGCTGGTCGAACGGATCGACGCCGATCAGGTGCGCCGCGATGATCGTCTCCAGCATGAAATGCATCAGCAGCTCGCCGAGATGGCGTTCATCGAGAACCGGCAGGTGGATGGTGCGCACCGGGCAGCCGTTCTTGGCGAGCGTCTCGGCGGTGGCGCGGCCCTGGGCGGCGACGAGGTCGCCCATGGTCTTGCCGGCGAAATCCGGCTCGCCGCCGAGCTTCGAGAGCTCCGCGTTCATGCGCGGGCCCTTGCCGGCCGGCGATCCCGTGATCACCGTGAACAGCTTGTCGCGCGGACCCGCGATGTACAGCTGGAGCTGGCTGTGCTGGTCAACCGGCCCGGTCGCAGCGATCGGCGTCGTGCCCTTGCCGTCCTTGCCGAGGCTCTCGGCCCAGAGCTGCACGTACCACTTGGTGAACAGCGTGAGCCGGTCCGCATAGGCCATCATCACGGCGATCGGCTTGTCGGCGGCGAGCGAGGCCGCAAGAGCGGCGCCCACCGCGGCCGGCACATCGGCCGGATGCTTGTTGTGGTCGAGCACCGGCGCCAGCGCATCAGCCGCGCCGGCGCGGATCGCGCCGATGTCGAGCCCGCACACCGCGGCGGGCAGGAGCCCCACGTTGGTGAGCACCGAGAAGCGGCCGCCGACGCCGGGGTCGTGCTCCATCATGGTGACCTGATGCGCAGCAAACAGCGCGCGCAGGCCGTTCGGCTTGCCGGGCTTGGCCGGCGCGGTGATGCCGAGGAAGTGCGCGTGCGGATCGAGCTTCGCTGTCTTCACGGCATCGAGCGCCGCAATGGTCTGCATCAGCGTCTCGCCGGTGCCGCCGGACTTCGACACCGAAACGAACCGGCTCGTCTTGAGCGGCAGGCGCGCGAGCAGCGTCGCGTAGCTCTCCGGATCGAGATTGTCCATGAAGTGGATGCGCGGCGGATCGCGCAAGGCGCCCACGCCCGGCACCGCGTAACCGCCAAGCTGCGCCAGCGTCTGGCCGCCGAGGCTCGAGCCGCCGGTCCCCAGAAAGACCACATCGGTGGTGTTGTCGCGCAGCAGCGTCGCGTAGCCGAGCAGCGTCGCGATATCGTCGTGCCGCTCCGGCAGCCGAAGCAGCGGCAGCGTGCCGTCGGCGTGATGCTTGCGCAAGTGCGCCAGCGCGTCGGCGGTGCGCAGCAGCACCTCGTTGAAATGCGAGGTGCGGGCGTGGTCGATATTCTGCTGAAGTGCCATCGTGTGTCCCGGATGAAAGCCCCGGGACTATAACGCCGAAAGGTGAAAACTGTTTACCCGCGCGGCTCCTTGGAGGCGAGATTTTTCGGCTGGCCGACCACGGTGGTGAGCATGCCGGTGGGCGCGAGGCGCTTCGCCACCCGCCGGGCGTCCTCGATGGTCACCGCGTCGATCAGGCCGTTGCGCTTCTCGATATAGTCGATGCCGACATCGTCGATCTGGATCTGCAGCAGCATCGCGGCGATCTTGGTCGAGGTGTCGAAATTGAGCGCATAGGCGCCCTTCAGATACGCCTTGGCCTTGGCGAGCTCGTCGGCGGTCGGGCCGTCGGCGACCATCTGGGCGATCTGCTGCTCGATCAGCTCCAGCGCCTCGCGGGTCTGGTCGGCGCTGGTCTGGGTCGAGACCATGAACAGCGGGCTGTGGCGGAGATTCATCAGGTAGGACGACACGCCGTAGACCAGGCCGCGCTTCTCGCGCACCTGATCGTAGAGCCGCGACGTGAACGAGCCGCCGCCGAGGATGTGGTTGACGAGGTACGCCGCCATGAAGTCCGGATCCTTGCGCGGCACGCCATTGCCGCCCATCCGGATCACCGCCTGCGGCACCGCGAGCTGCGACACGATGCGGCGCCCGGTGTCGTGCACCGTGACGTCGGGCACGCTGCGCAGCGTGCTGGTCGCCGGCAGCGCGCCGAACACACGGTCGAGCACCTTGCCGAGCGTCGCCGCGTCGATATCGCCGACCGCCGCCACCTTGAGGTTCTGTCGGGTGAGCACGCGCTTGGCGTAGTCGCGCATGTCGTCTTCGGTGATGGTCGGCACCGAGATCAGCGAGCCGTTGTTCGGCCGCGCGTAGGGATGGCCCTCGAAGGCGGCGCTCCACCAGGCGCGGTTGCCGATCGAGCCCGGATCGGTGGTCTCGCGGCGCAGCGCCGCCATGATCTGCTCGCGGACGCGCACGGTCGCATCCGCCGGGAACTTGGCCTCGTTGAGCGCGAGACGAAGCAGCTCGAAGCTCTTGTCCTGGCGGTCCTTCAGAAGCTTGATCGAGCCCTGGAAGTAGTCGTGGTTCACCGAGAAGTTCAGCTCGACGGCGTTGTCCTCGAGCTGCTGGTGGTAGGCCCGCGAGTCGAGCGGGCCCGCGCCCTCGTCGAGCATCGACGACACCATGTAGGCGGTGCCGGACTTGGTCTCCGGGTCCTCGGTCGAGCCGCCGGCGAACGAGAAGTTCATCGCGATCAGCGGCAGCGAGGAGTCCTTGACGAGCCAGGCCTCGATGCCGCCCGGCGAGACGACGCGCTCGATGGTCATGGCCGCGGCCGGTTGGACCGCGAAGGCTATGAAGGCTAACGCGAAAGCGATCAGGCACCGCATGGTATGGTTCACGACCGTTTGTCCTCTTTGGCGGTGGCGTCTTTGACGAGATAGCCGGTCACCGACCGGCGCTTGTCGAGATAGGTCTTGGCGACCTGCATCACGCCGTCCGGCGTCACCGCGCGAATGCGGTTGACCCAGCTCTGCACCCGCTCGACGCTGCCGCCCGAGGTGAGAGCTGCGCCGTACCAGCGCGCCATGGTGGCCTGGTTGTCCTGGGCGTAGATCGCTTCGGCGACGAGCCGGCTCGTCGCCCGCTCGACCTCGTCGGCGGTCACGCCCTTGGCGAGCAGCTCGTCGATCACGCCGTCGATGGCTTCTTCGAGCTGCGGCAAGGTCACGCCGGGTTTGGGCGAGCCGTAGACGCCGAACTGCGAGGGATCGAGCGCGCTGCCGCTGTAGAAGCCGCCGGCGCCGACCGAGATGCCGCGCTCTTCCACCAGCGCGCGATAGAGCCGGCTGGTGTTGCCGTGGCCGAGGATGAAGGCCAGCACCTCCAGGGCTTCGGATTCGCCGGGCTTGGCGCTCGACGATGACGGCGCGAGATAAGCACGATGCAGCGCCGGCTGCGCGACCCGCGGATCGGCCAGCGTCAGGCGGCGCTCCGCCACAGGCTGCGGCTCCTGCGGCCGCGCCCGCGGTGCGATCTCGGTGACCTTCGGCACCTTGCCGTAGGTCTCCTCGATCATCGGGCGGACCTCTTCGGTCGAAACGTCGCCTGCAATCACCAGCACGGCATTGTTGGGCGTGTAGAAGCGCTTGTAGAACGCGATCGCGTCGTCGCGGGTGAGCGCCTCGATCTCGTGGCGCCAGCCGATGATCGGCCGGCCGTAGGGATGGTTGAGATAGAGCGCCGCGTCGATCTGCTCGGAGAGCCGCGCCCGCGGATTGTTGCCGACCCGCTGGTTGTACTCTTCGAGCACCACCTTGAGCTCCGGCACCACCGCTTCAGGGGACAGCACGAGGCCGGTCATGCGATCGGACTCGAATTCCATCATCTCCTTCAGGTTCTCGCGCGACACGCGCTGGAAGTAGCCGGTGTAATCCTGCGACGTGAACGCGTTCTCCTGGCCGCCGACCGCGGCCACGGCCTGCGAGAACTTGCCCATCGGGTTCTTGGCGGTGCCCTTGAACATCAGGTGTTCGAGGAAATGCGCGAGGCCGGACTTGCCCGGCGTCTCGTCGGCGGCGCCGACCTTGTACCAGACCATGTGCGTGACGACGGGCGCGCGGCGGTCCGGGATCACCACCACCTCGAGCCCGTTGTTGAGCGTGAAGTGGCCGACGGTGGGCTTGGTCTCTGCGGCGAGGGCCTGGTCAGGGACGATCGGGCCTGCCGTCAGGCAGGCGCTCAGGAGCAGGCCAGCCGCGGTCAGGCGGAAGCGATGGGACGTGGGATGGCTTGGCAATGTCTCGCTCGGGGTTCGGGGTTCAGTGCAAAAGCGGCTTAGCTTACGTGTCGTCACGACACCGGGCCGTGCAAATCTTCCGTGTGCAGGTCGCCCCCGGGCGATACGCCTGCGTTAACGGACCGGTTCCTGGCGGTCGATCTTCGGTGCGGTCCACACATCCTTGCCGACACCGTAAGGCTGGCTCGGCGACGGCGTGCGATAGCCGGCGGGCGGCTCGATCAGGCTTTCGCGGCGCGGCTCGCCGGTGAAGGTCGTCTGCTCGTCCTGCTTGTTGCCCCAGACCTTGCTGAAGATGCTCTTGGCGCCGAGCTCCGAGATCGAGCTGGGACGCGAGGATTCTTCCTCGTTCTTGCTGCCGAGGATGGTTGGGTTGTCGCCCTTGCCCGACGCGCTCTTGGAGTATTGGCTCGGCAGCAGCGGACGGTCGTCGACGCCCTCGGTGTAGGACTTGCGCTTGCGCTCTTCGTCTTTCTTCTTCTTTGCGCGCTTGATGTCCGGATCGTCAGGCCAGCCGGCGGTCTTGGTGGCCGGGTTGGTCTTTTCGGGCTGCGGCAGCTCCTTGCCGTTCGGCAGCACCAGCGGCGAGCGCTCGCGATAATTGATGCCCTTTTCGTCGCCGTCGCGCCTCCAGCCGAGGCCCTTGAGCACGTATTGGAGGATCGCGGTGTCGGCCAGCGTCGGCTCCTCGCCGTCGGTGTCGTCATCGGCCCGGGCGGCGTTCACCGAACAGCCGGCAATCATCGCCACGCCGACAACGGCGGCGAAGGTGGTGCGGATCAATTTTGGTTTTTCCCGAAAGCTCGTCATTCCGTCATCCGGATGCGCTGCAGCCCTGAGCCCAGCCCCAAGAGCCCCCCAAGAAACCATGGCCAGCCATGGCAACTGGTCCACCCATAGCGGTACTTGGGTGACCCGATCCACTATCGCCGGGATCAGGGCGCTTTTGGGGCGCGGTCCCCCCGGACGGATTCATACAAGAGGACGGCCACACCGGCAACGATGGCGACGTCGGCCAGGTTAAAGACGTACCAATTGAACCGCCAGGTCGGGGTTTCCAGGTGCAACAGCACGAAATCGGCCACCGCCCCGTAAAGGTACCGGTCGATGGCGTTGCCGATCGCCCCGCCGATGATCAGGCCGAGCGCCAGCGCGGTTAACCGCGAATGGGCCCGGGCCAGCCAGACCCAGAGCAGCAGCACCGCGATCGCCTTCAGCGCCACAAGCGCCCATTGGCCGACCGGGCTCTGGAACCACACCTGGCCCATGCCGTAGCTGATGCCGGTGTTCCAGGTCAGAACGAAGTCCACATAGGGCATGACCTTGACGGCGCCCTTGCTGGCGAGGTCGTAGACCCGCAGGAGCCACAGCTTACTGGCCTGGTCGGCCGCGCAGGTGGCGAGCGCCGCGATGGCGCCCACGAGCGTGAGCGGCCCCCACAGGTAGCGCGCCTGCGGCATCGCCACCGCCGTCATTCCGCAGCCTTGCGCCAGGCTTCCCACTCGCGGAGCGCCTGCGCGTCGCGCGGCGTCACGTCGGGGAATTGCGGATCGGTGCCGACCGTGTGCGAGATCTTCCACGAGCGGGCGCACTTGGTGCCCTCGGCGAGATTGACCACCACGGCGACGCCCGCGACCTCGGGCAGCCGGAACGCATCCGCCGGGCCTTCGTCGTTGGCGAGCGTCGCCGCCGACGTGATGCAGACCTCGGCGAGGTCGATGTCGACCACCGCTTCGTAAAGCTCGGGGTTCGACACATGCACGATCGGATCGGCCTCGAGCGAGGAGCCGATGCGCTTGCCCGCGCGGGCGATCTCGAGCGCGCCGGTGACCACGCGGCGCACCTGCCGCACCTTGCGCCATTTCTCGGCGAGCTTGTCGTTGCGCCAGCCCGGCAGCACGTTCGGAAACAGCTCCAGATGCACCGAAGCGTTCTCGTCGCCATAGCGCTCCGACCAGGCTTCTTCGCAGGTGAAGCACAGCATCGGCGCGAGCCAGGTCACGGTGCAGCGGAACAGGTAATCCACCACGGTCAGCGCCGACTTCCGCGTCACCGAGGAGATCGGATCGCAGTACAGCGCGTCCTTGCGGACGTCGAAGTAGAACGCCGACAGGTCGGTGGTCATGAAGTGGCTGAGCGCCGCGAAGATGCGCTTGTAGTCGAAGTCCGCATACGCCTTGCGCACCAGCTCATCGAGCTCGGCAATGCGATGGAGCATCAGCTGCTCCAGCTCCGGCATCTTCTCGACCGGAACGCGGTCCTCGTCGCGGAAATGCGCCAGCGTGCCGAGCATCCAGCGGATGGTGTTGCGGAGCTTCCTATAGGTCTCGATGGTGGTCTTGAGGATTTCCTTGCCGATGCGGAGATCGTCTGCGTAGTCCGAGGCGCAGACCCACATCCGCAGGATGTCGGCGCCGGATTCCTTCATCACGTCCTGCGGCGCCGTGACGTTGCCGAGCGACTTCGACATCTTGCGGCCCTGCTCGTCGAGCACGAAGCCGTGCGTCAGCACCACGTCGAACGGCGCGCGGCCGCGCGTGCCGCAGCTTTCCAACAGCGACGAATGAAACCAGCCGCGATGCTGGTCCGAGCCTTCCAGATACATCACCTGGTCCGGCCCGCCGTCGTGCTTGCGCTTGATGCCGGCCAGCGACGGGAAGTGCTTCGGGTCCTCGAGCACGAAGGCGTGCGTCGAGCCGGAGTCGAACCAGACGTCGAGGATGTCGTCGACCTTCTTCCAGTCTTCGTTGGCGAGCGAACCTAAGAAGCGCTCGCGCGCTCCGGCTTTGTACCAGGCGTCGGCGCCCTCCTGCTCGAAGGCCTCGGCGATGCGTTTGTTCACCTCGGCGTTCTGCAGGATCTCGGCCGAGCCGTCGCCCTTCTCGCGCACGAACACCGCGATCGGCACGCCCCAGGCGCGCTGCCGCGAGATCACCCAGTCCGGGCGGCTCTCGATCATGCCGTTGATGCGGTTCTCGCCCGCCGCTGGCACCCAGCGTGTCGCCTTGATCTCGCGCAGCGCGATGTTGCGCAGCGTGCCGTCCAGGCCCTGCACGGGCTTGTCCATGGCGATGAACCACTGCGGCGTGTTGCGGAAGATCACCGGCTTCTTCGAGCGCCAGGAGTGCGGATACTGATGCTTCAGCCGGCCGCGCGCGATGATGTTGCCGGCCGCGGCCAGCGCCTTGATCACGGCCTCGTTGGCGTCGCCCTTCTCGCCCTTGTCGTTGATGACGCGCTTGCCTTCGAAGCCCGGGGCATGGCCCGTCAGCGCGCCGTTTTCGTCGACCGTATAGGGAATCGCCGGATTGATGCCGCGCGCTTCGAGCGCCCGCGCGTTGGCGGTCCAGATCTCGAAGTCCTCGCGGCCGTGGCCCGGCGCGGTGTGCACGAAGCCCGTGCCGGCATCGTCGGTGACGTGATCGCCGGCGAGCAGCGGCACGTCGAAATCGTAGCCGGACTTCTGCAGCGGGTGCGAGGCGACCATCGCGTTGAGCACCGACGCCGGCACGCTCGCGACCTTCTCGTAAGCCGCGACGCGGGCCTGCTTGAACACGTCGGCGGCAAGCTTGTCGGCGAGGATGAAGGTCTCGCCGGTCTTGGCCCAGTTGTCGGCCGGCGCGTCGGTGACGCGATAGACGCTGTATTCGATCTTCGGCGAGAAGCTGATGGCGCGGTTGCCGGGCAGCGTCCACGGCGTGGTGGTCCAGATCACCACCGCGGTGCCCCAGTTCACGAGGTTGACCGCAAGCTCGGTCAAATCGCCGTCGGCCGAGTCGACCGCGACGCGCGCCACCGGAAACTTCACCCACACCGTATCCGAGGTGTAGTCCTCGTACTCGACCTCGGCTTCGGCCAGCGCGGTCTTCTCGACCACGCTCCACATCACGGGCTTGGAGCCGCGATACAGCGTGCCGTTCGCCGCGAACTTCATGATCTCGCGGGCGATCTGTGCCTCGGCCAGGAAGCTCATCGTGGTGTAGGGGTGGTCCCAGTCGCCCTCGACGCCGAGCCGCTTGAACTCCTCGCGCTGCACGTCGAGCCAGCGCTCGGCGTAGGCGCGGCATTCCTTGCGGAACGCCACCATGGCGTCGGGGTCGCGGAAGTTCGGCTTCGGCTTGTTCTTGGAGCGGTAGTTCTCTTCCTCGATCTTCCACTCGATCGGCAGGCCATGGCAGTCCCAGCCCGGCACGTAGTTGGAGTCGTAGCCCAGCATCTGCTGGCTGCGGGTCACCACGTCCTTCAGGATCTTGTTCAGCGCATGGCCGATGTGGATGTTGCCGTTGGCATAGGGCGGGCCGTCGTGCAGCACGAACTTGGTGCGGCCCTTGGCCTTCTCACGCATGCGCTCGTAGAGGCCGAGCTTCTTCCAGCGCTGAAGGATTTCCGGCTCGCGCTGGGGCAGCCCCGCGCGCATCGGAAATTCAGTCTGCGGCAGGAACAGCGTCTGGCTGTATTTGTCGCGCTCGTTCGATTTGGACTGATCGTTCATGGCGCCGCTGTTTAGCAGGCGGCCGGCACACGGCAAAGACCTACGGAATTTCGCGTTCCTGCCACGTTTGTTGTGACATCGGCGGTCATCTCCCTCCCCCTGAAAGGGGGAGGGTCGGGGTGGGGGTCGATGTTGCGTGCAGCAGACCCCCACCCGACGCGCTTTCGCGCGTCGACTTCCCCCTTTCAGGGGGAGGTAAGGAGAGAGCTACCCCAGCGGCGGGAACGCGTCCCGGGCCCGGGCCAAGAGGTGCCGTGCCTGGCTGGAATCCTGGTCCATCCGGCGGATCAGCGCCTGGGCGTCCTCGAACTTCATCTCCGGCCGGATCCAGCCGATGAAGGCCACGTCCAGCACCGCCCCATAAAGATCGCCGGAGAAGTCGAACAGGAACACCTCGAGCAGCACCGCGCCGTTGTCGAAGGTCGGCCGCCGGCCGAAGCTCGCCACGCCGTCATAGAGCGCGCCGCTCAAGCCCACCCGCACCGCATAGATGCCGTGCTTGAGGCCGCAGTCGGTGCCGAGCCGGAGGTTGGCGGTCGGATAACCCAAGGTGCGGCCGCGCTTGTCGCCATGCACCACCTGTGCGGTGACGAACCACGGATGGCCGAGTAGTTCATTGGCCTCGGCGATGTGGCCGGCCGCCAGCGCATCGCGCACCGTGCCGGACGACACCCGCCGGCCGTCGAGCATGAACGGCTCGACCACGTCGACCGAGAAGCCGTGGTGGGCGCCCTGCGCCACCAGGAAGTCGGGCGAGCCGCGGCGGTCCTTGCCGAAATGAAAGTTGAAGCCGATCACCGCGCCAGTGATCGCGAGGCGATCGACCAGGATGCGCTGGACGAAGTCCTCGGCGCTCAGATGCGCGAGCGCGCCGTCGAAGGTCAGGATCACAGCGCCGTCGAGGCCGGTCGCGGCGAGGAGGCGGAGCTTGGCGGCCTCCGAGGTGAGCTGGAACGAAGGCGCATCGGGGTGAAAGAAGGTCCGCGGATGCGGCTCGAAGGTCATCACCGCGGCCGGTTTGTGCGCCGCCTTGGCGCGTTCCATGGCGGTGCCGATCACGGCACGGTGGCCGCGGTGCACGCCGTCAAAGTTGCCAATGGCAATCACCGGGTGCGGCAGCCGCTCCAGGCCGGCGTCGTTATCGCGGATAACGGTGAAGCCAGGTGTGGTGCCAGGTGTGGTGCTTGTTTCGTTCATCGATCCAGAATCACGGAATGTCATGCCAAGGATACGTTAACCGGTCGGCCTGCGAAAAATATGGGCGTAGCCCCTTGTTAGATCAGGTTAACCCAATTTTCAGCCGTGCAATGTATCGACGGACCCAGGCGAGGATGAGAGGCCCACCGCCGGGTCCCGACATCGTTCGACCTGGACCGCGGCAATTCGCGCGGCCGGACGGTTGCCGGACTGAGGGACATTATGGCCTTCGATACTTCCATGCCGATCCTGGTTGTTGACGACTACAACACCATGGTCCGCATCATCCGCAATCTCCTGCGGCAGCTCGGTTTCACCGACGTGGACGACGCCGCCGACGGCTCGGCTGCGCTCACCAAGATGCACGACCGCAAATACGGGCTCATCATCTCCGACTGGAACATGGAGCCGATGACCGGCTACGAGCTGCTGAAGCAGGTGCGGTCCAATCCGGACATCTCGGCGACGCCGTTCATCATGATCACGGCCGAGTCCAAGACCGAGAACGTGATCGCCGCCAAGCAGGCCGGCGCCGACAACTACATCATCAAGCCGTTCAACGCCGAGACGCTGAAGCACAAGATCGAAGCGGTCTTCGCGGCGTAGTCTTTTCGACTTTACGAAACCGGCCGCTGTCGCCGTCCGGTCACGCCGGGCCAGTCTGCGCAATCCAGCTTTTTCAAAGAAATGAATCGCCGGATCACATCCCGCGATGACATTTTCGTGTGTTGATGACTGCTGTGGCGGTCACGCCCATCCGCCGGTTGGCGGAGGAGCGCGGGCGGCTGGTGTGTGATCCACATGACAGAGGGGCCCGCGAAACGGGTCCACGTCTGGGCTTTCCGTCTGGCGACCGGGAAGCCAAGCAAAAGGGATTCACACATGGGAAGGCTGATTTGGGCATTCACATTCACCCTGGTTGTGGCGGTTTGGAGTGATCGCGCCTCGTCTCAGCCGGCACCTGGCGCAGCACCCGGCTCGACATCCGGTCCGCCGCTGACCTACGCCGATCAGGGCTGGACGCCGGCCGACCGCCAGGCGTTTTACACAACCAGTCAGGGATCGCGCCTCATCCCCTATGAGTGGTTCAAGGCGCTGCGGCGTCCGAGCTCGGACGAGCTGTTCGGCGTCGACGGGCTCAAGCGGTACGGATATCTCGCGAACGAGTACGCGACCAACAATCTGCCGATCGGATTCGTCGTCGATACCCGCGCGCAACCGAACCAGCTGGGCATGACATGCGCCGCATGTCACACCGGGCAGCTCGAATACAAAAAACAGAACGTGACCTACGCGTTGCGGCTGGACGGCGCGCCGGCGCACGCCGACTTCCAGCTGTTCCTCACGGATTTGAGAGAAGCGGCGCGCGAAACCTCGGCACAGCCGCAGCGGTTCGAAGCCTTCGCGAAAGCCGTGCTGGGGCCGGGATATTCATCGCCCAAGGCTGCGGAACTGAAAGTCTTGTTCGACGCATGGACCAAGCAGTTCGGCGACTTCATGGACAAGAGCCTGCCGCAGGCCTCTTGGGGACCGGGCCGCCTCGATGCATTCAACATGATCTTCAATCGTGTCGCGGCGCGCGATCTCGATCAGCCGCAGAATTTCGTCGTTGCCGATGCGCCTGTCAGCTATCCGTTTTTGTGGAATGCCTCGAAGCAGGACCGCACGCAATGGAACGGCGCAGTGGACAACGGCCTTTTTATCCACGCACTGGGCCGCAACACCGGGGAGGTCTTGGGTGTGTTCGCGCAATTCGGGCCCAAGCGCGTGGGGCCTCCGTTTGGTATTCCGCTGATCTTGTACGGCGACCATTCGGCCGATCTCGATGGTCTTCAAAAACTCGAGGAAAAAATCGCGGCTCTCAAGCCGCCGCCATGGCCGTTCGAGCTGAAGCCGGAGCTTGCGGCAGCGGGCGAGAAGCTGTTTGAGAAGCATTGCAGCTCCTGTCATGCGGAGACGGAATCGAGCGTCGTGCCGAACGCCTGGGCGACCCCGATCCAGGTCGTCGGAACCGATCCGAAGATGGCGAAGAACGCCGCAAGCCGGACGTCCGATACCGGATTGCTCAGTGGTTCGCTGTTGCCGCGGCCGCCGGGCGCGCGGCTAGGGGACCGAGGCAAGACCGGGGATATCCTCGCGAATTCCGTCGTCGGAATCCTTTTGGACGGGGCTTTGAAAGGTGAGCCCGCCTTGCAGCGGGCCGTCGCGTTGGACTTCCAGAAGCTTCAGCTCGGCGATCCCGATCTTTTGAAGGTCGGCGGCTTCGTGAAGGAAAATCTCGGCGGGCTGTTCCGGAAGCCCTCGGCGGCCGGTGAAGGCGCATACGAAGCACGCGTGCTGTACGGCATCTGGGCGACGGCGCCCTATCTTCACAACGGCTCGGTGCCGAACCTGTGGGAGTTGCTCACGCCGCCAAAGGATCGCAAGACGACGTTCGAGGTCGGCAGCGTCCTGTTCGACCAGAAAAACGTGGGCTTCGCGACCGACGAGTCGCCGTTCGCCAAGGGCGATTTCACCGTGGATCCGACGAACTCCAACGGGAACGGCAACGCCGGGCACGCCTATGGCACCGACCTGAGCGAAGCAGACCGCTGGGCGCTCATCGAGTATCTGAAGAAGTTGTGAGTGGCTGCTGCACCAATCCGCTCTCGTCCCGCCTCATCTTGAGGAGCGTTGCCATCAGCGCGGTTACGCGCGTCTTCGACGCGCTATGGCAATGCGTCTCGAAGGATGGGGCGGCCCCGTTGCTGTCGCCACTTGCACCGCCGTCACGCCCGGGCTTGACCCGGGCATCCATGAGCGAGTGCGGCTGACGCGGTCTTACGTAAGACTTCCGCTGTCGAAGCAGGGGTCATGGACCCCCGCGTCATAGGCGAGCGAAGCGACGCCGTCCTTCGGACGGCTGTGCGCGGGGGTGACACCGTCTTTGGTGATGCAGTTCGGGCAGCCGGCTCTGTCCCCACTCTGTCAACATCGAAAACCGCAATAATCTTTTCTTCTGTTTCAGACCCGCTACACCGGTCATGCCTTGCTCAGTTGAGGGTGTCGTCTAGGGACACTTAGTTGGCAGAGCAGGGTGTGGCGCCTGCAGGCGGGATTTGTAACCCCGTCCCAGGAAGCGAGGTCACTGGCCGCACCCGATGAGGGGGCTGCCTTGAATGGCTGGACGGGTCTGGATGAAGGGCAGCGCCAATGCTGCCTGGATAACGTGAGGATATGGTCCTCCGGTCCAGGCCAAGAAGTCCGGGGGCTTCGTCAAAAATCGCCACAGGTGGAGCGCCGGAAGGTGCGCGTGCCGGAAACGGCACGCGGGCGCCTTCTTGGAGGTGCCCAGACCAAGACGTTGCGCCTGACCGGCGCTCCCCTCCCTCTTTGGAGGGAGAAGGAAATGAAGGCGGCGCCCCGCGCCTTATCTTTTCCGGGGCCGATGAATCACGTCTGGATAACTGAAGGGCTTGAGGTGCGCGGGAGCAGCGACAGAGCCGGGCTACCACACCAACTGGCGCGCCACAGCTTTCGGCGCGATGCCGGCGCCGGCGAACATCTTGGCCAGCACGGCCGGGTCCGGCGTCTCGCGGCCGCCGAGCTCCTCGGCGTGGATGCCGGCGGTGACGAACAGGCAATCGAGCCCGTAGCTCGTCGCGCCGGTGAGGTCGGTGCGGATGGAATCGCCGATCGCCAGCACGCGCGTCTTGTCGACCGGCTTGCCGCGCGCCTTGGCGACGCGCTCCAGCGCCAGATCGTAGATCGGCCGGTGCGGCTTGCCGGCATAGAGCACGTCGCCGCCGAGCGAGGCGTAGAGATCGGCGAGCGCGCCTGCGCAATAGATCAGCTTGTCGCCGCGCTCGACCACGAGGTCGGGATTGCCGCACAGCATGAACAGATTGCGCTTGCGGATGTCGGTGAGCAGCGCCCGGTAGGTTTCCGGCGTCTCGGTGTCGTCGTGGTTGAGCCCGGTGCAGACCACGTACTCGGCCTGTTCCATCGGCACGAAGTTGAGGGGGAGCCCGTCGAAGATCGGCAGGTCGCGCTCCGGGCCGATGTGGAACACGTTCTTCTGCGGCCGTGTCTGCATCACGCTGCGCGTCACGTCGCCGGAGCTGACGATGCCGTCATAGGCGCTGTGCGGCACGCCGACCTTGTCGATGAAATTGACCACCGTGGCGCCCGGCCGCGGCGCGTTGGTGATCAGGATGACGGTGCCGCCGCCGTCGCGGAAGCGGGTCAGCGCCTCGCAGGCCGAGGGCGTCGCGACCACGCCGTTGTGCACGACGCCCCAGACGTCGCTCAGCACGGCGTCGTAGCTATCGGCGAGCTCTTGGAAACTGGTGAGGAACGCGGGTGCTTTGATCACGGCACCTGGATTACGGAACTTCGCTCAAAGCGTAAAGCCCGTTCCGCCTACGGCCCGCCGCGGCCGGTCGGTCGGCTCGTCCAGCACCAGGTCGGTGTCGCCCGCGCCGCGCAGGGCCTCGTTGCGCACCGGGCGCGGCTGCGAGAACAGGTAGCCCTGGCCGAAGCGGACGTCGTATTCGAGCAGGTCGACCACCTGGGACTCGATCTCGATCTTCTCGGCGATCAGGCTGATGCCGAAGCGGCCCAGCAGGTCGGACAGGTCGGCGGCATGGATGTCGGCGCCGGTCGAGCCGTCGCCGAGCAGGAACGGCGACGGCACCTTGACGTAGCGGATGCCGCGCTCGCCGAGATCGCGCGGCTCCATGCGCAGGTCCGTCACGCCGTCCATGCTGAAGCGGAAGCCGAGATCGCGCAGCGTGGCGAGGCCTTCGGTCTCGATCGGCCCCATCGAGCGGAACGCGCTCTGGCGCAGCTCGAGGATGAGCGACGGCGCGATCGCGCGGTTGGCGTCCATGAACTGCACGATCTCCGGAAACACCACCGGGTCGTTCAGCGTGGTCGGCGAGATATTGCAGAACAGGCCGACCTCGCGGTTCTTGATCTGCAGCCGGCGGATCACCTGCACGGCGCGGAACAGCATCTGGTTGTCGACCTTGGCGATCAGGCCGGAGGCCTCGGCGGCGCTCATGAAATCCTGTGGCATCACCAGGGTGCCGTTCTCGGTGCGCAGCCGCGCGAAGCTCTCGTAGAAGCGCACCTTGCGCTGCGGCAGCGTCACCACCGGCTGCAGGTAGAGATCGACGCGGTTGCCCTCGAGCGAGTTGCGCACCGTCTCGATCATGTTGGCGCGCGCGGCCGCCGAGGTGTTCGGAGCGGGGAGCGGCGGGACGTCGGGCGCGGCGTCGTAGGTGGGCTGCTGCGCCTCGGACTGCGGCGCGTCGTCGTGGCGGGCGGCGCCCTGATGTGCGCCGCTCGCAAACTTCAGCTCGTGCACCGCGACGGTCTCGGCCAGCTGCTTGACCAGATTGCTGAGCTCGCCAAGCTCGGTGGTGAAGGACTCGGTCGCAAGGCGCGCCTGGGCCACCGCGACGGAAGCAACCTGATCGCCCTTGGTCTCGAACTCGGCGGTGCGGCGGCCCACTTCGGCGACCTGGCGGGCGAGGTCGGCGCAGCCGCGCGACAGGTCGGCGATCTGCGCGGCGAGATTGGCGCGGTCGCGCAGCCGGTTGCTGGTGGCGTTGTAGATGGCAAGCCCGGTCAGGATCGAGATCGCGATGATCATCGATTCCTGCGCGCGAAGGCCGACCAGAAGGTAAAGCACCGCCCCGGCGGAGGCGGCGATCAACACCATGCAGAGAACGACGAAAATGGCTCCAAGCCGCAACATCAAATGTTCCCCGCCCTCAGGGGATGATTCGCCCCGCCTCGGAGCACTGTCCATGAGGCATGGCCATGACGCAAGGAGTTTACCGCTTGAAATCTCGGGATAAACCCTAGGTCGCATGTCATCTGATTTGATCCTATAAGCCCTGTGAAATGTCCCGGAAAACCGGCCGCCGATGTCGAAACTGACTGATGCGATTGAGCAACACCCGGTCCGGGTCTTTCTTGTTGTCCTGTTTCTGCACGCCGTGCTCTGGACCGCGCTGCCGGCGCTGTTCTTTCGCAACCTGCCGCTCGATCTGATCGAAGCGCTGGTCTATGGCCGCGAATGGCAACTTGGTTATGACAAGCTGCCGCCGCTGCCGTGGTGGCTCGCCGAAGCGGCCCGGCAGGCGCTCGGTCCGGACCTGTTCTATTACCTGCTGTCGCAGATCGCGATCGTTGCAGCTTTTGCGTTTGTCTTCGCGCTGGCCCGGCCGCTGGTCGGCGCCATGGGCGCGCTGGTCGCGGTGCTGATCATCGACGGGCTGCACTATTTCACCTTCACGGCGCCGAAGTTCAACCACGACGTGGTGCAGCTGCCGTTCTGGGCGATGGCCGGCTGGGCTTACTGGAAGGCGCTGCGGCACGGCCGGCTGGTGCACTGGAGCCTCTTCGGCTTCGCCATCGGCATGGCGCTGTGGGCCAAGTATTTCGTCGTGGTGCTGGCCGCGCCGCTCGCGCTGTTCGTGCTGCTCGACCGCGACGCCAGGAAGGCGATGGCGACGGCGGGGCCCTATGTGGCCGCGATGGTCGCGTTCCTGGTCGCGGCGCCGCATCTGCTCTGGCTGGTCGCCAACGACTTCCTGCCGTTCGCCTATGCGGACGCCCGGGCGCTGCACTTCCGCGGGCCGCTCGACTACGTCCTCAAGCCACCGAAATTTCTGTTGTCGCAGTTGGGCTTCCTGGTGCCGTCGCTGTTGATCGCGGCGCCCTATCTGCGCCGCGACGTGAAGGCGCCGGAGGGCGCCACGGTCGCGGCCGACGCCTTCGACCGCCGCATCGTGACGCTCTTGGCCTTCGGCCCGGTCGCGACCGTGTTCCTGCTGTCGCTTCTGAGCGGCCGCGACACCGTCCCGCTGTGGGGCTATCCGCTGTGGCTGTTTCTTGGGCTGTGGATCGTGCTCAACGTCCGGCTGCTCGACCGCATCACCGCGATGCGAATCACGGTGGTGTGGGGGATCATCACGGCGGTCTTCGCGCTGGCCTTCGTGTTCCACTACGACCTGCGGGGCCGCTTCCACATCAAGGAGCGCTACACCGCCGAGCTTTATCCGGGCGATGCGCTGGGCCATGAGATGTCGCGGCGCTTCCGGGCGCTGACCGGCCGGCCGCTGGCTTACGTGATCGGCAGCATGTGGGACGGCGGCAATATCGGCCGCTACGCGCCGGAGCATCCCCGCGTGCTGATCGACGGCAAGCCCGGCCGCGCGCCGTGGATCGACCTCGGGGACCTGCGCGCCAGGGGCGCCGTCGTGGTCTGGACCAACGGCGCCGACCCGCGGGTACTGCCGCTGGAATACCGCGCCATCGCCGAAGACGCCGAGATCCAGGAGCCGTTCGTGCTGCCGGTGCGGCTCGGCAACGGCACCGTCACGGTCGCATGGGCGGTCTTAAGACCCCGGCCGGTGGTGGCGGAGACGCGCTGATGCGGTCAGGCCAGCGCCTTGATAACCTTCCCGACCTTCTCGAAAATCTCGCCGATCTGGCTTTCGCTGACGATCAAGGGCGGCGTCACCGCGATCGAGTCGCCGACGGTGCGGAACATGATGCCCTCGTCGTGGAAGCCGCGCTCCATCGCCTCGTAGCCGCGCTTGCCGACCGCGTCGGGCCGCGACGCGAGGTCGATGCCGGCGGTGAGGCCGACGCAGCGGATGTCGAGCACCCGCGGCAGGCCCTTCAAGGTCATCGCGGCGTCGTACCACACCGGCTCGATCTTCTTCGCCCGCGCGAACAGGTCCTCGTCGCGATAGAGGTCGAGCGCCGCGAGCCCCGCCGCGCAGGCGAGCGGATGGGCCGAATAGGTGTAGCCGTGGAAGAACTCCACGACATGCTCCGGCCCATGCATGAAAGCGTCGTGGATCTCGTCCTTCACGATCACGCCGCCCATCGGCACGCTGCCGGACGTGACACCCTTGGCAAACGTGATCATGTCCGGAATGACGCCGTAGCGCTCGGCCGCAAACGCGTGGCCGAGCCGGCCGAAGCCGGTGATGACCTCGTCGAAAATCAGCAGGATGCCGTACTTGTCGCAGATCGCGCGCAGCCGCTGCAGATAGCCCTTCGGCGCCGGCAGCACCGCGGTCGAGCCGGCCATCGGCTCGAGGATCACGGCCGCGATCGTGGTGTCGCCGTGCAGCGCCACGATCCGCTCCAGCTCGTCGGCGAGATGCGCGCCCCATTCGGGCTCGCCCTTGGAGAACGCCTGCTGCTCGCGATTGTAGGTCGAGGCCAGATGGTCGACGCCCGGCAGCATCACGCCGAACGCCTTGCGGTTGTTGCCGAGCCCGCCGACCGCCATGCCGCCGAAGCCGACGCCGTGATAGCCGCGCTCGCGGCCGACGAAACGCGTGCGCGTGCCCTGGCCCTTGGCAACCCAATAGGCCAGCGCGATCTTCAGCGCCGTGTCGGCGGCCTCGGAGCCGGAGTTGCAGAAGAACACGTGGTCGAGGCTTTCCGGCGCCAGCGCAGCGATCCGGCTGGCGAGCTCGAAGGCCCGCGGATGGCCGAACTGGAAGGTCGGCGCGAAATCGAGCGTCGCGGCCTGGGCCTGGATGGCCTGCACGATCGGGTCGCGGTTGTGGCCCGCATTGGTGCACCAGAGCCCCGCGGCGGCATCGAGCACCGGCCGGTTCTCCGGGGTGAAGTAGTGCATGTCCTTGGCCCGGGCGATCAGCCGGGGCCGCGCCTTGAAGGCGCGGTTCGCCGTGAACGGCATGAAGAAGGCCGCAAGATCATTGGGCACCGCCGTGCCGACCGAGCTTTGCTGCGCCGCCTTGGGAGCCTGGGCCATGTGCCGCCTCGCTGTCTGGATCGAAGACAGGATTATCCGCTTTCGGCGGTAATGACAAAAGAGGGGGTGGCTGGTACCACCACGTCAATTTTGTCAGTCAACATTGACTTACCGAACGACGCTCATGGCCGATAAATCCAACAAGCTGAAGGCGCGGCTGCCGCGCGGTCTCGCCGACCGGGGGCCCGCCGAGATCGCCGCGACCCGGCAGATGACCGACGCGATCCGCGCGGTCTATGAGCGCTACGGCTTCGAGCCGGTGGAGACGCCGGCCATCGAATACACCGACGCGCTCGGCAAATTCCTGCCCGACCAGGACCGGCCGAACGAAGGCGTGTTCTCGTTCCAGGACGACGACGAGCAGTGGCTGTCGCTGCGCTACGACCTCACCGCGCCGCTGGCGCGCTACGTCGCGGAGAATTTCCAGAAGGTGGCGCTGCCCTATCGCAGCTATCGCTTCGGCTGGGTGTTCCGCAACGAGAAGCCGGGCCCGGGGCGTTTCCGGCAGTTCATGCAGTTCGATGCCGACACGGTGGGCGGCGCCACGATGGCGGCCGATGCCGAGATCTGCATGATGGCCGCCGACACGATGGAAGCGCTCGGCATCGCGCGCGGGCAATACGTCGTGAAGGTGAACAACCGCAAGGTGCTCGACGGCGTGCTCGATGCGATCGGGCTCGAAGGCGAGGCCAATGCCGGCAAGCGTCTCACGGTGCTGCGCGCCATCGACAAGCTCGACCGGCTTGGCGCCGACGGCGTGAAGCTTCTGCTCGGTCCGGGCCGCAAGGACGAGAGCGGCGACTTCACGGCGGGCGCCGGATTGAACGACGCGGCGATCGATCGCGTGCTGGCCTTCGTCGGATCGAAAGGCGCGAATGCCGACGCGACGCTTAGCAATCTGGCCAAGGTCGTCACCGGCTCCGACCGTGGCGCGGAGGGAGTCGACGAGCTTCGGCAGATTTCCGCGCTCGCGACGTCGTCGGCCTATGCGGACGATCGCATCCTGATCGATCCGTCGGTGGTCCGTGGCCTCGAGTACTACACCGGTCCCGTTTATGAAGTTGAGCTGCTGCTCGAGACCAAGGACGAGAAAGGCCGGCCGGTGCGCTTCGGCTCGGTCGGCGGCGGCGGCCGCTACGACGGTCTCGTGTCGCGCTTCCGCGGCGAGCCGGTGCCGGCGACCGGCTTCTCGATCGGCGTGTCGCGGCTGCAGGCCGCGCTGACCATGATCGGCAAGCTGGAATCCAAACCAGCGCCCGGTCCGGTGCTGGTCACGGTGTTCGACCGCGACCGCGTTGCCGACTATCAGAAGATGGTCTCGGCGCTGCGCAACGCCGGCATCCGCGCCGAGCTTTATCTTGGCAATCCGAAGAACAACGTCGGCCAGCAGCTCAAATATGCCGACCGCCGCGGTTCCCCTTGCGCCGTGATCCAGGGCGGCGACGAAAAGGCCAAGGGCGAAGTGCAGATCAAGGACCTGATCCTCGGCGCCGGCCTGACCGCCATCAAGGATCGCGACGAATATCTGAAGAAGCAGGCCGAGGCGCAGTTCGCCGCGCCGGTGGATAAGCTTGTGGAAAGCGTGCGTCAGGTGCTCACGCGCCACGGCGTGTCATGGAATTGACTTTATCTTTTTGAACTTTCGTAACGCCTCGCCGTTAGAAGAAAAGAATTGCTGTGCCGGCGGAACAATTGGCTTCGCCGGCTGTTTGGCGTGAAACGAACAAATAAAAATGCATAAGAAAAATGTCAGGGAGGTTGCCATGAACTCACCGTGGGAACCCGGAATTGCTCAGGCCATGCAGCGTCATGGCGGCAGCAATCATTCCGTCCCCAAGGTCAGCGCTCCCAAAATCCAGCCTGAGGTGCGGCCGCCCGAGCGGCCGATGGCGGTGCAGGAAGCGACGCTCGTGCCGGCGGTTTCGTTCGCGGATAACGAGATTTAACCACCAGCGTTCGATCGGAACGTCCCGGCGCATGACATGTCACGCGCCGGGAGACCTATTTCTTATTTCTATCGCTGCGGCGGAGCCTGTGGCGGCCGCATGCCCGGAATCGACGGCATCTCCAGCACGTTCATTTTCATGCCGTTGGCCATCACGATATCGCCCGGCTTCTGATCGGCCTTGCAGGGGCCGATCCACTTCGCCTCGATGGTCATGTTGGTCGGCTGACCGGGCTCTCGGCCCGGAATTTGCGGCCCGCCTTCACGGGTCGACGTCATCTTGATTGTGTAGGCTTGATCGAAACTGCCGGTGATCACGGCGTGCGACGTGGATGTCGCCTGACCGAACTTGCACACCGAATCCATCGTGATGGTGCTGCCCGACACCTGCATGTCCTGCTTCGAGCAGGCCTCCTTCGACATGCCGCCGAACTGGCTGTTCATCAGCTTGTCGGTCTTGGCGTCGACGCAGTGCTGCATGGCCTGCGGCGGCAGGTTGCGGCCTTCGAAGGTCATCTTCATGTCCCACAGCCCGGCCTTGCGGGTCGGAAGCTCGGCCGCGAAGGCTGTGGTTGCGAATGCTGATGCGGTGAAAACGGTGGTGACGAAAGCAGCGGCTTTGGCAATCGATTGATGATCCATGTTCGTCCTGTCGGTCGGTCCTCCCCGAGGCGCGATTGTCCAGGAGCGGCCGAGTCGGTTCAAGACGGGGAGGCCGCTTCAACAGCCGCGCGGCGGTATCCTTGTAAGTCGATCAGCCATCGAGCACCGCGAGCTCCAGCGCGCCGAGCCGGTCCGGATCGGCGACCACGTCCATCTCGGTGATCCTGCCGTTGCTGATCGTGACGCGGAGCGCCAGCATGAGCCGTCCCTTGGGCGCAACGACCACGCCGATTGCGCCATCGATGAGCGCTGCGCGCGCCGCCTGCGCGCGGCCCTGGTAGAATTTCGCGACCGTGGCGGCGCCGCGGACTTCGGCCGATGCGCCCATGCGCGCAGCGGTGGGATCGGCGCGGACCACGACATCCGGATCGAGCACTTTCAGCAAGCCTTCGAAATCGCCGCCGCGCGCGGCGGCGAGGAACGCCTCGACCACCTGCTTCTGCTCGGTGATGTCGGCCTCCGGTGTCTTGTCGGCGCCCTGCACGCGGCGACGCGCGCGGCTCGCGAGCTGGCGCGCCGCGGCTGGCGTGCGCCCGACGATCGGCGCCACATCGTCGAACGGCACGTCGAACATGTCATGCAGCACGAAGGCGATGCGCTCGGCAGGCGTCAGCGTCTGCAGCACGACGAGCAGCGCGAGCCCGACCGAATCCGCGAGCAGCGCCTCCTGCTCGGTCGCCTCAGGACCTGCGGCCGGTTCCGGCACATGCGGTCCCATCGGCTCCTCGCGGCGCGATTTCCGCGATCGCAGCATGTCGAGGCAAATGCGTGCCACGACCGTGGTCAGCCAGCCGCCGAGATTGTCGATCTCCTTGCTGTCGGAGCGGCTGAGCCGCAGCCACGCCTCCTGGATGGCGTCGTCCGCTTCGTTGAGGGAACCGAGCATCCGGTAGGCGACGCCGCGCAGATGGCCCCGATTGGCCTCGAACCGCTCCGCCAGAATCTTTTCTTCGCTCATCGGTCACATTCCCTCATCGCGATCCGTCAACACCATGACGAACGAGACCTGATCGATGTGACAAAGCGCGGCGGGCGCGTTCCGTCAAACGGTGAACCCATTGGAATCCATCAAGGAATAGAACCATGCACGCCCGTATGAAGCACCCCGTGTTCATCCTCCCCGACGCCATGAAGGCCATGCACGCGCTGCACAAGTCCACCGAGGACACCGGCATCTCGCCGGTCCTGCGCGAGCTTGTCGATCTGCGCGCCAGCCAGATCAACGGCTGCAGCGTCTGTGTCGGCATGCACGCCGGCGCACTGAAGAAGGCCGGCGAGTCCGACGACCGCATCCACTCGGTCGCGGCCTGGCGCGACACGCCGTATTTCACCGATGCGGAGCGCGCGGCGCTGGCGCTGACCGAGGCGATGACGCGGCTCAGCGACAAGGCCGATCCGGTGCCGGATGATGTCTGGAACGACGTCGCCAAGCACTATGACGAAAAGGCGCTGTCGGCGTTGCTCGTGTCGATTGCCGGCATCAACGTCTGGAACCGGCTCAACGCGGCTGTGCGAGCGGTCGCCGGCGCGCACTTGAGTTGAGCCGGGACAGACGGCTGGTGCATTTCAGTTTGCGTGGAAGCGCACTTTTCCAACAGGCACACTGTCACCCCCGCGCTTGACGCGGGGGTCCATGACCCTGCTTCGGCAGCGGAAGTCCTACGTAAGACTTCCTCGATCTGCGCTCGCTCATGGATCGCCGGGTCAAGCCCGGCGATGACACCGCCGTTGTGGTTCACGGTGTAAGGCAACTGTGAACTCGCGTCGCAAGGCAACCGGGAAAGACTCTAGTACTTCACATTGGCGAACACGCGCACGCCGGCGCCGGGCATCAGCACCTCGTCCTTGGTGTAGGACACGCTGTTGCGGATGTCCGAGTTGAGCAGGTTGTTGCCGACCACGCCGACCGTGACCTCCTTGCGGCCGAACTTGTCGTTCTTGAACACCTCGGTGTGGCTGAGCTCGACCTTGAGGAGGTTGTAGCCCGACGTCGGCGTCTCGCCGATCAGCGCAATGTCGTTTTGCGCGAACGCATGCAGCAGGCTTATGCGTGCCAGCCACTCGGCGCTGCGGAAGTACACGCCGCCGCCGACGCGCTGCGGCGGGATGCGCGGCACGTTGGTGCCGTCCGTGAAGGTGGCGCGGACGATGTCGTACTGTCCGTCGACGCCCCAGAAGCCCTGCCACATCGGATGCACGTCCCACTGGAACTGGAATTCGCCGCCGCGGAAGGTCGCGTCGCGCTGCGAATAGATCGCCTGCCGCAGCTCCAGCGGGCCGCCCGGATCGTCCGGCGCCACGCACGAGCTTTCGTCGCAGGTGTTGCCGGTGAGACGCCGGAAGATGAAGCCGTCGAAACGGGTGTAATAGCCGGTCAGCTCGAAGCGGAACGGGCCGGTGGGTTTCCGCAAACCGACCTCGACCGATTTCGCGGTCTCGATGCCGAGATTGGGGTTGCCGATGTCGAACGTCGCGGTGGCGTCATGGGCGCCGCGCGAGAACAGCTCGGCGGGCTTTGGCGCGCGCTGGACATACTGACCGGTGATGCTGCCGACCAGCCCGAACCACGGCAGGTTCTGGATCAGGCCGACGCTGCCGCTCACCGGCGTGAAGTCGAGATTGCGCGGCGTCTGGCCGCCGATCGCGGTTGTGTCTGCGAAGAGATCGGGAATGACCGACGGCGTCGTGCCGCTCAGGTTGACGTGCTCGACGCGGCCCGCGATCTGCGCCTTGGTCGACGGATTGAACTGGAACTCGTTGAAGATATAGCCCGCCACCTTGGTGTTGCGGTTCGGATCCATCAGGCCGTTGAGCGGACTCGTCGGATCGTCCGGGCTCGGGGCGGTGATCTCCTGATGGCTGCCCTGGATGCCGACCGCGGTGGTGATCGATGCGAAGTTGGCGCGGAACGGCGCGAACTGCACTTCGACCCGGCCCTCCTGCTCCTTGTTGGTGAAGGTCTGGCGCACGCCGTCGGTTGTCGGATCGCCCGCGGTCGCAAAGCCGATCTCGTCGTGCTTGTAGTCGCTGACGCCGGCCCAGAACCGAATGGCTTCAATCGCCGATGCGTCCGGCCGGAACTCGCCCTTGCTCATCACCTTGGTCTGATGGCCGTCGATGCGCGTGCCGTGGATTTCGCCGTCCTGACCGGGGATATGATAGAACGCGTCGTTCTGCGTCACCGCGAGGCCGACATAGCCGCCGGTGAAGATGTACGAGCCGCCGACCGAGCCGCCGTCGAAGCGGTTCGCCGAATTGGGCTGCCGGCCGTTGAAGTTGCCGGGCTGCGTGGCGAGCGGGTCCGGCTGGTTGAGGTACGGATAGCTCGGGATGCCATAGTCGCGCGCGGTGCGGCCGAACGCGTCGCCGTGGAACGCGAAATTACCGACGCCGACATCGACGATCTGGGCGCCATCGACCCCGCGGTCGACGCTCGACCAGCCCAGCCGCGTTTCGAACTGCGCGCAGGTTTTGGTCGCAATAGCCGGCGAGCAGGGCATCGCCTCCGGGATGCGGTTGTTGCTGGCGTTGACCACGCCGCCGATGGCGCCCGAGCCATAACGCAGCGTGGCGGGACCGCGGATCACCTCGATGCGTTCGGAAGAGAGCGGATCGATCGGCACGAAATGATCCTCGCCGAGATCCGAAGCGCCGTTGCTGCCCATGCCGTTCTCGGCGATGCCGACGCGGTTGACGTCGAGGCCGCGGATGATCGGCCGGCTCGACGCGCCCGGCGCAAAGCTCGAGCCGGTAATACCGGGCTTGCTGAACAAGAGATCGCCGAGCGTGGTGCCGGCGCTGCGCGTGATCTCCTCCTTCGGCACCACCGTGACGGTGGCGAACTGGTCGCTGACGATCGGCAGCGAGCCGAGCAAGTTTGGCGCGGGAGCAGGTGCGGGCGCCGGCGTGGTTCGCGCCGTGTTGCGCTGAGCCGGCGCGGCCTCGCGCGACGGACGGGCCGGCCGCCGATGCACGATCGGGCTCGGCGCCGTCACGTTGATCTGCGGCAACGTCACCGCGCCTTGGTTCTGGTCTTGGGCTTGGGCTGTTTCAACGAGCGGGAGCCAAGCCGAAATGGCAGTAGACGCGAGCGCTACGGCTCGTACGGAAAATTTCATGTTGGGCATTCCTGAACAGGCTATTCCGACGCGAACCCGGCGGAGGCGAGTCCGCGGGCAACGGCTTCAAAGCGCTTGTTCAGGCGAGGGGTGGGGCGCGGGACTGGAACGCCGGACGGAGTTCGGCCGCGTGGACCGTCTCGGGCTCGGCGACGACAGCGACAGCCGCGGTGGCGGCGGGCACCGGGAGAGCAGGGGGCGCGGCGCCCTGCGCGCCCGACAGAAGGCTTAAGACCGTGCAGATCGCGCAGTAATCGTGGTCATGGGGCGGGGCCGGGCTGGCGGGCTCGCCGCGATCGGCGACGTTCGCCGTCAGCGCCGCGATGTCAGAGGCGTGGCTGTAGGCGTCCTGGTGGACATGGCCCAAGGCCAGGACGAGCTGGAGGGCGATGGCGACCAGCGCCACCCAACCGCCAAACCTGCTGCCAAGCCCCCGAAACCAGCGCATTGGCCGAAAACCCACGCCCTCACTGCATTCCCCGGATATGTAACATTATAACAATTGGCTCCGTCAAGCCGCAGTTCTGGGCAGGCGTTAACCGTGCAAACGTTTGAACGGCCGCGGCTAAGCACCTAAGCGTCTTGTCGTCGAAACCTTAAACGTGCCGTGCTAAAGCCCCGGCCAAACGCGGGAAACACGCGTCGCGGGACGGCCGGAGAATGACGGACAGGACTTCATCACAGCCCGACGGACGGGCAGAAGCGCTGGTTGGCGCCTATGAGCGTGCCGGCTATCGGCGCGTCGCGCCGCCTATTCTGCAGCCGGCCGAGCCGTTCCTCGACCTCTCGGGCGAGGACATCCGCAAGCGCATGTATCTCACCGCGGACGCGGACGGCCGCGAGCTCTGCCTGCGGCCTGACCTGACCATTCCGGTGTCTTGCGATTATCTGGCTTCGCCCGAAGCGGGCTCGGCCCAGGGCTTCTGCTATCTCGGCCCGGTCTATCGCGACCGCGGCGCGCTGCCCGCGGAGATTTTCCAGGCCGGCATCGAATCCTTCGGCCGGCCTGACAAGGCCGCGGCCGACGCCGAGATGCTGGCGCTCGGGCTCGAGGCCACCGCGCATTACGGCATGGCCAAGCCGGAAATCCGGATGGGCGACGTCGGGCTGTTCTCGGCGCTGGTCGCGGCGCTCGATCTCGCGCCCGCCTGGAAGCGGCGCCTGGTGAAGGACTTCAACCGCAAGACCTCGCTCGCGCACGATCTCGATCTGCTGACCTTGAGCACGGTCGACAAGCGTCCCGAATATCAGGGCGTGCTCGCGGCGCTTGACAGCTCGAATCCCAAAGCCGCGCATGCGCTGGTCACGGATCTTCTCTCGATCGCCGGCATCAGCACGGTCGGCGGCCGCACCGTGGGCGAGATCGCCGAGCGCTTTCTCGAGCAGGCCGCAATCGGCGCCGCCACCACGCTGCCGGCCGAGACGCGCAAGCTGATCGAGAAATTCCTGTCGGTGACCGGCGATCTCGATGAGACCGCAGACCAGCTGCGCGCGCTGGCCAACGGCGCGGGCGTGGGGCTTGGCCCGGCGCTCGATCTGTTCGAAAGCCGCACGGGCTTTCTCGCCGCGCGCGGCATCGACGTCGGCAGCATCAAGTTTTCGACCGCGTTCGGCCGAGGCTTCGATTACTACACCGGTTTCGTGTTCGAGCTGCACGATCCGGCCACGCCGCCGAACGGTCCGCTGGTCGCGGGCGGCCGCTATGACGAGCTGCTGACGCGGCTCGGCGCCAGGCAGCCAATTCCTGCGGTGGGCTTTGCGGTCTGGGTCGAGCGTGTCGCCTCGAGCGGAGGCAACCCATGAGCGCGCCATTGATTCTGGGCGTGCCGGCCAAGGGCCGGCTGCAGGAGAACGCCGAGCAGTTCTTCGCGCTCGCCGGCATGAAGCTGATCAAGTCGCGCGGCGCGCGCGACTATCGCGGCGAGGTCGCCGGCATGCCCGGCATCGAGGTGGCTTATCTCTCGGCGTCGGAAATTGCCGACGCGCTGAATCACGGCGGGATCCACCTCGGCGTCACCGGCGAAGATCTGCTGCGCGAGACCATCCCCGACATGGACAAGCGCGTGGTGATGATCGAGGCGCTCGGCTTCGGCTTCGCCAATGTCGTGGTCGCGGTGCCGCAGGCCTGGATCGACGTGCGCAGCATGGCGGACCTCGACGACGTCGCGACCGCGTTCCGGCTGCGCCACGACCGCAAGATGCGGGTCGCGACCAAGTACATCAATCTGACCCGCGATTTCTTCTCGCATCTCGGCATCGTCGACTACCGCATCGTCGAAAGCTCGGGCGCGACCGAAGGCGCACCGGCCGCGGGCTCGGCCGAGCTCATCGTCGACATCACGACGACCGGCACGACGCTCGCCGCCAACGGGCTGAAGATCGTCGACGACGGCTTGATCCTGCGCTCGCAGGCCAATCTGGTCGCCTCGCGAAACGCGTCGTGGGGCGACGCCGAGCGCGAGCAGGCGCGAAGGATGCTCGACCGCATCGCCGCGCAGGCGCGGGCGCGCGCCTATCGCGAGGTGCGCACGCGCTTTCCCGGCTGCGACGACGCCATGCTGGCGCAGGCGAAAGAGCGCTTCGGCGTGGTCGCGCCGTTCGGCGGGCCGACCTCGTCCGGCATGCTGACGCTGCACTGTCCGCCGAACGCGGTCTACGATCTTGCCTGCTTCATGCGCGAGCACGGTGCCCAGAGCATCATCGTCGCCGAGATCGAATACGTCTTCGCGCAGGACAATCCGCTCTATGCGAAGCTGCTTGGCGGGCTGTCAGACTAAGCCTTTCAAGCCTTTTCGCGCGCACAGCCGAAAATTGATCGGGTGCCGAACTGTCGCGGTTCGGTTGCGCTCACGCACCGCACACGGAAGGCACAGAGTTTGCTTGAACTGTGCGTTAGCTCACACGCCTGCCTCTCGGCTTGAGCTACAAACACCGTGACGGGAGTAACATTCCACCTCCCGGTGTTGTTACGGCAACGCGATGCGCCGGTGAGTGCGTGCTGTCATCACGGCGACAATTGCGAGGTCGAGAACGACGCGAACAAGACTTTAAGTTCGGGAGAGCACATGTCGACAAGAACAGTGCCCAAACGGATCAATGATTTTCTGGTTGAGCGGAGAGGACGCAGCTATTGCGATGCCTGCATCCAGGAACGGCTCGGGCTGAAGTGGCGTCAGCAGGTGCAGCTGATCACGGCGACGCTGGCGGTGACCGACGGATTTGAGCGCAGCCTCGATCAGTGCTGCACCTGTCAGGACACCAAGCAGGTGATCCTGGCCTGCGTCGAAGTGGTGCCGCCGCCGCGCCGGGTGGCGTCCTCGCCGATCCTGTCGATCCCGCGGGCTCATGCGACGGAAGCCGCGTCGGACGACGCCTAACGCGTCATCGGCAACTGCGATACGGTTGAGCAGTTACTGCAAGTCCCAGCTGGGCTCGACCGGCACCCGCGCCAGGGTCTGGCCGCTGTCGTCGGCGACACAGACCACGTAGTCGACGAAGACGTTGTTCTCGGTCGCGAGATCGCGCGCGATCATCACCGCCTCGGCCTTGGCGTCTTCGAACGTGCTGAAACGCCAGCCGATATCGTCGGGAAACGACCCATGGTCGCCGACGAGATGGAAGAAGTACCTGGGCGCGGTCATAGCAGGCACAGTGTCGCCGGTATCTGGCTGCCGACTCTAGGGCAGGGTGCCTTAATTTAATCTTTTCCCGCCGGGTTGAAAGGGGCCTTTGGCCGACTTCGGACGGCTCAGGACCGGCGCTCGCGGCGCGCCCCGTCCGGCCGTTTGCGAAACACCACGAAATGCGAGAGCGAGAAATTGACCAGGAAGCTCGCCCCGATCGCCAGCAGCTTGCCGACCAGCACCGGCATGAAATACGAAGCGATCAGCACCGTCGCGGTGTTGGCAACGAGCCCCGCGAGCTGCGAAACCGCAAATCCCACATAGGCCTTGAACGTCAGCTCGCGGCCGGACTCGCGGGCGAAGGTGGTCAGGGAGTTCATGACATAGGAGCCGGTGACCGCCACGACCCAGGCCGCCACGTTGGCGGTGATGATCGGCAAGGCCAGGTAGTAGTAGGCGAACGAGAAGACGCCGAAATCGACGGCCGAGTTGACCAGGCCGACCACGGCGAAGCTCAGCGCCTTCAGCACCAGCGCGCGTTCGTGCCAGGCATTCAGCGCGCGCCGGCTCAGATCGGACAGCCACTCCATGGCCCTCGCTTAGCCCTTTTCGGCGGTGCGGCATAGCCGAAACCGGGCTCAGGACTGGGCCAGAGCCGGGGCAACAGTGCGGCATCGGTGCGGACCCCGCGGCGGCGACAGCGCCCGGAGGTTGCGGTATAGGTCGCCCAGCATAGGTAACGGCCGGAATGATCAGCGCTTCGTCGACCTCCACTGCAACCGCCAACGCCGGGCTTGCCGCGAGCCCGGCGCAGCGGGCGGCCGCGGGCCTTTCGATCGTCGTGCCGGTCTACAACGAGGGCGCGGGCCTCGCGCAATTCCACGACCAGCTCGTCGGCATCGCGCGGCAGCTGCGGACGCAGCGCGGCCTCGCCACCGAGGTGGTCTATGTGGACGACGGCAGCCGCGACGACAGCCTCGCGGTCGCGAGCGCCCTGCCGGCCGAGGCGCTCGACGTCCAGGTGGTGTCGCTGTCGCGCAACTTCGGCAAGGAGGCGGCGCTGCTCGCCGGCCTCGACCATGCCCGCTTCGGCGCGGTGCTGTTCATGGACGGCGACGGCCAGCATCCGCCGGCGCTGGTGCCGAAGCTCGTCGGCCACTGGCTCGACGACGGCTACGACGTGGTCTTCACGGCGAAGGCCCATCGCGAAAACGAATCCTGGTCGAAGCGCTTCATGGTGCGGCAGTTCTACAAGCTGATCAATTACAGCGCCCGCCATCCCATTCCGCAGGACGCCGGCGATTTCCGCCTGCTGTCGCCGCGCGCCGCCGACGCGCTGCGCAGGCTTCCCGAGCGCAACCGCTTCTTCAAGGGGCTGGCGAGCTGGATCGGCTTCCGCCAGCTGCGCGTCGACTACGAGCCCGCGCCGCGGGCGCACGGCACCACGACGTGGAGCCTGTGGGGGCTGATCGGGCTTTCGGTCGAGGGCCTGACGTCGTTCTCGGTCGCGCCGCTGCGGCTTGCAGCGCTGCTCGGGCTGCTGCTCGCCGCGGCCGCGCTCCTGTTCGGCGCCTCGATCCTCTGGGAGACGATGTTCCGCGGCAAATCCGTGCCGGGCTATCCGTCGCTGGTGGTCGGCCTGATGGTGCTGGGCGGCGTGCAGCTCATCATGATCGGGATCATGGGCGAGTACATCGGCAAGATCCTGTCCGAGATCAAAGCCCGGCCGGTCTATTTCGTCGCCGAGCACAGCATCCGCAACGCGCAAGGCGCGCAAGCGCCGCAGCACAGCGACCAGGCGCCGAGAAATGTGGCGCCGCGCGCCGCGGCGGAATGATTGCGCCCGGCTTCCTCGCGTGCGTGATTTGAAACCGCTATGGTCGGCGCTTACGGCCCGGGGGTGAGAGTTGGCCGAGCAGAGCCTGACATTGGATAGCGATTCCGCCGCGAGCGGCGATCCTGCGCTGCGGCCGATCTGGCTTTGCGCCGACGACTACGGCATCTCCGAATCGGTCGACAAGGCGATCCGCGATCTCCTGATGAACGGCCGCATCAACGCCACCTCGGTGATGGTCGCGGCGCCCGCGTTCCAGGCCGCCGAAGCCGCATCGCTGAAGACGCTGAGCGCCGGCGCCCGCCGCTTCGCCATCGGCCTGCATGTCACGCTGACCGCGCCGTTTGCGCCGCTCAGCGCAGGCTTCCGCCCGACGCGCCGCGGCGCGTTCCTGCCGCTGTCCGAGATGCTCGTTCGCGGCACGCTGCGGCTTTTGTCGCGCGACCGGCTCGCCATCGAGATCGCGACCCAGCTCAAGGCCTTCGTCACGGCCTTCGGCCGCGCGCCGGATTTCATCGATGGCCATCAGCACGTGCAGCTGTTTCCGCAGGTGCGCGAGCCGCTGCTCGAGATGGTCAAGGACATCGCGCCGCGCGCCTGGGTGCGCCAGTGCGGGCGGCTGCCGTCCGTCAAACGGCGCCTGTCCGACAAGAAGGCGCTGCTGCTCGATGCGCTGAGCCGCGAGTTTCGCGCGCAGGCCGAGGCGCTCGGCATCCGGACCAATCCGGCCTTCGCCGGCGCCTATGATTTCACCAAGTCCGACGAGCAGGATTTCGCGCGGCGCTTTCCGGATTTTCTTCAAGGCCTGCCGCCGCAGAGCGTGGTGATGTGCCATCCGGGCTTTGTCGATGCCGAGCTCGAGCGGCTCGATCCGCTGACCAGGCAGCGCGAGCACGAATATGCCTATCTGGCCGGCGGGGCTTTTCCTGACATGCTGCGCCGGAACGGCGTGGCGCTCGCCTGAAAAGCGCAAGCCCGCAATGGCTTAGCGAGACGCGGCATTGCGGCGCAGGATTATTGTCGGGCCGCCATTTCGCCGTCACGGTGCGGCCCCTACATACGGGCCGAAGTTGACCGGGGAGCAGGGAGAACCTCATGACGCCCCAGGAACGAAAACTGATCGACGAGTTGTTCGAGCGCCTCGCGTCGCTGGAAAACATCCAGCGCGATCCCGATGCGGTCGGAGCCATCAATGACGGGCTGCGGAACGCGCCCAACGCGCTCTATCCATTGGTGCAGACCGCGCTGGTGCAGGACGAGGCGCTGAAGCGCGCCGACGCCCGCATCCGCGAGCTCGAGGCCGAGCTCGGCGTCGGCGAGCCGCAACAGCCGCAGCAGGGCGGCTTCCTCGACAGCATGCGCGACGCGCTGACCGGCAAGCGCGAGCAGCCGCGCGGCTCGGTGCCGCCGGTGCGTCCCGGTGCGCCTCCCGGCGAGCCGGGAAGCCCGTGGCGCAACACCACCGGCCGGCAGCAGCAAGGCTATCCGCCTGAGCCGGGTTATGCCGCAGGTCCACAGCCGGGTTACGGCGGAGCGCCGCCCCCGGGCTACGGCGGCGGCATGCCGGGCTCGTCCGGCGGCTCGTTCCTCGGCACCGCGGCCGCGACCGCGGCCGGCGTGGTCGGCGGCGCGCTCCTGGCGAGAAGCTTCAGCGGCATGTTCGGCGGCGGCAGCGGTCAGAGCCATGCGGCCTATGACACGAGCGGCGGCGGCAGCCCGTGGAGCGGCGGCGGCAATCTCAGCAACACCGATCTGGCGCGCGACGCCGGCGTCAACGACATCGGTGGTGGCGGCGGCCGCAACGCGGCTTACGACAATCAGAACCAGGATCGTCAGGGCATGTTCGATACGGCTCAGAACGACACTGACAACGACAACGACGATTACGACGACGGCGGTTACGACGACGGTGGCGACACCGACAACGCCTGAGCGCAGCGTTCGCAAAAAACGAAAAGGCCGCCGTCCCCGGCGGCCTTTTTTGATCGCGTTCGACTTGGCCGTCAGATCACGATGACCTTGGTGCCGACTTTGACGCGGTCATAGAGGTCGACCACGTCCTCGTTGCGCATGCGGATGCAGCCCGACGACACCGCCTGCCCGATCGTCCAGGGCTCGTTCGAGCCGTGGATGCGATAGAGCGAGGTGCCGAGATACATGGCGCGCGCGCCGAGCGGATTCTCGGGGCCGCCGGCCATGAAGTGCGGCAGGTCCGGCCGGCGCTGCAGCATCTCGGGCGGCGGCGTCCAATCCGGCCATTCCTTCTTGGCGGTGATCTTCTTCTCGCCGGCCCAGGAGAAGCCCGGCTTGCCGACGCCGATGCCGTAGCGCAAGGCCTTGCCGTTGCCCTGCACCAGGAACAGGAAGCGCTGCGGCGTGTCGATGATGATGGTGCCGGCCGGCTCCGAGCCGGTGTAGTCGACGAGCTGCCTCTCATACTTCGGATCGATCGGGCGGTTCTGCGCCTCGATCTCCTGCTGCATGATGGCGGGCTCGCCGCGCGCAGCCATCACGTTCGACGGCGGGCGCGGCGGCGCCACGCCGCGGCCGCCGCTGAAGATGAATTCGATGAAGCCGCCGCCGAGATTGGCGTCGGCTTCGGTTTCGGTGTTCACATAACGCACCGGACGGGGGCGCTCGGAACGTCCCACGATCGCGTCGCTCTGCGCATAGACGTAGCCGGGCGACGCGGGGCGGTTGACGGATTGCGCCTGACGTTGGGGCTCGATCGACAGCGGCTCGGCTGCGGCCGCAACGATTCCGATGGCGCTCATGGCGAGCGCCGCACACACATGACGATACATCGACGTACTCTGTACTGGTTTCGCCGAACGGGATCGCTCTCCCGTTAGGGTTCAGTACATGGTGAAAAATGTACTGATCGGTAAAAGCCGGGGGTGTTGCGCCTTGGGACACCTCCGATGAGGCCCGGTTCGTCGGATTACGGTTTATTTTCTCTCAACGCGGCGCGTCATGGTTAACCACGGGTTGCCGCGTTTGCGGTCTGGTTGCCGGAGTCATAACCGGATGAACGCGATCTTAAGTGTCGGCCATACAGAATGACACGAGTTAAGAGGCGTGCATGCCGCCAGTACAGCGCAAGGTCTTTCGCATCGAGGAGCATATGCGTCCGCGCTCGCGCGGTTTCGCGTCTGCCGCTGCGCCTGCGCCTGACGCTCAGCGGAACGAGTTCGGATTGATCGCGCCGAAGCCCGTCGCGCCGCAGGACTCCGAGCGCCCGCTCACGGCGCGCGCCCGCGCCGAGATCGCCGAGGCGCAGGCCTACAAGGCCGAGCTCGTCGCGATCCACGAGGCCATCGGCCGGACCGCGGCCGACATGGCGGCGCTGATGGCCGGCACGAAAGACGGCGGCCAGGCCTCGCGGGTGAGCCGCGAGCTTGCCGCGATCGTCACCGGCACCGAGCGCGCCACGCAAGCGATCCTGCAGGCCGCCGAGGAGATCGATCAGTCGGCGCATGCGCTGTCGGCGGCGCTCAAGGGCGGACACGAGCAGGCGCTGGCCCACGACATCCAGGAGCGCGTCGTCAGCATCTTCGAGGTCTGCAACTTCCAGGATCTCACCGGCCAGCGCGTCTCCAACGTGGTGACGACGCTGAAGTTCATCGAGGAGCGGGTCGGCCGGCTGTTCGAGATCTGGCAGCGGGTCGAGCATTTCAAGCCGGCGACGGCCGACCGCGACGACAACGACGAGCGCCGCTTCCTCAACGGACCGAAGCTCAACGAAGACCGCGGCCATGCCACGCAGAGCGAGGTCGATCAGATCTTCTTCGGCCTCGGCGACACGGTTTAGAGCACATCCCAACTGAATTGAGGCACGCCGTTGCCACAGGCACGCTGTCACCCGCGGGCTTGACCCGCGGGTCCATGACCCTGCTTCGACAGCGGAAATCTTACGTAAGACTGCCTTCAACCGCGCGCGCTCATGGATTGCCGGGTCATAGGCGAGCGAAGCGACGCCGTCCTTCGGACGGCTAAGCCCGGCAATGACACCGCCGTTGTGGCCCGTAGCGCAAGCCAACTGGGAAGGGTCTAGGCCGGCCTGCGGATCGCAGCAAAGCAACCCAGCGCAACGAGCGTGAAGCCGGCCGCGAAGGCAAGCGCCGCGCCGTCCGAAAGACGCTCGGCGATGAACGCCATCACCAGCGGTGCCACCGACTGCATCGCAAGGCAGAAGCTGCTGATCCGTCCCATGGTGCGGCCGTAGCCGTCGGCGCCGAACAGCGCGAGCGGCAGCGCGCCGCGCGTGATGGTGATCAGGCCGTTGGCGGCGCCGAACATGACGGCGAAGGCTGCGGCGCGCCACGGCGAGATGCCGAACAGCGCGAGCAGCAGGAAGGCCGTGACCAGCAGCAGCACCGCGGCGCGCGCCACCATCAGCGGATGGATGTCGCGGCCGAACATCAACTCGGTGACGCGGGCCGCGACCTGCGCCGGGCCGAACAGCGCGCCGATCGTGACCGCAGTGGCGGCGTCGATGCCGCTTCGCTGGAAGATCGCGAGCAGGTGCGCCGACAGCGCCGAGGGCACGAACGCGTAGGCCGTGAAGGCCGCGGTCACCAGCGCGAACACCACGCCGCTGGCCGGTATGAGCCTGGTCGTTGACCTGGTTTCGCCGGGCACAGGCTTCGGCGCTTCGGCGGCGGCACGTTGGCGCGGCAGGGCGAACGCGTAGAGCGGCGCGCAGACCGCAGCCATCAGCACCGCATAGACCACGTAGGTGCCGCGCCAGCCGACCGCGCCGATCAGGACATGCGTTGCCGGCCAGCCGGCCGTCGAGGCGAAGCCGCCGGCGAGCGTCAGCAGCGTGATCGGCCGCCGCGCCGCTGCGCCGAAGATGCGGCCGAGCGTGGCGAAGGCGGGATCGTAAAGCGAAGCGCCGAGGCCCGCGCCGAGCACCACCCAGGCCGCGAGATAGAGCGGCGCGCTGTGCGCGAGCGCCAGGCCGAGGAGGCCTGCCGCGCTGACCAGCGCGCCGACCGCCATCACCACATGGCCGCCGCGGCTGTCGATCGAGCGGCCGACCGTGGGCGATACCAGCCCGGCGATCAGGAGGCCGAGCGAGAAGCCGGCCATGGTGAAAGACAGCGACCAGCCGTGCTCGGCCGCGATCAGCGGCGCCAGCAGCACCGGCGAATAGAAGATCGTGCCCCAGGCGATGATCTGCGTGACGCCCAGCACCAGCACCGCGCGCCAGGGACCTGCGATCCAGGGGCCGGTCGTGATGTCGCGAAGCGTGGGCATTGCCCCGCCAGTATTCACGCTTCGCGCCGTGAACGCGAGATCGCCGGTGTTTGGAATTTCGAAGTTGCGCGCTTAGTCAGCGGACATCTTCGCGAACTTTGAGCCCTCCACTTGCATGGAGGCACACTCGTCCAACAGGCACACTGTCACCCCCGCGCTTGACGCGGGGGTCCATGACCCTGCTTCGACAGCGGAAGTCTTACGTAAGACTGCCTTCAGCGCATCCGCTCATGGATTGCCGGGTCATAGGCGAGCGAAGCGACGCCGTCCTTCGGACGGCTAAGCCCGGCAATGACACCGCCGTTGGGCTCGCAGCTCAGACAACGGGAAACCGCTCTACGCCGCGACCTTGGTATGCGCGAAGGCCGGCACCTGCGCGGCGAAACGGTCGAGCCAGGCGACGAGCTTCGGATGCTTGGCGCGCCAGTCGCCGGCGAAGCGCAGGTCGCGGTGACCGAGGAAGCAGGCCACGGCGATCTGCCCGACATTCGGAATGGTGTCGAGCGCCGGCGGGTTGGCCTCGAGAGCTTCGATGGTGCGCGTGATCTTGCCGTTCTGGTAGTCGAGCCATTTCGCGACATGGTGCTCGGGCGGCCGGAAACGGCCTTCATAGAGCACCAGGATCTGCGCGTCGGTGGCGCCGTCGGCGAGCGCCTGCAGCCGGAGCGCGGCGAAGCGCGCCGCCGGCTCCTTGGGGATGATCTTGCCGCCGCCGGCGCGGTGATCGAGATATTCGAGGATCACGCGCGAGTCGAACAGCGTCGAGCCGTCCTCCAGCACCAGCACCGGAATCTTGCCGACCGGATTCTGCTGCCGCAGCGAATCCTTGTCGTCGTTGGTGTCGGCGGCTTCGATTTTGATGTCGCCGGACAGGCCGAGCACGCTGGCGGCGAGCTTGACCTTGCGGCCAAACGGAGAGGGTGGCGTCGAACGCAGGATCATCATGTGCGATTCTTCGAGGCTGGTTTCACGAAATGAATACGGTCAGGCGCGCAGAAGACATCGAGCGCGACATGCATGTGAGTTTATCCTAGCACAAGCCGGGATTGTTAGAGGCTGGTCTCACGAAATGCGAAAGGCTTGGCGCGGCACGTTGTCGGCCGCGATAGGCACTCAAGACCATCTTAACGCAAGCCGGTGCGAAGCCGGCTTGCGTATCAGGCAGTGCTGATCGTCAGCCAGTGACGACCAGGTTCACAGCCTTCGGGCCCTTGCCCTTCTTGTCAGGCTCGACTTCGAACTGAATTCGTTGTCCCTCGGCCAACGACTTCAAACCGGCGTGCTCGACCGCAGTGATGTGCACGAACACATCACGGCCGCCGTCGTCCGGCTTGATGAAGCCGTATCCGCGCTCGCCGTTGAAGAATTTGACCGTACCACTCATGGCCATATTACAGACTCCTTCCCCCCGTAATGCTTCGCCACCGATCCCCCACGGCGCGGTGGCTCGGCCCAACATTCGCGATCGGAAGAAAGCTTCAGCCTCTGAGGCCTCTCACTCCGCCGATCCCCCCAAATTGGAGGCGGAACGTCTAAGCCAGCAGCTTCAGGCTAGACCTAATTCCATCGCTGTGGAAAGAGGCGAAAGGTATAAGAAAAGGTATTGGGGAGTTATTCCCTGACAAGCCAGGAAAGTGTCGTCCGACACGTTGCACCGCGGGATAAAACGCGTCCGAGCGCCGGCAGCAGCACTTCGAGCTCCTCGTAAAGCCGCCACGGCGGATTGACCGCGATCAGGCCGCTGCCGCGCAATCCCTTGTCGTCAGGGGAAATTTCCGGGAACAGTTCTATTCGCAACGTTTTGGCGATCTGCAGCCGCGAAAGCTTGCGCGCAAAGGCCGTGATCTCGGCGGCGTCCTTGATCGGGTACCAGAGCAGGTAGCATCCGGTGGTCCACTTGCGATGTGCCGCAGCCAGGCCCTGGGCAAGACGCGATAATTCCTGCGGCTGCTCGAACGGCGGATCGACCAGGACCACGCCGCGCCGCTCCTTGGGCGGCACATAGGCGGTGAGCGCGGTCCAGCCGTCGATGGCGACGGCCTTGGTGCGCGCGTCGCCGCGCAGTTGTCTGGACAACGCCGCCGCGGCCTGCGGCTCGAGCTCGCAGGCGATCAGCCGATCCTGCGGCCGCAGCAGGAGCTGCGTCAGCGCCGGCGAGCCGGGATAGACGGTGAGCGCGCCCGCCGGATTGAGCGCCGCCACCGCGTCGAGATAAGGCGCAAGCAGCGTGCGCACCGGCTCATCGAGCCTGCCATCGATTTTGGCATCGATCAGGCGTCCGATGCCGTCGCGCCATTCGAGCGTCTTGCCGGCCTCGACGCCGCCGAGATCGTAAAGGCCCGCGCCGGCGTGCGTATCGATGACGCGGAACGCAGCCGGCTTGTCGTGCAGATGCGTGAGCACGCGAGCCAGCACGGCGTGCTTCATGACGTCGGCAAAGTTGCCGGCGTGATAGGCGTGACGGTAGTTCATCGGCGCGCGGTGATTAACGATATGACGGGTTCTGTCTATCAGACCCGGCGCGGCTGAATAGAATGATCTCGGGCCGCTTGGGGAAGCGGCCTGCGGCTTCAGGGGACGCCGCTTGTTTTCGCCGGTCGAGTCAACCGGAACCGTCGACGGGGACGGCAGGCCATGGGACGAATTCTTCTGCTGGCGATCGCCGCCTATGTCTATGGCGGCCCGTCATTCGACGGCCGGCGGCCGGCTGCGCTCGACCAGCCGCTGCGTGAATTCAAGCGCAGTGTCGATGCGATCGAGCGGGACGGTCCGCGCGTCGTGGCCGCGGTGAATTGGCTGCGCGGCCAGCACAATCTTGAAAAAGTGCTGCGCGACTTGAACCGTTCGCTCTGAGCGTCCGGCTTCCTTTTGCTACCCAGCAGTCCTAAGTTGGCTTGCGTCACGGCCTGCCACAACGGCGGTGTCATCGCCGGGCTTAGCCGTCCAAAGGACGGCGTCGCCTATGACCCGGCGATCCATGAGCGGGTGCAGCTCAAGAAGCCTTGCGTAAGACTTCCGCTGTTGAACTTGGGTCATGGACCCGCGGGTCAAGTGTTCAGCCCGGAGACATCCCCGACGGGTGTTCGGGGACATGACCGACACATCATCATCGCATGGATTCGGCTCGGGAGGCCTCCATGCCGTGGAAAGAGGTGTCGATCGTGGATCAGCGGCAAGAG
>Ga0209758_1000437_pt1 | contig 70209 bp, 67 predicted proteins | sample AraplaMF_Col_mMF_FD_184258 | JGI IMG/M metagenome (GOLD analysis project Ga0209758, IMG submission 184258) | Arabidopsis root microbial communities from the University of North Carolina, USA - plate scrape MF_Col_mMF (SPAdes) (version 2) | ecosystem: Host-associated > Plants > Roots > Endosphere... | reverse complement strand
CATACGATATAAACGTGATGCATTGGTCATAACCAGGTGTTGGCTACCGCGATGTAACCTACGCTCAGCCGTCACAAGTCCCTGCTGCAACGTCTTGCTGGGAACCTGCATTAAGAGCGGCAATAACGGAAAATATGGATATACGGACAGCCGTGATTGGCCGGTGTTGTCAAACGTCCGCGGATTAAGCATGAACCACATCTTCGCAGTACTATCCTGGGAGGAGACCACTTCTTTGCAAACCGGGTGAAAGTTGAGTAGCTCATATGCTTCGTGAAGCGTAAACTGCTGACGGGTCAAATCGAAGGAATGAATGATGACCGGGTTAAATGCGGGCATTGAACGATCCATACCGATGGCGTCACCAAATTCCGAACCGAACCAGAACTTATGCTGCAGCTGTAAGGAGATACCGGCTGCTTTTGAATCTCTGTGAAGCATCAGGTACTGTACGTCTTTGAAGATGGCTCCGATCTCCCGTTCCAGGTCGTTATAGTTTCCGTTTGCGGTGGTAAGTTTATCTAAGAAAGTAAGGGTGGCATCGCCATCCCAATTTATTTTCAACATCCTTTTCTCCAGTTCAAGGGTGTCCAATCCTTCAATTAGAGTATGCTCAATATGGCGTTTCGGATGTAACGTGCAAACCATTGAAGCCAGAAAATATTGCCCGTTTTCACCTTGCTCGCATCGTATTTTACCTTGAAATTTATCCCGGATGGTAGGGATAGTGCAAGGGATCTCAAAAGTAGCTGGATGCATAACCGTGGCTCGCGCCAGCACTTTTCGCACGTCTTCATCATTTAACCCTATGGCATGCAGCTGATCGGCGAGCGATTGCTGTCCCCTATTATCCATACAGTACTTTTGATTGTTGTTACTACCAAATTCCTATGTGCGCTTGTTTCCGCCACGCCCTCTAAAACGCCGGTCAGAACCCGCCTTTGGCTGTTTAGTTTTATTGGACGCTGTATCAGGAGCCGCTTGATGCTGACCCGGTATATCCGGTTTTTTCTCCTGTCGCAGCTCCAAAACATGCTCCAATGTCACTGGCATCTTGAGTGCGTCGTAGAACACCAATTGTTGCCGGTAAATATCCAGCTTGAAAACTACTTCACCGTGCATGTCGAACAAACTGACCGGATGGCCATTCATTATCCTGCCAAGCACATGATCCCGGAACCGCTGAACAACCGGTAAGGGCACATCATCTACAAGCTTTTCGAGATTAAAATCCGGATGTGATTCTAACCTGGGATCTACAGGATTGTCAGCGTTATGATGTGCAAGTGCATACCAAATACGTTTCGGTCCATCCGGGATGGTATCACACGTGATGGCGACAGGCAAATAGTTCAGTAAGCCGTGTGCCTGTTCAACAGTGAAACGTACCTTTGAGAGGTCAAACGTAAAAAAAGACATGCGGGAAAGGCAACTCTGGGCGTTTCGCAGGCCGAGATCTTCTCCAAATTGTGTGGAAAACCAATACCGCTGCTGTAGTTGCAACCCGATACCCATAGCCTTCGTGTTGCCGCTATGCATAAGCATCATCACATCATGGAACGCCGAGTACACCTTGTTTTGCAGCAATGCCAGGCTATTATCTTTGAGGCAGGCTGCACGGAATTGGTCGGACGTGTAGTCTGTATTCCAATCGATACTTTGCATCCGCTTTTCCAGCTCTGACGTATTGTCCTTTCCCCACTGCATATGATCAATGGATAGGCTCCGCATTAATAACGCATCCATTTCCTGCAGCATATATCCTGAAGCGTTTCGTACCAGTGTAACATGGCAACGGAATTCCTCATCATTTTTAGAAAAATAAAATGGGGATTTTAATCGCTGCCAGTCTCAGGTTGCAGGTATGGCGAACAACGTTCTTTAGTACCTTGTCTTCCAAACCAAGTTCAACCAGTTGCTCCCATAATTCTTCAAAAGCATCATCGTCCATCATGAGCGGTATATTTTTACTGGCATCAAAGACGGTTACCATCCGGCTTGCCTGGCTTAAGCTTCCGCCTGAAAGCCCCTGTCAATTTTTTTACGATCCCCACTTTCACCTCCATGCTCTGAGAGGGTGTCATCAAATAATATCCTCTTTCCTGCATTTCCGACGGCATATCCGGCAAAACCGTTCCGGTCTGCTTTTCATACTCGGCGCGGCTGACGTTGCCGGTATTAAGTCTCAGGTATACTCCTGGAGCGAAGCCTAACAGATCATCCGGACCGATGAGATACTTTGCGGCCACAACGGTGTTATTGGATAGATCAATGACCCTCGCATCCGTGCACAGCTGTGGCAGGCCCTGCTGGCGGACTTTCGTTTCATCAAACCAATCATTGCGTATATCATTCAGTCCGGTTAACGCAGCACGCAAGGTTGGATGATGGGTGACCTGGTTAAAGCCAGGAAGTTGCCCTTCCCGGATCAAATGCCCCTCCAGCTGAAGTTGATATCGATGTTCCAACTGTTCCATAATCCATTCGTTTATGTTATCCTGTCATCTGTCACCTATCGTTATATTATCCTGGTGAAGGCCCCTTACTCTTTTTGTTGCGAACGTCCACTGGCTGGCGCCGGCGGGGACGACTATTCACTTTTTTTTTATCATCCCCTTGTTCATGATTCGGCGCATTACTCTCATTACCAGTAACTGCCTTTGTAGTTGTAGGGGTGTCCGGGGCCACCGCATTTGTATCTGGCTGTTCTTTGGCCTTGTTAGCTGCGGCCACTTTGAATTTTTCATGTCGCTGAGGTTTCATCTCATGGTTGTAAAGGATCATCGTGTTATAAGGAGGGTTAGCTCCAAACAACAACCGATTATCCGGGTCTGCAACGGGCGTTAAGGCAGGCAGTTCTCCATTGCGGATCTGTAGCCCGATTGACCGGATCTGCTTCCTGTTATAAACCGGATCGTCGGTCGTATACTCCTGCATGGCAAAGCGCTCTAATACTTGCTCCGGCACGTATGGAACCGCATCATGCCAGCGGTCAAATTCATGGTTACCGTTGGGTGTTATCTTATTGAAGTTGATCTTTAGCCAGGTCCCATATTCCTCCTGTTTTTCCCTGTGTGTGAGTGTACGATGTATCCAAACATCGTGGGCTACCATGGTAAATGCAGTGTTTATATCAACGCCGTACTCCGGTTTGAAAAACTGGAAAGGATGGTGCCTGTCATAGAGGGCCTGCTGTTTATCAGCAATCTTTTTTGGAACCTCAAAATCAAGCGCAGGCTGATACTTCACGACAAATTGATTAAACAGATCTGGTTCGTGTCTCATGAGCAGTTGTAGTTGCACCGAGATGTCTCCCTTAGCAATTGTGTCAACAGGTGTCGGTGGCAAACCCGGGAATAAATTGTTTTTGCCTGTTGCATTAGCCAGCACGTATTCAAACACCCGCGTATTGATATAATAGGTTTCCGGTGAAATATCTGATTCTACCGGATTGAAGGTAAAAGGTCCCAGCAAACCAGCCGGATGGGCCACCTGTATGGGAATATCTACCCTGGCCATAAAACCATTATAGAAATAAACACCGGGCGTTTTGCCTGCGGCCAGTGATGCAGCACAACTGTATTGCATGCCATCCCGGTCTTCGGTCTTCACGAGCTCAAACTTTGGTGTCCCGTTGTTGATATGCGTTTCCAGGTCCGGGTGAAATTCGTACCCGAAACCACTTTTACGCAATTGTTGCTTTAACTCTTCCACTTTGATTGTAGCCATAACGCACGATTTAAGTTAAAACTGAATAATTGGTGAACATTCTCTGTCGATCATCCACCAGGCCTACGACCGCGGGAGAACGGGTTACGGAATTTCCATTTTGAAATGCTGTCCCGTTTCGCGGTTCCAGTTGACTGCTGGGATGGATCGGCAGAGATTCTCGGTTTTTTGTTGAGATGGTTAATTAATCCAGCGAAATCAATAACAGACAGGTCCTCGCGTATACCATAAACAGACTTGGCTTGCGGATCTACCGTTATCGCAATAGGTCCCGCCGGCGGATTTAACACCAGGGGATCCCCTGCCTGGAGCACTTTCATCGAACTATGACGGCCATAACCGGCGAACTCCTTTGCGCCCAGTTTTCCCAGTACTGGCGCCAGGTCAAAGTCCGGAACAACGATCATCTGTGATGGATCGCCAAACCCACGTGTATCCAACGGAAGCCTGTACCAGTTATGCCTTATCTGCAGCTGGTCGTTGACTACTCTTTTACGCACCGCGCGGCTACTTAAAAGGTTATACGCCATTTTTAGCGAGAACGGGTTCTTTTGCATATCAATATCGAGCGTGAGCAGCGGCGCCATTTCAAGCAACGCTTTGTGCAGTCCCTGTTGCACGCCCAGTGGGCCGGGAAGTATATAGCGTTGGTGTAACTGCACAGCAATTTGTAGTGCCCTTTCATGCTTGCTGTTGATGAGCTTATAAAGGTCCAGCATGATCTCCTTTACCGCCCCCAAAGTCGGTTGCTGGTGCTTTGCAATTAATCCGGCTATAACATCTGTGTCAGAATAGTCCTTTAACCAATCAATAGGTTTCATCCGTCGTTCCAGTTGTGCCGTGTCCAGGCCGTCGATCAAAGCGTGTTGTATGGGAAAGTTACGTTGGAGGGAGACCTTTGCAGTTTCCCAAACGTAATGGGAACCGAGGCGCGCGAATTCCAGTTTGTAACTCAGCCAGTCATTGAACCGTGGCTCCACGCCATTCGGTGTGGTTAACACGATGCGCTCTGTACCCGCAGCCATTTGCTCATATAGCGTCACTTGTAGCGCATTGGCCTGGTAACCATTGTCCACCATCTGCATGCACAGTTCATAATAATTCTCACCTGCCACCTTCATACCTATTAGTTTACGCTTTTCAATTAACCCATGCCCGGGCCTTTCCGTGCCTGCGCCGCCGGTTTACGAACCCTTGGTCTGGCAGCTTTTTCTGCTCTTTCCATACGTTGGCGAATGGTGCGGTACGTTGCGTCCAGCCCCGGTATATTAGGTCCCGGCACCGTAATTTCATCAGCATAGCGCTGGCGGATGTAATCCAGGCTATAATGCGCTTCAAAGGGTGTCTCCGCAAGGAAATAGTACATCAGCCGGTCACGTATTTCTTTGCCGGCGGGATGGTCACCTTCTGCCAGCTTCCAGAGGTCAGCGAGGATACCAACAACGGGCTTTTGCACCTGCAGCTTTTCATCCTTATCGGAAAAAAAATGTTCAAATTCATGTCGCCAGTTTTTGCCCCAGTTGACATTATTCATTCGCTGCTGCAGATCACCGGTATCAATGCCATTGATGATCAGTTTATCAATCTGAAGATTTTTTTGTACGTGCATCCGGTAGCCGGCCAGCCGGTAGTCATCATCCCACTGGTTTTTGACGATGCGCGGTTCGGCAATCATCGAATAGCCAGGTTCTTTATCATGATGATCTGTGAATGTGAATTCATTTACACCACGTTTGACCTTCTCAGCTACGACATCCCGGTGCTTCTCGGCATCAAATCCCGCGCGATCCAGTTGCTTTAAAATACGCTCCACCTGCTTTTTCATGTGTCATGGTTTTTAGGTTGACAACATCCATCCTCAATTTCGTTTTAGGACTTGCGCTTAAGTTGTGCATTGGGGTTCTTAGCACGCCGCAGCTTATTGATACGACGGATTTCTATGCGCCGGAACCTGCGCTGCAATTCCAGGCTGATCTCCGAGGGCGTTGGAATACCTTCTTCTTCCGTGAAGGTGGCCCGGCATTCAAACCGCCGGTGTAGCCGGTGGCAATCAATAAACCATTCGATGCCGGTTCCTTGCAGGTAACGGTAAATGAACTGATCACGAACATGTGCATTTTCCTCACTGCCTTCTCCGATCCGGGTGAGGTCCCGAAGGATGCGATGCAGCGATGAATCATTTACGTTGCCATCATAATAAGCCTGGATACCAGCCTGGTGATCATCTTTCCAGTTTATCTTATCCATACGTTGGGCAAGGTCTGTTGTGTCCACACCGTTGATCACAGCGCTTGTGATCGAGAAATGAGGCTGCCACCTTGCTACCACGCTATCCACGTGAAGCCCATTTTTGTGCTGATTGGTGGCAATAAACAGATCCATTTGAAGTATACCGTCCTTTTCCTCCCTCACTTCCCGCAATCGAAAGGCAACTTGGTGGGCGGCCACTTTCAGGAAAATAGCGCGCCAGTGGCCTTCCCCATCGAAACCTTTCCAATACAGCGCATTGGCCAATCTTTTCACTTTTGCTGCAATACTCACGCTACAGTTTATAATCCGTTATCGCTGGCCCCGTCAGTGCCCCATGCGCCTGCCTTTGCGACCAGGGTCGATTCGGAAAAGCCGTTGTTTTCTCACAGGCTCTACTCTGGCCCGCTCAAATATGATGGATCTTGCTGGTTGACCTTCTACCTTGTTATAGGTATGCTGGCCGCCCTGGATCTGCCGGGCAATATCCTGGTCGGTTAAAGGAGCAGGTTGTTTTTTCGCGCTACGCCATTGCTCGACTTTTTTCTGTAACACTGGCACTCCCTTTTTCCAGGCCATGCTACCGAGCAAAGCGACTGGTGCGGCGACAACGCGTACTACCGCTGCCACCGCACGCCCGAATTGCAGCATGCGTAGTTGTGCCGGCGAGTACAATTGCTTTTCCAGGGCCCTGGTCTGACTTTTAAGGATTTTCAGATCTACTTTCGCTTCTTTACCTGTGGCGCCGCGATTACGGTTATATATGCCACGTAGGGCCTTTAATTTTTCCTGCAAGAATTTCCTGTCGTGCAGCACACCATCTCCATGTTGTTGCCGGTATTTATTTTCTGTTTCTTTCCAGTTGCTCAGCTCCACGTCAATGATACTTTGTGCATTCATGATGGACGTTTTAAATAATGATCAATTACCTGCATGTCGCGGCACGAAGGGTTGTGCTGCCAGGATATGCTTTCCGCGAATTCGCAGTTTCAACAGCCTGTCACCATTTGTTTCATAGACCTCGCAATCAAAATGCTTCTTGTCTGCTATCGTGAACTTGTCAAAAGCCACGACCATCATGGTCGGTGTTCCTTTTAAAATGGTGCTGTCGGTGTTGAAATAAACAAAACGGGGCGCTATCTCTTTCTCCATGGAGGATGTGCGTTTTGTTCGGGAGAGATCCCGCAGATAGTAACGGGTGAAGTAAACATCAAAAGGAACCTGCGACCGGTTTTCCAGTTCGAAAGCAAAGAACAGCAGTCCATCGTTGATAAAAATGTTGGATAGCCGCATCCCCATTTGGTTGTCTGTCATCACCGGCCGGTGCTTTCGTGCGGGGCTGGATGCAATCTGACGAGCAAAAAATTCAACTTCTGCTGGAGACATGCCTTCCCTGAACGCTACTTCGGGCACTGTCGCTGACTCTAAAAAATTGGAATACGCAGTCTGGGCAGGATCTGGGTCATAGAGGACATTGATACTGTACAATTTACCATCTGTTGTGATCACGCTCAGGTTGGTCGGTTCAAAGCCATCCCGTGCGGCTTTTACTTTGAGCACATTGGTAGTGCGTTTAGGTTGCCGGACCAGTATGTCACTGGAACCATAGTCTGCATCACGGATGACCTGCGGAAAGATTAACATGGCCGTCTTGTTGAAACAGACACTGATCTTATTGAGCTGAGCGCTCGCTATTGCACTTGTAACCATTAAACTGGCTGCTATTAAAGTGCTCTTCTTCACAAAAGCTGTCATTTCACGTTGCTTTAGTCTTTGTTAAAAATTATTTATGATGACCATCAGTATGGCGTTTTTTTGCTGGTGGTAGTCTGCGCCCTCTCGGAACTTTCCTTTCCGCCGAGCGGGAAAGCATTTCGAAGGCCTCGGCAGTTGTTGGATGACTGTGGCTGACCTTGAAAAACTGGAGCGGGAAATACGTCCGGCAAAGCCGGTCCATCTCGCCGTAGTCCATGTATTCATGATTAAAAAGACTATCAAACCAATACGTCAATTGAAGTTGTTCCACTGCTTTTACACCCTGCTCACCGCTACCTGCAAGGACCTGGAGCATTGAGAGCACATTTTGCAATTTGCGCTCTATCTCCTCATCGAGCCGGCCGTACTGCAACAGGTAGGCCCTTGTAAACTCTCTGCCGTTCCAGTTAATGGACTGCATCTGTTTTTCCAGCTGCCGGGAATCTATATTTTCATTGACAAGGTGCTCAATATTCAGATCAACCTGCAGCATTGCTTCATACTGCACCAGCGTGAGCGTACCGGCACCAGGATCATAATTAAAATCCAAAACACAATGCAGCAAGGTGCTTTTGATCATCACTTTGTCCGGTAGATGGAACCAGCGAGCGCCATGTTGCATGCGGTGTTGTACGCTGCTGACAAGCATGGAGGAAAACCCCATTTCACTCAGTGTATGATCTGCTGCGTTGTCCATAATCCTATATTCGATTAAACTGAATATACTGGCCACGGTATACACTATCTGGATGCGCGATCCACCAGTAGTACAGGGTGACCAGCCTTAATTGTCATTTTTACTAGTTTGGCCTTTTTACCAACAATGGTTTTCACGGTTTCAATACCTGCAGCGGCTGCCTGCTGGGTGATCGTGGGATCCATAGCGGCGAGCTGCAGGCTTTGCAATGCATCATTGGCACTTTTACGGCTGACATCACCCGTGATAGATCCTTCGATATAAATTCCCGGTTGCCCGTCTAAACCATACACTTCCATGGATACAGGGTAGATCCTGTTGCCATAGCCGATCTCTTTAATGGGTATCTGCATACGATCTCCGCTCATTTCACACTTGCCGTATACGAAAGCGCCTGCCGGGATGAGTTGCCCCTGAATGTAAATGGGTTGCTCAAGGCGCAGTTTAACGGTTGCCTGGGCGACCACGGTCTGCGTCTGATGGATGACAGCGGATATCGCGGTGGGGGCGTTCGACCGCTCTGCGTTTTCCAGATCAAAGAATTGGTTGCCTTGCGCCGAGGTGACACTGAAAATTTTTCCACGTTTATCAGGCAGCAGGCTGTCAGTCATCATATTCAAGGAATCAGTTTTATTGCGGTGTGGCCTGCCCTGAAAAAAGTCCGTTGCATCTTCGTTACTTTCTGCCGATACAGCGAATACTCGTCCACCGTTTGCAACGGAGGCTTTGTGTGTTTCATCATTTGCAGCTTGTGGGTTGGTAATGCGTATGACTTTATCCAGCATGTCACTGAGTTGAGCCATTTCCGGATCAACCTCTGCAGGTCCTACCGTGGTAACGTCCCCCTGGATACCGCTACCAATTGGCTGACTGGCTGTTTTCATGAGCAGACGGCCATCATCCTGCGCGCGCGATGCTGTATCCATTTTTGCGAGTTCCCGCTGCAGCTCCGAAAGCCGCATCTGAACTTTGTCTTCTGTGCGAGCGCTGGTGTTGTACCCATAACTGCGGACAGGGTAATTGCCCACCCGTTGGTCTGAGAAAGGCGCCTCGACTGCCCCGTCCTCCCTGTTGGGCAAAAACCCATCATGCTTCCTTAATTCCTCCAGTTTCAGGGAATCGCGGTCTGCCTGGTTATACAGGCTGAGTTTATCTACCGGGCTTACCGATGATAGTTCCGCCGAGGGAACACTCGTATTTAGTCCATTGGTTTTGACTGCGGGTTTGTTAGCTGGCTGGCCGCCTCCGAGGCTATAAAATAAAAGAGCAAGAAAAGGGATCACCACGATTGGCAACACTAACAGGAACACTCGTTTTCTTTCTGCACTTGGTCGCATACAATATCTATTTAAAATCAGCGAAACATTTTTTCTAAAACCTCAAAGCTATCAATGAGTCCCGGCCGGTCACGGAAGTGCTCTTTGAGCAGTTGCCTTCCTGCAGGCGTAGACTGCAGGCTATCCAGCACCTGGCGGAAGGAGCGTATGTTGATCGTATCGTTACGGGAAAACTTTGGCGTTTGTAGCTCTTGCCGAAAAGGCATCACATGCGTTGGCGTTGAGATCATCGCATCCGTATGCTTTTGGCCATAAAAAGTATCCACGACAATAAAACCGCTGGCACCGCAGCCGGCCAGGAGGAAAACCGCAAAGCAGAGCTTGCGCTGGCGAACAGACAACTTTGCATCCTGCCGCTGGAGGTAGCCGGCAAATTTCTGTTGAACCCGGCCGGAGATCGTTGCCAAACGGTCTTTCAGTTGCGATTGTGCTACGCTAAAGAGCGAAATTTTTTTTCTCCACCACATATATCATCGTTTGATGGTTTCCAGATCATCATTGGTAACGATTGACCAGCGTTCTATCAATAGCGCATGCGGGTTTTGGTCCGTGCGTTGGATTAGCTCCCGCAGATAACCTTCCGTCACCAGGCGTCGCATAATGATGGCCGTAGGCCGCACAATACGCTGGCGCCCATAATAGCGGAAGTGATAAGGAGCCCGGGTATCATCCACGATAATGGAGTCCTTTATTACCTCCTGGCTGATGTTGGCACTGATGATCTGTGTGTAGTAACCGGACTCTTTTAAATTATCATACTGCTGCTTTGCTGTCCTGTCAGCGAGGTATAATGATTTCCCTACGTTTTCATCGATCGCTTTCTGATCAGGGGTAAGCGTAAAGAAAAGCCGGTGGAACGCTTCCACATGGTCCCTGGCTTCAACGGCAAGGTTATCCGCCCTGAATGTGGATTGTGCTTCCGCTACCTTACCATTTATGATCACGTAGATGCGTTTCTGCACACTTTCTACATACTGGTTACTGCGATAAACGATATAACAGCAGATCACCGTTGCAGCTATTAGTAACACCAGGCTAAAAAGCTGGATATGGCGGAACGCCGAATCGATATTTTTTAACTGTCTAAACATGGCAAATTCATTCTTCATCAAAATCAAAACACACGGAGTTGCCTTTAGCTTAAGCCATCAACCAGACAGCTTGTCTTTGAAGTAATCAGACCCTTTGGAGCTGACGCCACCTGTCATTATACCCACTGCATTTCCGAAGGTGTCGCGGACCATCCCGCCTGCTCCGGTTACAACTGAGGAAGAGGTGGATATGCTGTTTGAAACAGTGCCGGTAAAAATTTGGGTTGTTTTATGTTGCAGTGCTCCACCGCCACCAGCCATCACGATCTGGTCGGCAATGCTGGGCACTGTTGTATATGCGACGATGCCGATGATCATAAAAATCATATAACCGACATCATAGGAATTAAAAAAGGTCTGCCCTCCATGTAGTATCTGCGCCAGGTCTGCTTTCAACATATTTTCCTGGATTTTGCCCAGCACAAATGACAGAATGTTGGCGATAGGCATCCACAGGAAAACATTGATGTACCGCGCCATGTATACATTGAGCGTATGATGAAATCCGTCAAAAACGCTGATACCGAGCACGAGTGGCCCAAGAATGGCCAGTATTACCAGGTTGAACGTGCGCAGGGTGTTGATGCAAAGTGCCGCCGCCGCATAAATCAATTCCAGCGTAACGGATATTACATACCTGATGGAATTCTTAAAATTGTAGGCCATCTTGTCCATCACAAATTCAACGCTGTGGCCAACAGCCTCCAACCAGCCTTCTTCTCCTTTGATCTCAGGATGGGCATATTTAAGCCAGAGCTCCCGGTTGCCTGTCTCCGATTCGCCCACCAGCGCTTTCCACTGGTCGGATTCCCGCATTTCCTTTTCTTTCTGGTCTAATAGCCGGGCAATGGTCTGTTCTGAACTGGCCACCAATTGACCAGTGCCGGTTTCAACCGGCTTCAATACGCCGTTCATCACTGCAAGCACCTGGGGGAACAACATGATGGCCAGGCCGATCCCGAAAGGCCGCATTAAAGGGTAAAAATCTACCGGCTCTGCATTGGCAATGTGGCGCCAAACACGATTACCGATATAAAACGTCGCCGCAAACCCCGCAATAGACCGGCCCACACCAATCAGGCTGCTGCAGAGCGGCAGGAGCTCACTGTATAATTGATCCAGGACGCCCTGCAGGCTTTTGATCTCACCTGCCACTCCCCCGCCGGATTGGGCCAGACAAAGCATTGGGATCGCGGTGGTGATCATCACCACAACCATCATCTTTAAGCACATTCTCATTTCAAACCATTTTACACAAACCGATACTCACTTCTCATATATGGTTCGCAGCGACTCAATGACCGACCGCTCTTTGAGCTTGCGCATGGCAAAAAGCCGGGTGGATTCATTGAAGTCCCTTAGAAAGACCACTTTATCTTCCGTTTGACGAAATATCCTGTCAATGCCCGCCAGCCGTTCATCATCGCTCATCCTTGCTTCATTGCTGGTGATGATCACCAGCAGTTCTTCCAGGTTGACAGCGCATTCTTTCATCAGGCCGTCATACACCTTCCCGAAATATGCCAGGTCATCTGCACTGAAGACATTGATATCCCGGAACGTGGAAAAGGCAGCACGATATTCTGAAAGGATGGTTGCCTGATTAGCAATGATATCCGGCACGCGCCTGTATTTTTTAATCGCGGGGCTGACAACATACAGGCCATCGAGGAAAACCTGATGAAGTTTATAGTTGCCGCTAGCGATATCTTTGATCTTATCGTATCCTTGCGTGAGTATCTTATAACCATCGATCATGTTGCTAAGGATCTTTTTGAGCTCGGCCAGCTTTTCAATGTTAAGCGCGAGCTGCGCCAGCTCCTCTGCCTGCCCGTAGCTCCGAACAGGCATTATCAATAAGTTTATGGCCATCAGGGCCACACAAACCAAACGCCACATAACCATTACTTTTGAATATTATACAACACGCGGGTCGCATCAATTTCTGTTTGCCGCTTTTCCCTTTCATTTACTGCCAGCGACACATCCTGGCATAGCTGGCGTGAGGCGGTCTGCAATACCAGGGCATCATTATACAGCAGATCTATGCGTGCCATCCGTGCTGCGTCGGGCATTTGTATCGAACTATCAGCCAGGACTGCTACCAGGTCTTCTATGGCAAGTGCGACTTCTGTTATGATCCCATCGGAGGCTGAGGTTAAAACGTGCAGGCCTTCGGGTGAGAAAATATCTGCATCACGTGCCTTACGGGACACCCGTTTACAAGTAGAGAGGATATCCGACTGGACCGCGATAAAGTCTGCAATTTTGCCATAAGAGCGCACCTTCGGGTTAACCACCTGCAGTGATTTGAAGAAGGCCTCGTGCAATGCTAACTCCCCGTTGGTGATGCCAGAGATTAGCCCGGTACCTTCGCGTGCAATTTTATAGCCTTTGGCAAGGTAGCCGGCGTATAAACGATACGCCGCAATTTGCTGCACCAGGTACTTCCGCTGCGTCTTTTTCTGGCGGAACCATTCATCAAAGGTTTGCCCATGGCATACAGTTGCAAAAGCACAGGAAAACACGATTAATAATATCACACCTTTCATACACACACTTTAACCGTTATCAACACGTTAATCTAATCCGTACATCTTTCGAAGCCCGGTTGCTTCCTGCTGGCTGCGTGCCTGACTCACACTGTATAGCGCATTGGACCTGTTATAGGCTTTCATATCAGCATACACTTCTTCAATGTTATCGCTCACCCGGGAGATGATGGCCAGCCGCTCTGCATCCGTCATTTCCGTGGCGAAACTGTTGATGACAACCGACAGTTCTTCCAGGTTCTTGAGGCTACGATCCAGCATACCATCATACACCTGTTGCATGGACTGCAATTGCTGCGGGCGGAATCTGTTGTCCTGGGAGAACAGCGCAAACTTCTGTCGGTACAGGTCTATCATATCTGCCTGCATGGATACAATATTCTTTACCCGCTTATAGTAGCTGATGGCATTGCGCACTTTCCAGAGCTCCGAGTAATACTGCTCGTACTGGCTACGTTGTTTCTCTACCCAGTCAGATATCTCCGTCAGCTTGAGTTTGCTCATGGTGTTCTCCAGTTGCTTCTGGGCATTTTGCAAGCCGATCGTTTTATTCTGCAGGCGCTGCACCTGCAGATCAATGGCCTTTATTACTTTCTTGGCAGCAGCTTTCACGACCACCCATATGATAGCGTGGCTTTTCAGCGGCACGAATGTCAACCCGATGCAGGTCAGCATTATCAACATCACTTTCCTCATCACTACGCTATTAAAATTTAGAAAAATCAATCCCATTTCAGCCTTGCGGTGGCAAATAGTGCAGGTTACCAAAAGGAAGGCCTACGGGTGCGAATATCCTTTGCGGAGGGTATCAGCCTGGTCTGTCAACCATTTCTTGCCCAGATCGACCCTGTATTTTTTACCGCGCTGTACCAGCAGCAGCTCGCGTGCTGCCGGATCATAGCGCCCAGTTAGCCTGCGGCTCTGCGTATCTTTGACCCAGGTATCCTTTCGTTTACGTTCAATGATCAGCAGCTGCATCACAGGGAAATCTTGGGCCGCGTTCTCAGCTGGTTTTATATCGAGTGTTTCCCATACGCGCGCAGTTGGCGATTCCACGTAGCTGCTATAACTGCCGGGGAGATTGATCTGCACATCCGCTGACCGGTCCAGGCGGCAGCCCAGGAAGCTCATGGCAACGGGTAATAAAATGTTTAGTTGTCTGTTCATTGCTATTTGATTATGGATGATAATTATCACTTGGTTTTTTTGAGCTCCAGGTCACTGACAAGGGCACGTATCCCTTTTGCCATATCACCGTAGCGAGTGGCATATTGCTGCACCAGCACCTTTTCTTTCTCTTCGGTAGTATAACAGAAGTATTCTTCGCGGGACACCTCAACGCCATACACCTTGCTGGCATTGCTGCCCATACCTATCCAGACATCCTTGTAGATGCGGCCAGGCTTCTTCCCTTTGTTCATGGAAAGAATTTCTGCTTTCTGTTTATCTGTTAAACTGAGCAGCTCCTGCAGCAGGTGAAACTTATTTACATGCTTACTCTGGTCCAGTAAAATCTTGACATCAGAATTATTGATGATCGCCTGTTTTACGATAGGTGATGATACTACGTCTTCTACGTCCTGCGTTACTACGACAGCCTCTCCAAAAAACTTGCGCACCGTTTTGAACAGATATTTTATGTATTCTGCAAACCCGTCCTTCATCAACGCCTTCCATGCTTCTTCAATAAGGATCATTTTACGGACACCTTTGAGCTGCCGCATCTTGGTAATGAAGACCTGCATCACCGTGAGCGTAACGATTGGGAACAGCACCACATTATCCTTGATATTGTCCAGTTCAAAGATGATCAGCCGCTGTTCCAGCAGGTCCAGGCTGGTGGTAGCGTTCAGTAAATAATCAAACTCTCCGCCGGCATAAAATGGCCGCAAAACGTACAGGAAATTATCTATGTCAAAATCCCTGTCTTTCACCCGGTCTGCTTTGAGCTGGTCAACATAGATGTCCCTGAAAAATTCATAAAAGGAATTAAAACACGGGAATACATCGGCTTGCTGCTCAAGGTACTCATAGTAGGCTGTCAACGAATTTGAAATAGCGACATATTCCGACCGTTTGAACACTTCATTGTCCCGCTTCCATAGCGCCAGCAGCAAAGTTTTAATGGACTCTTTCTTCTCTATATCGAGCACTTCTGCTGCTGAAATATAAAACGGGTTGAAGCGGATCGGGTTCTTTTCCTCGTATGTGAAATAATATCCGCCCAGTAATGAGCAAAGGCCTTTGTAGGAGTGGCCTACGTCCACCAATACGATGTGAGCGCCCTGTTCGTAGTAGCTGCGCACCAGGTGATTGGTGAAAAAACTCTTCCCTGATCCAGTTTAGTGGTTACCGGGCCATTTATTGAAAAATGGCCCGGTAACCACCTGAGGGCCCCAATATGAACTTGTTACGGTTGGTGATGGCGCCAGTTTGCATAGGCTCATCCGATATATCCACCCACACGGGGCGGCCTGACAGACGGTCAGTGAGGCGCAGCCCCGTTGGAGAGATGGAAGAATGATAATTGGTTTCCTGGTTCAAAAAGCAGGATGCCTGCTCTGCAAACGTGGAGAATGTATCATTCATCGGGAAGTCAGCTTCATTGCCCGGCAGCCCTGCCCAGAATATCTGTGGGGCGCCACGCACTTCCTGCCGCGGGTTAGCATCCATTGTTGCCAGTGCCGCAGAAGTTTTGTTCCTGATGACCTTCAGCTGGTCTACTTTATCGGTCCACACCTGGATATTAAAGTGTGCTTTAACCGGTAAACGTTGTTCAGCAATGGCCTCATTGAGAAAATCATTTACGGCATCCCGGGAAATTGCGTTTTCCCGCGAGTAAGCAGACATGGACTGCAACCTGCGACGTTTGCTTTCCAGATGTTTGAGTGTTTGCTGGGTGTCCTCAATGAAGATGTACTGGTTATAAATATGGTTGCATGGGAGTAACGTTCCTACCGGCGCGGCGAAGCTGACGGAGAACTTTGTCTTATCGGTTGAATAACGATCGTATGTGATCCGGGATCCGCATAACGATGGCAGGTCTTCGATGTCTCCCATGGAGTACAGTTGACATAATTTCTCCCCGATCGCCCACTGAGGTTTGAACAGGATATCCTTCACTACCGGAACTTCGCCAGGTTCCTGCAGGAACATGTAGCGTTCCAGGAGGCCGGCATGCAGTTCAGTGCCTGTCAGTTCACTTTCCTGCAGCCGGTTGATGGTTATAAACCCAGCATCGGATAACAGCTTTTCAAACTGCCCGAGCTTGTCCTGGAAATCCAACATGGCTTGTGGATTGATTGCTTCTGGCGGAAGGAGGGTTTTACGGATAAGATTTGAAAACACGCTGCTGGCAGGCTTTCTGCCTGTTGCCCGCTTGGTGATCATCAGGTAGCACTCATGGGCCAGGAAAGGCCGTTCGTGAAAAAAGCGATCACTGGCGCCGGACAAAAATGTCTGGTCTGGATTTGTAAGATCCGCTTTGTATGCTTCTTCTGTAAACCAGTCCTGCTTATGGAGGATGGTACCTGGAGGAAGTATTTTGATCGCTTTCACCCAGATATGGTGCAATGCTTCAAAGTCATCATTGGATAAACTGAAGACCTCTGGTAACTGCAGCCGGTATGCCACCGTTACATCACCTTGTTTGCTCAGTATATGCCCATTCTCAATTTTGTATATCGGCAACATGGCTGCCAGGTCTTTTGAATTGTCGGTCTGCTGTTTTAAATGCAATACGAGCGCAGACAGCACTACCATCACAATCATCAATGTCACAACCATCGGTTATAATTTTTCAATGTTACTGAAACTAAATACCAGGCACCTTTAGAGCGATTGAAAAATGAGGGGCGATGTGATCAAAGCCCCCTTTCCCAGTTTGACCTATATCTATTCCCTATGGGTGTAAACTACCTGGCGATACCATAGCACCGTTTGCAAATCCGGCCGTTTAAAATGAACAGTATTCCACAAAATCAGGCATATGGCATACCCGGTAATATTCACTCATATGAGCTGGGCACCTGTGAATGTCAATTTTTACCTGTCAAAGAACTTGTGAACAATGTTCTGCTGCGGCAGTGTACCGCCGGCGGTACCTGTCGGAAACCGGCTGCTTTTAACAGCCCGTGTTCTCCATATTTGCGACTAAGGCGGCCAATCCAAGAAAACAAAAGGAAGCCAGTTACACTAACCACACCCAGACACAAATAGACAGATACCCCGACGATATACATCACCGCAAAGAGCACAAACAGGACCACCATCCCTGCTGCCAAGTACATGATGTACTGGGCCCTGATCCCGCGAAATTCGATGGGCCTGTTGATGCCTTTATTTATTCCGTAAACACTATTAGACATGACGGAATTTTTATAAGAAAAATGCACGCAGCACGGTGGCCACGACAACCAGGAAAATACAACTGCCAAACCATCCGCTGGCGACTTTCATCGTATCCTGGTCGCCGTTATTCCACTTCGTATAAACTTTAACGGCCCCGACAAGTCCCGCAACTGCACCGATAGCATAGATCAAACTGGTACCGACATCGAAATAGCCGGATATGCGCGTTTGTGCTTCGTTGATGCCTTGTATGCCGCCATCACCGCCGGGCTGCGCCTGTCCGACACAGTTGATCGCAACAAATAATAACAACGCGGTGGCGGCGGCTTTACTTAATTTGTATCGCGGAAACGATCTCACACTCCCACGAATCTTCATCACACATAATCGTTTCATATTCACTTCAAATTTTTAATGTGCAGGCACCTTGACAACCATATAACATGGCTGCTCGTTGCCTATTATCACAGATGAGAAAGATCTTCCTGGCTGAGCGCCATGTTATGGATTGCCCAGGCCTTTTGAATAATAAGGTCGCTAACTAATTCACGGTAGGCAGGATCGTTTGCAACAGGCTGTCCTTCGAGCGCTGACCGCAGCTTATCAATAAGGACTTCTGTTCCTTGAACCGGATCATATGTTTTTATCACCAGCTCTATCGTTGCTTCCACCAGGTCCAGCTCCGCGGGGACTTTTTCATCTAGTGTATGTTCATCCTTGTCCGCGGGCGTTCCCATGTACGGTAAATGTGTAACGGGGGGCAAAACATACGTTTCGTCAATTGGCTGTTCATCAACATGCCACACCTTCTTTTTTTTCCCGGTGTTACTACCTGCCGGAGCGGGTGCGGCCTTGCCTTTTGCTTTGCCGATTGTTACCAGCACGCCCAGAACATAGAGTGCGGCCAGAGTGCCTACCCAAATAAAAAACTCATTCCATGTAATTCCGTTTAGCATATACCAGATATTTAGCGACGTCTTACTGACACCACAAAATTGGCCCGGATGGGAAGCGATATTTCACCGCATTTCCTAGGAGGAAAAAAATTATAAGGAAAACTCATCATCCTGTTCCATACGGCGCAGGAGGTTTAAGCGCATGGCATCGGTGAATGCTGTCCGGTTTTTCTTACGAAGCCGTATCTCTTCAAATACTTTATAAGGGTTGGCGAATGACGCCTGGAATGTAGTCGTCATCACTTTGACGATCCGCTGCAGATCTGCGTTGCCAAAGGCGCCCATGGCAAAGAGGCCGTATATGAGTTCCGCAAGATATACTTTGGGCACCTGCCAAACGAGCCCTCCGCTATCCGCCGGCGCTGCGGTTGTGCCTTGCAGCTCCAGTAGCTGGTCTTTGATATGTTCGGTGAGCAATCTAAGCCCGCGCATTTTGGCAGCTCTAAAACTCATTCGCGTGTTGAACTGTGGATTGTAGGCATACTCCTCAAAGAACATGGAATCCGCTTTTGGCGTACGCAGGAAGTAGAATTCGTCAAGGTGCGTGGCGCCGGATACAACGTAGCGATAGAAGTCGTTGTTATGCCGGTAGTAACGTTTAATCTTGCGGAGTTCGGCGCGATAAAAACGAATCCTGTCTTTGGTTGCTTCTGGCGAATGACTTTCCAGGTGTGCCAGCCGGATGTATAGCAGTAGCCTGCCGTCAAATTGAGGTTTGATGTTTTTGAAGAAATTAATTTCTTCCTCCTGCGTGGAGAACGCGAAAGTCACCAGATCGAGTTCCAGTACGGTTAATGCTTCTGACACAGCCTCAATTGATAAAAGGTATTTCTTCATTGGAGTATCTCCGTTTGTGGCAATACTTTCCAGGCTGGCCAATAAGTTGTCCAGTTGAATGGCGAAATTCTTCATCTCTTTAGTAACAATTAATCGGTTAAAACAAACAGCATCGGCGAAGGGTTTCCATCGTGAACGCCAGTACAAAGCAACTATTTTGTAACTCTATAAGCAGGCAAAAGCACAGCGAGGGGGTACAGTACCCCCTCGCAATTAATTGTAGATCAAATTGTTAGTATAAAAAGATTTGTTAACGGTCCGGTTTATTTTAACATTTTCTGGCAGATGTTATAACAATCCAGGAACATGTCTTTGCACGCTTCGATCGTGTTACGGTTCTTCCCATTGCCATTACCACTACCGGGTGATTTCCTTAATGCATAAGCTTTCGCTCGCAGGCTTTCATAGCTGAGCTTTTCCGTTCCTGGGGTATACACGATCCTGGCCACCGCCCGAAGGGTAGCCGCATAAGAGCGCATATTGTCAGAGATGAATATGCCCGATGCGATAAATACCTCTACAAATACAGCGAGTTTGGCCACCGAAAGGGATGTAGCAATTTTTTCCATAGAGGCCTGACCATTCTTCTCCGGAAGGATCATGCCTTTTTCCAGCTGATCAATGTATTCGATATACTGCATTTCTTCGTTGATCCAGCTGGTTATCTGCCTGGTCACAGCTTCCGCATCAGGACGTGGCACTAAAACACCGCGTGCGTGCAGCCTTTCCATAATAGGAGCGGTATAGGATATTTTAATGTTCAGGCCTGGTGTCATCTCTACCTGTTTCATTGCTTTGATGTACCATCGCAGTTTTTCCAGTTTCTGATCAGCAGATATGTTGGAGATCTTTGCAAGTAGGTTAGTGACAGCAAAGTCAATGTAGGACTGGAGGTTGAAGTTCAGATGGTTGAGGATGGAATGCACGGCGAAGCTATTTGCATCCGGTGATCCGGGCTTCAGCTGCAAAAGGGTGTTGAGCAGGAGCTCATAATACAAATGATGACGGTAAGAAATAGTATTTGCGGGATCACGCAAAAAAATATACAGACTGTCAAACACCACCTCAAACAAAGATAGCATGTCGCCATCCTGGTCAAACTTATCGGTTAGCGCGTTCAACAGTGCCTGTAAGGTGATGCGGATGTTCAAAGCTGGCCCATAAGGTACAGCCATGTCATAGTCAAAATGCTCTTCAAAATGACGAAGGAAGTAATTGGCGATAATCCCTGCTTCATGCGTGCACTCTACATAAAGCTGGTCAAAGCCTACCGGATAAGCTCCAGGTGGGACTTTCATAAAGTGACGTAGCCTGTCAGAGAGGGTGGCGAGCCCGCGCAGCTGGTCCTTTATGTAACGGCCGGCTAATTCCGGGGTCTGTGCGGCATAGTAGGATTTGTGCACTTCATTGCAGATTCGGATCCGTTCATTTACGAATTGCGTTCTCCATGCAACGACGTTCCGTTGATGATTGACGGCTTTCTGGGTGCTCAATACGTCAGGGTTGATGGTCACTTCGACCATATGCTCAAGGGCGGCAAACTCATAGTTCATAAACTGATTTTAAAGATTCCTGTGTCTAAAAAAATAGGGTCGCTAACATTGAGATTACCACGCGGAATACATACGTCTGGATAAGCTATTCATTTGGGTTGACAAACAATTTACGGATTTTTATGACATTTTCAAATCTTGCTCTCATGATAACTTGCATCAAAATACTGCCATAGTGGCTTGTTATGCATACGCTTACAATATCAAATTATTAGAATAATATTTGACATACTGGAGAACTTGGGGGTGTAATGCGATAAGTATACTATTGGTGAGAGGTAGTGTTTTTATCTATCTTTTGTTCGTCCTCAGCCGCTCTATTATCATTTTCATCATATTCAAACATAAACTCATGCTGGCTGGCAAAAATCTCTGCTATCTGCTCTTTAAATCTTTCACGGGGATCTATTGAAAATCTGGTCAACTCCATTGGCAGATTGTGAATCATTCTATATTGGGAAAAAAATTTGTTAGTATCATTTTCCCATGCCGCGCCATAGCCGCTGAGGAAGTTAAAATAAAGCATCAGCTGCTCATGTTTTGATAATTGCGCTCTAACCATCCTGAGATATTCTCTTTTTTCATTGTAAGTCAAAAAACTTTGATCCTGTCCAGCAACAAACTTTACCATCATAAACAGATGGCGATAGTAATGACCGAACCGAGATGAATGTCCGCTGAATGGCTTGTACTTAAATGGCAATTTTACCTCATGGTTCCCTCCTCTTATTTGATACTTTCCTTCTAGCCCGCCACTTGTAAGATGCCTATCGCGAGCTATTTTTAATTCTTGTCTGCATTTTCTAACGTATTTGGTGTCATTAATAACGATACTACTAATAGTCTTGACTGCCGCGGAGTTCACTCCATTATACAAAAGACTGTAGGCTAGCTTTATTAAATATTCAGCTTTATTGGGAAAATCTTCAAATGTCAATACTGTTTTACAAATTTTGTGAATCGCAAATAATTCGGCCGCAGTCACAACAAATACTTTTCTGCCTGTTGTTACCTTGGGTATCACGTCCCCCTCAACCTTTCTCATAACCATTCCTGGTTGATCTGTTTTGTAAATTTTTGTAGCCACCTCATATCCTTCAATTTCCATCTCGCTTACGTTTTCTTTATGAAGGCGAAGCATTTCAATGAATTTTGATTCGAAACGCTCTCGGCGAATATCTAAACGCTGCTGTAAATTTGCTTTATACTGTATGTAAAAAGCCAGAAAGGTAAGTGCTGCAGCAATAAGTCCAATCGCAGGTCCGGTAATTCCTCCAATAGTATCTCCCATGGGTCCCGTTGACCCATCAAACACTACACCCCAAGACCAATTGGTAATTGCGTAAGGCAGGCCAAAAAACAATAAAAGCAAAAAAACTAGCAAAATTATGACTGACCGATATGGATTTGATTCAATCCAATCAATAATTCCGTCGAGAAAAGTTTTCTCTTCCATAGCAAAGGGATTAAAAATATCAAAGTACTATTTAAAACGTTTATAACTGGACATCAATACAGGGTTCTCTATCGTTCGCTATTGCTTCTTGAGTTTGGACCAGTTGTAAGTCAGAGATAAAAATCCGCCCCATTTAGGAAATACCTTGATTGTTGGAGGAGCTTCGGGTAACCCTGCTTTACTATAATTTGCATCAAATTGATATGTCCGGTCAAGTATCTTGCTCTCTTTTGCCACCACGCCAAGTGTAAAAACGATTCTGTTCTTCCCGCCAGCAATCAGCGAACCTCCGAGGTGAAAGTTAATACCATCGAAATTAGTGGTAGTGCTCAGGCCGGGGCTGATTGCATATTGCATCTTACTATCCCCGCGGCGCCAGTATAAATGCATCAATGCACCTACTCCAAGCAACACACGCTTGCCACCATCCTTATCCTTGATTGATGAAGTGGTACTATCGATCTGTTTGTAATAGGGCTCTCTGCCCTGAAAGTCCTTCCCTCCGGCCATTCCGAAGATACCCGTGCTAAAGTCAACTTTAAATCCACCCTTGGTGGGATAAGATGCAGAAATTTTGTATTTGGACGGTAGATCGCACGTTAATGGTTTTGTAGCCGTCAATGTAACATTTAGTGAAACCTCATCCTCTTTTATCTTAAATTCTTCTGTGTAATAGGTAAAATTGGCCTCATTGATCATATTATAGTTGGCAATAAGTTCTTCAATCTTGTTATCAGCTGAAAATTTCTGGATCTCGCTGACAATCTCCTCTGCTTTGGCCACAGCGCTTTGAATAATTGCAATCTGGGTTTTGATGGCCTCGTTAGTCAATTCAGCCTTTTTTGCAGCCTTACCGTTAACCACATAATTCCGATCCGATTTAGCTGGCGGGATACTATTCCATTCCCAGATGGGTCCGATGCTTGCATTTACGATCACTTGCTGTTGGGCCTCAACGTATAAAGGTACTTTTTGCTTTAGGGCTTTTAATGCTGCAGTCGCTGCATCTGTGTTATCTTTTAGGTTTTTCCGAAGTTCCACGGCTTGTTGTGCACGATTAACAGTAGTTGTTCCCACGAATGATTTAACTGCAGCAATAGCGCTGTTAACAATATTAGTTGATGAATTTTGACAATCTGCATAGAGGTTCTTAAACTCGTTATTTAGCTCAATTGCATATCGCAGCTTATCTTTAGCATCATTTATTTTTCCCAGCTCACTATTGATATCGTTTAGTGAAGGAGCACTGCCACCACCTGGGGCTGCTGAAAGACTTTGTCCAGGCATGGGAGGAATGGCTAAATTTAAAAATGCCGGCAATTTAATTCCCTTGAAAATATCCGGCATTTCCGTATTGTAGCTTTGTTGTTTTGTAGAATCCGCAATAGTCCATATACTTTTATTGATGTTAGTTATCTTAAGTACAAATGTTTGACCATATTTACCAAACTTATACTTCTCAATAGCTGCCTGTGATGTCTTGAAATCCAGGAAATCGAAAGGGAGTTCAGCGGGTAACTGGTTTTGGGAGAACGACACCTTTGTGCAAAGCAACAGGGTCAAGCAGAAGAACAGGTTACATGTACTTTTCATAAAAATGATATTTGAGTTAGGGATAGAGGATTTTTATTTTTTCTTTATCAATTTGCGACAGGCCGCTTGGCCAGGGAATTCCATGATGATTTTTCATCAAATTCTCCGGGATAGCATAGATCATAATTGACTTGGGGTCAAACAAAGTAGCATCCCCGATTTCAACTGGCGCAAATATGTTCTGATTAACTTCTTCATGCCGCCAATGGTAAAGGCTATCAAAATAGCGATATACTGCAATAGAATCCCATACGATGGTGGATTTCTTACTTTGCAGCTCATGGAACAGCCCAATTGCATGGCCGAACTCATGAAGTACCACGCGTTTAAATTCGTCTGATGAAACTGAATCAACATCTTCCAGCCACATTGTTGTGGAGATATTATATTCTCCATATTTGGCACTGTCGGCCAAACTTCCTATCAAAGAATAATAGCCCTTTTTTGCGCGGAAAGCGACCCTGATCTCGGAGCTCCCTGATGAGCTGGCGAGAATAAACTTTATTCCTGTATGAGGATACCACAGATTGGCCGTTTCAAGCACCTTCCTTTTTATTGCTTGATCCTCGATGTCTTCAAAATAAACACGAAGTTTTTTTTGATCCCATTTCCAGGGAAAATAAAAAACCAATTTTTGTGTTGGATCAAGGCTGAACTCATTGATCATCGTTGCCGCTACGCCACACGCTTTGCGGGGTACTACTTTTTTGACCGGCCTGCAGATAAAAATGATTGAGGCTATTATAATCAGGGTTGCAATGAGGGCAATCTTTTTTTTCATTGATCGAATTTCGATATTGGTATAGTTAACGCAGGTAAATTTCACAGTATTGGTGCTATTCCAAACATTGAAATACCATGCTAAAGCAGGTGATTACACCTGAATTATTCGCACTTATTAAAAGATTTTTGTCAGCTAAAGAGGTTATCGTAGCATGTGGTTAAAATTGAAGACTTCCACGAGGACTAACTACGACTGATTTTCCGAAATCTGTTACTCTAAAATAATACAAAAAACAATCAGACAAAATATTTTTTTCAGGCATTACAAATAGATTGACCACGACCTTCAGCCTTTGCCCTGCAAAATGGGATAAGCTTCCACCAAAACCCGGTACTCTTATGGTGAATCAGAGGGGATCACTATCGGTGTGGTCAGCAGTATCATGTAGTTAATGCCAAGTAGCATGGTTGAAAAGAAATCAGTACATTCACAACCAGCAAACTACCTATACACTTAAACACGACGATCGAACATGTCAATAGGTTCCACCTGGAGAAAATGGAATTTGCATATTCATTCTCCGTCAACGATTTTCAATAATAATTTTAAAGCGGAGCCCCCATTCACTGACGTGTGGGAAACATATATCCATAAGCTTTCGAAAACGGATACCAATGTTTTCGGGATAACAGACTATTATTCTATACAGGGGTATCTCAAAACTATGGAATATTTTAATGCGGGAAGACTACCAAATGTAGAGCTGCTTATTCCAAACATTGAATTAAGATTATTACCGTCAACAAAGGACGGTAGAGCAATCAATTTTCATATTCTTTGTGATCCGCGTATCGTGCCGGATTTAGATCACCTTTTCTTTTCCAAATTGCGGTTTGAGTATAATGGTAACGAATATTCCCTTGCAAAAGATGATTTGATCCGATTAGGCCGAGCCTACAAAAAAGACAGCACATTGGATCCAATGAAAGCGCTTGAAGAGGGGACGCGGCAGTTTAAAACGGACATAAAAACGCTGCAGGATCTATATAGAAAGAATCAGATATTAAGGGATCATACTATAACTGTCGTCGCAAATAGTAATAAGGATGGTGCTTCTGCAATCCAGGAATCAAGCCTTACTTCTATCAGAGAAGAAATTTACCGGTTCTCCAATATTGTTTTCTCACCACGAGAAAAGGATATAAAATTTTTCTTAGGAAAAGGAGTTTGTACTCCACAAGATTTAATAGAACAATACGGTTCGCTTAAACCTTGTGTTAATGGTTGCGATGCACACGAAAATAATCAAATTTGCAAGGCGCCACTAAATAGGTTCACCTGGATTAAAGCTGACACTACCTTTTCCGGATTGAAACAAGTGATCTTTGAACCAGAGACCAGGGTAACTACAAGGGATAACAAGCCAAGGCCTCCAGGAAAGACTATCAATATGATCGATATTACTTTTCCAGCTGGTTGCAGGATGGATAATGAAACATTTTGTTTTGGTTATTCTTTCCGTCTGAATTTCAGCCCTTACTTTACCTGCATTATTGGTGGAAGGGGAACAGGAAAGAGCACTTTACTTAATATGATCGGTGCAAAACTGCAAAAAGGCAACAATGACTTTTTCAGAGAGCGGCCGTTAAAAGATGCATCCGGAAAAAAGATTCAGATACCGGATAACATCAAGATTGACGGGGACCAAGATGAGAAGATAATAGAATTTTTAAGCCAGAATGAAATTGAGGAATTCGCAAAAGACGCCACGAAATTAACAAATGCTATATATTCCAGAATAATTAATCTTGACACAGAAGATATCCTTGTTACAAGCGCTAAGTCACTAACAGCCCAGATAAGTTCCCTGAAAACTATCATTAGTAATAAAATCAGTTTGAGAAATGGCAAAGATGAAATCGAGCGCAAGAGACGAGAAATTGAAACCCTAAATCGAATCATTCAGTCGTTTGAAAGCGAGGAATACAAATTGCTAAATGAGAATGTAGAAAAATCGCTTATAAGGCTCAATGAAATTATAATATCAGAAACGAAGTACATCGGCCTCGTAGATAATCTGCAAGAAGTGCTCTCTAACTACCATGCTATCGATACTTCCAATCAATATGTTCAGGCTGGGGCAGAGCTCTCTGGCTCTGTACAAAAAATTGTAGATGAATACAGGTCAAAAAATTTCAGTGAGGTACTGGAAGAAAAGGCCACCTGTCAAATAGAATATAACAACGCCAGAACTGCATTGCAGGAGTACTTACAAAAATCCGGTGTGAGTACAGAAGATCAGAAAGATATCACTAATGCGAATGCAACTATCATTAAGCTGAGAGCTGAAATAGAACGGGACAACCGCGAAATAGAAGAATTGCAAGCAGTTGTGAATGATTTTAGTTTGGAGGAACTGGAACAAAAGAGTATTTTATATCGGGAGCTGCTGGTGGAACATATAGATAAAGTCCAGAATATGGTTGATGATTTAAACACCAACAAAAAATTGGTAAAGACAATATCGCTCAAATATGACTTTGACTACTACAAAGCCCAGGAACAAATCCTTCGAGATTTCCAGATCTTATTTAGGGATGCAATCCAGAGCTTCAATGAGAAACTGAAATTTGACACTCAATCTCTGGAGCGGTTACTTTACAATTATAAACCCGTTGAAGGACAGACAAATGATGATTATGTATCACGAATCGATGCAGACGTAACGAGGTCCAACGCCAAACAATTTTTGAAAGAGCTTTTTTCCGAATCCTTCAATTTTGAGTTATTCCAACTATTAATAAAACTAGCAAAACTTGATCACTTCACCTTTAAAAAGATATTAGTTTACTACGACAATAAGCCCGTCGATACTGCGTCGTTTGGCCAGCGCTGCACTGCAGCATTGGTGATCTTACTCCTGTTGGGTAACAATCCTATTATTATAGATGAACCGGAAGCACATCTTGATAGTATGCTCATCTCCAACTATTTGGTGGAAGTAATTAAAAAGCGAAAAAACGAACGTCAAATTATATTTGCAACACATAATGCAAACTTTGTTATTAACGGGGACGCCGAACTAATTCACATCCTGGATGTAAACGATAAAACTAATCTGACTGAAATTACAAGCACAACGATAGAAAACGAGTCTACCAGAGAAAATCTTGTCGCTTTGGAAGGTGGTAAGGAGGCATTCAAGAAGAGGGAGCACCGTTATACCAACAGGATATATTAAGACAGTGGGAAATAACCTATTAGCAATGATAACAAAATATACCAAGAGAGGAAAATAATGGGATTTTAAGATCCAGGTTACCTGTGGCCGAATAACGATGACAACATATGTCGGTTCATCTGCTTTAAGCCTGGGCGTCCTGACGTCAGAGAATGTATACCCAACAAGGCGCTCCGGAGCGAGGATGGCAGCATGGCTTTTATCAGCTCTTTGGCGGCAGCCATATTTGATACAAGATATGGAAGGGGATTGTACAAACGACCCAAAAGAACGATGCAGCTCAGACTCAAAGGGCCTTAATGCCTGATATTCATGTTGCACGCTACCGGAATAAATTCAATCGTCCAGGTCTCTCCAGTGATGACAGGTTTCTGATCCAGCATGGGTGTCGCTGTAATGAAAAAATTGGATTGGGCAAGGCGCTGTAAATTTCTATCAGAATATCAAGAGTTCCGAAATAATAAGAATGAAATGATTATAGAAAAGGACTTAATAAAATTGTTTGCGCTAAATAAAATAAGCAAAGCCGAGTTACTGAACCGTTATCCTGTGGATTTAAAAGAGGATAGAAAGTATGTATTACATCTGTTGGATAATGCATATGATGATCAGAGCGAAGAAGATTTGGAGTATGCTTTGATGCTTTTGCCGATTGATGAATTTGCCGCTACAGAAAAGTACGCAACTGTATTGAACCGGCTTATATTGGCTGATTGGCATTGCAGGCATGAAGATATAGCCTCATTGCTAAAAGGAATAAAATCACCGGGGAGTGTTGACGTGCTCTATAAGGCAGCCTTGGCTCAGCATGATTATTTAGATTATGATGATACATATCAGCTTGCTCGAAAATGTATTAAGGCGCTAGTCTCTATCGGAAGCGATGATGCGATAGAGGCGCTGAGATGTTTATCTAAGAGTGAGACGCCCGAAATTGCAGCTTACGCTCAAAAGGAGCTGGTTTAGAAAGGTTGCATAACTTCCTATTGCATGGCAATATGATTAGATAATCCGTATTCCTTTTCCAGGTGTAGCATTTTGATAGCTTTGAAAAACTTTGGTTTTCTTGTATCAACTGGTCTATATCTTGTAATACTACGTGCTGTCAATTATTTGTGTGATCCACTGTAATGTGTATTTTTTCTGAGGCGATACCGAGACAATTTGAATAGTTCGATATGGTAAGGGCTGTAAAAGTATATCTCATTCTGGCCCCATTAGATACATACCGGAGCTCTGCCCAATATTATTCTTCACTGTCATATGACGAAGATGCTCGGCTGTCGAAACAAGACAGACGTTGGCTATGGAACCAATTGTTAATCACAAACAAGTGTGTAAAAAATTCTGAGTTGTATATCACCCACGTAACAATTTTATAATCAAACAGTTAATTAACTACTGGGCCGAAACCCATCTGTTAAGATGCTTTGAATACTAATATTTTTAGTATAACATTGCTAAATATATTGGTGAAAATATAACGATAGCAGCGCTGTTAACCGCGGCCAGGCAATGCAATATCCGAAGCTTCCAAAATCTCTTTCGATTGGCTATAAAAGCCGCATTGTAGTTTTCACCGGGTGGACAATTAAACGATGCGGGCATGAGAATGAATAAAGAGAATATTATCGCGCAACTGCAGCAGGAAATTTTGCAAATGCAGGGCTTTACACCCCACAGTGGAAATTCAGTTCGTTTGGGGCTGGGCCCATTGGAGGCCGCTTTTCCAAATGGGGTGTTTCCTACGGCTGCCGTACATGAATTTATGTGTCACAGTATTGAGGAAATAGCAGCAACAGAAGGTTTTATTGCCGCTATAGTGGCTGCTTTTATGAAAAGTGATATGGTATGCATCTGGATCAGTAAAAGCCCTCATCTGTTCCCTCCTTCCCTTACCGCGCTCGGAATAACACCGGACCGTATCATATTCATTCGTCTCAAAAGAGAAGTTGATGTGTTGTGGGCATTGGAGGAAGCTTTGAAATGTGAAGGCATTGCAGCTGTGATCGGTGAGCTGAAAGATATAAGCTTAACGGCCTCCCGCCGTTTTCAACTGGCGGTGGAGAAAAGCCATGTTACAGGCATCATCATCCGGCAATATCCACGAGACCTCAATACCAATGCCTGCACAGCTCGCTGGAATATCAGTCCGCGTCCCAGTGAATTACAAGAACGCATGCCCGGCATTGGTTACCCGCGCTGGAACGTGGAACTGCAAAAAGTGCGTAATGGTAAACCTGGAGTTTGGCTGCTGGAGCATGCGGCGGGCAAGTTTGCTACCGTCACCACCAAAGATCCAAGGCAACATACAAGTGCACGAAAAATTGGATAGCGATGGCAAGGCGATATGTATCAATATGGTTTCAACACCTGGTAGGCGACTATATGGTAAAACGTGATCCGTCCTTACTGGAGGCAGCCTTCGTGTTGACTATGCAAAAACATGGCAGGATGATCATCACGGGCGCAAGCGCGCGTGCACAGCGGTCTGGCGCTGTGCAGGGAATGGTACTTGCGGACGCAAGGGCCATTATACCGCATTTGCGCGTATTGGAAAATGAGCCGCAGCTCGCCGACAGGTTACTGGACGGTATCGGTAAATGGTGTATCCGGTTCACCCCATGCGTAGCCGTGGACCCGCCCAGTGGGCTCATGCTGGATGCCAGCGGGTGTGCGCACTTATGGGGTGGAGAGCAGGCATATATTGATGACATTGCAAACAGGCTGAAAAAATTAGGTTATAGTACGCGGATTGCCATCGCGGACACACCTGGTTGTGCGTGGGCGGTGGCCCGTTTCAGCCAACATTCCATTATTGCGGAAGGAGACATGCTCAAAGCCTTGTTGCCACTGCCTGCTGCGGCTCTTCGCCTCGATACCATCACCACGGAGCGTTTACTCAAACTGGGGCTGCGCCATATCAAAAATTTCATTTCAAAGCCACGCCGCGCCTTACAACGCAGGTTCGGAGATATCCTTTTACAGAGGATTGATCAGGCGATGGGTATGGAATATGAGTCTATCATACCGCTTGTACCTATCATTCCCTACCAGGAGCGACTACCTTGTTTGGATCCAATACGCACAGCTACCGGTATTGAGATCGCCTTGCAGCGGATATTGGAAGCACTATGCGACCGGCTGCAAAAAGAAGGAAAAGGGATACGTAAGGCGATATTTAAAGCCATATGTGTGGATCACAGGGTGGAAAGCATAGAGATCGGCACCAACCGTGGTTCACATAACGGGGAGCACCTTTTCAAATTGTTTGCAGAAAAAATACAACAGATCGAACCGGGCCTGGGAATTGAGTTGTTCATCCTGGAAGCATCGCATGTGGAAGAAATGCAAGCGCAACAAGAGGTCTTATGGACGGGCGGATGCGGCCTGGGAAGTGTTGAGCTGGCAGAACTACTGGACAGGATCACCAATAAGTTTGGAGAAAATGTTATCTGCAGGTATTTGCCTGCGCAGCATCATTGGCCGGAGAGATCCATCACCTCTACTACCTACATGCAACAACAGCCCTCCTCTGCCTGGCCAGATGATCTAATGCGGCCCACTCATTTACTACCAGAACCGGAGCCTATTGAGGTTACGGCGCCCATCCCGGACTATCCGCCTATGAACTTTCGCTATAAAGGGAAACTACATAACATAAAAAAGGCAGAGACGGTAGAGCGTATTGAGCGTGAATGGTGGATCGATGGTGGTGAACATAGAGACTATTATTATGTTGAAGATGACGAAGGAAAACGATACTGGTTGTTCCGATCAGGTCATTATACCGGAGACAAAACCTATAGCTGGTTTATCCATGGTTTCTTTCCTTAACAAATGTGAGATATGGGCTATTGTGAATTACAGGTTACTTCGAACTTCAGCTTTCTTCGGGGCGCTTCCCATCCGGATGAGTTAATGAGCCAGGCAAAACTTCTTGGCTACACTGCGATCGCTATTACGGACCGTAATACCCTCGCTGGCATTGTGCGCGCACACGCCGCCGCAAAAGAAATAGGCATCCGTTTGATCGTTGGATGCCGGCTGGACTTGCAGGATGGTCCGAGCTTACTTGCATATCCTACGAACAAGGAGGCTTACGGCAGGCTTTCTGGTTTGTTATCCGAGGGTAACCTGCGCACTGAAAAGGGTAAGTGCCTGCTATTTAAACAGGATGTATACAAGCATGCAGCTGGCATCAAGTTCATCCTGGTGACACCGACTACCCTGAACAAATCTTTTGATTTTGACGAAACCTTTTATGCCGCAGCCAAGGAATACCGGATGGCACTCGGTAGCAATCTATATATTTCCGCCTTTCGTTCCTATCAAGGAAGTGACGGCAAACGCTTTTTCCGGATTGCAGAATTAGCAGAGCAGCTGCACATTCCCATGGTAGCTACCAACGACGTCCACTACCATGATCAACAGCGACGGGAACTGCAGGACGTCGTTACCTGTATTCGTGAAAAGTGTACTATTCATGATGCTGGTTTTCTTTTGCACGCCAATGCAGAGCGATATCTTAAGCCGATTGATGAAATGTTGCGGTTATTCCGTCAGTATCCGGCAGCGATTGATCATACGCAGGAGATTGCAGTGGCCTGCACGTTCTGTCTTGATGAGCTGAAGTATGTTTATCCAAAAGAGATCACCAGTGAAGGCAGAACACCACAGCAAGAACTGGAGATGTTAACGTGGCAGGGTGCGCACAATATTTTTGGGCCGCAACTACCTCCGAAGATCAGTGCCAATATTGAGCACGAAATGAAGTTCATTAAAGAAATGGATTACGCGGCGTATTTTCTCACGGTGTATGATATTGTGCGTTTTGCCCGCAGCAAAGGAATCCTTTGCCAGGGAAGGGGATCTGCAGCCAACTCCACGGTATGTTACTGTCTGGGCATCACTTCTGTTGATCCCACAAAATTTGACCTGCTTTTCGAGCGCTTTATATCCTCTGCCCGCAATGAGCCACCCGATATTGATGTGGACTTTGAGCATGAACGCAGAGAAGAAGTCATACAATATATTTACAACAAATATGGGCGTGACCGTGCAGCGATCGTAGCGACGGTCACCCAACAGCATCAAAAAGGTGCGATCCGCGATGTGGGCAAAGCGATGGGACTTTCTGTTGATACGGTGAACAGGCTTTCGGCATCTATTTGGGAATTTACAGAGGAATGGTTCGAGGAAGACCGTATCCTGGAACAGGGTCTCAACCCGGAAGATCCGTTGCTTAAAAAAGTGCTGCAGCTTACCTGGCAATTTATGGGATTCCCTCGCCAGTTGGGTCAACATACAGGCGGGTTTGTCATTACTGAAGGAAAGATCACAGACCTCTGCCCTATCCTCAATGCACGTATGGAGGACCGTACTAACATCGAATGGAATAAGGACGATATAGATACTCTGGGATTTCTGAAAATTGATGTGCTGGCGCTCGGAATGTTGACTTGTATCCGGAAGGCATTTGAGCTGGCAAATCAGCATTACAATCTTGATCTAACGTTAGCCAATATTCCACAGGATGATCCTGCCGTTTACCGCATGATCAGCAACGCAGATACCATTGGTGTTTTCCAGATTGAGAGCCGTGCCCAGCAAGCGATGTTGCCGCGTCTGAAACCCGCATGCTTTTACGACCTGGTAATAGAGGTCGCTATTGTCCGCCCCGGCCCGATCCAGGGCGATATGGTGCACCCTTACCTGCGCAGGCGTGAAGGAAAGGAACCGGAGGAATATCCAAGCGAGGAGTTGCGTGAAATACTAAGCCGCACCAAGGGCGTTCCTTTGTTCCAGGAGCAAGCTATGAAGATCGCCATCGTCGCTGCAGGTTTCACACCAGCTGAAGCTGACAAGCTGCGCAGGAGCATGGCTACCTTTAAGCTGAAAGGCCTTGTTGGGCAATTCAGGGAAAAATTGATCACCGGCATGACGCGCAGAGGATATACTGAAGAATATGCGACAAAGGTGTTCAAGCAGCTGGAGGGATTCGGTAGTTATGGCTTCCCTGAAAGCCATGCTGCCAGTTTTGCTTTGCTTGTTTATGTTTCGTCCTGGATAAAGTGCTACTACCCGGAAATATTTGCTGCGGCACTCCTTAATTCAATGCCCATGGGTTTTTACCAGCCGGCTCAAATTGTCATCGACGCCAGGAACCATGGTGTGGAACTGAGGCCCATCGATATCAATCATTCCTTTTGGGACAACACATTGGAAGAGCCTGCGGGCAAATACAGGGCTTTGCGCCTGGGCTTTCGCCAAATCAATGGAATGAGAGAAGATGAGTCGCAGAAATTGGTGGCCGGCCGTGGGGAGGGCTACACCCATATTCACGGATTGATGGACGCAGGTGTTTCATTGGCTTCACTGGAGCGGCTGGCGGACGCAGATGCTTTTCGCTCATTAGGCATGGACCGGCGCCAGGCGCTTTGGGAAATTTCATCGCTGGCAGATCGCCCGCAGGCCTTGTTTGAAGGCCAGCCTTCAGAAAGCGCCAGCGAGCCAGCTGTACAACTTCCATTGATCAGTGAATCCGAGCATGTGATAAGAGATTATGCAGCAACATCATTATCCTTAAAAAAACATCCTGTTATATTTGTTCGAGAAAAACTGGAGCTGCTACATATCACGAAAACCGCGGATCTGGCAAACCTCGAAGATGGCATGGCAGTGAAAGTCGCTGGCCTGGTGCTGGTTCGCCAGCGGCCAGGTACAGCAGGCGGTGTATGCTTCATTACCATCGAGGATGAAACCGGTGTTGCGAACCTGGTTGTATTTCAAAAACTCTTTGATAAATACCGCAAGGAAATATTACATGCAAGACTACTGATGGTGGAGGGTAAAGTGCAGATCGAAGGAAAAGTAATTCATGTGATCGTTAAACATTGCCATGACCTAACAAAACTGCTGGGCAGTCTTACTGCAACGCAGGAACAGGATCTACCCATCCTTACTCTTTCCCGGGCGGATGAACGCGCACCCTTTCCTGCGGAAAACAAAAGAACCCAAATCCGTGACAGCGCTGAAGGCGACATATTTCCAAAAGCAAGAAACTTTAAGTGACCGTATTCTAGCTCTCAAATATCTGGCTGTTGCACAGAATCATCGTTGTTCCGACAAATTGAAATAGTCATTCCAATGAAAATTGAAAAAACCGAGTAGAAACTCGGTTTTTGTTACCTCGCGGATCGCTTACAACTCGAAAGAACGTTTTGAAAGTCTATCCGTTCTATTTTTATGAAACAACACCTTCACATGATTCTTATCAATCCTTCAGCACATCGTCAATCTTGTATTTCATGAGGTCAACAAATATTTGTCTTATCATGGTTTTCTCAGCTCGGCTTAAATTTCCTTCTCGAAGCCTACTGTACACCGTTGCCGAACTCCAGCCAAGCTCCCACATAAGCTTCTCATGATATATCCTCCTCAGATCCATTGTTAGATCGTATGACCTCTGCAAAATATTCGAAGTTTCAGGGCTGGTCTTGCTGTACTTTCTCATACTTTCATTTATTAGGTTGAATATTTTTTGATTGTAATCTCCCAGTTGTATCTATGAAATCATCAAATACTTTTTCACATATCGAAATAAACTCGGTTGAGCGGTCCAGTAAAATATGCAGACTACGTGCATCAATTGTCAGCCATTTACCGCCCTCCTCGCTTGTTTGCCTACCTTCCATCAATAGATGAAACAAAGCCCGTTCTTCATGTGTATTTTGGGGAAATATTCTTGCCGGTTCACTGGATACGGTGCTAAGTAAACCAATCAACTTTCTAATATTGTGAATTCTCATATCATACTGCCAACCCAACACCCATTGGACGATTGCAATACATGAAGCCTGAACTGCATAAAATAACATAAGAAGAATATTTGCGCTTGTATCGTTTTCCTCAATCCTGTTTGTGCTCCATCGTAAAAACGTGTGCGCCATTTCGAATGCTTTGGGTCTAACGTCTAATAAAGCCGCTCTCCATTTTATGCATACCTGTTCCATTCTCAATGGGTCAACTATGAATTGGTCTTTAATTTTACAAAACACCTCATAACCACAAAAAATTATATTGCAAAAGAAAAAGTTCCCATCTCTCAAATACTCCAGTAACGTTGATTTTTTAACTAAAGTCATGATTACGGTCACAAAATCTTTATAAATAGACCCGTCAATTATTCTTTGAATATCCTCATCGCTGCAGTGTTGGTCGTCGCTTACGACAATCAATAGATCAAATGCATACATTATGCTCTGATGCCGATTGTGTAAAAATGCACCTTCCGAATAAATTGCTGTGATCCGTTCACCGTGACATATTATACAGTCAACATCAATATTTGCTGATAAATACGTCACAAATTCTGACAAGTACCCAAGATGTAAATTTTTCATAATCACACATTAAAGATCGACCATGCGTGGCAATGTCAGTTTAAAAACAAAATGAGTACCATCCCTATTATATATATCGAGGCTGCCGCCTAACAACTCCGCATATACTTTGCCCATGTACAAGCCGAAACCTGTCACAGTAAATCCCTCTTTGTCCGCCGAATATGGCTCAAACAAGACAGGGATATGTTCTTCCGGAATAGTTCCATGACACGTCAAAAGTAGAATAACATCTTCCTGCTCAGGGTACATTGTCAAGGACGTATCGTTCCCCGGTGGGCTATACATAAAAGCACTGGCATAAAGATTAAGCAAAATCTGTCTTAGCTTAATGGGATCTGTGGTAATGCTCTCACGCATGAAATTGCTTGTATTTATGTCAAAATCGCGCCCTTGCGATGCGGCAATTATAGAGCAAGGTTGTATCGCAGGCGTTATCCAGTCTGAAAGAATAATCGTCCTGATCTCGGGTCTGAAAGTTAAAATGCCTTTACTATGCTGGGCCGTTTTCATCATATTATCAATCACACGCATTATATCTCCGGCAAATGCGCCAACATAGTATGCTTCACACATTGCTTCATCGCAATCCACTTTTCGCAGTTGCTCGAATAGACCTTTCATCAATGTTGGCAATGAAGAAAACTGGACAGAAAGTTCATGGGCCAAATGATCAAGGAACTGTATTTCTAATTTCTCCATTTCCTTACTAATTTGTTTCTGTTTAGGGTTGCTTCGCTTCCTGCTGGCGTTTTGTTGTTCCAATTGAGTTTTTAAAACATACATTGCTTCAATCAATTGCCATAAGTCCTTGTAAAAACAGTACACAATAAATGGTTCTTCATTGGGCACTTCAGTCAATAGTGTTTCTGTAAATAGTTTTTCAAGCTCACCCCTAATGTTTTGCAGATGAGTATAATGGTCGAAAAAATTGTCAATTACCAGCATAGGGTTGTCAATTTCTTCTACGGTTAACAGGAATGGCAAATTATCCTGGGTCTTTGGATAGTTGGGGATGCCGGGTAAAGAGTGCATAACATGATTTTTAAGTGTTATCAATATTGCCCTGTATTAACGAGCAAACAATGTCATATTATCATATGATTCTCATGCTTTAATGGGTTTTCGATTGCAATCTGATATCAAAGTAAACGTCTTGTAGATTGGTATTCTAACCGGTAAGGCTGTATTTTACCCGGTATGCTTTGTATTTTACCGAGGTACACCGGTGGTACGATACCGGTACACAGAACATACCATGTATTTACTAAAATCATCATGTATTTTACCAAAGTGTTGCATTTTAATTATATTTGTTTATGACAACTACGGATATGGAACACTTAAATCATGACGGAGCAGCCGTTAGGCACTTAAGGGAAGCCCAAAACCTAAAGCAGGCGGGTTTTGCAGAGTTGCTTGGACCAGACTGGAACCAACAAAAGGTTTCTCTATTAGAGAGCAAACAGGTAATTGACCCGCCAGTTTTGGAGATGGTAGCTAAAGCACTAAAAGTACCGCCAGATGCTATTAAAAATTTCAAAATGGATACCCCACATATCAATTACTATTCTCCACAGTTTCACGACCATTCAGTAGCATCTCCTTACAATTGTACATTCAACCCTATTGATAAAATAGTGCAGCTGTATGAAGAAAAGGAATTACTATTAAGAGAGTGGCTTAAAGAAAAACAGGATCTAATAGATAAGTTGGAGCAGAAGCAAAAATAATTTTCTGAAAGAAAATCGCTGTCGCCAAGTAGCTCCCCTTTAATTTAAAAAATTTAAACGCCCCGGTTCCAGGGGCATTTTTCTTTACTTTCGTATTGACAAACGTAGCAGTTTGCAACCGCCTGTTATCGATTATGCATTGGATATGTGCACAAAAGGTATAGCTCCGCACCAATTTTAGCTATGGCCATTTCGTTTCTTTTCAGCTTTCATAATCTGCAAGGGACGATTTTCTCTTACAAATAGAATATCACAATCTTCTCCCGTACTACTACAACAAAGTTCACCATCAGCGTATGTAAGCAAAAGGTCGCTGCATATTCTATAAGCATACATATTAAACTTATACTTCGAGAGACCGTCCGTACTTAAGGGATAATTTTTATAATATTGTCTGTTGTATGATGGCTGCATCGCCTTTATCAGTGCTTTTTCAAAATCGCTGTATATGGTCTTAAGAGAGGGGCCATTTTTACTCAAAAGCAGGTCGATGAGATCATTGTCTATTGGGTCACCGGCTGAAACTGTATGCGCCACTTTATTCTCAACGAACTTTAAGAATAAAATTGCGACCTCATGGGTTGGCAATGTTCCATAATGAAATGGATACTCGACTGATATTATTTCCTGCAACGTTGAATGTCCTGTGAGCCGTTTCCAAATCTGCTGGTCAGTTGCTTTCCCAACATAATGAACTTTATATTTTATAAACTCGTCAATATTCCCTATTATTTCAGCCGCGAATGCACCGAGCAAATAGTTATGTATATAGTTCTCAGGCGAGATCCATGTGATAAAAGTACCATCAGTATACTTCAGGAAACATTCTCTCACGTTATTAAATGGAAATTGTTCTTCTTTTATCTGTGGCTTAGGATATGTATAATTCACGTGAAAAGAGACATCCTTTGAGATATCTTCAGCGAGGTTCTCCTGGTATACGGGAGTGGCACATTTTAAGACATGGGGATTTTCTCGTTGATGTATCTCAAATTCCATAAGAACCTGGCCTTCGTCCAAATTGCTGTAGGTCAGGTTCATAAAATATAGCTCGGCGCGTTGCGCGATGATATATATACTGCTATCTTTCAGGGCACGTCGAAAGTATTCATCTTCTCGCAAGTAAATGAAATCATAATTACAAACTGGACTGAATGCTAGCATTAATGTATTTAGGAGCTGACGTCTCATCGGCAGTCGACTTATTACGCTAACATACATTAATTTTTATCATGGACAAAAAATGCAGGTAACTGGATAGAAACCTGCAGCATTTAAATCAGTTTATGATATTGGTGAAAAATAAACTTCCATTCGTTGCATAAAACGCTACCTGCGCTTTTGCATTGTACATTCGCGAATTGTCGCATTTACTTCTACACTGCTAAGCATACACGCGAGGCTAAAAATTCCAATATCTGGAAAGATACTGGCGTCGCTACCAAAATCTAAATCATTCAATTTAAACTGCGTTTTGTTATCATATTTTAATGGCCTCGAATTCACTTCATTGGGGTGACACAAACTATTTTAAGGGAACGTTGAACCGTGTATTGTCCTCCGGCAAGCATTGGCCATCATTGCAAGCCATAAATACGATCTCACCCATTACAGTAGTGGTGGCTTTAATGCCATCTTTAATTTTAACGACCTGTACAAAATCTACCTGTCCGGGAAAATATTTGAGGATGGTACCGTCTACATTCTCTTCTTTAAGTTTACCGATCTCCTTGGGTTTGCCAACGAACTCCAGGATCGGATTCGGTTTAAAAGTAAATGTTGTCGGCAGTCCCAGACTACCATTTCCACCAGATGTTTGAGAATAAATGTGCCAGGGATGCTCGATAAAAGCCATTGCATGAACTTCAAATGTACGGTCATCAATCCTTTTTGCACTGAAATCCCATTGAACGGGCTTGTTCAACTGCGCGAACGCAGTATTCAATGTTAATAAGGTGGCCGCGGCCAGTAACAGCTTTTTCATGACAATCTCTATTTCGTTATTAAATAATTTTCCAAAAGGTATAAAGATCAATAGGAACCATTGAGCAGGCTGATTATACCCATCCGCCGGGACCAACCTACAATGGGCGAAACCTGTATCATTGCAGCCAATGCTCACGTGGAATTATCGGAATGTCGTTTATATGAGTCAATTTCATAAAGCAAATATTTACCTACCGCAATTGAGGCCATCCTATAAAAAACGGGCGAACAAATAAAACGTACTCAAAAAATTTGCAGGTAATAAGTGCCGAAGTTTTTCCCTGCGACAGTTTTCGTCGTCCAAAAGGTAATATAGGTGCAAATTGGGGTGATATATCGACGAGACTTCCGCGGGCTAATTGTTCTCGAAAGATAGCCTGGAAGCGGAGAAACCATTGGAAACATCCACATTCTTTTCAGGTTGAGCAGTAGCAGCCAGGGATGAAAGCAACACAATTACCCAGAACCATGATCTCATTTGTACGGTGTTTTTCAAAACAACATACAAAGTATGATCCAGACATCAACGGGTGGTTAAATTATTGTTTCCTTGTTGCAAAAACACCCGGTCTTGCTTGGAACCATCTTTCAAAAGATCGTAGATCGGTATATTATATTGATTAGCCTGGCTATACGATCTTCTTCATAACGCCATCAAAACCCACCTGGTAAGCTTTTGCATAAACCTCCATTTGCTCCGGTATAGATTCATTATTATCCATCCAATCCAGCTGGATCTCTAACGGAACACTACCATTATTAAAATACAATAACAGGTAGTTGAACGACCCGCTTTCATCGTTCTCATTCCTTATAGCATAACTGCGCAGGGTATTCCAGCCATAGCAAGTCCCCTTATACATAATTCCTTCATGGTTCAGCTCAAGCACCAGGGAATGCTTAATAGCCACCCAGGTACAGCGGCCAAATACAATAACGCCTATTATCAAAACAACCAGCCAAAAAATGATGCAACAGTGTTACGTACCAGCCAATAAAAGCCCTGGCATGCTGCCAGAAAACCTATCACTGCTGTTACCGTATAAGCAACGCGGTGCCGTCTATATTGTACAATGGGGAATTCCATTACGATAGAATTCAGGTAATATTACATCATTTTTCTGCAGGCAATGGCCTCCCATCTAACAACCTCTGCAATTTCTGTTGGCACAATTATAGCTACGTGTTTTACTAAAAATATTAGCACATGAAAAACAAGGAAGTTAATACGGATAATCAACAAGGCAATGCCATTAAAGACCCCGATAACTGGACAACGGGTGATGAGCCAATGACAGAAGCGCAACGCTCATACCTGCATACTTTAGCAGGTGAGGCAAAAGAAGAGATAGATGAAAACATGACTAAAGCAGCGGCATCTAAAAGGATTGAAGAGCTTCAGGAAAAAACAGGCAGAGGGCAGTAAGATTATTGATGTGTGGTTAAGGAGCGCCCTGGAGTGAGGGCGCTTCTCAACCATGCAGAACTGGTTTTCTTTTAAGAAAAATTGCGTAACATGATTGCCCTTATGATTGATCGAGGTAATTTTTAAAATGCCACTTACAATAAAAAAAGAGCTCCCTGGCCATATTGCCGGACAATAATAGAATTTCATTGGCTTACATTTCGCACCACGAGGGCGTCTCTGATGAGGGCCTGATCGGCCTCTGGGACCCGACTTATTGTCTACAAAACGTTCAACAAAGGGGCAAACAGCAGATGTTTTTCTTGTACCTCCCGATTCTCCATCGCAATGATTGGTTTTTGCTTTGTCAACGTAAAAATACACAATCATCGTACAATCCTAAGTATCCTGATTATGATTGACATTATAAAGGCTTGTAACCTAAAAGACAAGGCAATGATAATGTAACCACACTACAGAAAAGGCTTTAGTATATGGTAACAAGTATTTAGCGGAATCGGAAATAGAAGTCAAATTACAGGCCCTATACCCAAAACCTAAGTTGAAGATACTGGGTCATTTCCTCGCATTCGAACTGGAATTCTGCCCACCTCGAACGAAGCCGCTTTCCGAAAAGCACTTATAAATTATTGTCTGTTTTAGCTATTTTGATCAGTTATCGGATATTACTTAATATTGCACTCACGACTATGTGCTGCGTAATATGCTATCAGTAGCAAACTCCAAAATAGTTTCCAGAACGCGAGCTGATTCTATGTTAAGCGGCCTGCTTTTTTAAAAATTTATTTTTCAGAGGTACACCCTAAAAAATACCGATTAACGTTTAGCATGATAAGGAAGTATATCGAACCTGTTAGCAATTAGCTGCGCTAAATGCTGATCAACAGTTTCACGGTAGACTTTAAGAAACCTTATAAGCCCGTAACCAGATAGTAGCCACTACTGGGCTGAATTACGAACCGCCACACCTGTTCCTAACCGAAAACTGTTATGAAAACATATTGTATGATGACACTATCCAGTTTAGAAACAGCCGAGGCAACAAATATGCGCATGATACCCGACGATCGAGATGAGCCGATGAAAATGCTGCAGAACATTCCCGTCACTTATACCCAGGTCACGCTTCCTGATCATGTCCCGCAAGTTACGCTGGGGAATTTTGGTATGCTTCTCCAACAATGGAAGCATGCTTATGAGTACATAATTTGTATTAATCATTTCTCCTTTCACCACCCCACAACCCTGGTCATCAGCATCGGCGAACCATGTACCTGCTTTTATTTTCCAGTTCGCGGTTCATCTATTTTCCGGGGAATGGAAATCGGAGGGAGTTATGAACTGTCGCTTGAAGAGGGTACTATTATTCCACTAAAATTCAATATCGCCAGTGATATTCATCGCATGGACTTCAATGCAGGTACCTTCATTTCTATACAGATCTCCATTCCTGACCGTTTTAGCTACCTGCTCGATAGTGAGGACTGGATCTGGAAACTATTGGATGATTATGACCGGATTATTTACCGCACCGACACCTAAATATGCTAACTAAAAACCTTTTTATGGAACAACCCTCAGAAAAACCTTTATTTCGGTTACCCCGTGACAGTCAGACAATGTTGAACTGGATGCCAGTGGTTGACGAGCTCCGAAAGACCTTTCCTGCAAATGGCTTTGTTTTTAATATATCCTTCGAGCGACTGGAGCAAAACATGGCGGCTACTGCGACGGAGCTATTTGATATGATATTGGTATTGCAGCACTACCCGGACATTTTGGATCAAATGCTCTGCAATATCGATTTACAATTTATCGGAAAAGACGGCAATGTTGACTCAATAAAAGAAAAATCACTGCCGCGTTACCAGTTGGAGTTTTTATGCCTGCTCGGCGCACCAATTGTTTTCCCGGTCTGCACCTTCTTTCTTAAAAACCCACTCCTCCGCCGCATGGCCATTAAGGGTGATCTTATATTAAAACACCGCAATTTTGGTATTAGAGCCCAGCGTACGATCACGGACCGGGTATATAACTCAAGCCGGCACCTGCTCTACCTCTGCTATGGCACAGGCGTAAACCCTCGGCCACATATAGAAGCGCTTATGCAGATGATGGAAATCGAATTCTCTTATAATGCACTTCTAACCGATCATGCCAGTGATATAAATGAGCCACATTTTCCGATGTTCAAATCATTGTTTAACAATGAGGCGGGTCCACCCGTTGAGATCACGTTTGGCCAGAACTAAGACATTCACCGTCGTATATTTTATTAGCTTTATAATCCCTCAAAATATGACCCTCAATTTCAAGCATGCCGGCACCAATGGTGCAGCATTCAAACCGATTATACCGCCCAGTCTCCAACAATATGCCTTAACGGGAGCAGCTGTTACCAGTATCGTAAGCCGTACAGCCACTATTCTCAAACAGGAAGTGAGCTTCGATATCCTGACACTCCGCTACCTGGTGTTGCAAATTAATAGCAATACGGAGATAAATACGTACACAGAAGGCGAGCAATATCTTCTCAATTTCGTTTTAGGTAACCAACTACTGGCAAAGGACACTCCGGGATTAACGGATGACTACCGCGAGGGCCAGCTGCAGTTGTTGCATATACCTGAAGGAAGCCAAACTATTTTCTATCCGCCTGGCACCTACCGCTTCCTTCAGCTGGAGATTGACCTGCCGTATGTGGATCAATTCATCGCAGATAAAAGGTTTTTCTACGACGATTACAATGACACCGCCGGCTTATTCACCAGGCGTTACAATAATCTTTCACTCAATATTCCAGTAAACCTGTGGGTGCATGCCGACAAGATCCTCTCTAATAAACACACGGGCTTAATAGGGCGTGTAGCCCTGGAATCAGCTGCAAAGGAGCTGCTGCTTGAAGCGACCACCTATATCCTGGAGTATCAGGACATGGACATACCGATTCGTAAAAATGAAGTAAGCCGGCTGCAGGATATCAGGACTTATATCCTACGCAATCTCGACAAGAAGATAACTACGATGGATCTGTGCAGGGAATTCCAGATCGGTCGAACCTCACTGTACAACGGGTTTAAACAGCTATTTGGAGAACATGTACAGGAGTTTATTCGCAATCAAAAGATAGACCGTTCTATGGACCTGCTAAAACAGGGAATACCGGTAAATGACGTGGCTTTCAAGGTAGGCTTCCTGAATCCGGCTAATTTTATTCGTGCCTTCAAACAGCGCGTGGGCACTACGCCCACTGCATTCAAAAAGCAGCACAGTTGAACGAAATGGACAATAAAAAATAAACGAAAAGGATACGATTGTAAAAATTAACAACCGATATTTGTTTCAGCATACGGCGAACGATCAGGAAAAAGAAAAAGACTTAAACTATATGTAACCCTCGAAATAGAATGGAGTAGTCTATGCAACTTTATCGCTCAAATTAACGACAACAGCGGCCCTCTGCTGTGAGACCTACCAAGGTCAAACGTGATCGGTAATCCACAAACAGGTTTAACCATGACTAAAAGAACACAACGCCGCTTGTATAAAGCGACCGCTATCCTGAATTTCACGAAGGCTGCAATTACAACCAGCCTGATTCCAAAAAAAATTTTCATCAACAAAGGCTTTGAGGCCCCTCCTCCAAGATAATGTACCTGGTAATGGCCGCAAATAGTCGTTACCTGAAACTTCACCGGTCACTAACGCCGTGGTCAGACCTCAACACGGCAGTATAGTGATGGTAATTTTGAGGACTTCAAACCGGGTTGTGCCTGTCCAGGCAACGACCCTTTGAAACCTTTGCCAATACGCAAGTATAAAACTATGAACATGAAAAACCATTGTCACTCATCATAAAAATCGCATCCAGCTTTATAAATGCGCACCAGCGCAGTCAGTATTATTTTTTGCTTTCCATAAGGTCTTCCTCCCTCTTTAACGGGAGGGCGGTGACCGTATGGTTAAACGGAAGAACTATGGAAAAAAGAGCCATCATAATTGGCGCCGGCCCTGCCGGCCTCACCGCCGCATATGAATTACTCAAACGCACCGACCTCAAGCCGGTGATCCTGGAGAAGTCCGGTTACATCGGTGGTATCTCCCGCACCGTAGAATACAAAGGTAACCGCATGGATATGGGACCACATCGCTTCTTCTCAAAATCTGACCGGGTGATGGACTGGTGGTTCAACATGATGCCGCTGGACAGCGCAGCTGACAGCGTGCATATCAGCTACCAGAATAAAACACGCCAGATCAGTGGCAATGGTGCATGTGTTACAGAAGATAAAACCAGGAAGCTGCTGGTGATAGAACGGCTCACCAGGATCTACTTCCTGCGTAAGTTCTTCGTGTATCCACTGCAGCTATCCATCAATACATTGAGCAAACTGGGGCCCTTGCGCACGATCAAGATCATATTCTCCTACCTGGTAGCCAGGTTGTTTCCGATAAAACATGAAAAGAGCCTGCAGGATTTTATCATCAATCGCTTTGGACATGAGCTGTACCTTACCTTCTTTAAGGATTATACCGAAAAAGTATGGGGCATACCGTGTGAGAAGATCTCTGCCGAATGGGGCGCCCAGCGTATAAAGGGTGTCTCTATCAGCAAGGCCATCGAACACGCCGTAAAATCAGCCTGGAACAAGGCCGGTGGCACTAAAGACATACACCAAAAGGGCACCGAGACCTCCCTGATCGAGCAATTTTTATATCCTGCTTTTGGTGCCGGTCAGATGTGGGAAGAGGTTGCCCGGTCGGTGGAAGCGATGGGTGGTAAGATCCTGTTCCATGAAAACGTGGAGAAGATCTATACAAACGAAGGCCGCGTGACTTCTATCGTCACGGTAAACAGTGAAAGCGGTTTATCCAGCGTGTGGACCGGGGAGCATTTTGTTTCCACGATGCCGGTGCAGGAGCTGATCGCAGGGATGAGTGATGTGCCGGCACCCGTCAAAGAGGTAGCAGCAGGCTTGATGTACCGGGATTTTGTGAACGTAGGCGTGCTGCTGAAGAACCTTCGGGCAGCTGATGGCAAGCGCTTTGAGCTCAAAGACAGCTGGATCTACATCCAGGATGCCGGCGTCAAGGTCGGGCGCATACAGATCTACAATAACTGGGGGCCGTACATGGTAAAGGACCCGAACACTACCTGGATAGGGCTGGAATACTTCTGTAACAAAGAAGATGATTTCTGGAAGCAGCACGATGAAGCTGTAAAACAGGTGGCTATCAAGGAGCTGGAAAAAATTGGTTTGGCTAACCCGGAAGATGTGCTCGATCTTACCGTGCAGCGCCAGGACAAGACCTACCCGGCTTACTTCGGTACATACGACCGTTTCTCGGAAGTACGGGATTACGTAGACCAGTTCGGTAACCTGTTCCTGGTTGGACGCAATGGCATGCATAAGTACAACAACACGGACCATTCAATGCTGACGGCGATGGTGGCCGTTGATAATATATGCGAAGGGGTGACAACAAAACAAAACCTGTGGGCGATCAATACGGAGCAGGAATATCATGAGGAGAAAAAGGCACCCGCAAAAGACGAGCAAGCAGACATCCTCCATGAAATGGACCTGGCGCCGGTGAGCTCCGCTCCCACCTCCCTTCGAGATTATATTTTCCGGAATAATAAGGCCCTTGTCATTATTGCAGCGGTGCTGGCAATTGTGCAGCTGGTAGGATACAAGTTCCTGTACCCGTTTGCCAACTTTATGCCGGATTCATATTCCTACATAGAAGCGGCATGGAACAATGCGGAGATCAATACCTGGCCTATTGGGTACTCGAAGTTCCTGCGGATCTTCAGTGTGTTCTTCAAATCGGACCTACCACTGGTGAGCTTCCAGTACCTGTTCCTGCAGGCAGCGGTGATGTATTTTATGTTCACGGTGCTGTATTACGTGCAGCCTCCACGCTGGATCAAGTATATCATCTTTGGCATCCTGGTGCTCAACCCGATCACGTTGTTTACGGCTAACTATATTTCCGCAGATGCGCTGTTTGCAGGCCTTACCTTGATCTGGGTAGTGCAGCTGATCAATATATCATTGAAACCCACGAACCGGCTCATATGGCTACACGGGATCACGATCTTGGTGCTTTTCATGATCAGGTACAACGCGCTCTATTATCCACTGATCTCTGTGCTCGTAATACTGTTTGCGAAACTGCCGCTGATACGAAAGGGTGCTTACCTGGGACTTACCTTCCTGTTACTGGGGATCTTTATCTGGCACAACGAAGGACAATACCAGGAAGTGACGAAGAAAAAGCAGTTCTCGGCATTTGGAGGATGGCAGCTGGCGGCGAACGCACTCTTTGGGTATAGCCATGTTAAAAAGGATACGGAAAAGGTACCAGCCAGGTTTGCAAAGTTACATGCGATGGTCAGGCATCATATGGACTCGATACAACGGGTACCGCATAGAGCAGACAGCGTGCTGGGGATTTATTATCTCTGGAACGGACCGCTGACACAGTATATGATGGAAAAATATAAGAAGGATACTGTAACTCCGGGATTCAAGCGTTGGGCTTCCATGGCTCCATTTTATGCGGATTATGGAAAATATCTCATAAAAGCACATCCAAAAGCATTTGCTGAATATTACCTGTGGCGGAATACTGTCGGGTACGCAGTACCACAGCCTGAGTTTTTGGCACTTTATAATATGAAAGGGGATAGCGTGGCGCCATTGGCCGTGCAGTGGTTTGGTTATAAAAGCCAGAAGATAAAGGGGTTTTCAAAAGAGATGAAACAAGCGGGAGTACTTTCAGTATTCGCAACCTTGGTTAATATATTATTCATTGGTGGCTTTCTAGGTTTTGCTCTATTGAAAGGATTTAGGTTCGCAGATGGTAAAACAAAAGCGGTGTTCTATATCACACTTGCGATATGGCTGCTAAACTTTGGGTTCAGTGTATTTGCTTCACCCATAGTACTACGGTATCAACTATCACCTTTGGTGATCTTTACGGTTGCCTCATTTTTGTTGATTGATCAAATATATCGTCAGGATCAGATACAGGCCATAACCGAGCGAGATAAATAACCGTCATTATGAAATACGCATTTGATAATTAAAACCCATAGTATGCCAAAGATAATATAATATTAACATGCTTGATTTTGTCAGCAGCTGCAGGTAGCCTAAGCGCTTCATTCCTATTAAAAGCAAAAAATCGTGCAATATGCAGTGTATACGTGAAAGAAGGCATGGAATATAGTCCGATTCTATGTGCGTTAACAGGAGTTGTGCATTGCCTACCGCCGGCTGCGCCAGGAAACAATTATTACAGCTATTCACAAAGCTCGGGTTACACGCCTTTACCCACTGGGACACCGTTTTATATTTGCAATTAGTGATGACAATAATATTAAACAATTCATAACTCAAAAAGATCCACAATGAAAAATAAAATATTGTTAGCTATTTTCTTGGCAGCCATAACAGGTACTGCATGGGCAGGCATTAATGTCAAAAGGGTCCCATGTAATGTCTATTATAAAAAGGACAACAAGTATATACTCATAGCTTGCGCTTGCACAGGTGTAGTTCCTTGCAGTCCAGCGTCAGTTCCAGCTACACCACAATACTTTTGTTACAATCAAACGAATGGTTACTTACTATTAGCTGTGGGGACACCATTATATAGATGCGATTGATTGCTATTCCATAAACCAACATTCTGACTAAAAAGAGACATAAAGAAACTACGATGAAAAAGAAAATAATCCTAGAAATCATTGTTGGCGCATTTGTCTTACTCTTCATGTATGCAGGCCTGAGTAAGTTGTTTATACTGGAAGGATTCGGAAGGCGGATAGAAGCTACATTGCATACGACTCATTTCATTGGAAAATCATTGGGAGTATTGCTAATTGTTGCGGAAATAGTGACCGCCCTTGCATTCTTTAAAAACAGTTTGAGGTTACTAGCGTTGTGGAGCTCTCTCATATTGATGACCATCTTTACGGTATATATAGCATCAATACTTTCATTTGCTGAACATGTCCCCTGCAGTTGCGGTGGCATTCTACAAAACATGTCCTGGACGACACATCTGATTTTCAACATAGTATTTATCGCCCTGGCACTGACTGGAATAGTTTTGGAGAAAAGGAACTCAACAAATTTTGGAGAACCACTCCAACAGCGCATCTAATTGTAAAATATTGTGCATATGCGAGTTTTAATATTGCTCCTTATAGTGCTTTCATCATTTGCGGGAGCTTCATTCAACTATAGGGCAACAAAATACACACCCGCGAATGTCTATAAGAGTTTAGGTAGTGGAATATATATTCTTATCAATTGTTCAACGACAGGAGTTAGGCATTGTGCGCCACCCATAGTGCCTCCAGGTCAAAAATACTATGTATATACGCCAAGTTCTGGATGGGTACAACTACTTGGAGGGACGCCTTTATTTCGACCCGATTAAATGTTAATAATGAAACGCAATGCAATTTTGACAGTAATACTTTTCCTCGCTGTATTTGGTTCTCTGTTTGGACTATACCGAGTGAAATACATACCTGCAAATGTATATGTACAGACAAGCCCTGGGGTTTACGGCTCTATAAATTGCTCGACGCATGGAGCGGTTAGATGTAGTCCTTCCTCAGTTCCATCAGGTAGTCATTACTTCTTCAGCTACATAGCCGGAGTCGGCTATATAGAGCTACCGGGAGGTACTCCATTATTTCTGCCAGATTAAAAAAGCCGGAAATTCAGGGGCATGCAAACTACAAGTAAACTTCTAAGTCTCACGGGCTTATCTGCATTAGTAGGTACAATATGTGCATTTCACTTTCAAAAGGCTATGCCTGCAAATGTCTATGACAATATTGGAGGTGGAATTTATATACAATTGAATTGCTCGACCGTTGGTTCAGTATCTTGTACACCTGCTACCGTACCATCAAACCACACCTACTATATGTATTCTAATGGATCGATGACACAATTGCCTGAAGGAACACCATTATTCAGACCAGAATAAAATGATAGTATTTAAAACTTAAAATAAACGTCCATGAAAAAGAAACATCTTATGCTCATTAGCAATTAAGTGATTATCCATAAATAAAGAATAACCACATATCGTAAAAGGGGAAGCTGAAAACCTAATGAAAAGAGTAGGCGATCAAAAACATCAATAATTAAAATATGAAAGGCAAACTATATTTAGTCATACTAGCTTTTGTACTAAGCATTGCTACCGTCTTAGCATTTAGAAATGTTGCACCAGCAAATGTTTATAAGTTAACAGGAGTAACATATATACCAACCGGTTGCGCTTTGACCGGCACGAGACCTTGTACACCTCCAAATACAGGAACTTGTAAGTGTTTTTATTATTACACAGTATCAGTTGGTTATGTGTTGCTCGCAGACAATACCCCACTTTGGATTGCCGAATAAGAACCAACTGTAAAGTATATCGAAGAATTTCCTGGCCAGGAAAAGGGTGAGCTGAAAACCTTTAGAAAAGAGTAGGCAAGATTCTCAATAAAAAAGTCCGAAGATGAAAAAGAACAAATTGTTATTATCAGCCCTATTGGTGGTTGCAATAGCAGGAAGTGCGTTCGCTGTAAAATCGGCCAATTTTGCACCAGCAAATGTATATGTTAAGAGTGGCAGCGTATACACCTTAACATCTTGTGCAACATCTGGTGAGATAAGCTGTGCGCCGGCTACAGTACCGGCAGCAAATACGTACTTTACTTTTAGTAGTGGGTCATATACATCACTCCCTGTGGGCACCACATTATGGAGAGCTGAATGATCACACTTGAATCAATTTCCAAAAAGGGGAAGCCGAAAACCTATTAATTAGAGTAGGCAGAATTGTTAATTAAGAAAAACAAAAAACATGAAAAACAATAAAGTAATTCTAACAGCCCTCGTTTTAGCAGCAGGAGTAGGAAGCGTCTTCGCAATGAAAAATGTTAGGATACCTGCAAATGTGTATCTTAAAACCGGCCCATCTTCATATCAACTGACAGACTGTGCAACAAGCGGGTCTATCATTTGTGTTGATAACGTACCGGCCAATACATATTTCACATATAATACAACGACTCATCTGTATACCGCTATTCCAGCTAACAATGACACTTATCGTGAAGAATAGCTTCAACGAAAGTTGTTAACTCTTGATAAAAGCGTCGCCGACGAATGATTGTCGGCGACGTTTTCACATTACGAATTAAGAGCGTCCAAAATTATTTGTCGAAGTAGGGAAACATTTGGCGAATCCGGTGACGTAAATAAAGGTAACGTTGATGAAATGATCTTACCTTCCTTATCTAACAGTATGACAAATGGAGAGGCAACAATTCTATAATGATTAATAATATTATCCGCTTCTTTAACTCCACTCGCAGCATAGAGGTTTTCATAATCCGAATAGGTATAACTCTCATTACCTCTACCACGTAGCCTTTCTTTATAGCTCACAATGTTATATTTTGAGGTAGATGGTTCAAGCATAATACTCACGACCGCAAAGCTAGTATCCCCTTTCAATTTTGAGTATACCTCATTGTGAAATATTTTAGCGAACAAATAACATCCAGTACAACTGTATCCCCACATGTCAAGTAAAACAACTTTTCCCTTCAACTGTGAAAGACTAAAAATGATATTTGAAGTATCCTTTTCTAATGAAAAATCATATGCTTCGCTACCCTCCGCTAAATTGGAGTAAATCATTTCCAGATATCTCTTTATATTAGGCTCCTCGCACAATTGAGTAGCTTTAATCAGACTACTTTTAAATATTCCTGGGCTAATTCCATGCGAGTAATATGAATATATATTTCGATCAGAAAACAGTCTCGCAAGCATTTTATCTCTTATTACACCTTTGAACCTGGTTAATATGAATTCAAAATTATTTAAAAAAGAAAATTCTGTATTACCGTGGCGTACCAAAGTTGCAGATACAGAAAAATTTAAAAATTTTAGGTAAGAATCGGATTCTGCCAAAAACTCTTCATCTATCGGAGCCTTCTTTTTTATAAAACGATCAAATTCTCTATTTCTCGACAATTGCTTAGATGGCAATTGCTTAAACGAGAAATCCATATATTCAGTAAAACACAATTGCAACTGTTTGAAGCATGCATCACCGTAAATGTCTGCAGCCGCAACATTAAAAACGCGCTTCGACAAAATGGTACGATTATTATCAAGAATCTTCAATCTCAAATTCTTTAAAGAATCTATCTGATCAAACAGAGTTTCAAAACTGTTATTGGGCTCCGGGTATTGATTGCTCGCACTGATTAAATTAAAGCACTCTACTTTCCTAGAATTCGATACTGTTCTATAGCTCTGAAGCTGTGGATCAAATTCAATTTCCATTTCAATCTTATCGCCGGGTTCTATGTATTGTGTTCCTAATAAAGATGTAGCAGTGTTTTCTTCAAAAAGGGTTAAATATTTAAAATCGTTTCTCTGAACATCAACTATAAAACTGAATGTAGAATCATCTACTGCTACAAGCTCGTATCTTGGTAAAATTGCCATATCGTTATCACCAGTTGACCAAACTTTCAACCGAACTTTCAACGCTGGATGAGGGTTTATAAACTTTCCAACAACATTAACGTTATTCCCATAACAACATGTAACCGAAAAAATAAAAGCTGCTGCTGCCAATATAAAATATAACCTAGTTTTCATATGCACATTGATGTGTAATTAATACCCCCTTGATTGTTCAAGGCTTTTATCACTTTCCAATTCCGTGCGCGGAATAGGAAAAACTACTTTATAATCAACCCATGTTGCTCCTTTTCCTACGGTAACATTTGTCATCTTACTATCTAAATCAGGCTGACGCTTTATGTCCATCCATCTATGGCCCCACTCAAGAAACAGCTCTCGTTGTCTTTCCTGCAGCAATACATTTAAACCCATTTCTTTGTTATTAATAGTTGTATCATTCAAACCTGATCTCCTTCTTATCATATTGACATCTTCTTGAGCCTCATTCATTCGAGAAAGATGTAATCTGGCTTCGGATCTTATAAGAAATTGTTCAGCCAATCTTAATACCACAGTATATTCCGTTGTTGGCGCGGTGTAATAGGCCGGATTCTTATACTTAAGTGAATAATAGTATTGGTTACCTGGAGATTCTTCGTACACGCCAATCCAGGACTTTAACCTCAAGTCTTCCACACCAAATAATCTCACTACTGCTGGGGCCAAGGATACGCTATGCAGAAAATCAATACCATTTGTTATATCGTAAGTATATGCTTCTAAACTATTAAAAGTTCCACTACTGGAGCCTTCTGCTTTAATTTGCCATATTGCATCTTTACTGTCTTTTAAAAAAGTATTACTCGGTGCTTCCAAGGAAAACAGGTCTGATTTATTGATAATTTCAGAAGATTCTGCTTCTGCGCTCAAATAGTCTTGAGTATATAAATATACCCGAGCTAATAAGGCACTCGCCGCCCATTTTGTTGGACGTACTCTCTCTGGATATGCTGTTACTAAATCACTGCTCAAAAATTGGGAACTTAGCATATCACGTGCATCCAAAAGATCACGTTTGATTAGTGAATAAATAGAATCCCGTGGACTTTTCCTTAAGTTAGCATTAGCTAAATAACTTTTTGTTCGTGGCACTGGCACATCTCCCCATAGGTTAACCAGATAAAACAGCTGAAATGCCCTGACAAATTTCGCCTCTCCTATCAACTGCTTCTTCACCGCTTGATTTAAATTTGATTCTTGAAGTCCCTCAATGGTAGCATTACATACATAGATGTATTTATACAGTTCACCCCATTTTGCAAGTATTATAGAATTTCGGTCGTTTAAATTGTTCTGATAAAATTGAGCTTGATCATTACCTCCTACTGACCAATCAGTCAATTCATCACTATACAAACCACATATTAGCGAAAAACTCGATGCTCCTGCCGAATAGCTACCATCAAGAGACATCTGGCTATAGATATTTGAAATCACTCCGGCAGCTGTCTTCGAATTACTGAATACATTCTCGGAAACGAGGAGGTTCTCAGGTGGGGGAATGTCAACAAGTTTCTTGCACGAAAAGAAAACAAAAACCAAAACCATATATAAATAATTCTTCATAAAATCGATTTTATTACATTTTAACATTAACACCAAAGCAGTAGGTACGAAGCGGCGGCATAGCTCCTAAAGATGTGTTTTCAGGATCAATTCCCTTATAATTCGTGAATGTTAGAATATTTTGGCCTTGCAAAAATATCATCACAGACCCAACATGAATTCTGTTTAATAGGTTTACTGGAATCGCGTATGATAATTGAACATTTTTAAGCCTAACAAATGATCCATCCTTAAGAACTCTGTCACTAGATTTAACATATGTAAATCCGTTTGCCACGTTAGGATCTGATTTAGAAAACTTCTGAAATTTAGCATTATCACCAACCTTCTGCCATCGATCTAACACTTCAATTGATTGATTATTATATGACGTTCCTTGCCCAGGAAAATTGAAATCACTAAATACGTAATCATAACTCAGTTTCTTTACAAACTGAAACAGGAACGAAAGCTCAAAATTTTTTATTTTAAAGCTGTTTTCTAGCCCTCCATAATAAACTGGATCTGTATTTTTCAGAACATATCGATCAGAGTTAAAGTCCGGATTAAAAGTGGATTTACCACTGCTATCAATAAACTGGTAAATCCCACTTTCAGGGTCAACTTTGTCATACTTGAACATTTTTGAAACTGAAAGAGGTTGGCCTACGACAAATTGATATCCGCTTTCCTTTAGGCCAGGAAACGAACTTAACTTGTTCTTTAAAATTGAAATGTTAAATGAAGTCTGCCATGAAAAACTCTTTGTCTTAAGAATGTTTCCATTCAATGAGAACTCTAATCCTGTATTTTGAACGATGGCTGGAAGGTTTGCGACCACAGAACTAAATCCAGTTATTAGAGGGAGTGTATATCCAACCAATTGATTGCCGCTGCGATTTCTAAAATACGATGATGAAAATATAATTTTATCATTTAATATTCCCATATCAACACCAAACTCCAGCTTATCATTTCGCTCCCAAGCAAAATTAGTGTTGTACAAGCTTACTGGGAACAATGTTGAATTTGATTGATAAGAATATGAAGAAGAATATAGATCTAAATATCTGTATTCACCAATTTGATCATTACCAGTTGTGCCATAACTTGCCCGGACCTTACCGAAACTTAAGATTGGGTTATTCTTTAGTATAGCTAAATTCGAAAATATCCATGCTACACCAATTGCGCCAAAATTTGCGAATTGCTTTCCGGGACCAAATCTTGAAGATCCATCTCTTCTACCAGTTAGCTGTAGAATATAGGTATTAGCAAAATCGTAATTAATGCGACCAAATAATGCATTATACTTATACTCTGAACTTCTCGAATAGCCAGCAGTTACAACGGATGCGGCGGAAAGGTCCGACAGCAAATCATCAGAAATGAAGCCACTACCCTGTACGGACATTTGGTTCTCCTTTCTATTCAATATAGTGGTACCAACAAGAAAAGTAATCTTATTTCTATTGTAGGAATATTTATATTCCAACTGGGGCTCAATATTATAGGTAGCCCCCTCAGTATTATTAAAAGTCGAACTTGATTGCAGTCCACTTGCAATATAGGAAGGCCTGTATGAACTCAATGGAGTTGTTAGCTTTTCGTCCGATTTTTGTGAGGTATAACCGAATGTACATTTTATCAATAATTCGTCAATGATACGATACGAAAAATATGAATTCAAGATGATATTCCCAGTCTTTACATTATATTTCCTTTCCAAGGAGCCGAATGGGTTTGTCCATTTCGAATTCTCCCAATTCAGTGTTCCATCATCATTACGAATTTTGAATCCAATCGGTGGTGTAAGTATAAAATTTGTTATGTCCGCTGTTGGTTGTTCATTATTGTCTAATAAATATGTACCACTCAAACCTACTTTCAGTTTTTTATTCTTAGAACTTGAATTTAAGCTGAATCTCATAGAATATTTGCTATTTCCGAAGTTACCAGGCAAGACCGTCCCTTCATTATGATACCCCATGCCCAGCGAAAAATTTAATTCATCTGTCCCACTCGTTAACGACATTTGATAATCATTATATTTTGCCCGTCCACCGATAAGAACCTTTTGCCAATTAGTATACTTTGTTGTATCCCAAGTCCCATTAATATCGTAATCGAGTCGAGAAGGAGGAATACCGTCATTTCTAAGTGCTTCGTTTCTCATGCTCAAATACTGCTGTCCGCTAAGAAGATCCATAAATCTGGTAGCTTTGCCGAAGCCCATGCGCACATTGAAATCCAAACTTAATTTTCCTGCACGACCTTTCTTTGTAGTTATCAAAATGACACCATTTGCTCCTCGTGAACCATAAATGGAAGTAGCATCCGCGTCCTTCAAAACATCAATGCTTTCAATGCTCATGGGATCAATATAATTCAAAGGACTTCCATTGCCTATTATTGCAAATGCAGACGTACCAACTAATGTTGACTCATATGGCATTCCATCAACTATGTATAATGGGTTGTTTCCATTCTCAATACTATTCCTACCCCTGATCTGAACCGTATATCCACCTCCTGATACTCCAGAATTCTGAGTTATTAACAAACCTGAAACCCTACCTTGCAAAGCCTGTAGTGGATTGGAGACGGGTTGCTTTGAAATATCTATTCCTTTAACTGTTGCAACATCGCCGGTATTTAATCTCTGGGTTGTTGTGCCGTAGGCAACAATAACTGTTTCATCGAGCTTGCTCATTGCAAGGTTTAGTTCGGCCAGAATACTTTTTCCCAAAACGGAAATCTCGCGCGTCTCGTAACCAATTGATGAAATTATCAGTGTATTTTTCTTGGATGCGGTGATTGAAAAGTTCCCATTTGCATCTGACACATCACCAACATTGGAATTCTTAACGATAATTGTTGCCCCAGGTATCGGAGTTCCATCTGCTGATATAACTTTTCCAGTAACAGTCATTGACGTAATGTTTGAATCTACAACAGCTCCAGCTGACTCCTTAATAACTGCTTCCTTCTTCGGCTTCACCGAAATAATCTTATCCTTATCATAAGACCATACCATTCCAGTACCATCAAATACTCTTTCAAGTACTTCGTCCAGCGTTTTATCAACGGCGCTGATGCTAATTTTTTCTTCGGTATTAAAGAGATGCGATGCGTAAAAGAAAATCACGCCAACCTGCTTTTCGAGCATGTGTAAAACTTGTCCACGAGGTTTATTGGATACCTCCAAGGTCACTTTCATTTTACCCTGGTCAATGGCGGAGAATGCATTATGGCATAAGGATAAAGAGAATATGCTCAGCACGATCCACCTGTACATAAGTGTAATGCGTAGTTGTCCCATAGATGTGAGATTAGGTTGTTAGCTTTCGTTACAATAGTTGTTGGTTCCTGACAGTACTTGATACCGCAATGGAAATTGGTTGTTGCTATGTTTGACCTGCGACGCCAGCAGGCTCATCATATGTTCATTCGATCAGTAGGTTTTTCAAAGGAAGAACGTTGCCGCTTTAAGTATATTCAACATGACATTATTACGAAGGACTGCTGGGTCTTAACCCATTTCTGTTCCCATACAATAAAGAACGGATCACTTTTAAAACTGTACTCACTTTTTGAAATTTTCGTTAAATTTTCGATACCAAATGGTACAAAAAAGTGATTGCGTAGTATTTACATCTAATTAACTTTACAGAACGCTTTTGGTGCTACATTTGGTAAAGAGGCATTAGGATTTCAATTTTAATAAATTAATTTTGCAACTGGACGCTGTAAGTATATAATTGATCTGATATATTACCGATAACCGCTATCTTTCCATTTTACTTTTTCTTCATTTGGCGACCAAAGTCCTTTTCCCTCAATAAGGCTTAAATTGATTATGCAGGAATTCAATGAAATAGATGCCGTCACACGACTCATCGAGGGCAGCGAAGATGCTTTTAATGAGCTGTATCATAAATATGAGCGGTTAATATATAGAGAAGCGCTGATCCGCCTCGGGCCTATACCCGAGGATGCAGAAGATATTGTACAGGAAGTATTCACTAAGCTCTGGCTGAAAAGATCTATGCTTACACCTGGCGGCAAAATTTTCAGCTATATATATGTCTTAATGCACAATGCCTGTCTGGATAAAATTGAAAAACGCAAGACACGGCAAAGAAAGCTCGATGAAATAAAAAGCGGGCTTGAAACCCTGCAGCCCCCCTCCGATAAATTGGAAAACAGTGAACTGGCCGAAATCCTCCACAAGGCCATTGAACAAATAAAGAATCCACTCAACCGCAAGATCATGAAAATGCATGTAGTGGATGGCAAAAACTATAAGGAGATCGAACAAGAAACAGGTTCCCAAAACCAGACCATCCGTAACTATGTCTCCCAGGGGTGGAAGTTCCTCAAACATTATTTAAAAAATCAGCTGTAGGCCGGGTACATTTATTCTGCTCGCCCGTTTATTATAATTATCATATGAACTCAAATCTTATTATCGTTGATCAATTGTCCGCCCTCGAAAAAGACGGCAAGATATCCGCCGAAGAGCTGGCGCTCCTGCAGCAGCTGATCTCTGAGGACAAGGATGCTATGTCATTCTACCAGGAAAAACGGGCACTTGCAACAGATGCAGAAATTGAGCACCTGGTTTCCAATCGCAATCCTTCTACGACTTTGCTTAAAATATGGGATGATATCCAGGCTAAAAAGAGAAGGATCGTAGTTATAAAGCGTGTGCTATCTGTGGCCGCCGCCGCTATCGTGGTATCCATGGTAATGGTAGCTGTACGGTACCTCCCAGCAAATAAAAACAACGGCGTAGCAAAAAATGAAGTAAAAAATAAAAATGCTATCGAACTGACGCTGCCTAACGGTGAGAAGGTGGATCTTTCCTCCCGGCAGGGACAAATGAAAATAGGTAACACCACTATCAATAATAATAACAAGAGCCTCTCCTACTCCGCCACTGGAAATGAGAACAGTGCAATTTCAACACTGCTGGTACCCATCGGGAAAGATTACCAGATAGAGCTTTCGGACGGTACGAAGGTATTCCTAAACTCCGCCACCTCTCTGCAGTTCCCGCTGGTATTCATGAATACTAGGGAAATAACCATCAACGGCGAAGCGTATTTACAGATAGCTTCCGACGCCTCAAAGCCGTTTATCGTGCACCTTCCTAATATGGACGTTCGCGTACTCGGCACAGAATTCAATGTAAATACCTATGATAAAGGTGAGGACAAGGTAGCGCTGGTAAATGGTGCTGTAAACCTGACCGGTAGATCGGAAGCCTCAATCAGTAAACAGGGCAAGATCCTCAAACCAGGCCAGCAGGCAGTTTTGAACGGTAAAGAATTGGAAGTAAGTTCTTTTGATCCGGATTATGCCCTCTCTTGGAGGCGTGGTTATTTCCGGTTCAAAGATATTCCATTATCGAAAGTATGCGAGGTGATCCCGCGTTGGTTCGGCATTGAGGTAAAAATGGACAATCCTAACATTGCCGATATGCAGTTCTCTGGCGCCCTGTACCGGAACACTCCATTGCGAGATCAGTTAAGCCGCTTTGAAATTGACGGCCAGGTTTCCTATTACTGGGAAGGTGATGTCCTGCATTTTAAATAACTATTTGCACATAGTGTACAATATTCACTAATAAACACTCATGTTGTAATAGATAGTATTTATTTGTAAAGAAAATGGAGACAGTTCAGAAATTTTTCGTGACCTATGATAAAACCAAGATCGGTTACTACAAGATGATCACCAGAAGATCCGATGATCTTGATTGTCCAGCGGAGAAAATTGTTGTCAATGGTATCTATGCTTTTGACATTGAATCCGTCGTTGACCGCTACATTCATGAGCATCCCAACGATCCGATATGTTGTGAGCAGCAGCCATGGGAACCTTTTAAAAAGTCTAATCCAGTCATATACATTGGTGAAGTATACTTTCAACTTACTTCAACATACGATGATGTATATCCCACCACAAATACCTGCGGTCTTTGTTACCGAGGAAAATCAAGGTAATCGTTCTATTTATCCAAAGAAGAAAAAGGCCAAGTAAGGTGGCCTTTTTCTTCGTTTACAAGCGTTAAAAATCTAACCGCAGCTATTTCAGATGTCACCGTGAATCGTCCGGATCGAGGAAAAGGAGTTTCGAAAGTTCTTTATCGGCTTTGATCCTCTCAATTTCCTCTTTCACAATTCCGTAAACGTCATTTTTCACCTGGATGTAATTGTTTTGTACATCAACAGGGGTTACCTCTCTTACTTTGGGCAGCGGATGAAAGGCGGCTTCTTCTGCATTAAGCACAGCGTCATCGTTGACGATCTTGCAATGAAAGTTTTTATATTTGATAACTTCGTGAGGATTATCCGCAACTGCGCCAACGAATTCCCCGGCTGATAATGTTGCAATTTTACTGGCTGGTATAGCGGAGTCAAGCTGGGTACTCCTGCTAACGCTGGTATCTTGGCGATTGATGGAAACACTTTCTCGTTCCTGGACAATCCTACCGAGCCGTTCACTCATCTGCTTTGCAGCATCACCGGTAGTCTGTCCACATAAAACATTCGCGCAAATATTGATAACCACATCAGCCAGTTCTTTTCCATACTCTTTGCGGATCTGCTCTACGCTTTGGACTGCGATTAGAGTTGAAAGTAAATGGGACCTGCCAGTTGCGATTACAACATCAAGGGGGCTATATAACGTAGGGTATTCGTCGAATAAAAGAGAACATTTCTGTTTGCCTTTTTGATTGACGAGTTTGAGCAATCGTGTTGAGTACAATGATAGAACAGCTCCATAAGTTTGAATTTTTAGTGGGTTATTGCCTACACATAATATCTTCGGCGCCGCCGGGTTATTGATGTCCAGTGTAAAATCATTGCCATTCAATACATAGTATAATTGAGGGCTGGCCAGTCGTGCCATTGCAATTTTTGCTGATGCGATCTGTCCTTCCAGCTGTTCCAGAGCCCGATTAAGATATGCAGAGATGAATGGGTTTACCAGAATTTCGCATTCCGGCTCAGTTGATAAGATTGGGAATAGGTCATCATAATCAGACTGCATAAACTCGATTAAATGCGGCAGCGTACAATACAAGCCATCCTTATACTTACGCAAAAACCACATAACAGCGGTTACAAAGTTTATGGCACTCTCCGTAAAAAATTCGCCTTTTTGTGGTGACCGGGCCATTTAATAAAAAATGGCCCGGTCACCACCGCTCTTCTTAATCCACTCGCGGTTTAACGCAAGCAATATCGTTCTGCTTGATTCCGCCGCATCAGTGATGTCATGCATGCTCCTTGGATCAAGTGGATTACAACGATTGGAAAGTTCGAGCTGGTCAAAGTTGATGGAAAAGAACTGGGGCGGGACTGGATATTTATGCTGATGCTTTAAATAGCTATTATATACGATCGTAGTAAGATCAGGAAACTTAAAATCATAGCAGAACATCGTAAAGCCCTTCTCAATGTGCTGCGTAATAAAATGCCTGACAACGTACCTGGATTTTCCCGCACCGCCGGATCCACAAACAAGCGTCCCCCTGAATGGGTTAACAATGTTAATCCACATTCTCCGTACTCTTCCTCGCAGGTTGTATACTCCCGGAAGATTGATAGAAAACTCGTTCTCAATTTTCGTTTCCTGTTGGGGAAAGGTTTCATTCAACTCATTAAAGGTATCACCTGCGAGCTTTAACTTCAGCAGGCGGGAAAGGCGCGCACCACCTGTCAGAATAGACACAAATCCGGCAACAGTAACGACTGAGTAATAAATCGTCGTTGCTATCGGATCAAGCGGCACGTAAAAAAGCAGGATACTGCCAAAATAGAGGACGGCCCCTGTTAAAAGCCACATGGCGATCCAGCCTCCCTGCGCCTTCTCATCCTTCTTTCCCTTTGTGCCCATCAAGGACAGCGCCAACAGGCCTAGGGAAATACCCTTTGCAATATTTGGGTTATCATAAAGCCCGGTCTTTCCCAAACTGACCAGTATCTTCTTAACGATATTGGTCGTGAGTCCCCACTGCTCAAAAGCAGCATAGCAACATACGTAAATATGTAAAGCCAGCATAAACAGGCTGGCTTTTCTTAAAAAATCAGCTGCAGCCCTTAGTGACTGCTCGTTTTCTCCTGTAGACATATCACACCGTTTCAAAATCACAATACAGGATGGCGATCCTAATGTCGCCGTCTCCTTTTCTTCTTTGCCTCTTTCAGCAATTCAAAGAAAATCTGTTCAAAGGGTTCCACCTGGACTCCCAGAAATTCAGAAATACTTTCCAGTAATATTGCTTGAAATCTTTCCGGAGGGCTGTTGATCTGATCGGGAACACCGCTTCTTATATCAACATTTGGCATATTCCGCATAACCGGTACCAGTTTTCTGTTCATTTGCAGCAGCTGTTTTTTGCGTAAACCAGCGGACAGCAAGTGTAGCGCTTCATGCTCGTCTGCAGGCTTAAAATCCTTTCGGGGGGATGCATAGTGCCCCTTTCTATACTCTGGCTTGCTGTTCTTAACAATACTTTCGTTGAAGATCACGCCCTTCTTTGCGTTCTCGAAGAGAATTTTTCGAGCGTTCATCTGGTTTGAAAGCCATAGATTATATTCATCGCTACGCCCACTGATATCTTGGGAACCATCAAGATGTTTCACAATAGATCCTGCTGTATACTTCTTTCCACTGTCAACGTCACTCCCATTGAAAATACAATGCGTGAGGTTATCTATGTAGGTGATTCCGTAAACAAAGCCTTTGGCATTCTCACGGAATATCACGTTTATCCCATTTTGTTTCATTCGCCCGATGAATTCTGAGCGGGATATTATACCGAGCTTTAAGATATCATCTATCACTCTGGCTATCCTTCCACGGAAAACGCTTCTTTCAATCTTATTTTTTTTAAACCGCGATTCAAGATATTGCAGCGTCGGCTTTCCGAAAATCCGAGACGCCTTGACAGGAATGCCGTACTTAATTCCGGTATTACTCACCAAGCTGTAAAGAAGGCCTCCATTTTCATATAGCCTTGTACCGACACTACCACGGTCTGCTGTAACATTAAATTGTGCCAAAATGGTATTAAATTCCACCAGGTTGGTAAACTTGTAATGTTTGACGACCGTGCGAACCACATTAGAAATCGCATTTTTTGTCGAGTGCTTTCCGTACAATGCCTTCTCCAGATCAATAGGTTGTAATGTGCTCCCCAAGCTTTCATTCCTTCCATCCGCCGGTATTAAACCATGTCTTTCTTCCAGCAGCTTCCTCGCGGGCTCTGATTTATCACGACCAATATTATGAGTGGATATACGCCCGCCATCATTCTGTATACAAGTAGTAACTATATGGATATGTGGATGAGCTGCATCCATGTGTTGATACACTAGATAAGGCTGATTTCCAAATCCGATCAATTGCATGTACTCACAGGCGATTGTGACCAACTTCATTTCATCAAGGTTGTCAGCCGCATGGAAGTTAAGCGACACATGCATGGTATTGGTTTCAACATCAGGACGGAGCTCACAAAGGCGCTGTAATCGCATTAACTTCTCTTTACGAGACAGCATATTAACATCATTCGTATAAAGATGTGCATGCAGCGCAACCGCTACACCATCCTCTACTTTATGTTCATTATACATAAACGCACGATACAAATTGGGAAAAGTTATGATTGCAACCATTTCCGCGACGCCTCATTAATCAACTTCTGAATTATTTCAACTTTACTATTCAATTCCGACTGGTACCGATCTGCAATCTCCATCCAGGGAAGTAAAGCATCAACCTCCTTTAAACTGTTGAGTTTGCGAACCACCTGGTTAAAGTTAACGGCGATGGAATGGAGTGCTGATCGTAATAAAATTAGTTCTTCAACAAAGCCATCCAATGAAGCATCGCGGAATTTTACCGTAACAGGCTTTTGCAATAAAACCTGCCGGGCATAGTGGCTAAGCCGTCTGAAGGTCGTCCTTTTGAACTTTTCTAAAATTGCGGCGTGTTCTTCATCACTAACCCGTACGGATATCCACTTCTTCCGAATTGCCTGACCTTCATTTTCCATAACCATCTTTAATGAGATACACTATGACACCGAGTTCCGAGGGGTCAAATCGTCCCCGGCATGACTTCGGAGATGCCGGCAAGATTCCGCGTGACACGCGGGTACATCTTGCCGGGCAAGCCAAAGCGTTGCCGCAGAAAGCTTGGCTGCGCAAAGCATTGAATAAACTATATATATGGCGCCCGTTACCGGCCGGAGGCGTGATGCGATTGCTACGAGCCTAAATAAAATATCAGTGGATTATCAATACCAAACTGGATGATATTACTGCGGGCTTTTTTTGCCAGGCTGATCAGCAGTTCAATCACTTCCAAAACATCTTCCTTACTCAAATTGTACGGATTAGCAACAGGTGATATCTCCGGATACTGCTCATGCTCCGTATCGAAATATAAAATCCTGCCCATGTAGCTGTCTCCGAGTTCTAGGGCTGTGCTGATGCCGATACTATTACCCATCAACTTGACCTGTCGCCCACTGCTGAAAATGATCGTTGAATTTATGATACTGGCCATAATCACTGATGCTTTAAGTGTGATAAGTTTTCCTAGCGTCATTCACATGAAGATGGACATATTCGCTTTTAATTATCGTGACCACAAATGCATGGAACTACCTCCTGCAATCTTTCGTCTCCAAATGATCTTATCTGTTATAAAATGCCCTGTATCCGTTATTCCATGGCTATGGTCATTACTAAATTATGAGTTCGAAAAAAGCTCTTGAATCTCCCGTGATATCCCGGGCCTACCATTCCTTTCCTCACACAGCGCAACAAATTTGCTATCGAATTGCATGACTTCATTTGCCAACTGCTCTAGAGAATCGCTCCATTGCCGGATCCTGTTACCAATATTTTCATTTGGAACGCCAGCTGCTGGATCCAGGAAACCGTCGAGATTGACGAGCATTTTTTCGGAATGTGTGGTCCAACCTTTTATTTTTAAGCTTACATATTTCATTTCTGGGATCGTAAATAAAGTCGCGTTCCTTAATGTTGCTAGTGTTCGCATACAAACATCTGCGATCAGCATTGCATTCTTAACCATCAATATTACCATGTCCACCATCTCATTCATTTTAAAATGTATGTCGTATGATCAGAACAAAGATGAAATCTAAATCCACGATGCTATCACTGTATTTCATAGTAGGGAAAAATTTTTCATTAGTTATTCCCAATCTCAATGTCAGAGATACTGTCTGCTAAATAATCAATAGCGCTACAGGCCAGCACCGGGTAATTTGAATCTCTTTGCACTTTTTATCATCTGATGGGTACTCACCCGCTGCCAAATCTGCTGGATGCGCTTATTAACAACTTCTGAATCATGAAAGTTGGCTAACTGGTCTAACATCATAACCTTGAGATGATTGACAAATTCCATGTCCAAACCAATGACCCGCATAGCAGTAATTTTGTATGATTCTGCTGATACAAAGTATAGTCGCATCGCATTTGCTTCTGATGAGAAAAATGTCTTCAAATTCTCCGGTGCAGGATCTAACACGTTAAGCGGTGCATCAAACATCATAGATTTAAACTCCATGGTGACAAATGGGATGTGGTCCTTATCGAATAGTCCATATGTTAGTGGCCCGTAGGAAAACTCCTTAATTTCCTGCGGTGTTATATTTTTCCAGAATATTGGCATATCAAAACCTAAATTCGAAATCGTCAGCACAGCCGCATCTGCGAGACCTTTGAATTGCGGATCAGGAAACAGTCCGCCAACGATATATAGTTCCATAAATGCCATTAATTTTGGAGCAGTGACCGATCTTGAATATTCGGATTCGTGTAAACACGTAATTTCTAATACCTAGAACATGCAATCGTTACAGCACTTATTATGGACCAGGCCTATTTGAAGTGTCATTTCCTGGTCCCCTCCGCCGGGAGCGTGAACTATTTTTATTTTTAGGCTTATCCTGATTTATTTCTTTCAGTTTCCGAATCTGGGCATTAATTATATCCCGAACAAAATATACCCGTAGCGAAAAATTATAACCTTCCATAACAATCACCGCCGTAAGTTCAGACCGATCCAATCCCACGCCAACAAGACGCGGTTTGGTTATTTCCCATAACCGTTTATAATCACCCGTCAACCAATGCGGGCATTCAATAGGAACATCAAGTGCCTCGCTCTGTTTAACTGGTGCGAAATAGTAATAACTTCTTACATCGTCCCTTCGAATATCATTCAGGTATAAAGTACCGGTTGGAAAACTGTCGTTCAGTACATGAAAGACATCGGCTATTTCTTTCGCAAACGACGGCACCGACTGTTCATGCCTGGAAAAATGGTCAACCATTTGTTTGATTTTGTCGGCTTCAACAGGATTATTAATACCCCGGTATTTTAATATCCTATCAAAACTTCCATCGATACCTCTCCCGGCAAGGCAGAGACCCGCAGTATAAGGGTATTGATAAATTATTTTTTCGTAGTCGGTCAGCACTTCCTCGAAAACAAGATTAACACCAAATTCTGTTTGAATACGTTCCATATTCCGTCCATTTGCATGAAATTAAATTTCATCAAACAGGACACACTTATATCACACCTTTTCCTACAAGGGTTAACACCAGGAATGGCTTATGCGCATGCTGGCGGTTTTTTAAGCGAATTCTCAGCAGTAGTTTCGGGCATTAAAAAAACCGCATAAAAGCGGCTTCAAAATCTTATCACTCTTTTAGCTGGTAACGGCTTTAATATATAGAAAATTGCAACCAGGAATGAACCGAACCTCAATTTGCACAGTTGACTAAAATCTGTCCTTGAATTACCAGTACTTCACTCTTTTTAACAACCAAAAAAAAGCTTGTCGTTTCCAGTCACGAACGTTATGCCAACCAATGTTTTGGTAGTAGTTATAAAACATGGCAGCTTCATTTGGGCTAATCCCCTTTTGGTCAAAATATATTTCGACATGCCCGCGTAAAGGAGGTATATCCCCACCAAAACCAGAGATATGTTTTTCCCTTTTCCTCAAAATCCAGTTGTTTTTTTAGACTCTTTAATAAGGGTTTTATATTTTGCGAGCATCGTCTGTATATCATCAATATCGTAATAGATCACTCCACCAATTTTTGTATATGGGAGTTTACCGGAGCTCCGCATATTCTGTAATGTGCAATGTGAAACGCCAAGCAGCTCCATTACCTCCGAAGATTTGAGCCACTTCTTAGATGGTATTCCAGAATAGGTATTGAGCAGCTTCTGGAATTCAAATAGCAGCTGGCTCTTGAAAACTTCCAGATCTGCTACCGTGATATACCTATCGACGTGTTGTCGTCCCCCCTTTCCAACCTCGGCCACCATAGGATACTTTTACGGCAATATGCCGTTGCAGCGCATTTCTGTATCACCGTTTTCCGTACAAGGAAAAATTTATAAAGTAAAAAAAGGGACTGTTTGCCCCTTTTTCGTCTATGCAGCAACAGGATCTGTGCTGTTCATCATTGAGATTGGCATTTTAACAATCAACTTTGCTCGTAGATCACTCATATCCATACTGACTTTTTCGGCGACAATTTTTGCGTAAATCTGTGTCGTCTTAATGGATTTGTGTCCGAGCAAGGCGCTAACAGTTTCAATGGGGACGCCGTTGGCAAGCGTAACTGTCGTGGCAAATGTGTGCCGGGCAGTATGGGAAGTAAGCTCTTTATTAATTCCACAAATGTCTGCGATCTCCTTTAGATAAGCATTGAATTTCTGGTTGCTGTCAAATGGAAGTAATTTGTTGTTTGCAATACAGTATGGATGGTTTTTATACTTATCCAGTATTTCCTTTGCAATAGGCATTAACGGGACATTCTCTCTGCACCAGGTTTTTTCCCTGTTCTTGATAATCCACTCCTCGCCATCGAAATAATGGACCCGGTTTTCTGGTTCTAATAAATACGAATCCTTGAAAGCATACCCGGTAAAACACATAAACACATAACAATCCCGAACCTCCTCCAATCGCTTTACATGCAGGTCCTTTTGATAAAGGTGATATAACTGCACCTCATTTAAAATGTCCCTTTCGGGGTGAACATAGGTTGAACGAAAACCTTGCACCGGGTTGGACGGCAGCCACCCCCTTTCAACAGCTGTCTTTAAAAGTTGCTTGAATTGCTTAAAATACTTGAATGCGGTGTTCGTGTTGCAACCCTGCTCAATAATCATGAAATCCACAAAATCTTCGGCAAAGGAATACTTTATTGCGGATAGATCTATGTTTTCACGTTTGAACTCATGGTTAAAGAACTGCTTCACCTTCGTCCGCATCGTCTTCCATTTCGACAATGATGCCTTTGAGCGGATCTTCTTTTCAACCTTTTTTTCGAACTTGGCAATAAAGAAATCAGCCAGCTCGATAAATGTCTTTTTTTCTCTTTTCTTTCCAACGAATGCATCCCGTAGCATTTCAGGCGTTACGACGCCATGTTCGAGCTCAAGTACATCGTATAGCTTTTCCAGTTTGACTTTGGTATCTGCTATTTTTCGATTAACGAGCAGGGAATCAGGTGTTCGGTCAGACATCTCCCCTTCGGATTGATCCCATTTTTCAACAGGTACTTTTCTTCCCAATGCTGTTTCTGCGCGGGCGCCCTCAATGGTGATCCTGACATACAGGTCTTTTTTGGAATCGGTAGATTTTCCGCGCAGCCAAAAAAGCAACGAGAGCTTGGAATTCACTTTCATCTTCAATTTTTTAGGTGAGTAAAATCGGTGGATGCTCGTAAGTATCCCCCGGTATAGTTCTTCCTAAAAAGCCATCACACGCTTTTCCAAGAATTCGGTTACAATTTAGCGAGGGGTAATGTAACCGAATATTGTAACCGAATTAGATAGAAACAATTAGATTAAACTGGACTACTTTTTTAAAAGCCCCTTTTTTTGCCTTCATCCATAAATGGACATGAAAACGCGAAAACTAGATGGCTGAAAAAAAATAATACAATTATATCCAATTGAAAATCATCATCTAATAAGGAACAAGAAGAGAATTTGTCGCAAAGAGGTAATGAGAGCTGGCAAAAACGAAAAAGCCGCCCGAAGGCGGCTTATAATCAATTTGTGGAGCCGGCAGCTCCAGTTGGAGGCCGGCAAAACCGCGTCCGTGTTGAATTTCCGCTTTTGCAACTGCCATTTTAACTAAATTCCTAATCGGGTAACATCGGCAAAGTCACAAAAACGCACAGACAGGGTTCAAAATCCCTTTTGTGGAGCTGGCGGGAATCGAACCCGCGTCCAAACATATCCTCCAAAAGCTTTCTACATGCTTATTTCTGCATTGGGTTGTCGAAACGTGGCAGGAGCAGAACTAACCAACCCCGTTCGTATCCGTTT
>Ga0209758_1000436_pt1 | contig 70342 bp, 62 predicted proteins | sample AraplaMF_Col_mMF_FD_184258 | JGI IMG/M metagenome (GOLD analysis project Ga0209758, IMG submission 184258) | Arabidopsis root microbial communities from the University of North Carolina, USA - plate scrape MF_Col_mMF (SPAdes) (version 2) | ecosystem: Host-associated > Plants > Roots > Endosphere... | reverse complement strand
TTCATGCCGCCGCAAACGCAAGTGATCGCGCTTGGTACCGGCATGCCGGAATCGCCGGCCTGGCGTGCGCGCCAGCAGGCCGCCATCGCCGCGCGTCCCGGGCCGCACTACCTGCTGCTGAGCGCCGCCCGCAACGACCGCGACGGCTCCCGCCTGCGCAAGCTGGCTGCGGCGCAATGGCTGGGCCTGACCGACGACGCGGCCGGCTGCAACAAGCTGGAACGCCTGATGACCAAGGTGCGCCTGCAAGTGGAGCTGCGCCGCCTGCCGGCCGGCGGGTGCACCTTCGACCTGCTGCCGCAGCACCGCATCGATCTGGCCGCGCAGGACCGCGCCGCCATCGCGCAGGCGGCACAGCGCTTGCAGGGCTACGGCCTGGAACTCGACACCGCAAGTTGCAGCACGCAGCGCGCGGCGGTCGGCGCCGAGCCGCGCCCCTTCCTGTGGTGCCGCGTGCAGAAACACGGCGCGCGATAGGCGGCTCGCGCAACGGTCATAACCGTCGCGTATGCTGGCGCGCGCCCACCGTGTTCCGCCTGAAGACATAGCTGCGCTGGATTGCATTAACATCTACAATGCCAGGGAGATAATTTCATCGCGGAGTCCGCATGTCCTTCCTGATCGTTCTTGCTGCACTGGTGTTTCTGATGCTGGCCGCGTATCGCGGCTACAGCGTGATCCTGTTTGCTCCTGTCGCCGCGCTGGGCGCGGTGCTGCTGACCGATCCGGGGGCCGTGGCGCCGGTGTTCAGCGGCATCTTCATGGACAAGATGGTGGGCTTCGTCAAACTGTATTTCCCGGTGTTCCTGCTGGGGGCGGTGTTTGGCAAGCTGATCGAGCTCTCCGGCTTTTCCGAATCGATTGTGGTGGCGGCCATCAAATACATCGGCCGCTCGCGCGCCAATGCCGTGATCGTGCTGGTGTGCGCGCTGCTGACGTATGGCGGCGTGTCGCTGTTTGTGGTGGTGTTTGCCGTGTATCCGTTTGCGGCTGAGCTGTACCGCCAGAGCAATATCCCCAAGCGCCTGATGCCGGGGGCGATTGCGCTGGGCGCGTTCTCGTTCACCATGGATACCTTGCCGGGCACGCCGCAGATTCAGAACATTATTCCGACCACGTTCTTCAAGACGACCGGTTGGGCCGCGCCGTCGCTGGGCGTGATCGGCGCCATCGCCACGCTGGCCGCCGGCCTGGCCTTCCTCGAATGGCGCCGCCGCAGCGCGATGGCGACCGGCGAGGGCTATGACGGCGCCGCCACCGCCACCACCACGACCGCCACAGTCGCCGCTCCAGCCGCCGCATCGCCGGCGTCCGGCGCCGCTGGCGCCGCGTCCGCCCCGGGCGCTGCCGCCGCGCCTGCCGCATCCACGCCGACGCACACCAGCCTGCCGCATCCGCTGCTGTCGCTGGCGCCGCTGGTACTGGTCGGCATTGCCAACTTTGCTCTGACCAAACTCATCCCCGGCTGGTACGGCGACAACTACGCCCTCACTGCCGACGCCTTGCCCGGCCTTCACGCGCCGGTCAACCTGACCATCAAATCGGTGGTCGGCATCTGGGCGGTGGAAGGCGCATTGGTGCTGGGCATTCTGCTGACCGTCGCCACCGCATTCGGCCGCATCCGCGTCAGCTTCGCCGACGGCACCAAGGCCGCCGTCGGCGGCGCGCTGCTGGCAGCCATGAACACAGCGTCCGAATATGGCTTCGGCGGCGTGATCGCCGCGCTGCCGGGCTTCCTGTCGGTGAGCGAAGCCCTGCGCAGCGTGCCCAATCCGCTGGTCAACGCGGCAGTGTCGGTCACCTCGCTGGCCGGCATCACCGGCTCCGCCTCGGGCGGCATGAGTATTGCGCTGGCGGCCATGTCCGACCAATTCATCAAAGCGGCCGAAGCGGCGCACATCCCGCTGGAAGTGATGCACCGCGTGGTGGCCATGGCCAGCGGCGGCATGGACACCTTGCCGCACAACGGCGCCGTCATCACCCTGCTGGCCGTCACCGGCCTGACCCATCGCCAATCCTACCGCGACATCTTCGGCATCACCGTCATCAAAACGCTGGCGGTGTTCTTCGTGATTGCCGTGTACTACCTGACCGGGCTGGTGTGATCTTCCGCGGGCGCATACAGCTTCTGGCAGCGCTCGCAATAAAAGCTGCGCCTGTGCGTCCGGCCCAGATGCGCTCTACGGAAAGGAATCTGGCAACGCGGGCAGATGCTTTTGGTATGCGCCAGCCAATGCTTTTTCAGCACGAAAGCCTTTTTCCAGTGCAGGAAATCGAACGCATACGCGCGCATCTGCTCGACCAGCGTGCGTAGCTTGGCCGCCGGTAGCGCGCCTACTGTGGACAGCGGATGCACACGGATACGGAACAGCACCTCATTCTTGAAAATATTCCCGGCGCCGGAAAAAATCTCCTGATCCAGCGTGGCGTCGCACATCAGCATCTCCGGCTTGGCGCGCAATTTTTTCAGCGCCAGTTTTGGGTCCCATTCATCCGCCATGACATCGGAGCGCCAATCGTATTGCGCGTCCAGATCGGGCGGCAACGGCTTGACCGAGCAGGCATAGAAATTCAACTCGCCGCCATCCTCGAACTGCAGGCTTAGCCGTGGCGCCACCTCCTTGCGTTCATTGATGCGGTAACTGCCGAACATCATCAAGTGAATGCGCAGCGCCAGCGTCGGCAACTGGATCAGAAAATGCTTGCCCCAGCTGCGCAACGCCACCACCGGCTGCCCCTCCAGCGCGGCAAAATCGACTGCCTTGCTATTGCCGCCGGCGCGCACAATCGTGCGTCCGGCAAACTGAGCCGCTTCCTCGCGCAAAATGACGATGGATGGTCCTTCCGGCATGGCCTGTCTCTCCAGTATCCTGGCTGCCAGTATGGGCACACCGCCTCGTCCGTACCGTACGTTACTTCACCGAGCTGCCCAGCATGTCATGCACGCTATAGCTCATCATGGCCAGGAAAGCCACCAGCCCCAGGTACAGCGCGCCGTAGTTGATGCGCGTGTCGCGCGGCACGGTGTAGTAGTCATCCGGCCTGGCCGGATCCCCCCAGATGGCTTCCTTGATTTGCGGATAGGCCAGTACTGCCACCAGTATCAGCATCGGGCTCGGATGGTAGAAGAACAGTGCCGCCAGCAAGGGCACGCCGGCCAGCCACACCTTGGGGGAAATGATAGCGGTGATGCGTCCCCCATCCAGTGGCGAAACCGGAATCAGATTGATCAGATTCAGCATGCAGCCGGAATAGGCAAGGGCCAGCAGCAGATTGCTATCGTTGTTGCGCGCGAAGTAATAGCAAATCATCGCGCCTGCCGTGCCGGCCAATGGTCCGGCAAAGCCGATGTAGGCTTCGGTCTCGACGTCATGCGGCATGTCCTTGAGCGCCACCCATGCGCCGACAAACGGAATGAAGGTCGGCGCGCCCACCGCCAGGCCGCGCTGGCGCGCCGCCACGTAATGGCCCATCTCGTGCACCAAGATCAGGCCCACGAAGCCCACTGCATAGCGCCAGCCGTAAATCCAGCTGTACGCCACGATGGAAATCAGCATGGTAACGCTGGTGGTCAGCAGCTTGCCCATCTTGCCGGCGGCAAGGAGCCAGACGATCAGCTTGCCCATCGACTTACTCCGGCTTGCTCAGATCGACTGCCACGGCTTTTTCTTCGCGCTTGCGGCCCAGCAGTTTGTAAATCCAGCTGCCGATGGCCGCCACGCCGATCAGGATGAACTTTTTCAGGGCCAGCAGCACGGCGAAAATCTTGCCAAAGAAGCCCAGCTTGGCGGCGACCCCGCCCGCCACCAGCGCCGCGATGCCGTATTCCGCCACCTTGTCGGTGCTGGCGTTGAAGTCGGTGTAGCGGTTGCCCGGCGTGAAATCGGTGAAGCCGGTGACCTTTTTCATTTCTGTTTTGACTTGCGCAATCTGGTTCATGCCCGACACCGCGTTCAGCACCAGCACGCCTTCGCGGCCCAGCACACGGATGTTGTAGTTCAAGCCGTTTTCCTTGTCGCCTTCGGTATGCAGTTCCTTGGCCCAGTACAGCTTGTGCTGCGCCTTGTCGTAGCCTGGCTGCTCGGCCCAGCCGACCAGCGTCATCGGCGCATACCCTTGCTCCTTGCGGGCCTTGTTATTCTCGGCCATGCCTTCCTGGATTTCCTTCAACAGATCGGCATAGTTGATCTTGTCGGCGTCGTCGTCCTTGACGTGGCCATCCTTGTTGTAGGTGACCACCACGCCCCAGCCGGCAGCGCTCAGCGGGTTGACGTCGGCCGGCACAATCATGCCCAGCGTTTTGTCGCCGGGCGGATTGCCCCAGCCATCGGTCAGCAGCCTGGCGCTGTCGGCCGGGTCCAGGTAGCGGAAATTGGACGGCAGATCCAGCGTGGCAATATCGCCGGGCAGCGTGATTTTGCCTTCGCGGAAAGTGAGCGAGGACAGGAACTGCTGGGCGGTCATCTTGGGCGCTGCATCGGCGGTTGCGGCAACAACGGGCAGCGTTGCCGTCAGGCTCAGGCAAAACAGGGCGGTGATCAAACGGCGCATACTGGCTCCTTGCAAGAAAGCCTATATCCTACAGGAAACAATTGCAAAGTTGAAAATTGTTTATGACATTGTCCGCGTGGGTGTTTCGTGGCAGTATGTCCAGCTACGAAAAAGGGGGATGGATGCGACATCGGATCAAGCTGGCTTGTGCGGCCATGTTGTGCAGCGCGGCGGTGCTGGCGCAATCGCCTTCGGCAGAAGTACGCAAGTTCATCCAGTATGACCAGCCGCTGATCACTCTCACGCACGTGCGCGTTATCGACGGCACCGGTGCCGCCGCCCAGGAAGACCGCACGGTGGTGCTGCGCGATGGCCGCATTGAAGCCATCACCGACGCCCGCACCGCGCCGCCCAAGGGCGCCCATGTGATCGACCTGACCGGCCGTAGCGTCATCCCCGGCCTGGTCGGCATGCACAATCACCTGATGTACGTGGAGTCGATCAACCGCGACGAGGACGGCAAGACGCCGCCGCCCGGCGTATTCGTGACCGAGATCGCCTTCAGCGCGCCGCGCCTGTACCTGGCGGCCGGCGTCACCACCATGCGCACCACCGGCAGCGTGGAGCCGTACACCGATCTGAATATCCGCCGCCAGATCGACGAATTCAAGATCCCTGGCCCGCACATTGATGTCACCGGTCCCTACCTCGAAGGCAAGGACACTTTTTTCCCGCAGATGGCGGTGCTGACCGAGACCGAACACGCGCGCAAGACGGTTGACTTCTGGGCCGGCGAGGGCGCGACCTCGTTCAAGGCCTACATGAAAATCTCCGGCGCGGTGCTGGGCGCGGCCATCGACCAGGCGCACAAGCATGGCCTGAAGGTGACTGGACACCTATGCGCGGTCGACTACCGCCAGGCCGCCGCGCTGGGCATCGATAATCTGGAACACGGCCCGGTATTCACCGACACCGAGTTCGTCGCCAACCGAAAACCGGACGAATGCCCGCCTGGCGGCGCGGTGGCCGCGTCGTGGGAACAGCGCGAGATCGACAGCCCGGAAGTGCGTTCGCTGATTGCCGATCTGGTGGCGCGCAAGGTCGCCATCACCTCCACGCTGCCGGTGTTTGAAGCCTTCGTGCCGACACGTCCGCTGTTGTCGCGCAAGCAGATGGCGCTGATGTCGCCGGAAGCGCTGCGCAGCCACCTCGAAGCGCGCGCATTGACAGCCGCGGTGCCCGGTTATGCTGCGCGCCAGGAAGCGCTGCTGAAAAAGGAGATGGCGTTTGAACTGGCGTTCGTGCGCGCCGGCGGCTTGCTGATCGCCGGTCCCGACCCGACCGGCAACGGCGGCACCTTGCCCGGCTTTGGCGACCAGCGCGAAGTGCAGCTGCTGGCGGAAGCCGGCTTCACGCCGCTGGAGGCGATCCGCATCGCCACCCTGAACGGCGCCCAGTACATGGGGCGCGCCGACAGCATCGGCTCGATCGCGCCGGGCAAGCACGCCGACCTGGTGGTGCTGAAGGGCGATCCGACACGGCGTATCGCCGATATCGAAAACGTGGAAATCGTGTTCAAGGACGGCTATGGCTACGACCCGGCCAAGTTGAACGCGTCCGTTCGCGGCATGGTCGGCATACGCTGACCATTTTTTATGTAACCCAAGGAGGCTAGCTTGAAGAAAACCATGCTTGTAATGTCGCTGATCGCGGCGTTTGCAGCGACTGCCGCGCACGCGGCGAACGGTCCTGAGATCGACGCAAAACGTCTGTCGCAGGATGTGAAGGTACTGTCGTCCGATGAATTCGAAGGCCGCGGCCCGAACACCGCCGGCGAAACCAAAACCGTCGCCTACATCATCGAACAATTCAAGGCCGCCGGCCTGCAGCCGGGCGGTGATCTGGTCAAGGGCAAGCGCGCCTGGACCCAGGACGTGCCGCTCGGCCGCTTCGAGATCAAGGGGCCGGTCAAGCTGTCGGTCAACGACGGCAAGACGGTGCAGGAGCTGAGGCAAGGCGATGACATGGCCGTGCGCGCCGCCATGAACGGTTCCAGGCTGGTGGACTTCAAGAATGCGCCGCTGGTATTCGTCGGCTACGGCGTCACCGCGCCGGAGCGCAAGTGGGACGACTTCAAGGGACAGGACCTGAAGGGCAAGCTGGCGATTGTGCTGATCAACGATCCGGACTTCGAAACCGGCGAGGGCGATTTCGGCGGCAAGGCCATGACTTACTACGGCCGCTGGACCTACAAGTATGAAGAGATGGCGCGCCGTGGCGCGCTGGGCACCATCATCGTGCACGAAACCGCACCCGCCTCCTACGGCTGGAACACGGTGAAGAACTCCAACACCAACGTTATGTACGACATCGTGCGCAAGAAACCGTCGGAAGCGCACGCGCCGATGGAAGCGTGGATTCAGCGCGATCTGGCGGTGGACTTGTTCAAGCGCGGCGGACTCGATTTCGAAGCGCTGAAGAAGCAGGCGCAAACCCGCGACTTCAAACCGGCTGAATTGAAAGGCGTAACGCTGTCGGCCCACTACGCGGTCGATGCGCAAGTCATCACCTCGAAGAACGTGGCGGCACGTCTGCCGGGCGCCAAACGGCCGGATGAAACCGTGATCTACAGCGGCCATTGGGACCATCTGGGCGTCGGCCTGCCGGACGCCAAGGGCGACAAGATCTACAACGGCGCCATCGACAACGGCACCGGCATCGCCGCGCTGCTGGAACTGGCGCGCGCTTACGGCAAGGCGCCGGCACCTGCACGCAGCGTGGTGTTCCTGGCGGTGACGGCCGAAGAGAAAGGCCTGCTGGGTTCCGAGTACTACTCGGCCAATCCGCTGTATCCGCTGGCCACCACCGTTGGCGTGATCAATATGGATGCACTGAGCCCGGAAGGCCTGGCCCGCAACTTCACCATTTCCGGCAGCGCCAAGCTGGATCTGCTGGATCAGCTGATCGCCAAGGCCAAGCAGTACAACCTGGCCTACACGCCTGATCCGCTGCCGGAAGCCGGCCACTTCTTCCGTTCGGACCACTTCCCGTTCGCCAAGCGCGGCGTGCCGGCGATTTCCTACGGTTCGGGTAACGACCTGGTTGATGGCGGCATCGAAGCTGGCCGCAAGGCGGAAGAGGCCTACACCACCAACAACTACCACCAGCCTTCGGACGAGTGGAGCGCCAAGTGGAGCTTCGCCGGCATGGCGCACGATCTGGGCATGTTGTACTCGCTGGGCCGCGATTTGGCGGAGTCCAGGGACTGGCCTAACTGGTCCAAGGACGCCGAGTTCCGCGCCGCGCGCGACGCCAGCGCCGCCAAGCGCAAGTAAGGCCTGCGCGGCGATGACGTTACAGGCTCTGGATCTTTGCTGCGTTCGAGGAGAGCGCTGCTTGTTCAAGAATGTATCGTTGTCGCTGGCGGCAGGACAGGCGCTGCGCGTGCGCGGCGCCAACGGCAGCGGCAAGACCACTTTGCTGCGTACCCTGGCCGGTCTGGCGCAGCCCGAATCGGGCGAGGTGCGTTGGCAGGGCAGGGCGCTTGCCGCTTGCCGCGATGTGTATCATAGCCAGATGATTTATCTGGGCCACGCGGCGGCCGTGAAAGACGAGCTGCTGGCGTGGGAAAATCTGGTCTATAGTGCGCGGCTGAATGGCCGCGTGCTTGAGCGCCGCGCCGCCGAGCAATCGCTGGCGGCGTTGGGCCTCGGCCGCGCCGCGCAACTGCCGGCGCGTTCGCTGTCGCAGGGACAGCGCAAGCGATTGGCGCTGGCCCGCCTGCACGGCGCCGAAGGCGAGGCCGCGCCGCTGTGGATATTGGACGAGCCATCCAACGCATTGGACCAGGACGCAGCCGCTGCCCTGTGCACCGCGCTCGATCGGCACTTCGCGCGTGGCGGCATGCTGGTCTACACCACGCACACCGACCTGCCGCTGCATCCAGCGCAGGCGCTGGAACTAAACCTCGACCGCCCCGCACCCACGTCCGCCGCACCGTCGGGCGCTTCACCATGCTGACCGCTTTTTTCGGCGTGATCCGCCGCGACCTGCTGCTAGCGATGCGCAATCGCGCGGACGTGCTGTCCTCCGTCTTCTTCTTCGTCATCGTCGGCGCGTTGGCGCCGCTCGGTCTCGGCCCGGAGCCGGCCATGCTGCGCACCATCGGCCCCGGCATGCTGTGGATCGCCGCGCTGCTGTCCTCCATGCTGGCCCTGAACCGCCTGTTCGCCCAGGACCATGCCGACGGCACGCTCGAACAACTCATGCTCTCGCCGGAACCCACCACGCTGCTGGTCGCCGGCAAAATCCTCGCGCACTGGCTCACCACCGGCATCCCGCTGATCATTCTCTCGCCGCTGCTGGCGCTCCAATTCGGGCTGCCCGCCGAACAAACCTCCACGCTGATGGCCAGCCTTGCACTCGGCACGCCCATCCTCAGCCTGATCGGAGCCATCGGCGCGGCGCTGACATTGGGTGTGCGCGGCGGCGGCATCCTGATCGCGTTATTAGTTTTGCCACTCTACGTCCCAGTTCTCATTTTCGGCGCCGGCGCTGCTGTGGCGCCAGATCCACAAGCGCATTTATTTTTACTGGGAGGTCTGCTGGCGGCCGCAGTAGCACTGGCTCCGTGGGCCACGGCGGCGGCTTTGCGCATTGCCTTGGAGTGAACACCGTTGATACAATGTCCACAATGAACACCAGCCTGCTTTACCGTTACGCTTCACCTCAACAGTTCTATCCGCTGGCGGGCAAATTGATCCCATGGTTTGCGATACTGGCGGTCCTGTTGACCACCGCCGGCTTGTACGTTGGCCTGGTACGCGCACCCACCGATTGGCAGCAAGGCGATTCTTACCGCATCATCTATGTCCACGTGCCAGCCGCCTGGATGTCGATGGTAATCTATCTGGCAATGGCTTTCTGGGCCGGCATTGGCCTCGTCATGAACACCCGCCTGTCTTCGATGATGGCCAGCGCCCTCGCACCGACCGGCGCCATGTTCACCGCGCTGGCGCTGTGGACGGGCGCCCTGTGGGGCAGGCCCACATGGGGCGCGTGGTGGGTGTGGGACGCGCGCCTGACCTCCGAATTAATTCTGCTGTTCCTCTACATCGGCTTCATGACACTGCAATCCGCCATCACCGAACCGCGTCGCGCCGACCGCGCCGGCGCCGTGCTGGCATTGGTGGGCGTGGTCAACATCCCCATCATCTACTTCTCCGTGAAGTGGTGGAACACGCTGCACCAGGGCGCCTCCATCAGCCTGACCGCCGCGCCCAGCATGGCCGCTGTGATGCTGACCGGGATGCTGCTGGTGGCCCTGGGCGCCTGGTCCTATACCTTCGCCGCCGCACTGGCGCGTCTGCGCTGTATCATCCTCGAACGAGAAAAACGCGCCGCATGGCTGCGGGAGGCTGCATGAGCGAATGGCTGCACATGGGTGGATATGCCCTGTACGTATGGGGCTCAATCGGCGCTGCGCTGCTGCTGCCGCTGTGCGAAAGCGCGGCCTTGCGCCTGCGCCGCCGCGCCGCACTGGAGCAGCTCAAACACCAGCAGGATGACGATGAAACCTAGGCAAAAACGCCTGGCGCTGGTGGCGGCGGGCCTGGCCCTGCTGGCGTTGGCGGCCTGGTTGATCTCGTCCGCGTTTCAGAAGAATCTCGTCTTCTCCGTGACGCCGACCGAAGTGCTGGCCAGCGCAGACCGCGCGCGCAATCTGCGCATGGGGGGCCTGGTGGAGAAGGGCAGCTTGCGCAGAGACGGCAATGGCGACGGCGTGACCGTCGACTTCATCATCACCGATCTGAAGCAGCGCGTGCCGGTGCGCTACAGCGGCATCCTGCCGGACCTGTTCAAGGAGGGCAAAGGCGCGGTGGTGCAGGGCAAGCTGGGCGCCGATGGCGTCTTCATCGCCACCGAAGTGCTGGCCAAGCACGATGAAAATTACATGCCGCCGGACGCCGCGCGCGCACTGAAAGAGGCCGCCGAGGCCAAGGGCAAGCAATGATTCCAGAACTAGGTTCCTTCGCGCTGATGCTGGCGTTTTGCGTCGCGCTGCTGCAAGGCGTCGTCCCGCTATTCGCCTCGCTGCGGGGCAGCGCCGCCAATGCCGGTGCCGCGCGCTGGATGGCCGTGGCGCGGCCCGCCGCTTACGCTCAGGCGCTGCTGGTCACGTTTGCCTTCACCTGCCTGGTGCAAGCCTTCGTGGCGAACGACTTCACCGTGCTGTACGTGGCCGCGCACTCCAACACCCTGTTGCCGCTCCACTACCGCATCTCCGCAGTGTGGGGCGGGCACGAAGGCTCATTGCTGCTGTGGATTCAGATCCTGGTGCTGTGGACCGCCGCCGTCGCCGCACTAAGCAAACAGCTGCCGGCCGAAGTGGTGGCGCGCGTGCTGGGCGTCATGGGCCTGATCAGCGTCGGCTTCCTTGCCTTCATCCTGTGGACATCCAACCCGTTCGAACGCCTGCTGCCCGGCTCGGTGGAAGGACAAGACCTTAACCCGCTGCTGCAGGACATCGGCATGATCGCGCATCCGCCGCTGCTCTACATGGGCTATGTCGGTTTCTCGGTGGCCTTCGCTTTCGCCATCGCCGCGTTGATCGGCGGCCAGCTGGATGCGGCATGGGCGCGCTGGTCCCGCCCGTGGACGCTGGTCGCCTGGACTTTCATGACGCTGGGGATCTTCCTCGGCAGCTTCTGGGCCTATTACGAATTGGGCTGGGGCGGCTGGTGGTTCTGGGATGCGGTGGAAAACGCCTCCTTCATGCCATGGCTGGTCGGCACGGCGTTGATTCATTCGTTGTCCGTCACCGAAAAACGCGGCAGCTTCAAAAACTGGACCGTGCTGCTGGCCATCATGGCGTTTGCGCTGTCGCTGCTGGGCACCTTCCTGGTGCGCTCGGGCGTGCTGACCTCCGTTCACGCCTTCGCCACCGATCCAAAGCGGGGCTTGTTCGTGCTGGTGTTCCTGGCGCTGGTGGTGGGCTCCTCGCTGCTGCTGTACGCATGGCGCGCACCGCAAGTGGGACTGGGCGGCCGCTTCGCCATGTTCTCGCGCGAGTCGCTGCTGCTGGTGAATAACGTGCTGCTGTTGGCAGCCGCCGGCACCGTGTTGCTGGGCACTCTGTACCCGCTGTTCCTCGACGCGCTGGGCATGGGCAAAATCTCGGTCGGTCCGCCGTATTTCGAAACCGTGTTCGTGCCGCTGATGGCGCCGATGCTGCTACTGTTGGCCGCCGGTCCGTTCCTGCGCTGGAAGCAGGCCGGCTTCAAGGACGTGCGCAGCTTGCGCTGGGTCGGCGTGGCCGCCGTGCTGCTGGCGATTGCCGCCGGCGTGGCGGTCGGCATCTCGCCGTTGCTGCTGATGGGCCTTACGCTGGCAGCGTGGATTTTGATTGGCAGCGTATGGCACCTGCTGCAACGCTTGCGCGTGTTTGAAGACAACCGCACGCGCCTGGACCATCGCCTGTCCATGCTGCCGGGCAGCTACTGGGGCATGCTGATCGCGCACGCCGGCATCGGCGTGTTCGTCATCGGTGTCACACTGGCGAAGGGGCGCGAGATTTCGCACGATGTGCCGATGCGGAGTGGCGATATCCATCATGTCAGCGGTTACGATTTCCGCTTCGTCGGCTTGCAGAACGTGGAAGGCCCGAACTACTCGGCGGTGCGCGGCACGTTTGATGTCACGCGCGACGGCAAGCATATCGTCACGCTGCTGCCGGAGAAGCGCCAGTTCGCGTCCGGCGGCATGCCGATGACGGAAGCGGCCATCGATCGCGGTCCAACGCGCGACCTGTATCTGGCGCTGGGCGAGGAGATCAAGCCAGGCAACTGGATAGTGCGCATCCAGCACAAGCCGTTTGTAGCGTGGATCTGGGCTGGTGCGCTGCTGATTGCATCTGGCGGCCTGCTGGCGGCGCTGGACAAGCGCTATCGTCTGAAGAAAGGCAAAGCATGAAGCGCTTTATTCTGCCGCTGGGCGTGTTTGCCGCGCTGTTGGGATTCCTGTGGGCCGGCCTGCATCTGAATCCGCGCGAGGTGCCGTCGCCGTTGATTGACAAGCCGGCGCCGGCATTTTCGCTGACGCAGCTGCATGTGCCGGAACGCCAGATCGGCACGCGCGACATGGCGGGGCAGGTGTGGATACTGAATGTGTGGGCGTCGTGGTGTGTGGCGTGCCGTCAGGAGCATCCAGTGCTGATGGAGCTGGCGCGTATGAAGCTGGCGCCCATCGTCGGCCTGAATTACAAGGATGGCCGCGACGATGGCATCGCCAATTTGCAGCGCGCGGGTGATCCGTATCTGGTGTCGGCGTTCGATCAGGATGGCCGTGTCGGCATCGACTATGGTGTGTACGGCGTTCCCGAGACTTTTGTGATCGATAAGCGCGGCGTGATCCGCTACAAGCAGATCGGCATCCTGACGCCGGAAGTGGTGACGGGCACGCTGGTGCCGCTGATCGCAAAGCTCAACAAGGAGGGCGGCAATGGTTAAGTGGCTTGCTGCCTTGTTGATGGCATTGGCCTTGTCGGCGCAAGCGGATGAGGATCTGGACAAGCGTGCCGCCGCGCTGGAGGAGGAATTGCGTTGCCTCGTGTGCCAGAACCAGACCATCGCCGATTCGCATGCCGGACTGGCGGCGGACTTGCGCCGCGAGGTGCGCGAGCAGCTGGCGCAGGGCAAGTCCGAGCAGGAGGTGCTGGACTTCATGGTGCAGCGTTATGGCGATTTTGTGCTGTATCGTCCGCCGGTGAAGTCGACCACCTGGCTGTTGTGGTTTGGACCGTTGCTGTTGCTGCTGGCGGGGGCGGTGCTGCTGGTTTCGCGCCTGCGTTCGGCGCGACGCGAGACTCCTGCTCCATCGGAAGAAGAACTGCAACGCGCCCGCGCGCTGCTGGATAACGACAAGGAGCAGCCATGAGCGGCTTTGTATTCGCCGCCGCTGCGATGTGTGCGGCGGTCCTGTGGCTGGTGTTGCGTCCCTTGCTGTCGCGTGCCGGCGCGGCTGCCGCGCCGCAAGCGGACCAATTGAATCTCGCCGTCCTGCGCGATCAACTGCGCGAGCTGGAGGCGGACCGCGAGCAGGGCAGCATCGATGCCGAAGCCTACGCCGGCGCACGCCGCGAACTCGAACAGCGTGTTGCCGAAGACGTTCATCCCGCCGCTTTCTCCACCGGCGCCCCATCGCCCGCCGCCAAAGCGATCACGCCGGCCGGTGCGCCGTTGTCGCCTGCGCCGCGCTGGCAAGCTGCGTTGCTGGCGCTCTTGCTGATTGGCGGCGCCGCAGGCTTGTATGCTTCGCTCGGCACGCCGCAAGCATTGCGCGCACCGGATGTCGCGCCGGCCGCTGCTGGACAAGGTCTCGATCCGCACACCAGCAACGAAGCCGAAGCCATGGTCGCCAGGCTGGCCGAACGCATGGCACGCGAGCCGCAGGATCCTAACGGCTGGGCGCTGCTGGCCCGTTCATACAGCGCCATGGGCCGCTTCGTCGCCGCCAGCGGCGCCTATGCGCGCCTGATCACCCTCATACCCGACGACGCCCAAATCCTTGCCGACTACGCAGACGTCCTCGCGATGACGCAGAATCAGAAACTGCACGGCGAACCGGAACGCCTGTTGGCCCGCGCGCTGGCGGCCGATCCGAAGAACGTCAAAGCCCTGATCCTGTCAGGCGACGCCGCCTTCGAGCGCAGCGATCTCGCCGCCGCCGCCGTGCATTGGCAAGCCGCGCTGGCCAACGCCACGCCAAACTCGGAATTCGCCCAGATGGCGCGCGACAACCTCGCCCACATCGGCGCGCCGACCGGAGGCGCTGCCGCCGCAACGCCATCCGCGCTGGCCGCCACCGGCACCGCCACCGTCAGCGGCAGCGTCGAACTTGATCCCGCCTTGCGTGCCCGGGTGAGCGACACCGACACCGTCTTCGTGGTCGCCAAAGGCGTGGATGGCCCGCGCTTCCCGCTGGCTGTGCTGCGCAAACAAGTGCGCGATCTGCCACTGCAATTCACGCTCGACGACACCATGGGCATGATGCCTGGCGTGAAAATGTCACAGTTCGACAAGCTGGTAGTCGCCGCCCGCATCTCCAAAAGCGGCAACGCCATCGCCGCGCCCGGCGATTTGGAATCGACTCCAGTGCCCGCCAAACCGGGCGATACGCGAATACAGTTGCGTATAAACCCCAAATAGCAAATATCGCCAAATTTTCCATGCCGGTTAGTGTTAGACTGCCGTCATATTGTTGACTATTTGCAATGATAGTTGAATAAAAAGACACCATCCACCGCCAGAAGTCGCCCCTATGTTGCAAGACAATTTCATGTCGTTCCAGCGTTTTCGCTATGCCAAATGGACCATTGTCCTGCTGGCCGTGTGCATCGCGCTATACGCGGTAGACAATCCGCCCATCAAACCCGGGGGCGGCACCATTCTCGGCTACGGCCTCGGCACACTGGGCGCGCTGCTGATCGTGTTTCTGCTGCTGCTGGGCGTGCGCAAACGCGCCTACGCGTCGCGCATGGGCACCTTGCGCGGCTGGCTGTCGGCCCACGTCTACCTCGGCCTCGCGCTGGCGGTGATCGCCACGCTGCACTGCGGTTTCGAATTCGGCTGGAACGTCCACACCTTCGCCTATGCGCTGACCATGGCAGTCATCGTCAGCGGCATCTGGGGCGTGGTGCTGTACCTGCACCATCCATCGCTGATGGGCGACCTGCTGGACGGCCGCACCCTCGACCAGATCGCGCAAGACCTGCGCGACCTCGATGACCGCTGCCGCATGCTGGCACAAGGCCGCCCGCCGATGCTGCTGGCACTGGTGGAAGAATCGGCCGCCGGCGAGATTTTCCATAAGCGCCGCCAGCGCCTGACGGGCCGCAACCGCCACTGCGCCACCGCGCGCGTGCTGAAACGCCTGCGCGAAGTGGGCGACCAGGCCGACGCCAACTCGAACGAAATCTACACCCTGCAGTTCCGCCGCCTGCAGCAGCTGAAACGCATCCGCTCCTTTGTGCGTCTGCGTACGCTGACGGAAATCTGGCTGCTGTTCCATGTGCCGATGTCGATCGCACTGCTGGTCGCGCTGATTGCGCACATCGTCTCCGTCTTCTTCTACTGGTAAGTGCAGATGCAAGCTCGTAACAACGATAAGCTCCAGAAGGAGATCGATGCGCTGCAACGTCCACTGGTGGGACGCCGCACCATGTCGTGGCTGGCGTTTGTGCTGGTGCTGCTGGCCTGCCTGGTGCTGCCGGTGCTGGCTTCCGTGTGGCCGTCCGTGTTCCATCCGGTGGAAGAGAAGGCCGTCAAACTGCGCAAGACGCCGGCCGCCGCGCCGGTGCTGAACCACGCCTACATGCGGGCCTCGCCCACCGCGCTGGGACTGGACGCGCAATGGAGTCCCGGCCCGTTGTCCTCCTCGCACCAGCCGTTTGGTCTGGACTGCAAATCCTGCCACTCCGAACCCTTCAAGCAAGTGCAGGACAAGGACTGCCTCGCATGCCATCGCGGCATCGGCAACCACGTCGCCGAGAAGATCGCTTCCATGCCGGCACTGCATGAAACGCGCTGCGCCACCTGCCACCGCGACCATCAGGGTACGGAGGGGTTGGTATCGCAGAACCGCCGTTACATCGGCGCCGGTTGCGCATCCTGCCACGGCGACCTGGAAAGCAGGCTGCCCGGCACGCAGGTCGCCAACGTCAAGGACTTCGCCAAGGCCCACCCGCAGTTCCGCGTGCAGGTAGCCACCTCGGATACCACCTTCGTGCGCCTGCGTCAGGGCAGCGAGGCGATCGGCCAGGCCAACACCCTCAAATTCCCGCACGATAAACATCTCGCGGTGGACGGCATCGCCGGCCCGAATGGCAAGACCAGGCTGGAATGCGCCAGCTGCCACCGTCCTAACGAAAGCGGCACCGGCTTCCAGCGCGTGACCATGCAGCGCGATTGCCAGTCCTGCCACGCGCTGGCGTTTGAACCGGCGCTGTCGCAGCGTCAGGTGCCGCATGGTGCGCCGTCCGAAGTGCTGTCCATGCTGCGCGAATTCTACGGTTACGTTAATAGCAGCAAGGTGGCGATCGATACGCCGCCGCAGAACGGTCCGGTGTTCACGGTGCGTCCCGGCATGCCGGCCAGTGCGCCTGCCAGCTTTGTGCAAGGTCCGGGCGACGCGCGCGCGCGGGCAACCGCTGCCGCCACCGAGCTGTTTGAGAAAACCTCCTGTATCACCTGCCACGACGTGAGCCGCATACCGGGACCGGGCAAGGCTGGCACGCCGGGCGCGGATCTGCCGCAGTGGAAGATCGCGCCGGTCACGCCGGAGCATGCCTGGATGCCGAAGGCGAGCTTCGACCACGCCGCGCACCGGCAAGCGCCGTGCGGCGATTGCCACCTGGCCGCGAAGTCGGGCAAGTCCAGCGATGTGCTGATGCCGACCATCAAAGAGTGCCGCGATTGCCACGTGGGCACCGAGCCGGTGGTTGGCAAGGTAAAGTCGGACTGCGCGATGTGCCATGGCTATCACATGCCGGATCTTCACACCGGTCCTAAAGCTGCTAAGGCGGTGAATCCATGATCGCGCTAAAGAAAATAAGCGGCACTGCTGCAACCCGCAAACCGTTGACCCTTTCGGCAGGGGTAGTAGCGTGCTTCATGGCCGTGCTGGCAGGATGCAGCGGCGGCGGCTCGTCGGGCAGCGCGGGCGGCAGTTCTGGCGGCGGCTCGTCCACTTCCGCCAGCTGCTTCACGCCGGCCGCCACGCCGCAATCGATGTCGGCGACGGATGTGGAACAGGTGCTGGCGCAAGGCGTGGAGGCTGCATCCAAACTGGGCGCCAAAGCCACCATCGCGGTGGTGGACCGCGCCGGCAACGTACTGGCCGTGTATCGCATGACCGGCGCCGGCACGACGGTGAATATCCTCAGCGGCAGCGGCAAGAACAGCGCCGACAACCCGCAAGGCCTCGATGGCCTGAGCGGCTTGATCGGCTCCGATCTGGCCGCCGTGGCCAAGGCGCTCACCGGCGCTTACTTGTCTTCATCCGGCAACGCGTTCAGCACACGTACGGCAAGCTTCATCGTGCAAGACCATTTTGTGCCGGGCATTGCGCAGACGGCCGGTGGTCCTTTGTTCGGCGTGCAGTTCAGCCAACTGCCTTGCGGCGATCTGGTGCAGCGCGGTGCGGGCATCGGCATTGGTCCCAAGCGTTCGCCGTTGGGACTAGCCGCCGATCCGGGCGGCTTCCCGCTGTATAAAAACGGCCGCGTGGTCGGCGGCTTAGGGGTGATTGCGGACGGCGTGTACGGACTCGATCCCGCACCCACCACCAGTAGCGGGGATTTGGACGAACGTATCGCCTTGTCGGCGCAAAGCGGCTTTGCCGCGCCGGATTGCATCCGCGCGGACCGCATCACTGCTGGCGGTGTAACGTTGACGTACGCGAATGCGGCCTCGCAGCCTGTAGCGGTAACGGCCACGCGCATCAGCGGCATGGCCGGCGGCCTGTTGGCGGTGGATGGCTACTACGATGGCGCGGCGATCCTGGCCGGCACGGCGTTTGGTGAGCCGGCGTCCGGCTTTATCGCGCAGGGCAGTTCGCAGATTCTGGTGAACGCGTCGCAAGGTAATCGCTATCCGGCCAGTGCTTCGCTGTCGCCGCTTCCGCTGGCTGCGGGCGGCGCAGGCATGAGCGCGGCGGAAGTGCAGGAAGTGATTTCGCAGGCGCTGGGCGTGGCCGCGCAAGCGCGGGCGCAAATTCGCATTCCGGTTGGCTCGGCGGCGGAGGTGACGGTGTCGGTGGTCGATACCGCAGGCCATGTATTGGGGCTTGCACGTAGCGGCGACGGTCCGGTGTTCGGCGTCGACGTATCCCTGCAGAAGGCGCGCACGGCGGCGTTCTTCTCGTCGGCCGGCGCGTCGGCGGCGATTTCGGCTTTGCCGCAGCTGGGTTACTTCAACGGTTCGCTCAAGCAGGGCGCGTTGTTTGGTGTGGATAGCTACATGGCGTCGTCGCGCAGCTTCTTCGGCAACCCGGCGGCGTTCAGCGACGGTATCGCATTCTCGGCGCGCTCCATCGGCAATATCGCGCGGCCGAACTTCCCGGACGGGATTGATGGCAATCCTGCCGGGCCGCTGTCCAAGACCTCGGCGACCTGGAGCCCGTTTAACGTCGGCCTGCAATTGGATCTGGTATATCCCTCGCTGGTGGGAGCGATTCTGGCGCCATCGTCGGCCAACCGCAGCTGCACCGGCAATGCGGTCGGGCTGGAAAATGGCATGCAGACTTTCCCCGGCGGTTTCCCGATTTATCGCGGCACGACCCTGATCGGCGCGATCGGCGTGTCCGGCGACGGCGTGGATCAGGATGACATGATCGGCATGCTGGGCGTGTCGCGCGCGGCGGCCTCGCTCAAGACCGGCATCGGCCATGCGCCGGCGTCGCGCCGCGCCGACACGCTGGCGCCGCAAGGCCGCAACCTGCGCTATGCCCAGTGCCCGCAGGCGCCGTTCAACAACAGTACAGATCAGAGCGTGTGTGATGGCATTTAAAACCGCGCTCTCCCGCCGCGCCGCTTGCGCGCTGCTCGGCGCCTCCGCGATGGCCGCCGCCACGGCGCAGCAGCCTGCCATCGCACCGGTTGCGCCGTCGCCCGCCGCCGCGTCGCCTGCACAGCGGCAGTTGCAGGTCATGGCCGTCACCGTTCCGGTGCGCGCCGAGCCATCGGTCAAGTCGTTGCCGCTGGCCGAGCTGTCGCGCGGCGCGATGGTTGGCATTCTTGAACAGCGCGGCGACTGGTACAAGATTCCTGTAGACGCCCAGCGCGCCGGCTGGGTCCAGATGGCGCCTGCGGAATATGGCGAAATGACGTTCGAGGTCTTCGATGCCTCCGGCGCCGTGCGCACACCGGAAGCTGCTGACGCAGCACAGCCGGGCATCCTGCCAGCGCGTCCCGGCGCTACGGCCGGCGTGCCGCAGCTGGCCGTTCTGCCAGCCATCGACCCATCGCAAGTGCCGCCGCCGCAAGCCAATCTGCCGCGTGAATCCGTACCGATCACAGACCGCTGGCGTCTGATGCAAACGCTGGGCTTCAAATTCCCATGGTATGACCCGTACAACCAGAATCCCTTGAAAGCCGATCTGCCGCTCCTCAAGCAGTACGCGCCAGAACTGTTCTTCAACCTCGGCGTGGTTTCGGATTCGCTGCTGGAGCTGCGCCGCTTGCCGACGCCGGTGGCGGGCCAGATCGGCACCGGTGCCGGCGCCAACGACATCTTCGGCCGTGGACAGCAAACGGTGATGGTGCAAAACCTGATCCTCAACTTTGGCCTGATCAAGGGCGACACCACCTTCCGCCCGCCGGACTACGAACTGCGCTTCGTCCCGGTATTCAACTTCAACCGCGCCATGGTGCAGGAGGCCGGCGCATTGCGCATTGATCCATCGGAAGGAAAGCGCCGCAGCGATAACTTCGTTGGCATACAAGAGCTGTTCGCCGACGTCCACCTGCGTAACGTCTCCGACCGTTTCGACTTCGACAGCCTGCGCGTCGGTATCCAGCCGTTCACCAACGACTTCCGTGGCTTCCTGTTTCAGGACTCGCCGTTCGGCATCCGCTTGTTCGGTAATCGCGACAACAACCGCTGGCAGTACAATCTGGCCGCCTTCGCGCGCTTCGAGAAAGACACCAACAGCGGCTTGAACGCTGTTGGCAAAGGCCTGCGCAAGGATCAAGTCTATCTGGCCAACCTGTATCGCCAGGATTGGCCGTGGGTGGGCTTCACCTCGCAAGCCAGCATCGTCCACAACCGCAACGCGGAAACCGAAAAAGCCTACGACACTAACGGTTTCCTGGTGCGCCCGGCCTTCCTTGGCGATCTGCGCTCGCACCGCTATCACGTCACCTATCTGGGTTACAGCGGCGACGGTCATATCGGCGCATGGAATCTGGCGACGTCCACGTATCTGGCCGTCGGTCACAACGAACACGATCCGCTGGCGCATAGCGCGCAGCAGATCCGCGCCGGCTTCCATGCCAGTGAATTGTCGCGCGACTTCAGTTGGATACGCTCGCGTGCCTCGCTGGTGCTGGCCTCCGGCGACAAAGACCCGTACGACAACAAGTCCACCGGCTTCGACGCCATCCTCGAAAACCCGCAGATCGCCGGTTCCGACACCAGCTTTTCGATCCGTCAGGGCTTGCCGCTGATCGGCGGTGGCGGCGTGGCGCTGTCGGGCCGCAATGGCATCCTGCCGTCGCTGCGCTCCTCCAAGGACGAAGGCCAATCCAACTTCGTCAATCCCGGACTGGCCCTGATCGGCGCGGGCGCGGATGTCGATGTGCTGCCGGAGCTGCGCTTGTTCGGCAACGTCTCCTACCTGCGCTTCATGGACACCCGCGTGTTGGAGGTGCTGCGCGCGCAGGTGCTTCCGTCGAAAGAGATGGGAACCGATTTCTCAGTCGGTATGCACTGGCGGCCGTTCTACAACCAGAACGTCATCGTCAACAGCTCGGTCGCCGCGCTGCGGCCCGGCAAAGCGCTCAAGGCCCTGTATGGCGACAAACAGGGCACGCTGTACTCCGTTATTTTCAACATGGTTCTGACTTACTGACATGAAGGCGTTCAAACACATCCTCGCACTGGTGTTGCTGCTGATGGCCGCAGCCACCGTCACGCTGGTGAGCGCCAACTCGTCGGCGGTGCTGGCCGTGCGCGAGTACATCATGGCGCCAGCCGCACCGGCTGCGCAAACCGAAAAACAGGCGGACGCCAAGTCGTCCGGATGCCTGAGCTGCCACACCGTCACCGACCGTCACACCATGCACGCCAACCCGGGCGTGGTGCTGGGCTGCACCGACTGCCACGGCGGCAATGCCTCCGTCATCGGCGAAGGAAGACCGGACAGTCCGGCCTACCGTTCGGCGCTGGACGCAGCGCATATTCTGCCGCGCGATGAAAAGTACTGGAAGTACCCATCGTCCGCGAATCCGCAGGGCTCTTACGCCAGGCTGAATAAGGAACATCCGGCCTACATCCGCTTCATCAATCCGGGCGACTTGCGTGTGGCGCGCGATGCGTGCGGCGCCTGCCATCTGCCGATCATTCAGGCGCAGGAGCGCAGCCTGATGGCGACGTCCGCCATGTTGTGGGGCGGCGCCAGCTACAACAATGGCATCCTGCCTTATAAACGCTATATCCTTGGCGAGTCCTATACGCCGGAAGGTGCGGCGGCGGCCATCGTCAATCCACTGCGCGTGGATAACGAGCTGTTTGTCCACAAGGGTATTCTGGACCGCCTGTATCCGCTGCCCGCATGGGAGACTATCGCCCCGGCCGACGTGTTCCGCGTGTTTGAGCGCGGTGGCCGCGTGATCGGCAGCGCTTTCCCGGAAATCGGTTTGCCGAACAGCTCCGGCACGCTGCAAAAGCTGGATGAACCGGGCCGTCCGGACATCCACCAGTCGAACCGTGGTCCCGGCACCGGTGGCCGCATCGCCGTCCCGGCCATCAACATCACCAAGACGCGCCTGAACGATCCACACCTGTGGTTCCTCGGCACGAACGAGCAACCGGGCGACTATCGTTCCTCCGGTTGCACCGCCTGCCACACCATCTACGCCAACGACCGCGATCCGCTGCACTCCGGTCCTTACGCCTCGGCCGGCAACAGCGGCATGACCAGGACCGTTGATCCGACCATTCCGAAAAATGAGTCCGGCCACCCGATCAAGCACGAATTTACACGGGCGATTCCATCGTCGCAGTGCATGACCTGCCATATGCACCAGCCGAACATTTTCGTGAACTCGTTCTACGGCTACACCATGTGGGACTACGAATCGGACGCGCCGGCCATGTGGCCGAAGAAGCAGAAGTACCCGACCGATGCGGAAATCCGCGCCATCCAGTCGCGCAATCCGGAAGAAGCGGCCACGCGCGGTAACTGGAGCGATCCGGAATTCCTCAAAAACGTCTCCAGGCTGAATCCAACTTTGAAGGACACCCAGTTCGCCGACTACCACGGCCATGGCTGGAACTTCCGCGCCATCTACAAGCGTGACCGCAAGGGCGCGCTGCTGGATGCCAAGGGCAATATCATCGACGACAACGATCCGGATAAATTCAAGAAGACGGTGCATCTGGCTTCCATCCACATGGAGAAAGGCATGCAGTGCGTGGACTGCCACTTCTCGCAGGATGCGCACAGCAATGGCCACATATACGGCGAGGTGGCGGCGGCGATTGAAGTCGATTGCGTCGATTGTCACGGCAGCGCCACCAAATATCCAACCCTGCGCACCAGCGGCCCCGCGGCCAAGCCGGGCGGCATGGATATGTCGCTGCTGAAAACGCAGGACGGCCGCCAGCGCTTTGAGTGGCGCGAAGGCCGCCTGTATCAGCGCGCCGCGACGGATCCGAACAAGGAGTGGGAAGTCAGCCTCGTTAAAGATTCGGTCAACCCGGCCAATCCGCACTACAACGAAAAAGCCGCGCGCGCCAAGTTGATGAGCGCCGGGCCGGAAGGCCAGCAGGGCAAGTGGGGGCCGGGCGTGGCCAGGCTGGCGCACGATAACGACAAGATGAGCTGCCATAGCTGCCATCTGTCGTGGACCACCAGCTGCGCCGGTTGCCATTTGCCGATTCAGGCCAACTGGAAGACGGAGCGTCTGCACTACGAGGGTGGCGAAACGCGTAACTACGCTTCGTACAATCCGCAAGTGGCACGCGACGATATGTTCCAGCTGGGCGTGGCCGGTCCGGTGAAGGGTTCGAAGATCACGCCGGTGCGTTCCAGCTCCGCGCTGGTGCTGTCGTCGGTGAATTCGAACCGCGAAAAAATCTATATCCAGCAGCCGCCGATCGCGGCCAGCGGTTTCTCGTCGCAGGCGTTCGCGCCGCACTATCCGCACACGGAGCGCAAGGAAGAGACCAAGACCTGTTCCGATTGCCACGTCTCCAGGGCCAACGACAACAACGCCATCATGGCGCAGTTGCTGCTGCAGGGGACCAACTTCGTCAATTTCGTCGGCTATAACGCGTGGATCGGCGAGGCGGGCCATGTGGAAGCGGCCAACGTCACCGAGTGGGACGAGCCGCAAGCGGTGAAGGGCAGCTATCTGCAACGCTACGCTTATCCGGACTGGTACGAACAGCACAAGGCGCGCCAGATGGAGCTGACCGAAACCCACTCGCATCCAACCGAGGGCGCGGCCAATTGCCTGCAACTGCGCGGCGAGTATCTGTTCACGGCGGAAGGCAAGGGCGGTTTGCGCGTGTACGACGTGGCCAGCATCGCCAACAAGGGTGTCTCGCAGCGCATCGTTACCGCGCCATACTCGCCGCTGGGCCAGAATACGCAAGTACTGTCGAAGAACGCTACCTGCATGGCGCTGCCGACCAACCAGCCGATCGCTCCGATTCGCAATCAGGGCGACCTGATGCGCGTGACCAATCAGGAGCAGGCTTTCCATCCGATTTATCACTACGCCGCCATCAGCGATTCGCAAGAGGGACTGATTCTGGTGAACGTGGACACACTGGCCGACGGCGAAGCGCGCAACAACTTCCTCAAGCGCGCGCTGACCTGGAATCCGAACGGCCTGCTGAGCGGCGCACAGCACATCGTGCTGGGTGGGCATATTGCCTACATCGCCGCCGATGCCGGCATGGTGATCCTCGATCTGGACAATCCGCTCAAGCCGCGCCACCTCGCCACCATTCCGCTGGATGGCGCACGCGCCTCGGCGTTGCAATTCCGTTATCTGTTCGTGACCGACAAGAGCGGCCTGCGCGTGATTGATGTGACGCTGCCGGCCAGGCCGTTGCTGCTGCCAGGCCGCGTGGCGCTGGACGATGCGCGCAAGGTGTATGTGGCACGTACTTACGCCTACGTGGCGGCTGGCCGTCAGGGCCTGGCCATCATCGATGTCGAGAAGCCGGCGGAGCCGAAGGTTTACCAAATGTTCAACGCGGACGGCAAGCTGAATGACGCGCGCGACGTGATCGTCGGCTCCACCAACGCCTCGCTGTTTGGCTACGTGGCGGATGGCGTCAACGGCCTCAAGGTGTTGCAACTGACGGCGCCCGACACGCAACCGCGCTTCTATGGCTTCTCGCCGGAGCCGAAACCGCAACTAATCGCCTGGAGCCGTACCCGCACGCCGGCGCTGGCGCTGTCGAAAGGCCTGGACCGCGACCGCGCGGTCGACGAGACGGGTGGCCAGATCGCGGTGTTCGGCCGTATCGGCTCGCGTCCGTTCAATGCCGCGGAAATGGCTAAACTGTATTTAAGACCTGATTCGCAAGTGTGGACTGTGAGCGATAAGGGTGTGCCCGGCGATTACGTGCCGCGCGCGCAGAAAGGAAAGAAATGAAACGGATCCTGTCCGCCTGCCTGATGCTGGCCTGCGGGCTGGTGCTGGCCGCCAGTTCCAGCACCGCGCCGGTGCTGCCCAACGCTTCGCCGCACCAGTCGGTGGGGACGGTCAATTGCGCCAGCAGCACCTGCCACGGCGCGGTCTCGCCCTGGACCGGTTCCAACGTGCAGCAGAATGAATACACCACCTGGTCGCGCCTCGACAAGCATGCCAAGGCATATGCCGTGCTGCTGAATGCACAGTCGCGCTCCATCGCGGCCAAGCTGGGGCTCAAGAATGGGGCGGAAAATGCGCCGGAATGCCTGGACTGCCACGCGCACAATCCACCGCCGGTGCTGCGCGGGGAGCGTCATATGCTGTCCGACGGCGTGGGCTGCGAGGCCTGTCATGGCCCGGCCGATAAATGGATACGCTCGCACACCGCGCCAGGAGCCACCCATGCGGACAATGTCGCCAAGGGCATGTACCCGACCGAGAAGCCGGTGGAGCAGGCCAGATTGTGCCTGTCCTGCCACGTCGGCGACAACAGCCGCTTCGTCTCGCACCGCATCATGGGCGCAGGGCATCCGCGCCTGAGCTTTGAGCTGGACACCTTCGCCCAACTGGCGCCGGCCCACTACCAGATCGACGACGACTGGCATAAGCGCAAGGGCGATTACGATAGCGTGCGTCTATGGGCCATTGGCCAGGCGCTGGCCTCCAAAAACCAGTTGGATGCGCTGGCCGATCCGAAGCGCGGGCGCGATGGCCTGTTCCCGGAGCTGGCGCTATTCGATTGCCACGCCTGCCATCACCCGATGAGCGAGAAGAAGTGGACGCCGCGCCTTGGTGTTGGACCGGGACGCATGCGCCTCAACGACAGCAACCTGCTGATGCTGCGCGCCATCGTGCGTGCCATCGATCCATCCGGCGCGAATGCGTTCAGCGCGCAAGTGGCGCAGTTGCACCAGGCGGTAGCGGGTAACACCGCCAGCGGCATGGCCGGCCGTAGTGCCGATCCGCTGGCGCTGGCCTCCGCCTTGTCGGCCACCATTCAGCGCTATATCGACAAGCTTGAACAGCAACGCTTTACGCCGCTGATGCAGCGTGCCGTGCTGCTTGGGCTGATCGATGAGGCCAAACGCCAGCAGTTCTCGGACTATGCCGGCGCCGAGCAGGCTTACATGGCCATTTCCAGCCTGTCTTCGTCGCTGGCGAAGCAGGGTGCGCTGGGCGGCGCGGCTGGCGTGGCGGAGATGAACCGCAAGCTGACGGCGCTGCGGGTGTCGCTGGCCAACGAAGACGCGTTCAAGCCGGACGTTTTTGCGAATGGCTTGCAAGGCCTGTCGCGCACCATTTCACTGCAGGCGAATTAATCATGGACGCTACTGAACTGTACGAGATCGTCATCGTCGGCTCCGGGCCGGCCGGCCTGTCCGCCGCCGCCCGCGCCAAGGCTCTGGGCGTACGCCACGTGCTGCTGGAAGCGCAGCCGCATTTGTCCGACACCATCTACCAGTACCAGAAGGGCAAGCATGTGATGGCCGAACCGGGCATCCTGCCGTTGCGCAGCGACCTGAGTTTCAGCGCCGGCAAGCGCGAAGCGCTGCTCGACACCTGGAAAGAGGAGATGGGCCGGCAGGACGTGAATTTGGTGCACGGTCAGCGTGTCAGCGCCATCGTGCGCGACGCCGATACCGGTATCTTCACGCTGACCAGCCAGGGCAACGGCGGCGCCACCAGCATATGGAAATCGAAGACGGTGATCCTGGCCATCGGCCTGCAAGGGAATATCCGCAAGCTGGGCGTGCCGGGCGAGGATTTGCCGCGTGTGCAGTACACGCTGTCCGATCCGGACGAATTCTCCGGCGAGACCATCGTGGTGGTTGGCGCCGGCGACGCCGGTATCGAGAATGCGCTGGCACTGGCCGAGAAGAACACGGTTTACATCCTGAACCGTCAGGAGGAATTCGCCACCTGTAAAGAAGGCAACCGCGTGCTGATCACGGCGGCCGAAAAGAGCGGCAAGATCAAGGTGCGCTACAGCGCCACCACCAAATACATCGGGCAAGGCGAGGATACGCCGCTGCTGTTTGTCTTTAACGGCAAGCATGGCGAGGAGTCGGTGCATGCGCACCGCGTGATTGCCCGTCTGGGAGCGACGCCGCCGCGCAAGCTGATTGAAAGCTTTGGCGTGCAGTTCCCGAACGCGAATCCAGCCTCCACGCCGGCACTGTCGGACGCTTATGAATCCAACGTGCCTGGACTTTACATCGTCGGTGCGCTGGGCGGCTACCCGCTCATCAAGCAGGCCATGAACCAGGGTTATGAGGTGGTGCAGACCATCGTCGGCAAGCCGGTACAGCCGGCCGATGAAGCGCTGCTGCGCGAGAGACTGGTTCCCTGGCGGCCGGGCGTACAGGTGTCGAAAGTGACTGAGGAGATCAAGAGCAGCGTGCCGCTGTTCAGCCATGTGACGACTCTGCAGCTGCGCGAGTTCATGCTTGAATCGACGTTGCTCACGCCGCAGAAAGGCGACATCATCTTCCGCAAGTTTGACTACACCAATACCTTCTATTCGATTTTGGAAGGCACGGTGGAGATTGAGCTGACCGGCAATGACGGCAAGGTGCGCAACATCAAGCTGGATAAGGGCCAGTACTTCGGCGAGATGGGGCTGATCTCGGGTCGTCGCCGTACCGCCACCATCCGCGCTGGCGCCGATTGCGTGCTGATGGAAACGCCGCGCCGCACCATGCTCAAGCTGATCGCCTCGGTGGATGATGTGCGCAAGCGCATGGACATGGTCTTTGTGCGCAACGCGATCTACAACTACCTCGGGAATATGCTGTCGCGCACCGCCATCGACGCGCTGGTGGCTGGCGGCGTTACAGTCAAGCGCTTCGAGGCCAGGCAGCATCTGTTCAAGGAAGGCGACCCTGCGGATGGCATGTACCTGATTCGCCGTGGCTCGGTCACCGTATCGCGCAAGGACGAAGTGCGCGGCGGGGAACGCATTCTGTCGTATGTCGCCGCCGGCAATTACGTCGGCGAGATGGCGCTGCTGCGCGATGCGCCGCGCAGCGCCACGGTGACGGCGACGGTGCTGACCGAAGCGCTGGTGCTGGATGCGGAGACCGTGCGCGATCAGCTGATCGCCAACCCAAGCTGGCGCAAGTCGGTGGAAGATCAGGTGATTTCGCGCACCGAGCAAAACGTCCTGCTGGAGCATACCAAGAGCCGCGACGGCGAATTGATGCAGTTCCTGCTGGGGCAGGGCGTGGGCGAGGCTTCGGACGTCTTGCTGATCAACGAGACCATGTGCATCCAGTGTAATAACTGCGAGACCGCGTGCGCCGAAACGCACAACGGAACCTCACGCCTGAAGCGCGCGCTGGGGCCGACCTTCGCCAACATCCACCTGCCGACCGCCTGCCGTCACTGCGAGAACCCGCACTGCATGAAAGACTGTCCGCCGGACGCCATCGGCCGTTCGCTGCAAGGGGAAGTTTTCATCAGCGACGCCTGCATCGGCTGCGGCAATTGCGAGCGCAATTGCCCGTATGGTGTGATTCAGATGGCGGTCGACAAGCCGCCCAAGCGTGGCGGCGGCCTTTCGTGGCTGCTGTTCGGCCTTGGCGCCTCGCCCGGCGAGCGCCAGGCCGATTACGATCCGGCGGTGCAGAAGAAGGCCGTCAAGTGCGACTTGTGCAAAGACCTGAAAGGCGGCCCGTCCTGCGTGCGCGCCTGCCCGACCGGCGCCGCCATCCGCATCTCGCCGGAGAAGTTCTTCAAGAACCAGGTATAGCCGCGCCGATGTTCTGGCCGAGGAAAGCCTCGATGTGTTTCCACAGATCGATGCGATTGCCCTGGGTCTTCCAGTCTTCGACGCTGGCTTTGTACTCCAGCCATTCCACCTTGTTGTTGTTGGTCGAAAGCGCCTCGTAGAATTTCCGGCCGTCGCTGAATGGCACGCGGCGGTCCTCCCTGCCATAGGCCAGCAGCACCGGCTGCGTGATGCGGGCCGCATTCCGCAGCGGTGACGTGGCGTCGAATTGCGCGGCATCGAGCTTGGGATCGCCCACGCTCGCGAGCAGCTGCGATACCGCGCCCGGTTCGGCCACGCCTTGCCCGTTATTGGCAAACATGGCGCCGATATCCGTGATGCCGGACCAACTGACGCCGCACTTGAACAGCGCCGGGTCGCGTATCAATCCCATCATAGCCGCATAGCCGCCATAGCCTGCACCGGCGATGCACACGCGGGCAGGATCGGTATAGCCTTGCGCCGCCGCCCACTTCACAGCATCCACAATATCGTCCTGAATCGCCAACCCCCATTGTTTGACGCCGGCCGCTGTATGTGCCGCGCCGAAGCCCTGGGTGCCGCGCGGCTGCGGTTGCAGCACGGCGTAGCCGCGAGAAGCGAGGAACTGGACTTCATCGTCCCACTCCCGGTAGTTGGTGCGGCGCCATTGCGGATCGCCGATCAGCACCACGGTGGGCAGCGGTTTCTTTGCCGCGTTGGCTGGCGTGGTGAGGCAGGCCGGGATCTGCATGCCGTCGCGCGCCGGGTAGCGCACCATGCGCATGGCTGACATTTCTCGGGGATCGATGCCGGGATGCGTGGCGCCGAGTGGCAGAAGATTTTTGTTTTCGCGGTTGTACAGCAGGTAGACATGATCCTGCACGTCGCTGTGCACATCGATCAGAACGAACGGGGTCTCACTGCGTTCACCATACGAGATGGTGTTGATGGTGGCGGGCAGCAATGCGTCGACTTCGGCCTGCATGGATTTCATGGCAGGATCAAACCATACGGTGTTCTCGGAATCCGTATAGGAGCGGAAGCCCAGCAGCTTGCGGTCGTCCAGCAGGAAGTAACCGGTGACGTCGAAGCCGGGTGCGGAGATCACCGGTGTGGGATCGAGCGCTTTCTTCTGGAGGTCATAGAGGTAAATGGACGCTTCGTTCTTGCCGTTGCGGGCGCGGACATACAGTTTGCCGTCCAGGTACAGCTGCGGCTCGAACGCCTCCGGCGCCGATGGCATGAAGCTGGCCAGCTCGCGCCAGGCGCCGTCGTGGTAAAACACGATGTCCTTGCCGTCTCGGCGTGCCACCGCGATGCGCACCTCGCCTTCCGGATCGATCAACCAGCGCCAGGTCCTGCGCGGTGCGTGCACGTCGGTCATGCGCCCGTTGCGCATGTCGATGCGCACCAGCTTTTTCTCGTCGTCGGCAGGCGCGAACGCAAACATGGCCTCGGACTTGCGGTAGCGGAAACCGTTCAGCGTGGGGGCGTTCAGATAGCTGGATCTGCTGGGGCCTTTATCGGCAAAGGAGCGCTGCGCCACGGTGGTTCGCGAGAGCGGCGTGAACGCGCTGCCGTCGCGATCCACTGCATACAGGCCTGGACTGCCCATGCTGCCGCCGTGATCAACGTTGATGACGGTGTAGGCCAGCCGCGTATCGCTCTGCCAGAAAAACATTTCGACGTCTGCGTTGCTGAAAATGGCGACGGCTTTTTGCTGGAGGGTCTCGACATTCACCACATTGAGCATGCTGCGGCCGGCGGTGGACTGCATGCGCATCAGGACATGGCGTCCATCCGGCGAGAGGGCTGCGCCGGTAACGTCGGTCCTGCCAAAGAATTTTTCGATGGCGATGGGCGTGCTGTCGGCCGCCTGTGCCAGGCCGGCGGCAAGTGCGCAGGCGGTGAGAGCGTAGACTGGTTTCATAAAAACGGCAATCGTACTAAAAAAATAACAATAACCCAGTTTGGAGGCTCTGCCCAGCGAATATTTTCGTTTGATGCTAATATTTAGCATCCTAAGTATATTTAAACGAATCCGCGATGAGCAGCTACGACAAAACCCTGATGACCCTGACCCAGACGCTGATCCACGTGGGGCGCGCCTACAAGGGCGCGGCCGATGGATTGACGGCCGATTTCGAGCTGTCCCACGCCAGCGCGTGGCCGGTCCTGATGATTTCCCGCCTGGGCGACGGCGTGCGTCCGGGGATTGTGGCCGATGCCGTCGGCATCGAGCCGCCTTCGCTGGTGCGCATCATCGACCAATTGGTGGCGGCGGGACTGGTATTGCGTAAGGATGATCCAAGCGACCGCCGCGCCAAGACTTTATCCCTGACCGCCGAGGGCAAGCGCATGGCCGAGCGCCTGGAAAAGGCGCTGGCGCCGTTCCGCCGTGAGCTGTTCAAGGACATGCCGCAGGCCGATGTGGAAGCCACCGTGCGCGTGCTGACCAGGCTTGACCAGATACTGGCCGGGCGCAACGCATCATGAACGCCCCTAAGCCGAGCGAGATACTGTTCTCGCTTAAGTGCTTCATCGCCTCCGTGCTGGCGCTGTACGTGTCGCTGGCGGCTGGCCTGCCGCGTCCTTTCTGGGCCATGATGACGGCGTATATCGTCGCCAGCCCGTTTTCCGGCGCGGTGCGCTCCAAGGCGCTGTTCCGCGTGTGCGGCACGCTGATCGGCAGCACCGCCACCATCTTCATGGTGCCGCGCATGGCCAATGCGCCGGAGCTGTTGTCGCTGGCGTTGGCCTGCTGGGTGGGCCTGTGTCTGTATGTGTCGCTGCTGGATCGCACGCCGCGTTCCTACATCTTTATGCTGGCCGGCTATACGGCGGGCCTGATCGGCTTCCCGGCGGTAGCCGATCCCGCTTCCATTTTCGATACCGGGCTGGCGCGCGTGGAAGAAATCACCATCGGCATCTTGTCGGCCACGGTAGTGCATTCGCTGCTGTTCCCGCAGGGTGTGGGGCCGGTGCTGCTGGGCCGTCTGGACCGCGCCATCGTCGATGCGCAGCGCTGGATGACGGATGCGCTCAAGCCATCGGCCGACAAGGCGCAGGCGCTGCATACCCGCCTGGCGCTGGCCGGCGAGATCAGCGACATGCGCGTGATGTCGACCCATCTGCCGTTCGATACCTCCCAGCTGCGCTGGACCGCCGGCATGGTGCATGGCCTGCACGACCGCCTGACCGCCATGGTGCCGCTGCTGCTGGCGGTGGAGGACCGTTTGAATACGCTGCGCGAGGTCGATCCGGGCAGCCTGCAGCCGTGGGCCGCGCTGCTGGAGGATGCCGCCGCGTGGATACAGGCCGGCCGCAATGCCGATCCTGCTCGCGCCGCACAACTGCGCGCGGAACTGGCGCGCCTCAAACCGGCATTGTCGGCCAACGCCAGCTGGAGCGAAATCCTGCGCCTCAATCTGGCGCAGCGCCTCGACGCCTTGATTGAAGCCTGCGAGGACGGTCTTGAGTTGCGCAGCAACGTTGGTGCCGTGATGGCGGGTGGCGCGCCGGCCGAAGCGCCATTCCATACGCCGCCGCTCACGCCCTCCGTGCTGCATCGTGACCACGGCATGGCTTTCCGCTCGGCGCTGGCGGCGGCTGTGACCATTCTGATTTGCTGCTCGTTCTGGATCTTCACCGCATGGCCGTCAGGCGCGGCGGCGCCAATGATGGCCGGCGTGGCGTGCTGCTTCTTCGCCACGCAGGACAATCCGGTGCCGCTGATCCGCATGTTCGTCAAATGGACTGTGATCTCGATGCCGGTGGCGGCGTTCTACATCATGTTCGTGCTGCCGGCGGTGCACAGCTATGAAATGCTGGTGCTGGTGATTGCGCCAGTGTTCCTGATTGGCGGCGTGTTCATGCCGCGTCCCGTCACTGCGGGCAGTTCGCTGGCATTTTTGATCGGCGTGGCCGGCACTTTGTCGTTGCAGGACACCGGCACGCTGGATATCCCGAGCTTCCTGAACAGCATGGTGGCGCAGCTGTTCGGTTTCATCGCCGCTGCCGCCATCACCAGCCTGATACGCACCGTGGGTGGCGACTGGATGGCACGCCGCATGCTGCGCACCGCTCGCCGCGAAGTGGCGCAGATGGCGTTGTCTGCGCAATCCACACCGGCCGCCGCGCCATCGGCGTCCGCGATGGCCGCATCGCCGTCCCTGCTGACGATTTCGGCGCGCATGGTCGATCGTATCGGCTTGTTGATGCCGCGCCTCGCTATTGCACATCCAACGCCGGAGGAGCGTGCCGTGGCGGTGGAAGGCTTGCGCGAGCTGCGCGTGGGCCTGCACGTGGCACAGCTATGCGGTTTGCAGCAGCCGCTGGAGCGGGCAGGCGTAAAGCTGCGCCCCTTGCTGCAAAACCTCGGCGCGCATTTCGGCAACGGCGGCCATGAACACGGCAAGGCGCCTGCCGCCTTGTTGGAAAAGATCGACATCGCACTGCGCGCCGTATGTGCTGCCACCACCACGGTGGGCGAAGCGCGTCCGCTGGCCGCCGCCGCACTGGCCAGCATGCGCCGCGACCTGTTCCCGGGCGCGGCCGCTTATCAACCGGAGATTGCATCGTGACTGCTGAATTGAGTCTGTACGGACTATACGTACCCACCTTGCTGCTGTTGTCCATCCTCGCGCTGGTGTGCACGCGCATGCTGGGGCGGCTGCTGATGCGCGTTGGTTTTTACCGCTTGGTATGGCATCCCGCGCTGTTCGAATTTGCGCTGTTCTTCATTTTGCTGGGCGGCTTCTCTACATTGTTAACGAATCGGGGCTAATCATGAACCTCAAAACATCCTTGCTGGCCACGGGCCGGTTTATCGTCACCATGGCCGCAGTGGCTGTCGCCGGCGTGCTGGCATGGCGTCTGTGGCAGCACTACGAAGTGGAGCCGTGGACCCGCGACGGCCGCGTGAAAGCGGACGTGGTGCAAGTAGCACCGGACGTCACTGGTCAGGTCACGGCCATGCTGGTGCACGACAACCAGCAAGTGAAAGCGGGTCAGGTGCTGTTTGAAGTGGACCGCGCACGCTTCGAGCTGTCCCTGCGGCAGGCCGAAGCGGCGGTGCAGGCGCAGCGTGCCACGCTGGAACAGGCGCAAAAGGAATCGCGCCGCAATAACGATCTGCGCGATCTGGTGTCGGCCGAAACGCGCGAACAAGGTTCGTCGCGCGTCGACCAGTTGCGAGCCGCTCTGGCGCAAGCCGAAGTGGCGCGCGATGTGGCCAAGCTGAATCTGGAACGCACCCGCATTGTCTCGCCGGTGAACGGCACCATCTCGAATCTGGATCTGCGCACCGGTTCCTACGTCAGCGCCGGCCATGCCGTGATGGCGCTGATCGACAGCGATTCCTACTACGTTGAAGGCTATTTCGAAGAAACCAAACTGCCGGCGATTCAGGTGGGCGACGCGGTGGTAGTGCTGCCGATGGGCGAATCTTTGCGCCTCAAGGGCCATGTGGAAAGCCTGTCCGGTGGCGTGGCGGACCGCGACCGCAGCACCTCGGCCAATCTGCTCTCCAGCGTGAACCCGACCTTCAACTGGGTGCGTCTGGCCCAGCGCATCCCGGTGCGCATCAAGCTGGACGCCTTGCCGGCCGGCGCGCGTCTGGTCGCCGGCCAGACCGTGACGGTGGATGTGCAGGCCAGGCATTCGTGATCGGGAGGACGCCATGAACTCATTGAGCAAATTCGCCGGGCTGGCACTGCTGGCTTCATTGACCGCATGTGGCACCGTCGGCCCCAATTACAAAGTGCCGGAGCAGGCCGTGGCCAAGCGCGCCGAAGCCGCCGCGCCTTTCCTCGGCACGCGGGAAGCGGCCTACAAGCCGGAGCCGCTGCCGGCGCACTGGTGGCGTCTGTACGACGATCCGGTACTGGATAAACTGATCGAACAGGCGCTGGCCGCCAACACCGATCTGCGCGTGGCATCCGCCAATCTGGCGCGTACGCGCGCCGTACTGCAGGAGGCGGAAGAGGGGAGCATGCCGGTAGTCAGCGTCAGCGCCGCGCCAGGTGTGGGCCGTTCCTCCGGCGTGGTCAAGGGTTCGCCGACGGCGCTGCCGGACAAATGGACTTACGATGCGGGCGTCAGCGTTTCCTATCAGGCTGACATGTTCGGCAAGATCGCGCGCGCGGTGGAAGCGGCCAACGCCGACACGCAGGCCGCGCAAGCCGGCGTGGATCTGGTGCGCGTTACCGTGGCGGCCGACACGGCACGCGCTTATGCCGATGCCTGCGCGGCCGTGCGTCAGGTCGCCGTAGCCCAGCAGGCTGTCGACCTGCAGCAGAAGTTCGTCGCCCTGACCGACCAGCGCACCCGTGCCGGCCGCGGCACCGCCATCGACGGCGCCCGCGCCCGCAGCCAGCTGGCGCAATTGCAGGCGGCCTTGCCGCCGCTGGAAGCGCAGCACCGCACGGCGCACTATCGCCTTGCCGCGCTTACCGGCAAAACACCGCAAGAGATGAATATGCGGCTGCTGCAGTGCCAGGCCGCGCCGCGCCTGACCACGCAGATTCCGGTGGGCGATGGCGCCGCGCTGCTGCGCCGTCGTCCGGACATCCGCCAGGCCGAACGCAATCTGGCCGGCGCCACCGCGCGCATCGGCGTGGCGACGGCCGATCTGTATCCGAGCATCAGCCTGGGGGCCTCGGTGGGCAGCACAGGCTTGCTGGATCACTTTGGCGCCGCCAACGCCTTCCGCTGGAGTCTCGGTCCGCTGATTTCGTGGACGCTGCCGGATACCGGCTCGGCCCACAGCCGCATCGCGCAGGCGGAAGCAGGCTCCGACGGCGCACTGGCGCGCTTCGACGGCACGGTGCTCAACGCGCTGAAAGAATTGGAAAGCGCCATGACCGTCTACGCCCGTGAGCTGGACCGCAATGCCGCCCTGAAAACGGCGCGCGACCAGAGCGCGCTGGCGTCCGAGCAGTCTCACCGGCTGTATCAGTATGGCCGCATCGACTTCCTGTCGGTGTTGGACGCGGACCGCACGCTGGCCGCCACCGATGCCGCGTGGGCTGCCTCCGACGCCGCATTGGCGTCCGACCAGATCGCGCTGTTCCTGGCGCTGGGTGGCGGCTGGGAGCAGCAGTAACAATGGTATGCTATCGCCTTCGTTGATAAGGAGTTAGCATCATGGGACTGGCAGATCAGTTGTTAAAAGCCGGTTTGGTCGACAAGAACAAAGTCAAAGTCACCAATCAGAACAAGAGCAAGCAGCAGAAGGACAACCGCCGCGCCGGCGTGGAAACCGTGGACGAGGCCAAGCTGGCCGCGCAGGAGCTGCAGCGCCAGAACGCCGAGAAGGCCCGCCTGGCCAACGCCGAGCGCGACGCCGCCGCTCAACAGAAAGCCATCGCCGCGCAGATCACGCAGATGGTGCAGCGGAATAAACAGGACAAGGGCAAGAACGGCGACATCGCCTACAACTTCACCTTCGGAACCAAGATCGAACGCATTTACGTAACGGCGGCGGTGCGTGAGCATCTCGTGGCAGGCCGTCTGGTCATCGTGGGCGAGGGCGGCGGCTACGAGCTGGTGCCGCGCGTGATCGCCGACAAGATCGCCGAACGCAATCCGGACATTGTGGTGCGCGTCAAGCAGACCGGCACCGAGGTTGACGAGGACGATCCATACGCCGACTTCAAGATTCCCGACGACCTGATGTGGTAAGCCGATCTGGAATGGCAGAAATACAACATTTGTTTCTGATTTGTTTCAGCTGTGTCACGTCTGCCGACCCCATCATTTAACAATGGTGGAGGCGCTTCCAGCCCGCTTCCACCCTCGCTTTTCCCTCCGCGCAGCCCGCGCAACATGAATTTCCCTTAAGAAAATTTCGTAACTTCTAAGAAATTCCGGCGATTTTCCGTCTATCGATGTGCTGGAAAATATGTGTAGAGATTAACAATCTGATGCTAGACTTGGGTTTCAAAAATAACCATATTGGTTAGTATTTATTCACCTACGCCAGCCAGATAAGGGATCCAATGAAGACCAAGATTTTGCTATTGTGTGCCGCCGTGGCGGCAGTGACGGGCAGTGCGCAGGCCATCACCCTGCCGGGCAGCACCCAATTGACCAAACCGCGTGTGGCCCCCGATCCGCGCATCGTCGACCTGGGCGTGGCGGCGTCGGGCGATGTGAAGACCATCTCGCTGTCGCTGGCGGTGCGCAACGGCGATCAGCTGGACGCCTTCATCGCCAGCCTGGCCGATCCCGCCAGCCCGAACTTCCGCAAATTCATCACGCCGCAGCAGTTCGCCGCCGCCTATGGGCAGACGCCGGAATCGGTGGCCGCCGTGGTCAGCTTCCTGAAATCAAAGGGCTTCACCGTCAACAAGGTGTTCAGCAACAACCTGCAGATCACCGCCACCGGCACCAATGCGCAAATCACGGCGGCCTTTGGCGCCAGCGTGCATAACTACTCGCTGCTGGGCCAGCGCTACCAGGGCCCGGCCGGCACGCCAGTGATCCCGGCCGGGTTGGCCGCGATCGTGAAGTCGGTCAACGGCATCAGCACCAGGTCGGTGTTCGCGCGGCGTTCGACCGCCATTCCCCGCACCGGCGCGCTGGCCGGCGATGTCAGCACCAAAGTGAGCGGCGCGATCGGCGGCGCATCCGGCCAGTACACCACGGTTGACCTGGCGGCCAAGTACAACATCAATCCGCTGTACGCGCGCGGCATCACCGGCGCCGGCAAGACCATTGGCATCGCCACGCTGGCCGGCTACTCGCAGTCGGACGCTTATAACTACTGGGCCCAGCTGGGGCTGACGGTCAGCCCGACCCGCATTGTTGATATCGCGGTGGACGGCGGCCCGCTGCCGGCCGATGGCCCGGGTTCCGACGGCGCCGGCGAAACCACGCTGGACGTGCAGCAATCGGGCGGTGTGGCGCCGGGCGCCAACCTGCGCGTGTACCTGGCGCCGAATACCGATGCCGGCTTCGTCGACGTGTTTGCGCAAGCGGTCGACGAGAACCTGGTCGACGTGCTGTCGGTCAGCTGGGGTAATCCGGAAGTGTTCTTTGACGACGCCTCGCTGGCGGCTTTCCACACCGTCTTCCAGCAGGCGGCGGTCCAGGGCATTCCGGTGATTGCCGCCTCCGGCGACGCCGGCGCGTTCGACATCAACCGTTCGCTGCCTTATCCGAGCTGCTCCACCCTGCTGGGCGTTGACTTCCCGGCGGCCGATCCACTGGTGCTGGCGGCCGGCGGCACCACGCTGCCGAACACCTCGCCGCACAAGTACGGCCCGGTGACGGTGCCGACCGAGCGCGCCTGGGGCTGGGATTACCTGAAAGACTACATCGTCACCCACTATGGCACCGACCTGTACTACTCTGACTACCTGGCCTCGGGCGGTGGCGGCGGCGTCAGCGCGCTGTTCAATGTGCCGTCGTTCCAGAAAAACCTGACCGGCGTGCAGAAGACCGCCGCCGCGCAGTCGCTGATTTGCCAGAACGCCTTGTTCGGCAACGGCAGCGGCTACGGCGACTACCTCGACGTTCCATCCAACATCGCCGGCCGCAACGTGCCGGATGTGGCGCTGAACGCCGACCCTTACAGCGGCTATGCGGTCTACTTCGGCGGCAGCTGGTCGACCGGTTCGGGCGGCACCAGCTTCGTGTCGCCGCAGCTGAACGGCATCCTGACGCTGATCAGCGCCGGCCTGAATGGCCGCGTCGGACCGATCAACCCGCAACTGTACGCCGCTTTCAAAACCTATGGCTATGGCGCCGGTTCGCCGTTCAAGCCGATCACCGCCGGCACCAACCAGTACTACTCGTCGACCGCGACCTACAACCCGGCCACCGGCCTGGGCTCGCTGGACGTGACCGCGCTGGCCAAGGCGCTGGGCGTCAAGTAAACCACTCTACGAACTCTTTGATACGGAGCGCAAATGAAATTCTTTCGACAACTGATCGTGACGGTGGCCCTGGTCATGTGCGGCGCCGCTGCCCACGCGGATATTTACGTGCCCAAGGACCCCGGCGCCCCCGGCGTTTTCAGCAACACCTGGACCATCGATGACACGGACACCGGCGCGCATGAGGCCGGCGCTGACTTCCATGATATCTTCTACTTCAATGTGCCGGATGCGCAGAAGATTTCGGTATCGCTGAGCGACATGTTCAAGACCAGCTCGTCCGATGTCAGCTTCCTCGACGGCGGTTTCATCCTGTTTACCTACGGCGAGGGCATCCCGCTGTATGGCGCCGACATCATCACTAAGAGCACGGTCAGCGGCGGTTCCTGGCTGCTGGACAGTGGCACCTACGGCCTGTTCGTGGCGGGTACCTATCTGGTGAATGGCGCCAGCTACGGCGGCACGGTACTGGGAACGCCACTGGCGGCGGTGCCGGAACCATCGGCCGTGATGTTGCTGCTGGCCGGCCTGGCGCTGGTGGCGGCCGCCGCGCGTCGTCGCCGCGCCTGAACCGTTCGCCGCAACGCAAGGCCGCGATAACGATCGCGGCCTTTTTTTATGTCAGCGCGGCGCCAGGCCGCGGGACTCGTGACAGCCGTTGTTTTCGTCGGGGATGTGGCGCAGCTTGCTGGTGGCGGCCGGCGGCGCGGATGCGGCCGCACTGGCCGGCGCACAGGCGGCATGCGGCGCGGTATCCTGCTGTGCCGGTGTACACGCGGCCAGGCATAGCAAGGCCAGCAAGCTTGATGAAAGCGAAGTACGCATAGTCCGGACTTTACCTCACCTGCGCAGCTTGTGCCACGGGCGCACAAAAAGACAGCCGTCCACGCAACATATCGGACTGTGGTAATGACTGTTTGCGGTATGCTAGGGCATGGAGAAAACCCTGCATGATCTGGCGGGCCTGTTGCTGGACGTCGTTTTCCTCGTCAGGGAAGACGGCCAGATTGCATTCGTCAACCGGGCCTGTACCAACGTCCTCGGCTATGAACCGGACGAGATGATCGGGCGCGCCATCCAGGACTTCATCCATCCGGACGATTTGCCGCGCACGCGGGCCGAAATGGCCGCAGTAGCCGGTGGTCGTGCCTGCTACGGTTTCGAGAACCGCTACCTGCGCAAGGATGGCGCCGCCATCCATTTCCAATGGACCGCCCTCTGGTCGCAGAAAGACCAGCTGCGCATTGGCGTGGCGCGCGACGTCAGCGAACGCAAGCGCAGCGAGGCGCGCCAGGCCGCGCTGCTGACCCTGTCGACCGCCGCCCACCGGGCCGATGCGCTGAACAGCATGTTCAGCGTCTTTGATGCCACTTTGCGCGCGCTGCTGCCGCTGCGCCGCATGGCGGTGGTGCTGGAGCCCGATCAACGCCTGACTTACCTGTCGGATGGCGCCGGCTGGGCAGAAACCGACGCCTGGCATGTGGTGCCGATGTCGACGCCGGGTGCGGCCTTCGGCCAGTTGCGGCTGGACCTGGCGGAGGCCGTCGCTCTGCAGCCGGCCGAACACGAACTGCTGCAGTTTGCCGCCAGCCAGGCGGCGGCCGCGATCGAGCGTTTTGCGCTGCAGGCCGATCTGGCGCACGCGGCCCGCTACGACGAGCTGACCGGCCTGCCGAACCGGCGCCTGTTCCAGGACCGCATGCGGCTGGCGCTGGCGCGCAACCGGCGCGAGCAGGCCGGCGGCGCGGTGCTGTTCATCGATCTGGACGATTTCAAGTGCGTCAACGACCAGCACGGCCATGCGGCCGGCGATCAGTTGCTGAGGGCGGTGGCGCAGCGCCTCAAGTCCTGCGTGCGCGAGGCCGATACCGTGGCCCGCCTCGGCGGCGACGAATTCGTGGTGCTGCTGGAAGAGGTGGCCAGCCCGGCGCAGGTGCAGAAAGTGGCTGACAAGATCCGCAAGGCGCTGGCCGAGCCGCTGATACTGGCCGGTGTGGCACTGCCGGCGTCGGCCAGCATTGGCATCGCCATGTATCCACAGCAAGGCGAGGCGGTGGACGACCTGATGCGCCATGCCGACCAGGCCATGTACGCCAGCAAGGCGCAGCGCAAGCTGGGCGCCGTGAAAAGCGGCGCTCCCGCTTAGCAGATGGCGTTGCTCTGTCAAAACCCTGGCAAAAATGCGCTATCCTGACGACGATGCCGACACCTGATGCCCACACCAGCCCGCGCTTCTGGCGCGACGTCAGCCTGCCCTTTATCGAAGCGCGGGAGATCGGCGATGGGCGCAAGGTTTGTTACGCCAGGCATACGCATGAAACCTTTTCCATCGGCGTCATTCGCAGCGGCCGCACTGACTACGTCAACCAGGCTTCGCGGCAACAGGTTGGCGCCGGTACGGTGGTGTTGATGAACCCGGGCGACGTCCATGGCTGCAATCCGGTGGGCGACGAGCCGTGGACCTATCGCATGCTGTATGTCGACCGGGCGTGGCTGGCGGGGCAGCAGCATGCCTTGGGCTTTAGCGCCAATCAGGACTTCCGCCCGTTTGCCCCGGCCATGAGCACGGCGCCGGCGCTGTATCACGGTTTCAACCGGTTTTATGAAACGCTGACGGATGGCGCGGCCGATCCGCTGCTGCGCCAGTCCGCCGCGGTGAGCTTTTTCGAGCAGGTGCAGCAGAGCCTGGATCCGGTGGCCGTGGTCGAGCGGGAAGCGAACCGCAAGCTGGCACGGGCCGCCGATTACATCAGCGACAATTGCGCCCTGGCGCTCACGCTGGAAGACATCTGCGGTGCGTCGGACCTGTCGGCCTCGTACCTGATCCGGGCGTTCAAGAAGCGCTATGGCATGACGCCGCACGTCTATCTGCTGAACCGGCGCATTCAACTGGCGCGCGGTTTGCTCAGGAAGGGCACTGCGATTGCCGATGTCGCCTTGCAGACCGGGTTTGCCGACCAGGCGCATTTCCAGCGCATCTTCAAACAGTTTGCGGCGGCGACGCCGGGCCAATATCGCCGCTGAGCAGCAGATACAAGGCGCTGGCCGCCAGCAGCAGCGCCATGGCGCGGTTGAAGCGCCGCATGCCGGCCGCGTCGCCCAGATGGCGGCGCAGGAACGTGCCGGCATAAGCCCAGCACGCGATCGACACATAACAGACGGCGAAGTACAGCGCGGTGAACTGCCAGACCAGCGCCGCCTCGCCATTGGTGGCGAACGCGCTCATGCCGGCCACGGCCGCCACCCAGGCCTTCGGATTCAGCCATTGCATGGCGGCGCCAGCCAGCAGCGACGGCCGCTTGCCGCTGCCGTCGAGATCGAGCGTGCCATCGTCGCGGGCCAGCTTCCATGCCATCCATAACAGGAAAGCCACGCCGGCCAGCTGGGTGGCCTGCATCATGGCCGGCGCCTGGGCCAGCAACTGATGCAATCCCACGCCGGTCAGCCACAGCAGCAGCGTAAAGCCGACCGTCGCGCCGGTCACATGACGCATGCTGGCCCGGAATCCATGCTGCGCCCCGCTGCTGAGGGCGACGATATTGACCGGACCGGGAGAAATCGACGAAGCCAGCGCGAACGCGGCCATGGACAACAAGATGTTCATAGAAGGGTCTCCGATAAAAAATACCGGACCGACAATACGCGGCGCGGCCGCCGCCGTATTGAAGGAAATAACCCTGGTCGCGAAGTAAAGTGGCATTACACTTGGTATATTAGAATCGAGGAGAAAATCATGGCACTGTTGACGGTTACTGCAAGAGGACAGGTCACGTTGAAGAAAGAAGTTCTCCAGCACCTCGGCGTGAAGCCCGGTGACAAAATCGAGTTAAGTCTTTTGCCTGATGCAAAAGGAGTATTGATGGCAGCGCCACCTACTGGCACCATAAATGGTTTTGTTGGCTTGCTGGCAGGACGAACCACTAAAGTCGCGTCGCTTGAGGAAATCCTTGAGGCCTGTGATGACGCCTGGACTGGAAAACGATGAAGATAACGGTCGATACCAACGTTTTGGTTCGAGCGCTGGTGTGCGACGATCCAGCGCAGGCGCAGGCTGCCGGAAAGATATTGAGCGAAGCAACCTTGATCGCGGTATCCTTGTCTTGTTTATGTGAGCTGACTTGGGTTTTACGGAAGGTGTATGCCTTTCAGGCAGCAGATATCGTTCTCGCGATTAGAGCACTAATGGCAGCTACCAATGTCGAGATGGACAGGCCTGCGGTCGAGGTCGGGTTAGTGATGCTGGAGTCCGGAGGAGACTTCGCGGATGGCGTCATTGCGCAAGAAGGACGTCAGCTCGGCGGAGAAATATTTGCGTCCTTTGACAAACGCGCCGTTGCATTATTGGCTTCCAAAGGACACCTAGCGCAATTGTTGTAAGCGTTGAGGACTGAAGCCACACCACCGTTGCGCAATCTTTCGACCACTCGGTGAAGACGTCAGAAATCTGGTGCAGCTGAAGAATGATGCGTTTGTGCGGCAGCTAGTCGCTGAGCTGAAAATAATGTGGCGATATGCGATCCTAGCCGATCTGCACGAAAGAAAAACGCAGCAGATATTTGTAGGTACAAACATTAAAGCGCGCTAGCCAGCCAGGCCAGGAGCGTAAAGTCATGAACGCAGTTAATGCTTGGTTCGGGACGGAACACTTCCCCCCAGAATCCTGATGCACGAGGGCTTTATCAGTCGCTAGACTTAGATGTGACAGCGTTGGAAGCGCGCGTTTTTAAGTCGACCGGGTACAAAATCAGGATAAAAAAAGACTGCTTTCTACAAACTGATTAACGCACAAAAGTTGGATGCTGATGGTGGAACTGAAAGGGGGTTGAGGGTTGACGAGGCATGAGCTTTATTGTGGGCCATAGATAGCGCAGACCGCCTCAACAACTGCTTCTCCAATCGAGCCTGGAACCACGTTCGATATAGATAATTGGCTGCGTGGCATGCTCCAAGATTTCGGCGTTGCAGAGACACCGTCATATTCCGCAGTTTCGTAAGCACCAATTTTTCGAGCACGGCAATCAACAACTTCTCTTGCAAGAGTGTATTTGCCAGTGGTAACTTTTTTCATCTGGACCACATTCTGATATTCCACCGGTTTTCCATCTTGGCCCAGTATCGGCTGCTTGGTATATCCAGTCTGCCTAACCCAAAACTCAACGGTGTCACCGATCCTATTAGAAGTTCCGAGCAAAATTCCAAATGACGTGTAGTCCGAGCCTTTGTCCTTAGACTCAGCAATCGGTATCACAAAGTTGCGGGGTTCCTTACCTGCTGTCTTGCAAAGCTGGGCTGAACGCTTGGCAAGAGCCGGTGCAACCGAGAGCGTTGATGCTGAAATTGGGGTTAGATCGACTTTATCTATCGGCAGATCGTCCGAGAAATCAAAGATCACTTTTCCTTCGACTGTTAACGACGAATCTATCGCACTGATCCAGCTACCATCACAAGCCAGCAGTACCAGATTTTTACCTCGCCAACCGTTGGAACTCTGCATCCATGAAGCTTTGACCATAACGGCGTTGCCAACACGTTGCGCCTCTTTAACGTCAGGGATAGTTATCACTGTCCCGTCTTGGGCTGTTTCAGTTACAGCGCACCAAGCTGGCTGCAGGCAGGAGATCAAGAAGCCTGCCGAAAGCAATTTCGCTTTGTTCATATCAGAGAAACCTACACCGTAGACGTTTCTATTAGGATAGCATCTTGCCAACAGGAGATACAAATTTATTTGCATAGTTGCATCATGAGTGAGTGCTACGCAACCAAGTCCGAGCGTGAAATTTGAGTCTTCTTTCTGCTTCTGGATTGACCAGCAAGATAGCCTGAGCATATCACCTTCGATCTCTGGTGCCTTTCATTCTTTACTGGAGTGAGGCTCACGTCAATGACCGGGAGTATTACGCTGCACCGCCGAGGAAGGAAGCTGAAAGGCGCGGCCATATTTATCAGACCTGGCCGATGAATCGCGACCGTGCCGCCTTCAAGTATGAGGTGGACTGCGTCTATGCGGGCACCCACCGCTACGTCAGCCTGGCTGTCGCCGAAGCGAAACAATGCGTTGCGCGCTGGCGCGCGAGGCCAGATCACGGCGTGGTGCCGTACAGCTTGCAGTTTTCGTGCGATTGACGCCGTGTCTAGGCGGCTTGCAGTTCGCTGTATAGCGCGAGATATTCCTGGCTCAGTTTGTGGCTGCGGTCGAGGTGCACCATCGGCAGGTTGCGCTCGTGCGATTCGCGGATGCGGATGGAACTCGACAGCTTGTTGTCGAACACCGGCAAGCCTTCTTCCTTGAGCTGTTCCACCATGCGCTGCGGCAGCAGGGCGCGCGGTTGGAACTGGTTGACCACGATGCCCTCGATTTGCAGCTCGGCGTTATGGTCAGCCTTGATTTCCTTGATGTTGTTGATCAGCGAGTACAGGGCCTGACGCGAGAAATCGTCGCAGTCGAAGGGAATCAGGCAACTGTCGGCGGCAATCAGGGCGGACTGGCTGAAAAAATTGTAGGCGGGCGGCGTGTCGACAAAGATTTCGTCGTATTCCTTGCTCAGTTCCCGCAGCAGATCGCGCAGCTTGTAGATCTTGTTGCGCGACTCCAGCTTGGATTGCAAGTCGCCCAGCTCCGGATGGGCCACGATGATGGACAGGTTTTCAAACGGCGTCGGATGAACGTAATGGCCGGGTGCCTGGGCAAACATGCTGAAGCTGAGCACTTGTTCGAAGTAGGCGCCCAGCGTCGGTACCGCCTCGTGCGCCGAGGCGCCCAGCACATAGCGGCTGGAATTGCATTGCGGGTCGATATCGATCAACAGGGTGCGCTTGCCTTGACTGGCCGCGATGGCCGCCAGGTTCACCGCAATCGTCGATTTCCCCACGCCGCCTTTTTGATTGAAGATCACCCGTTTCATAGCTCGCCCATGGAATGATGAAAACATAACCATTCTAAAACAAGATGATGAGCCTCAACGCAAAAAATCCGCGCTATGCTGTCGACATTGTCCACGAACCCTCCAGGATTTCTATATGCGTCTTCGTCCACTCGCCGTGTTGTTCTTGCTCTGTCTGTTGAGTGCGCCCTCGCGGTCCGCCGAACAGCGGGTGGTGGTTGCCCCCGAGGTCAGCGGCGCCTGGGTCACGCCTGACGACGCATGGGATGGCCGGACGGTGCTGATGTTGCATGGCTTTGCCGACGATATGGACGGCGCCGGCGATCTCAGCAAGCGTATGGCCGAGCGGCTGGCGAAGATCGGCATCGCCTCGCTGCGCATCAACTTTCGCGGCGAAGGCGATCGCTTGCGCAGCAACATCGAATCGACGCTGCAGACGCGCGTGGCCGACACCGAGGCGGCCTATGCCTTTTTGCAGAAACAGCGTGGCGTGAACGCGGGCCGCAGTGCGGTGCTGGGCTGGAGCCTGGGCGCGAGTACCGCGCTGGTGGTGGGCGGCCAGCATCCCGGGTGGTTCCGCAGCATGGTGCTGTGGTCGGCCCCCAGCGGCGAACAATTCGGGCAGATGACCGCCAATCCCGTGGCCCAGAAAGCGCTGCGCGAAGGCGTCGCCACCGACGTCATCCCTGGCTGGAAGAGCATTACGACCAAGCGCGAATATTATGAAAGCTTTCGCGGCGTCGATCTGGACCAGTCCCTGGCCAAGTATCCCGGCGCCTTCCTGACCATCCGCGGCAGCAGGGATTTCCTGCCCCAGCGCGATGCTCAACTGCTGCGGATCGCGCCAGGCAAACGCAAGGAAGCCGCGCTGATCGGCGATGCCGACCATGTCTTCAACGTCTTCGAACCCGGCAACGAGGCGCCGCTACGTGTGCTGGACCTGACTGCGGACTGGCTGGCACGCTCGCTGTAACGCAAAACGCATGCGCTTCAGGTGGCGCGGGTTGTCATGCGCCGATAGGTTACACCCTGAACCGAGACTTGCTCCGGCTCTGGCGCTTCGTCAAAGCGTTTCTGAGCTGCGGCAATCGCCTGCTGGTTGTTGTTGGCCCAGTTAACCAGGCCCATCACCGGCTCCAACAGCGTTTTGCCGGACTCGGTGAGTTCGTAGTCCACCCGGGGCGGGATGGTCGGATACATCGTGCGGGCGATTAAGCCATCGCGCTCCAGGCCGCGCAGCGTGAGGGTCAGCATGCGCTGGGAGATGCCGTCGATTCTCCGTTTCAGCTCGTTAAAGCGCAGTGTTCCATCGGCCAGCGTGGCAATGATGTAGAGACTCCATTTATCGCCGATGCGATTCAGGAGTTCGCGGGTGGGTTGACATGGATTCGCATCCGTATCGTGCATCCCATTAGGCAGAAACTTGTGACTCGGTGACATACATGTGCCTTCTTGTGGGGCTTGGATAGAAACCATACCATCCTTCGTATGGATAGGTAATTGAGGATTCATTGATTACCTGGTTCTTATTTTATCCTTAGGAGTTCTTATGAGCCATGTTTTACTGATCACTTCCAGCCCGCGCGGGGCGGACAGCCTCTCCACGCGTTTCGCTACCGAAATCGCTGAACACATCACCCAGCGGAAGCAGGGCACGCTGACAGTGAGAGACCTTGCCACATCCCCAGTGCCGCACATCACGCCAGCCTATATCGATGGCCGCAACACGGCACCGGATAGCCGCACTGCGGAGCAAGCTGACGCGGTTGCGCTAGCCCAGCAATTGGTCGAAGAATTGAAGACGGCCGATGTCATCGTACTCGGATCGGGCATGATCAACTTTGGACCGTCCTCTCAACTGAAGGCCTGGTTCGATCACGTTACGTGGCCGGGGGTAACCTTCAGCTATGGCGGCACGGCGCCGGAAGGGCTGCTGAGCGGGAAAAAAGTCTATCTCGTCGTTGCCGCCGGCGGGGTATTCTCGGTAGGGCCTTATGCCTCATACGATTTCCAGACCGGCTACCTTCTCCATCTGCTCGGATTCATCGGTCTGAGCGACGTTGAGCTAGTGCGTGTCGAAGGAACCGCGTTCGGCCCGGATGCGGCAAAGGCCGCTATCGCCAACGCGGAGTCCGCTGTGCAGACCTTGTTGGGCAAAGCTGCGTAATGCTTGCAATTGATCTCTACACCGAAATTAGCTGCCCCTGGTGCCTCATCGGTCAATACAGGCTGGACAAGGTATTGGCGCAACATTTTCCTGACCTTCCGGTCGATATCCGTCATCATCCGGTGCTGCTGTTGCCGGACGCGCCAGCTACTGGACTCTACATTCCAGACCTGCTGCAACAGCGATACGGTGTGAGCGATCCGAAATCGGCGTTCGCTCGCCCGGAAGCCGAGGCGCGCGCATCCGGCCTGGAGTTGGATCTTGGCCGTCAACTCTATGCTTATCCAACGCAATCGGCTCACGCGCTCATCCTGGCTGCGCGCGAGCGCGGCACGCAGCATCAGCTTGCTGTGGCGATCACGGACGCCTATTTCCGCGCCGCGCGCAATATCGCGGACGCGGATGTACTGGCGGACATCGCTGTCGATTACGGGTTTAGACGGGAAGAGGCGCGTTCCATCGCGCTTGATCCCGCCTTACGCCTGCAGGTCGAGCGCGAAGCGGCAAATGCACATGCGGCCGGCATTCGTTCTGTTCCGCACTTCATCTTTGCAGGCAGCTTGGCGATCAATGGCGGCCGCAGCGAGAAAGAGATTTTCATGTTGATAGACCAAGCTAACTGAAATTGTGTGCCTTTCGAAGCGCAGCGCCTACTGGCCAGCGGTAAAGAAGTCACCGACGTGAGGCGTCAGGATAATCGTTGCATGACTCGCCCCGCCGCTGTTTTTCCGAATGCCTCCTGCGCCAAATTTGAAGCAGCTGCGTCAACCATCCCCGTCCTGAACTGACTCACGATGGATCGAAGTTCATTGGCTTGCTCTTCCAGCAGAGTTGCAGAAGCTGCCGCTTGTTCGACCAGAGCGGCGTTTTGCTGCGTCATCCCATCCAGTTGGTTCATTGTGGCGCTTACTTCGGACAGCGTGGCGTTTTGCTGGCGCGACGCCATGGAAATTTCGTCGAAGAGAGTGAAGGTACGTTGAATGGCGCTGCGCAGCTCTCCCATCGTACTGCTGGCGTTACCGGCCTGCCTCGTTCCCTCATGAACCTGAGTCACTGAGGTATCGATCAGCGACTTGATCTCTTTCGCGGCGGAGGAGGCGCGTTGCGCGAGGTCGCGCACTTCGCTGGCCACCACAGCAAATCCGCGTCCTTGTTCACCGGCGCGGGCCGCCTCGACAGCGGCGTTCAATGCCAGGATATTGGTACGGAAAGCGATGCCTTCGATTAGGCTCGTGATATCGGCAATCTTCGTTGCACCGGCGCTGATCAAGCCCATCGTTTGCGCCATGCAGGTAACAGCGCTGTAGCTGTCGTCGGCCAGCGTGGTTGCCTGATTGGCCAAGTTGCTCGCTTGCTGGGCGCTTCGTGCGTTCGCGGCGACGGCGTCATTCAGCTCGCTCATCCTGGAAGTGGTTTGCTCCAGGATACCGGCCTGCCGTTCAGTACGTTGGGCGAGGTCGGCGTTGCCGACGGCGATTTCCCGCGCGGCCGTGTGCACGGAATCGGTACTGCGCCGTACGCCTGCAATGGCGGCCTCCATTCGCCCAAGCAGGAAGTTGAAAGCCTGCGCCGTTCGGCCAATCTCGTCATCGCGCTGGATAGCCGCGCGCTTGTTCAGGTCAAGCGACTGGCTGATCATGCGCGCCGTGTCCTGCATCGCCCCCAGGCTGCTGCCGATCGAACGCATCAGCACAACTACCGCCGCAGTCAATAGCAAGCCACCGGCCGTCAGTCCGGCCACCATCGCGTAACGCATGTGGCGGTAAGCGGTCGCGGTTTCCTCATTGGCCTTTTCGATTTCCTTATTCAACAGCGTCGTCAGTTTTCCCATCAGCTCACCTGCGCGCAGACCGTGGGGCCGTGATTTCTCCCGCATATGGGCTGCTGATGCCGCGAACTCGCCGTGCTTGGCCAGATCCACCGCTTCAAGCGTAGCGGCAATGGCTTTTTCCACAATCTCCAGATATTCTCGCATGGCAGGCCGCAGGGCAGGCGGAAGCCGGCTATCAGCCAGAAGTTTGCTCTGCTTGGCGTGTTGCTGGCTCATCAGCTCCACAAGCTCCAACTGGGACTTGCTGGCTGCCAAGTCAGCCAGCTGATTGATCTCGTAGGTCTGTAATACCGAGAGCAGCAAGGGAAGAAAGCCATCCTTCAAGTATTGCGAGGGCAAAGTCAGTTCGTTATAGATGCGTTCCGCGCGCGCATTTGCGTCGGCCATTCCGTACAGGCCGCCACCGGCGGTGAGTAGGCAGAGCATGCCTAGCGCTGCGAAAATGCACGCCAGGCGGGTCCTGATATTAACCATGATTACGTTTCCTGCGTTTAGATGCCAGCGGAGGATGATAATCAGGCTGCCGTACGGCGCTCTCGGCAAGCGGAACATTTTCTGTCGCTAAACGGCCCTTGCCCATGAAATCAGGGACAGCCCCAGGAAGTCGGCATCTTTCCTTACTGCTTGTCAGGAATGCCTGATAGTGCGTGTTCTTGTCATGTGCTAGGCTGAACGAGGACAGCGGTGCTGGATGCAGGAAGAGTAATGGACGAAGACAATCAGCAAGCAGGACGGAGATCAGTGCAACGCGTTGTTTCCGCTTGCCAGGTGGCAGCGGATAAACGGTGGGAACGGTGGTGCGAAGCAGTGCGGCGGCAATGGCCGCTGGATCTTGAGCCAGTCGAGCGCAATAGCTTTCAGGCAGAGTTGACAGTGTCCGTCATCGGCGATCTGCGTCTGACGGAAATGCGTTGCGCCGGCCACTCCTGGGAGCTGGCATCGCGAGCGGCATCCGGTGCGTCTTGCGACGTGCTGTTTTTTTACTTTATACAGTCGGGTGTCTTTCTTGCCGAGCAGGACGGCAAGCGCACGCGCTTGGGGGCGGGAGCGGGCGCCTATTTCATCCGCCAGCCGCCCCGCAGAGGATCGTGCCCGGGTGGAATTCATATGTGGGTTCTCGAGGTACCGTGTTCCGCAATGCAAGCTCGCGTGAGTGGTCTGGAGCAGGGTGCTGGCGCCGATCTGTCCCAGAACAGCCTGCTATTTCCACTGGTCCGCCGCTATGTTGCTGAACTCGGGGATTGCGGGCCGGACCTCACGGCTTGCCTCGGCAGGCGTATTGCGAGCAATCTTACCGATCTGGTAAGCGCGATGGTCGCAGAGGCATTCGACGGGTCTGCGCTGGCATTGTCGGAATACCGGACAGCATCGCTGCAGCGTGTACTCGACTATATCGAAAACAGCTTATCCGATCCCGATTTGAGCGCGGCAACGGTATCTGAGGCATTGCATTTATCGCCGCGTTACATCAACAGGCTACTTGAGGCCAAGGGAACTTCCTTGGGGCGACTGATCCAGCGGCGCAGGCTTGAAAGCGTGGCGGCCGACTTGGAGGCCCCTTCCTTGTCAGCGCGCAGCGTTTCCACCATTGCGATGGCGCATGGTTTCAATAACCTGTCCCATTTCGGAAAAATATTCAGACAGCGTTACGGCATCTCGCCGAACGGTTACCGCAAAGTGTCTCGCGCTCAGACCAAGCCTTTGAGCATTCACCCCGACAATTCCGTTTGCTGGGCGAAACCTGGCGATGAACTGTAGCCAGAAGTGAAACGGCCGTTGCCGCACTAGAGGAGCGGCAGCGTTGCGAGCCAAGGACTACGAATCCACTAATGCAAAACGCCGATCTGCATGGATCGGCGTTTTGTAGGGAATATTCTTGGTGGCCCGGGGCGGAATCGAACCACCGACACAAGGATTTTCAATCCTCTGCTCTACCAACTGAGCTACCAGGCCAAGGAGCAGAATTATAGCACGCGGCTGCCAAAACGCAAGGGGGCAATTTCTATTTCCTACAAACGCTATAATGGCCGGATGAATAAGCCCACCTCTCCCGCGGCGCTGCGCGTGACCGAAAGTGATATTTGCATCGTTGGCAATGGCGCGATTGCCAAGACTGCGGCGCTGGGCTTGGCCCAGGCCGGCCTGAGTGTGACTTTGCTTGGTCCGCCGGCCCCGCCGCCGACGGCGCCAGCGGCCGATCCGGGATGGGACGCGCGCGTCTACGCGCTCAATCACACCGCCCACAAGCTGCTGTCCTCCCTGCGCGTCTGGGATGCGCTGGACCATGCCCGCGTGGCGCCGGTCGACGCCATGTTCGTGCAGGGGGATGGCCCGCGCGCCGGCGGCCTGGCGTTCGATGCCTACGGCGCCCACGCCGACACGCTGACCTGGATTCTTGAGGACCGCAACCTCAATCAGGCGCTGGACGCTGCTCTGCGCTTCGCCCAGAACGTGAAGATGGCGAGCGGCCGCGCCACCGGCCTTCTGCGCACCGACGACGGCGCCAGTGTCCATCTGGACGACGGCGGCAGCATCAAGGCCGCGCTGGTGGTCGGCGCCGACGGTGCCCAGTCGTGGGTGCGCGGCCAGTGCGATATCGGCCTCGATTACCGCAGCTATAACCAGTGCGCGGTGGTCTCAAATTTTGAATGCGAGCTGCCGCACCACGGCGCGGCGTATCAATGGTTCACCGGCTCCGAAGGCATCGTGGCCCTGCTGCCGCTGCCCGGCAACAAGGTGTCGCTGGTGTGGTCGGCGCCCGAGCAACTGGCCGACACGCTGCGCGCCGAATCGGCGCAGCAGATCGCCGCCCGCCTTGCCGTCTACGCCCACGAAAAGCTGGGCGCCCTGACGCCGCTGCAACCGGAGCTGGTGCGCGATTTCCCATTGCGCCTGATGCGCCCCCACTCCATGATCGCGCCGCGCGTGGCGCTGGTTGGCGATGCCGCCCACGTGGTCCATCCGCTGGCCGGCCATGGCATGAACCTGGGCTTCGCTGACGTCGCGCAGCTGGTGAAAACCCTGTCCGAACGCGAACCGCATCGCGGCATCGGCGACGACCGCGTGCTCGCCCGCTACGAGCGCGCGCGCAAGGAAGATGTGCTGCTGATGCAGCTCACCACCGATGGTCTGGCGCGCTTGTTCGAGACCGATATCGAGCCGCTGCGCGTGGTTCGTAATTTCGGATTAAACTTGTTGGATAAATTACCTGTGCTGAAGCGCCGCCTCATCTCTCACGCGATGGGCAAGTAATCAGTCGTTACTGGAGAAGTTATGAGAAAGAGTAAGATCGCGCTGTTGTCGTTGTCCGTTTTGATGGCATCCTGCGTCGGCGCGCAAAACCCGCCCAGCACTGAAGCCATCAAGAAGCTGATCGAGCCGCGCCTGGGCGTCAACGTCAAAGTGGATTCGGTCAAGGAGACGCCATACGGCGGCCTGTATGAAGTGCGCATCGGCAGCGACATCCTGTACACCGACAAAACCGCCACCTATCTGATCAACGGCCATGTGTTCAACCTGAGCACCGGCACCGACCTGACGCGCGAACGTATCGACGAAATTTCGAAGATCAAGTTCTCCGATCTACCGCTGGACAAAGCCATCAAGACCGTCAAGGGCGACGGCTCGCGCGTGATCGCGGTGTTCGAAGATCCTAACTGCGGCTACTGCAAGCGCCTGCGCCAGACCACGCTCAAGGAAACCGACAACGTCACCATTTACACCTTCATGTACAACATTCTGTCGGATGATTCGTTCACCAAGTCGAAGAACATCTGGTGCTCGACCGACCGCAGCAAGGCCTGGGATGACTGGATGGTCGGCGGCAAAGCCGCACCAGTGGCAGCCGCATCGTGCGCCACGCCGAACGACGAGGTGCTGGAGCTGGGCCGCAAGCTGGGCGTGTCCGGTACGCCGGCCATTTTCTTCGCGGACGGCTCGCGCGTCCCCGGCGCCATCGACACCAAGACGCTGGAGGCGAAACTCAGCAAGGTTAAGCAGTAATAACAACGCAGCGACAACAGGAGACTTGAATGATCACTTTGAACATCAACGGTAAAGATGTGCAGGTAGACGCCGATCCCTCGACGCCGATCCTGTGGGCCTTGCGCGATAATCTGAATATGACCGGCACCAAGTTCGGCTGCGGCATGGCGCTGTGCGGCGCCTGCACGGTACATATGGGTGGTCAGCCGATCCGCTCCTGCGTGACGCCGATTTCGGCCGCCGCCGGCCAGAAGATCACCACCATCGAGGCCATGGAAACCGACAAGGTGGGCAAAGCCGTGCAGGATGCGTGGGTCAAGATCGACGTGCCGCAATGCGGCTACTGCCAGAGTGGTCAGATCATGAGCGCCACCGCGCTGCTGCGCACCAATAAAAATCCATCGGACGCCGAAATCGATAACGCCATGAGCGGGAATATCTGCCGCTGCGGCACGTATCAGCGCATCCGCGCCGCCATCAAAGACGCCGCCAAATCCATCGCCTGAGGAGGAGACCATTATGCGTATCGAATGGCTTAATCAAGGGACGATCGCCAGCGCTTCGGCATCGGGCATGTCGCGCCGCAGCTTCATGAAGGCCGGCGCTGTCGCCGGCGGTGGTTTCGTGCTGGGCTTCGTGGTGCCGGGCGGCGGACGTTTCGCCAACGCGCAGCAGCCGCCGGCCAAGGTGTATGAACCGAACGCTTTCCTGCACATCGCCCCGGATAACACGGTGACGGTGCAGGTCAATCGTCTGGAGTTCGGGCAGGGTGTGCAAACCGCGCTGCCGATGCTGATCGCGGAAGAGCTGGACGCGGATTGGTCGAAGGTGAACGGCGCGCTGGCACCGGCCGGCGATCAGTACAAGGATCCGGCGTTCGGCATCCAGATCACCGGCGGCTCGGGCAGCGTGGCCCACTCGTTTATGCAGTACCGCGAAATCGGCGCCAAGGCGCGCGCGATGCTGATCGCGGCGGCGGCCGAGCAGTGGAAGGTGCCGGCTGACCAGATCAAGACCGTTAAAGGCACGCTGATCGGCCCCGCAGGCCAGAAGGCCACCTACGGTTCGCTGGCCGAAGCGGCCATGAAGCAGCCGGTGCCCGCCACCGTCAAACTGAAAGACCCAAAAGACTTCACCATCATCGGCAAGCCGGTGAAGCGCCTCGACGCGCGCGCCAAGTCCAGCGGCAAGCAGCAGTTCGGCATGGACTTCAAGGCGCCGAATAGCAAGGTTGCTGTGGTGGCGCGTCCGCCGGTGTTTGGCGCCAAGGTCGCAAAATTCGACGCCAGCAAGGCCAAGGCCATCAAGGGCGTGATCGATGTGCTGGAAGTGAAAACGGATCGTGGCGGCAGCGGCGTGGTGGTGGTCGCCGACGGCTACTGGCCGGCCAAGACCGGCCGCGAAGCGCTGGCCATCGATTGGGATACCAGCGGCGTGGAGAAAGTCAGCAGCGACAAGCAGCTGGCCGACTTCAAGACGCTGTCGCAGAAACCGGGCAACCCGGTGCGCAAGGCCGATACCTCCAAATTGGCCGGCGCGGCGAAGAAAATCTCCGCCGTGTATGAATTCCCGTATCTGGCGCATGCGCCGATGGAGCCGCTGAACTGCGTGGTCGATCTGCGCAAGGACGGCTGCACGGTGTGGGCCGGTTCGCAATTCCAGACCATCGACCAGGGGGCGATTGCCGCTACCGCCGGGCTGAAACCGGAGCAGGTCACGCTCAACACCATGATGGCCGGCGGCGGTTTCGGCCGCCGCGCGGTGCCGACTTCCGACTATCTGGTGGAAGCGGTCAACATCGCCAAGGCGTGGCAGGCTGCGGGCCATAAGGAACCGATTAAAGTCATCTGGAGCCGCGAGGACGACATCAAGGGAGGCTACTATCGCCCGTCCCACGTGCATCGCGCCGATATCGGTATCGATGCCAAGGGCGATGTCGTGGCATGGGATCACGTCATCGTCGGCCAGTCCATCATCACCGGCACGCCGTTCGAGGGGATGATGGTGAAGGATGGCGTTGACGCCACCATGGTGGAAGGCATGGGCGAACCGTACGAAGTGCCGCTCAACCTGAGCGCCCACAATGCCAAGGCCAATGTGCCGGTGCTGTGGTGGCGTTCGGTCGGCTCGACCCACACCGCCTTTGTGATGGAAACCCTGATCGACGAAGCCGCGCACGCGGCCAAGATGGATCCGGTGGCCTATCGCAAAAAGCTGATGGGCGAGAAAGGCAAACGCCACGTCGCCGCGCTGGATCTGGCGGTCGCCAAGTCCGGCTACGGCAAGAAGGCTTTACCTAAAGGCCAGGCATACGGCGTGGCGGTGCACGAGTCGTTCAACACCGTAATCGCCTATGTGGTGGTGGCCTCGGTGAAGGACGGCCAGCCGAAACTGCACTCAGTCACGGCGGGTGTCCATTGCAACACGGCGGTCAATCCATTGACCATCGAAGCGCAGATCCAGGGCGCGGCGCTGATGGGCCTCGGCATGACCTTGCCGGGCGCCGCGATCACGCTGAAAGACGGCGTGGTCGAGCAGCAGAACTTCAGCGACTACACTGTGGCGCGCATGACCGACATGCCGAAGATCGATGTGCACATCGTACCGTCCAACGATCCGCCTACCGGCATGGGCGAACCGGGCTTGCCGCCGCTGGCGCCTGCGTTTGCCAACGCGCTGTTCAAGTTGACCGGCAAGCGCCTGCGCAAACTGCCGTTCGACCTGGCCAGCGCCCAGGCCTGATACGGCGGATGGCGTTAACCGGCATCCTGCTGGCCGCCGGACGCGGTCGACGTTTCGATCCGTCCGGCGTGGAAAACAAACTGCTGCAAACTATGGCGGACGGCGAGATCGTCGTCGCCGCCAGCGCAAAGAAGATGCTGGCCGTGCTGCCGCGCGTGCTGGCGGTGGTGCGCGAGGGCGATGACAAGGTCGCCGCGCTGCTGGGCCGCCTCGGTTGCGAGGTGCGCGTCTGTGCCACCGCCGATCTGGGCATGGCGGAATCCCTCACTACCGCAATCGATTACACCAAGGGCGCCGAAGGCTGGCTGATAGGATTGGGCGATATGCCCCACGTCCGGCCGGACACCCTGCGCGCATTGGTCGCTACAATAGAACGTGGCGCGCGCATCGCAGCGCCGGTGTTTGAAGGACGGCGCGGCAATCCTGTCGCCTTTAGTGCATATCACCTGCCGTTGCTGCTGGCGCTGGAGGGCGATCAGGGGGCGCGCGCAATTTTAAAAAGCCACGCGGTAAGCGAAGTGGTCGTCGATGATGAAGGCGTGGTGCGCGACATCGACACAAAACAGGACTTATGATGAAAAAAAATCAAGCGGCTATCGCCTATACCATCGTCGGCCATGACCTGGCCGCGCACTTGTTCCACGTCTCGGTGACGGTGGCCGCGCCGGCCGAAGGCGGACAGATTTTCGCGCTGCCGGCGTGGATACCCGGCAGCTACATGATTCGTGAGTTTTCTCGCAATATTGTGCGCATCCGCGCCGAATCGAAAGGCGAGCCGGTCGAGCTGACCAAGCTGGATAAGCATTCGTGGCAGGCCGCGCCGCTGGCCGATCGCGCCGCCGCGCTGACCGTGCACTACGAGGTCTACGCCTGGGATTTGTCGGTACGCGCCGCGCATCTGGATCAGAACCACGGCTTCTTCAACGGCACCAGCGTGTTCCTGCGCGTGCTGGGGCAGGAGGAGCAGCCGCACGTCGTGGACATCCAGCGTCCGGCCGACGAAGCGGCGGCGGATTGGCGCGTCGCCACCTCGCTGCCGGAGTTGAAAGCGAAACGTTATGGTTTTGGCACGTACATCGCCTCCAACTACGATGAGCTGATCGACCATCCGGTGGAGCAGGGCGACTTTGCGCTGGCGACGTTCAAGGCGCACGGCGTGCCGCACGACATCGTCATCACCGGCCGCGTGCCGAATCTGGACCTGGCGCGCCTGAGCGCCGACCTGAAAAAAATCTGCGAAACCCAGATCGCCTTCTTCGAGCCCAAGACCAAAAAAGCGCCAATGGACCGCTATGTGTTCATGACCATGGCGGTGGGCGATGGCTACGGCGGCCTGGAACACCGCGCTTCGACCGCGCTGATCTGCAACCGCAACGACCTGCCGACCACCTCGGCCAAGGGCAAGGAAATCAGCGACGGCTACCTGCAATACCTCGGCCTGTGCAGCCACGAATATTTCCACACCTGGAATGTGAAGCGCATCAAACCAGCCGCGTTTGCCCCGTATAACCTGCAAGTTGAAAACTATTCGCCGCTGCTGTGGTTGTTTGAAGGTTTCACCAGCTATTACGACGATTTAATGCTGGTGCGCGCTGGTTTGATCACCGAATCGGCTTATTTCAAATTGCTGGGTAAAACCATCGGCAGTGTATTGCGCGGCAGCGGACGCACCAAGCAAAGCGTGGCCGATTCCAGTTTTGACGCTTGGGGAAAATATTATCGTCAAGATGAAAATGCGCCGAATGCGATTATCAGCTATTACACTAAAGGTTCTTTAATTGGTTTGGCGCTGGATTTGAGTATTCGTGCCAAAACCGGCGGTAAAAAATCGCTGGACGATGTAATGCGTACGTTATGGCTACGTTATGGCCGCGATTTTTATACTGGTGGCGGCCGTGGCGTAACGCCGGCCGAAGCCGAAGCTTTATTCGATGAAATCAGCGGCGGCCGCTTCAAGCCATTCTTCGATAAATATATTCGCGGCACCGAAGACTTGCCGTTGGCTAAATTACTGGCGCCTTTCGGCATTAAATATAATGACGAGCGTAAATCGGGCAAGCCGAGTTTCGACGCGAATCTTGGTCGCGATGGCAATGACTGCAAACTGTCCGCCGTCCATGAAAACGGCGCTGCCCATCGCGCTGGATTATCGGCTGGCGATATTCTGGTGGCGGTCGATGGCTTGCGCGTCACGGCCACCAATCTGGATAATCTGCTGTCGCGTTATGCCGTGGGCGATACGGTGGAAGTCCATGCCTTCCGCCGCGACGAATTAATGCGTTTCGATTTAACGCTGCAAGGCGACCGCGTTCCCGGCATAACCCTCACGCTGGAGCAGGCGCGGAAAACGGCCGGCCCGTTACGCCCCAGTGCCAGCCGCTGACTGAACGCTAAAAAGGCCGCTTCCCCTTGAAGCGGCCTTTTTTTCGTCCTTTCCATGCCAGTTTTTAGCATGTAAAAGCCAAAAACGAGCATGTGCCCATGGTAAGTTGCCGCCGCTGGATCTTTGTGGTTTAGAATCGAAGCAATGATATTGCTCGATCCCACCACCATCATTTTCATGGCGACGCTGATGGCCGGCGCGATGAGTGTCGTGCTTTATTCAGCTTACCTTAGCTTCCCCAAAGAGATTCAGGGACTGCGGGAATGGTCGCTGGCTCTGGTATTGCTGGTAACTGGCTCCATATTTTTCAGCATAAGCGGCGATTCTTATACCTTGCGTTTATGCGCTAACCTGGCGCTGATCTGGGGATTGGGATTAACGCTGGTCGGCACCGAACGATTCTATAATGTGCGCATATCCTGGCGCTTGCGCCATGCGGTTTGCGTATCCTGCATGCTGGCAATTGCATATTGGATGCTGATTAAGCCGAACTTTAGCGCCCGTGTGGCGGTATTTTCATATTTCGCTTTTATCGTCTATGCGCGTCAGGTTTATTTAGTATGGAAGCATGGCGAAAAACATTTTTCTACCCGCTTCTTCGGCGCGTTGATGTTATTCCAGGCCGTGGTGGTATTTACCCGGGGCTTCATGGCAATCATGAGCGGGGAAAAACATATTAATCTGCTGAGCTTAGGCCCATTCCAAAGTATTTATCTGGCGACCGGCCACTTCATGATATTGCTGATGACGGTAGGATTCATGACGGTCTGCACGCGCCGCCTGCAAATCATATTGGAACGCCGCTCTACGCTGGATCCATTAACCCAAGTATTAAACCGTCGTGGATTCGCCGATATTTATGCCAAGGAGCATGCGTTGATGTCCCGCGAGGGCACATTCATGACCATGCTGAATATCGACGTCGATTATTTTAAGAAGATCAATGATTGCCACGGCCACGCCATCGGCGACCGGGTATTAGTTGATGTGGCGGAAGTCATCGGCAAAGTGGTGCGCGTTTCCGACCATGTGGCACGTTTTGGCGGCGAGGAATTTGTCGTCTTGCTGCCGGCTACCGGGCTGGAGCGAGCGCTGCACATTACCGACCGCATTCAGGCCGCCCTGCGCCAGCCGCGCCCCGGCGTGCCGCTTTACACGGTCAGCATCGGCGTGGCCTGTCAGAACAGCCCCGAGGAAACGCTGGACGGTATCCTGATCCGTGCCGACAAGGCAATGTATTGCGCTAAGGAAAAAGGGCGCAACCGCGTCGAGGTTGCGCCGGACGCCATCGTGCCATTGCACGCGGCGCGCGCCTGAGCCGGTTCAGGCGAACAGGCGGGCCAGCTCGGCGCCCGGGTCCGGGGCGCGCATAAAGGCTTCGCCGACCAGGAAGGCGTGGACGTTGGCTTCGCGCATGGTTTTGACGTCGGCCGGCGTCAGGATGCCGGATTCTGTGATCACCAGCTTATCCTGCGGCATGCGGTCCAGCAGGCCGAGGGTGTTTTGCAGCGATACTTCAAACGTCCGCAGATTGCGGTTGTTGACGCCCACCAGACGGGTTTTCAGTTTCAGCGCGGCGGTCAGCTCGTCGCCGTCGTGGGTTTCCACCAGCACGTCCATGCCCAGTTCGTGGGCGACGGCTTCCATTTCCGCCATCAGGCCGTGATCCAGCGCCGACACGATGAGCAGAATGGCATCCGCCCCCATCGCGCGCGCTTCGTAGATCTGGTAGATGTCGATCATGAAGTCCTTGCGCAGCACCGGCAGCGAGCAGGCGCCGCGCGCCTGCTGCAGATAGGCCACCGAACCCTGGAAGAACTGTTCATCGGTCAGCACCGACAGGCACGCGGAGCCATTCGCTTCGTAGGTGGCGGCGATTTCCGCCGGACGGAAGTCGGCACGAATCACGCCTTTGGACGGCGATGCCTTTTTGATTTCGGTGATGACGCCCGGCTTGCCGGCATTGATTTTGGCGCGCAGGCTGGCTTCAAAGCCGCGCAGGCCGGCGCGCAGTTCGGTGTTGGATTCCACCTCGTCGCGCAGGCTGGCGAAGCTGCGGTGTTTTTTTGCGGCGGCGACTTCGTCGGCTTTCACCGCGAGGATTTTATTCAGAATGTCAGACATGATTAACGTTGCTCCGAGAGTGCAAGACGCACGCCGAGGGCCAGGAACAGGCCGCCCATGGTGCGGTTCAGCCACAGCGACACCAGCGGCTTGATGTTGAGGCGCGCGCTGGCGAAGGCGGTGAAGAGGGCAAGGCCGTGGCAATACAGCATGCCGTTAAAATTAAAAATCGCACCGAGGATGATGAAGGCCAGCGGCTTGTTGCTGGAATCGGCCGAAATAAATTGTGGCACAAACGCCAGGAAGAACAGCGCTACCTTGGGATTCAGCACATTGGTCAGAAAACCTTGAAAGAAGATTTTGCGCCAGGCCAGCGGCTGGGCGGCGCGCGCGACGACATCGACGTCCGCATCGGCGGCGCTGCCGTCGCGCAGCTTGGTGCGCAGCATGCCGATGCCCATGTAGACGATGTAGGCCGCGCCGACCCATTTCACCACCGTGAAGGCGGCGGCGGAGGTGGACAGCACGGCCGACAGGCCCAGTGCCGCCGCGAAGATATGCACCATGGTGCCGGCGCCGATGCCCAGCGCGGCGGCCGAACCGGCGCGCCAGCCCTGGGTGGCGCTGCGCGTCATGATCAGCAGCGAATCGGGACCGGGCATGATGTTCAGCAGCAGGCCCGAGATGATAAACAGCGTCAGGTCATGGATGCCGAACATGGTCAGCTCCCCTTGCCGAGCGACTGCGTGACTTCGACGAATTGTTCGATCTTGCGCAGCGCTGCGCCGGAATGAATCGCTTCGCGTGCGCGCTTCAATCCATCTTCAATCGAACTGGCCACACCGGCTGCGTACAGCGCCGTGCCGGCATTCAGCGAGACGATATCGTAGGCCGCACCCGGCTCGCCGCGCAGCGCTTCCATCATGCGCTGCTTGGACTCGGCCGCATCGGCCACGCGCAGATTGCGGCTGGCGATCATCGACATACCGAAATCTTCCGGATGGATTTCATACTCGCGGATCTCGCCGTCGATCAGCTCACCGACCATGGTGGAGGCGCCCAGCGACACCTCGTCCATATTGTCCTTGCCGTAGACGACGATGGCATGCTGCGCGCCCAGACGCTGCAGCACGCGCACCTGAATACCAACCAGATCCGCGTGGAATACGCCCATCAGAATATTCGGTGCGCCGGCCGGATTGGTCAGCGGTCCCAGAATATTGAAGATGGAGCGCACACCCAGTTCCTTGCGCACCGGCGCCACGTGCTTCATGGCGGCGTGGTGGTTCGGCGCGAACATGAAGCCGATGCCGGTCTGCGCGATCGATTGCGCGATCTGCTCCGGCTTCAGATTGATATTCGCGCCCAGCGATTCAATCACGTCCGCGCTGCCGGACGACGACGACACGCTGCGGCCGCCGTGCTTGGCCACGCGCGCACCCGCCGCCGCGGCCACGAACATGGCAGTGGTGGAGATATTAAACGTGTGCGCGCCGTCGCCGCCGGTGCCGACGATGTCCAGCAAGCCGCTGGTGTCGGCCATCGGCACCTTGGTGGAGAACTCGCGCATCACCGTCGCGGCGGCGGCGATTTCGCCGATGGTTTCTTTTTTCACGCGCAGGCCCATGGTCAGGGCGGCCACCATGGTCGGCGACATTTCGCCCGACATGATCTGGCGGAACAGGTGCAGCATCTCGTCGTGGAAAATCTCGCGGTGTTCGATGCAGCGCAGCAGTGCTTCTTGATGGGTGATAGGCATGGCTATTCCTTCTTTAATCAGCGTACGAGGAAGTTCTTCAACAGTTGGTGGCCGTGTTCCGACAGGATGGACTCAGGGTGGAATTGCACACCCTCGATGTCGTATTCCTTGTGGCGCACGCCCATGATTTCACCGTCGTCGGTCCATGCCGTCACTTCGAGGCAGGACGGCAGCGAGCTACGCTCGATAGCCAACGAGTGATACCGGATCACTGTGAAGGGAGATGGAATGTCCTTGAAGACGCCCACGCCCGTATGCGCGATTAAAGAAGTTTTGCCATGCATGACCTGCTTGGCGCGAATGATTTTGCCGCCGAACGCTTCGCCGATGGCCTGGTGGCCAAGGCACACGCCCAGAATCGGCTTCTTGCCGGCGAAGTGCTTGAGCACCTCGATCGAGATACCGGCTTGCGACGGGTCTTTCGGACCCGGCGAAATGCAGATGTGGTCAGGATTCAGCGCCTCGATCTCCGCGATGGTGATTTCATCGTTGCGGTAGACGCGCACGTCTTCACCCAGTTCGCCGAAGTACTGCACGATGTTATAGGTGAAGGAGTCGTAGTTGTCGATCATCAGCAGCATATTAGAACTCCCCATCCAGACCATCTTGCACTTGCTCGGCGGCGCGCAGCACAGCGCGCGCCTTGTGTTCAGTTTCCTGCCATTCCATCTCGGCGATGGAGTCGGCGACGATGCCGGCGGCCGCCTGTACGTACAGGTTGCCGTCCTTGATCACGCCGGTGCGGATCGCGATCGCCACGTCCATCTCGCCGCCGAACGACAGGTAGCCGCAGGCGCCGCCATAGATGCCGCGCTTGGAGATTTCCAGTTCGTCGATGATTTCCATCGCGCGCACTTTTGGCGCGCCGGTCAGCGTGCCGGCCGGGAAGGTGGCGCGCAGCACGTCCAGATTCGACAGGCCGTCTTTCAGCTTGCCCTCGACGTTGGAGACGATATGCTGCACGTGCGAGTATTTTTCGATGACCAGGCGGTCCGTCACTTTGACGCTGCCGATTTCCGAGATGCGGCCCAGGTCATTGCGCGCCAGGTCGATCAGCATCACGTGTTCGGCGATTTCTTTTTGATCCGCCAGCAGTTCCCTGGCCAGTTCCGCGTCGCGTTCCGGCGTGGCGCCGCGCGGGCGGGTGCCGGCGATAGGGCGCAGCGTGACTTTCTTCTGGCCGTCCGGCGCGGTTTCGTTGCGCACCAAAATCTCCGGCGAGGCACCGACGATCTGCATATCGCCGAAATTGTAGAAGTACATATACGGCGACGGGTTCAGCGAACGCAGCGCGCGGTACAGGCTCAAAGGCGAATCGACGTATGGCTTGCGGATGCGCTGGCCGATCTGCACCTGCATCAAGTCGCCGGCCAGCACGTATTCGTGGGCGCGGGCGACGGCTTTCAGATAATCTTCTTTGGCGAATTCGCGCACGGCCTCGGTGCGCACCGAGGCGCTGGCCACCGGCACTTCCACGCCACGGCGCAGCATGACGCGCAGGTCTTTCAGGCGCTGCTTCGCTTTGGTGTAGGACTCGGGCTGGGTAGTGTCGGCGTAGACGATCAGATACAGCTTGCCGCTCAGGTTATCGATGACGGCCAGTTCCTCGGTCACCATCAGCTGGATGTCCGGCAGGTTCAGGTCATCTTTCGGCTGCGAGTGGGCCAGCGTTTTCTCGATGTGGCGCACGGTGTCGTAGCCAAAGTAGCCGGCCAGGCCGCCGCAGAAGCGCGGCATGCCGGGCCGGATGGCGACTTTAAAGCGCTTTTGATACGACTCGATGAAATCCAGCGGATTGCCTTCGTGCGTTTCGATGACGGCGCCGTTTTTCACGATCTCGGTGCGGTTGCCGAAGGTGCGCAGCAGGGTGGTCGCCGGCAGGCCGATGAAGGAAAAGCGGCCGAAACGCTCGCCGCCCACCACCGACTCCAGCAGGAATGTGTTCTTGCCGGCGTTCTGGGTCTGGGCCAGTTTCAGGTACAGCGTGAGGGGCGTTTCGAGATCGGCGAACGCTTCCGCGATCAGGGGAATACGGTTGTAGCCATCCGTGGCCAACGATTTGAATTCGAGTTCGGTCATGTGTTCTCTCCATGCGCTGGGATGAGGTATGCCAGCGTAGTGGTGCATCAAAAAACCTGTCGCGCGCAAGCGGGCGGACGACAGCAATCAGTTCGGCTTACTTTTGCCAGGATTGCCAGCGTCGCCACAGCCAGGCCTCAATCGAGCCTGGTTGGTTGACGATGTGTTTTTTGGTGAGAGACGACATTTTGGTCAGTTGTTCAGCTATTGGTGTGATGTGAACGAATCAGGCTAGCCGCTTCTAGCAGCGTGGCTACTATACCATCGGAATCCGTGTCGTGTATAGACTCTCCGTGGTTATATCCATATGGCACTGTCAAAACCGGGCAGCCCGCAGCCCGTGCGGCTTGCGCGTCATTCGAGGAATCGCCGATGGCCACCACCTGCGAGGGTGGCAGGTCGAAGTCGGCGCACACCGTCTGCAGCGGCAGGGGATCGGGTTTTTTGCGCGGCAGCGAGTCGCCGCCGTAGACCACCTCGAAGAACTGGTCCAGCCCTTTCAGCTTCAACAGCGGCGTGGTGAAGGAAATCGGCTTGTTGGTGACGCAAGCCAGGCGCAGGCCTTGCGCCTTCATGGCGGCCAGCCCCTCGGTCACCTGCGGGAACAAGGTGCTGTAATTGCCGTTGATGCTCAGGTAATGGCGCTGGTAGGCTTCCATCGCTTGCGCAAACGCGGCTTCGACGCGCTGCGCGTCCCAATCCAGCGCCAGAACGGAGCGGATCAGGTTTTCCGAGCCCTTGCCGACCATCAGGGCGATTTGGCCCTGGGTGATCGGGCCCAGGTCCAGTTCAGCGCGCATGCCGTTGATCGCGACGTGGAAGTCGGGAATCGTGTCCAGCATGGTGCCGTCGAGGTCGATGATTGCGGCGCGCACGCCTGCCAGCACGCTCATTGGCTTATACCTTGGCCAAGTTGGCGCGCATGGCGTCGATCACGGCCTTGTAGTCCGGCTGGCCGAAGATGGCCGAGCCGGCCACGAAGGTGTCGGCGCCCGCTGCTGCTGCGGCGGCGATGTTGTCGATCTTGATGCCGCCGTCCACTTCCAGCAGGATGTCGCGGCCGGATTCGTCGATCAGGCGGCGCGCTTCGGCGATTTTCTTCAGCGCTTGCGGGATGAAGGACTGGCCGCCAAAGCCCGGGTTAACCGACATGATCAGGATCATGTCGACCTTGTCCATTACGTGTTCCAGATAGCTCAGCGGCGTGGCCGGGTTGAATACCAGGCCGGCTTTGCAGCCGTGGTCGCGGATCAGTTGCAGGGTGCGGTCGATGTGTTCCGACGCTTCCGGGTGGAAGGTGATGATGTTGGCGCCGGCCTTGGCGAAGTCCGGGATGATGCGGTCCACCGGCTTGACCATCAGGTGCACATCGATCGGCACATCCACGTGTGGGCGGATCGCCTGGCACACCAGCGGGCCGATGGTCAGGTTGGGAACATAATGGTTGTCCATCACGTCAAAGTGGATGATGTCGGCGCCGGCCGAAACGACGTTGCGGACTTCCTCACCCAGGCGGGCGAAGTCGGCGGACAGGATGCTGGGAGCGATGCGGTAGGTGGTCATGACGGTGGGCTTGCAATAAAAAAGATGCGCTATTTTACGCTGGTCCGGACGCCAGCGCCCGTTTTCAGGCGCGTCCTCCTTGCACACGGGACGGATTTGCGGTGCAATGAGTGCTTGGCGATATACAATCGCCAAGTTTGCCAATCAGAGGAATGTTGATGTCCAATTATGAATTTACCGTGTCGGTCAGAACCCAGTACCTGCCGGAGCAGTCGGACCCGGAGCGCACGAATTTTGTGTTTACGTACTCGATCACGATCAAGAATACCGGCACGGTGGCTGCGCAGCTGATCTCGCGCCACTGGATCATCACCGACGCCAACAACCATATCGAGGAAGTGCGCGGGCTGGGCGTAGTCGGCCACCAGCCGCTGCTGCAGCCGGGCGAGCAGTTCGAATACACCAGCGGCGCCGCCCTGCAAACGCCGCAGGGCTCGATGGTGGGCGAGTACTTCTGCGTGGCCGAGGACGGCCACCAGTTCGAAGCCAAGATCCCGGAATTCGTGCTGTCGCTACCGCGCACCCTGCACTGATCGGCTTACTTCTTGCCCTTCATCGTCCACCAGACGATGAACACCAGCAGGAAAAAAGCCACGCCCGCTTCAACCATCAATAGCCACATAGTTATCCCTTTTATGTCTTTTACGTCCCGTAGTCTACTCGTTCCGTTGAGCGCCGTCGCGCTGGCGCTGGCCGCTTGTACCTCCACGCCGCTGCCGCCGGAGAAGCCTGCCCAGCCGCCGGTGCAGCCGCAACCGCAGCCGTCAGTCCAGCCCATGCCGCCCACGCCGCCCGTCCAGCCGCCGCCGCCGGCCAAACTGCAAATGGTCCCGGCCACCTTCGCCGCGTTGCCGGGCTGGGACAAGGATGATCTGCGCGCCGCCTGGCCGGCCTTCACCTCGTCGTGCTCGGTGCTGATCAGGCAGCCACTGTGGAAGGAGGCGTGCACCATCGCGCGCTCGGTCAACAGCAACGATGAGCAGGCGATTCGCACCTTCTTCGAAACCTTCCTGGAGCCGAATCAGGTAATCGCTCCGGACGGCGCCACCGATGGCCTGATCACCGGCTACTACGAGCCGCTGCTGCACGGTGCCCGCAAGAAGGGCGGCCCGTATCAGACGCCGTTGTACAAAGTGCCGGACGATATGGTCACCATCGACCTGGCCAGCGTCTATCCCGAGCTGAAAGGCATGCGCCTGCGCGGCAAGGTGGTGGGCAAGAAGGTGGTGCCGTACCCCACCCGCGCCGATATCGAATCGGCCAGTTTCAGCGGCAAGGAGTTGCTGTGGGTGGACGATCCGGTCGAATCCTTCTTCCTGCAAGTGCAGGGTTCGGGCCGTGTGCAGCTGAGCGACACCGGTGAAACCGTGCGCGTGGCCTATGCCGACCAGAACGGCCATCCGTACAAGTCGATCGGCAAATACCTGGTGGAGAAGGGCGAGCTGACCGTGGAGCAGGCGTCGGCGCAGGGTATCAAGGCGTGGATCGCCGGCCATCCCACCCGCATGCAGGAACTGTTCAATGTGAATCCGAGCTATGTATTCTTCAAAGAGGAAAAGCTGCCGGACCCGAAAGTGGGGCCGAAAGGTTCGCTGGGCGTGCCGCTGACGCCGCAGCGCTCGGTTGCCATCGACGCCACCCAGCTGCCGCAAGGCGCGCCGGTGTTCCTGTCCACCACCCAGCCGAACAGCGACATTCCGCTGCAGCGGCTGGTGATGGCGCAGGATACGGGCGGCGCCATTCGCGGCGCCATCCGGGTCGACTACTTCTTCGGCTTCGGCACCGAGGCGGCGGAGAATGCCGGCCGCATGAAGCAGCGCGGGAATATCTGGGTGCTGCTGCCGAAAAAGTTCTAACGCAGCACCAGGACGGGCAGCGTGGTGTGGGACAGCACGCGCTGCGTCTCGCTGCCCAAAAATAGCTTGTTCAGGCCTTTGCGTCCATGCGAGGCCATCATGATCAGGTCGCAGCCGTACTTCTTGGCGGCTTCCACAATCTCCTCGTAGGGATTGGGCGACATCGCAATCACCCCTTCAAATGGAATGCCGGCCGCGCTGGCGGCGGCTGCCACTTTATCGATGTGATGACGGGCGGCATTCTGGATCTGTGTTTCATACTGGCCGGTGTCGATCATCGCGCCGCTGTCGCCCAGCGAGGGCAACAGCATGGGCTGGATCACCGTGACGGCCACAATGCGCGACTGGTGCAGCTTGGCGAAATCGACCGCGATGGCGGTGGCTTTGTCCGACAGGTCGGAGCCGTCGGTGGGCAGCAGGATGGATTTGAACATGGCTGGCTCCCGTGGTTGAACATGGAGGTCAGCCTACTGGCTAGTCAGCTTTTCTGGCGCACGGATGGCGACAGGGCCAGCAACAGCATCAGCACCACGCTGCCGGCGGCCACGCAGGCCAGGCCGGTACGCACATTGAAATGCTCGCCGAGATAGCCGGTCGTCAGCGAGCCCAGCGGAGCAATCGCCACCGTCAGGAAGCGCATGGTGGAGACCATGCGGCCCAGGTATTCGTCCGGCGTGACCTTCTGGCGCAGGGTGGTGTAGGGCATCAGGAACAGCATCACGCCGCAGTCGAGGAACAGGGACAGGGCGGCGCAGGCCATTGCGCTGGCCAGCGGATAGCCGAACAGATTGGCCGGAATCAGCGGGTTGGCGATGTAGGCAAACGTGCACAGGCCGACGCCGGTCAGCATGGCGCCGGTGGGGCCGAAGCGCGTGGTCAGCGGTTTGAGCAACAGGGAGCTGAGCAGCACGCCGACCGCACCTATCATCTGCGCCACGCCCAGCATGCCCGGGCTCATGCCCAGTTCGCGCGTGGCGAAAATCACGTGGAGCGCGGCAAAGCCGTAAAACAGCAGATGCCACAGGCCCGAGGCCCAGGCCAGCGTGCGCAGCAGCGGCTGGCTCCAGATGAAGCGGAAACCGTCCAGTACATCGCGCAGCGGATGCTTGTTGGACGGCGGCGGCTTGGGATCGCTGGCCTTCACGTTGCGTAACAGCGCAATCGACACCACGAAGCCGAGCGCGTTCAGGATCACGGCGTAAGGCGCGGTCAACCACTGAATCAGCACGCCGGCGATGCCGGGCGCCAGCAGGCGCGAGGCGGAATCGGTGGCGGTGAATTTGGACTGGGCATCGGTCAGCTTGTCGCGGCCGATCATATTGGTCAGGAAGACTTGCTCGGCGCCGCCGCCCACCACGCCGCAGGCGCCGGAAATAAACGACACCACATACAGCCACTGCACCGACAGCACGCCCAGCCACCACGCCAGCGGGATGCTGGCCAGCGCTGCCGCCTGAATGGCTTTGCTGGCCAGCAGGATCGGCAGCTTGCGATTGCGGTCGAGGAAAACGCCGGCCGGCAGGGCCAGCAGTGCAAAGGGCAGGGCAGCGGCGGCGCCCATCATGCCCATCTGGACAGGCGAGGCTTTCAGCATCAGCACGGCGCACAGCGGCAGCGCCAGCGCGCTGACATAACTGCCGAAGCCATTGATAATCGCGCTGGCCCAATAGCGGCGGAAATCGCCGTTGCGCAGTAGTTCGTCGTTACGGAGGTTAAAAATGGGAAGCTCTTTAGTACTAATTGCCGAATTTCAATCATACCAGTGCGGATGATAGGCGCTACAATCGATTGGTAAATTTTCCACTTGGAGGAACACATGCAGTACGAAGACCTGATCGTAGAAGTGCACGACAAAGTAGCCCTGATCCGTCTGAACCGCCCGAAAGCCCTGAATGCGCTGAACGACCGCATGATGAACGAGCTGGGCGAAGCCTTATATAAATTCGACGCCGACCCGGCGATTGGCTGCATCGTGCTGACCGGCAGCGAGAAAGCCTTTGCCGCCGGCGCCGACATCGCCGCCATGGTGGACTACACCTACCCGGACACCTATCGCGACAACTACATCGGCCGCAACTGGGAGCACATCCTGCGCGTGCGCAAGCCGGTGATCGGCGCCGTGGCCGGCTTTGCGCTGGGCGGCGGCTGTGAGCTGGCCATGATGTGCGACTTCCTGGTGGCGGCGGACAGCGCCAAGTTCGGCCAACCGGAAATCAAGGTCGGCGTGGTGCCGGGCGCGGGCGGCACGCAGCGCCTGCCGCGCGCGATCGGCAAGGCCAAGGCCATGGACATGCTGCTGACCGCCCGCACCATTGACGCGGCCGAGGCGGAGCGCATTGGCTTGGTGTCGCGCGTGGTGCCGGCGGACAAGCTGATCGAAGAAGTGCTGGCCATCGGCAAGCAGATCGCCTCCATGTCGACCTCGGTGGCCATGCAGATCAAGGATTCCGTGAACCGCGCCTTTGAAACCACGCTGTCGGAA
>Ga0209758_1000429_pt1 | contig 71157 bp, 59 predicted proteins | sample AraplaMF_Col_mMF_FD_184258 | JGI IMG/M metagenome (GOLD analysis project Ga0209758, IMG submission 184258) | Arabidopsis root microbial communities from the University of North Carolina, USA - plate scrape MF_Col_mMF (SPAdes) (version 2) | ecosystem: Host-associated > Plants > Roots > Endosphere... | reverse complement strand
CGCTCGGTGCCCGCGACCTTGGCGGTGTAGCCGGACAGGAAGTGATACATCGCCTGCGCCGGCGACAGCTTGGCGATCGGCGGCAGCACGCCGAAGGCGTCGGCGGCGAGCATCACCACGTTCTTCGGCTGCGGCGCGCGGCCGGTGCGCGAGGCGTTCGGGATGAAGTCGAGCGGATAGGCCGAGCGCGTGTTCTCGGTCTTGGAGCCGTCGTCGAAATCAACGACGCGGGTGTCCTCGTCGAGCACGCAATTCTCGAGCACCGCGCCGAAGCGGGTCGAGGCCGCGTAGATCTCGGGCTCGGCTTCCTTCGACAGCTTGATGCACTTGGCATAGCAGCCGCCCTCGAAATTGAAGACGCCGTTCGGCCCCCAGCCGTGCTCGTCGTCGCCGATCAGCGTGCGGTTGGGGTCGGCCGACAGCGTGGTCTTGCCGGTGCCCGACAGCCCGAAGAAGATCGCGGTGTCGCCCTTGGCGCCGACATTGGCCGAGCAGTGCATCGGCATCACGCCGCGCTCGGGCAGGTAATAGTTGAGCGTGGTGAAGACCGATTTCTTCATCTCGCCGGCATAATAAGACCCGCCGATCAGGACGATCTTGCGGGCGAAATCGATCGCGACCACGTTCTCCGAGCGCACGCCGTGGCGTTTGGGATCGGCGCGGAAGCTCGGCATGTCGATGATGGTGAGCTCCGGCACGAAGGTCGACAGCTCGATCGCCTCGGGGCGGATCAAGAGCGTACGGATGAACAGCGAGTGCCAGGCAAGCTCGGTGAAGACGCGCGTCTTGATCCGGTAGGCGGGGTCGGCACCGCCGTAGAGATCCTGCGCGAACAGCTTCTTGCCTTCGGCGTGCTTGAGGAAGTCCTGATAGAGCGTCTCGAACTGCTCTGCGGTGATGGACTGGTTGCCGGCCCACCACATCTTCTTGTCGGTGGTGGCGTCACGCACCGTGAACTTGTCCTTCGGGCTGCGCCCGGTGAACTCGCCGGTGTCGGCGCAGAGCGCGCCGTCAGCGGACAGCACCGCCTCGCCCGCAGCGAGCGAGTATTGATAGAGTTGCGGCGCACCGAGGTTCCAGTGAACCTGCTTGAGATTCTTTAAGCCGAATTTGTCGGCGCCGAAGGCACCGTTGCGCACGCCCGTCTCTTGCACGAAAAAATCCTCCTAGAACCCACGACATTCAGCGGACCAAGTTTGGCGCCGTCGCGGTCACCGTGATGAATGGGCCATTCGGCCTCGGCTGAACGACCTAATAATGATGAACGCTGGCGTTGCCAAGCTGATCCCGCAGGATTTGGTTTATTCAAGGACCGCGCCAAACGTCGCGCATGTCAGCTCTGAGCAGACGCATCGCGAAATCGCCGATGATCGCGCAACCAAATGCGCATTTGCGCGTTACGTCAGGTTATTGCGACGCACAATTGCCGCGGCGCCTTCCTTATTTCACCTCACCTTCGCCGATCAGAGCGAACGGGCCCCACATCGCAGGGTAGGCGTTGCGCGGCGAGGAGGTGTCGTCGACAAATGTTAACATCGCGCGGCGCAAGGCTTCGGCACGACCAATCTTTGGCTCTTTCTTGAGCAGCTCGAACGTCGAGATGGTCAGGCGGGTGGCCGCTTCCGAATCCACGGCCCAATGCGAGACCAGGAGCGCGCGGGCCCCTGCGTAGAAGAACGAGCGCGCCAATCCCGACAACGCCTCGGCGCCGGGCTTGTCGCCGGCGATGGTGTTGCAGGCGGACAGCACCACCCAATCGGCGTTGAGCTTGAGCTGAGCCACCTCGCTCGCGGTCAGAAGGCCGTCGTCGAATTCCGACGGCTGATCGGGAATGGACAACGCGAGCGAGGGCTCGCCCAGTCCATTGACGTCGCCGGCGACGAGACCGTGGGTGGCAAAGTAGATGATGCCGTATTGAGCAAGCGCTGCACGCTTCAGCGTCGTTTCGCTGGCATCGCGTCCGAGATGGATGTCGGCAGCGGCGGCGCCGACGTCCCTCGCCACCGCGTTCAGCTCGTCGGCGGTATCGGGCAGTTGCGGCAGCGCCTGCGCCAGCCGCGCGCGATCGACGCCGGCGCCGCGCCAGAAATCGGTGTAGGCGACGGTCGCGATGCTGCGCGCGGCGACCTTGCCGCTGGCTGCGCGACGGTCGGCCGGTCCTTCGGCCGCGGGATTGAACACGGGATCGCCGAAGCCGGTCATCGGCTTTGCACCCTGGTCCCTGCGGGCAAAGGCACGCAGCGATTTCAGGCTGATCACCGACGGCAACACCGAGACGGCCTGACGCCGCAGCAGCCAGGCGGCGCTGCGATAGTCCTCGAGCCTGTCCGGAATCGCAGCCTGCGGTGGCTGCGTCACCAGCAGATGAAACGGCAAGGCCGTCAGCGCCGCCGATGGCACCACCAGCAAATTGCGCTTGTCCTTCGTCAACGCCTCGACCGGGCCGAGCAACGCCGCATAGAGCTCATGGGCAAGCGCAAGGTCGAACAGCCCTGACTTGCCGGAGGCATCGCGCGCCTTGCCGACGTCCAGCCCCCTGCGGAAGGCGGCGACCTTCTGCGTCACCGCATCCGCGCCGAGCGGGATCTCTTTCCAGTCGACGCCCTCGCGCGTGATCGCGATGACATAGCTCTGCTTGTCGACGACGGAATAGATCACCATCGCCTCGTCAGCCGACAGCAGCGGCTGAATGTCCTTCACCGCCAGCGGCAGCGGGTTGGAGAGCGAAGCGTAGTCGGGAAACTCGAGCGTGAGGGCCTTCTGCAACGTGCTGCGCTCGTTTCCGATCGCCGCGATCCTCGCGCGGCTGCGCTGCTCGACCGCGAGGTCGCGCTGAGCGGATGGCTTCGACACCGCCGCGACGATCGCCTTGTCGAGCGCTTCGGACTCGGCGGCGAGATCCTGATCCTTGCGCACGAGCTCGGCGAGCCGGTCGCTGCCGGCGGCCATCCGCACCGCGAGCTTGTTCACGGCAGCGGCGGCGGAGGATTGCGTGCCGCGCTGGATCGCCGCGAGCGCCTGGTCCAGCGCCTTGTCATCCCCAAGCAGATGCTGCTGCCGCGCGGCGAACAGGATGGGCAGCACGACACGCAGCTGCGCGCGATTGTTGACGAGCGTCTTTTCCGCAAGCGGCAAGGCGTCGACTGTCCGCCCGGAGGCCTGGAGGAAATTGGCGAGATTGCTGGTCGAGGTCGCGACATCGGGATGGTCGGGCCCGAGCGCCCGCTCGCGGATCGACAGGGCGCGGCGATAGAGCGGCTCGGCCTCGGCATAGCGTTGCTGGTGCTCGTAGAGCCCGGCGAGATTGTTGAGTGAGCGCGCCACGTCGTGATGATCCGGTCCCAGCGCCTTCTCGCGGATCGCGAGCGAGCGCTTGATCGGCGCCTCGGCCTCCGCGTCGCGGTTGAGGTCGCGATCGACCTGACCGATGTTGTTCAGGACGGTGGCGACCGCAGGATGCTCGGGACCGCCGACCTTCTGGTAGATCGCAAGCGCCCGCCGAAACAGCGGCTCGGCCTCGGCATGACGCTGCTGCTTCACATAGTAAGTGGCGAGATTGTTGAGGGACTGGCCGATGTCGGGATGCTCGCGCGACAGCGCCTGCTCGCGAACGGTCAGCGCGCGCTTGAACAGCGGTTCGGCTTCAGGGAAGCGGCTCTGCCGCTGATAGAGCGCCGCCAGATTGTTCAGGATCGGCGCGATCTCGACGCTGCCCTGACCGGCCCCTTTTTCCATCAGCGCAATGGCGCGCTTGTAGAGCGGCTCAGCCTGATCGTCGTGGCCCTGGTCGGCTTCGATCTGCGCAAGATTGTTGAGCGCCGCGGCGAGGTCGCGATTGTTGCTGGTCTTCTCGAGCGAGGCCACCATGGCCTGCGCCAGCGGCAGCGCCTCCGAATATTTGCCGGCGCTCCGGAGCGCATTGATGCGCGCGCTCTGCGATGACAGATCGCCCTTCTGGGCAAGGCCAGGCGAGGCAGACGACGTGACGATCGCGAGCCCCAAGCCCGCAGCCAATGCCCAACGACGTGTCATGAACCCTCTCGCTGCGACCCTCAAAACCCTATCGTCTTGGGTCGCAGCGACGGGTCGCGGCGTTCAAATCGTTGCGTTCCAGGAGCTTGTCAGGCGCGCAATTGTTGTTGGGCTTGCCGTCGACACGGCCGCCGCGGCCTGCCTCAAACGTGATGATCGCCCGGATCGAGTCGGACTTCAGGCTCGATAGGGTGATCGCGCCCCAGCCGCCACCCGACTGGCCGACGATGATGACCCCCTTCGGCAACAACTCGTTTTGACGGATCATATGATCGATGACCCACTGATTGATCGTGGCAACGGCAATCCCCGCGTCGCGGAAATTGACCGCCAAGCATTGCCCGACATCGCCGAAATACAGTCCGCACAGACCGCGCTCGGGGAGATCGATTGCGGAGCGCGCAAATCCCGGACGGATGGGAACAACGACCAGATTGCCTCGCCGCGCGAACCAGAATGCGGCGTCCCGGAATTCGACCAGCGGGAAGTAGCTCCGCTCGGTCGCATCCAGCGACTCTCCGTGGTTCATGACGACGAGGGGGAGGGACCTGCGATGATGGGCCGGAACTCGTACGCGAGAATGGGGATCGGCGTCGAAAGCAGTATCAGCTTCTCTTCCACCCGCGGCATCGAGTCATCAGCAGCACGGCTCGATGCGGCGGCGAGGACGAGCATGCAGACGGCCAGGAGCAACCTGCTCGCCGTCGATGGATCGCGCAACATCGCCGGCGAATTCTGTGTCACAAGAGCTGCTCGTGCACCATTCATCGGTTCGGCTCGGTAACATGGGATCTCTCGGCGCATTGTTCACGGGCGAACAATTCGTCCGAGAAATGCATGGTAAAGGAGCGTGCCTCGCGGTCCGGGAAATCTTCGGACGCGCGACTCGAAGCGCGGTGGCAACAAATACGGGGCCTGAAGATGAAGAACAGTGCGGAGCGCGTCACCACACTCAGGCATCGCGCCCTCGGCCGCGGCCTGCTGCTGGCCGCGTCCTTGTTCGCGCTGCCCGCGCGCGCGGGCGAATTGAAGCTCATGGCGGCCAATCCCGCGATTCAGAAGGAACAGGCGCGGATCGTGGCCGCCGAGGCCAAGGCTCCGTCCAACCCGCTGCGGGAGGCCTATTTCGGCGAAACGCATGTCCATACGGCCTATTCGCTGGACGCCTATCTCGGCGGCGCGCGGCTAACGCCGGATGGGGCATACCGCTTCGCACAGGGCGAGAAGATGACGGTCAACGGGCAGGTGCATCGCATCGTGGAGCCGCTCGATTTCGCGGCGGTGACCGACCACGCGGAATATCTCGGCGAGATGTATTCGACCATGGTGGACGGCGCGCCGGGACACGATCAGGACAAGCTGAAGGAGCTTCGGTCGATGACCTCGATCGAGGACCGTGAGACCTGGTTCCTCAATTACGTCGTGAAGAGCAATCGGTCCGATACGCCGCAGCACCCGCCGTTCTTCGCGGGTCCCGAGACCACGAAGAGCGCCTGGGTCATCGAGCTCGAGGCCACCGAGCGGAACTATCATCCGGGCAAGTTCACGACGATCCCGGCGTTCGAATGGAGCGCAGCGCCCAAGGGCGGCAATCTGCATCGCAACGTGTTCTTTCGGGACATCCGCGTTCCCGAGATTCCCATGAGCTATGTCGAGATCAATCGCGAGGACGGGCTTTGGGCCTGGATGGGCGGCTTGGAAAAGATCGGCGCCTCCGTCATCGCGATCCCGCACAATTCGAACGCCAGCAAGGGCATGATGTTCGACCCGCTCGATCCGCAGGGCAGGCCGATCGATGCGGCCTATGCGAAGACGCGGGCCCATTTCGAGCCGCTGATCGAGATGATGCAGGTGAAGGGCAATTCGGAGGTTCACCGGAATTTCTGGGCTGCCGACGAATTCGCGAATTTTGAGAACGCGGACTCGATGGCGAACTACAGCGGGCGCGTGGCCAAGAAGGAAAATTTCGTTCGCTATGGGCTTGTCAAAGGGCTCGAATACGAGCGTACGATGGGCGCCAATCCCTACAAGTATGGCGTCGTCGGCGGCACCGACAGCCACAACGGCACGCCCGGCGATACCGACGAAAGCAATTTCAAGGTCGGCAGCCACGGCGCCGCCGACAGCACGGTCGAGCGGCGCCGGACCGCGGAGGTCGGCGGCTGGATCGGCGGCATCGACCTCAATCCCGGAGCGCTTGCCGGCGTCTGGGCGACCAGCAACACGCGCGGCGCCATCTGGGACGCGATGAAGGCAAAAGAAACGTTTGCCACCAGCGGCGTCCGCATCAAGGTCCGAATGTTCGCGGGTTTCGATCTTCCCGGGCCGGACGCCAATCCGAAAGCCATGGTCGAGAACGGCTACAGGCTGGGCGTGCCGATGGGCGGAACCCTGCCGGCGGTCGCACCCGGCGACAAGCGGCCGCTACGCTTCAACGTGACGGCGATGAAGGGTCCGAAGGACGCCAATCTCGATCGCATCCAGATCATCAAGGGCTGGATCGATGCAGACGGCACGCCGCAGGAGAAGATCGTCAACATCGCGTGGTCGGGCGATCGCAAGATCGGGCCGGACGGCAAGCTGCCGCCGGTGGCCAATACCGTGGATCTGAAGACGGCAACCTACAGCAATTCGGCCGGCAGCCCCCAATTGACCGGGAGCTGGGTGGACGACGAATTCGAACCCACCCAGTACGCGCTCTATTACGCCCGCGTGTTGCAGATCCCGACACCGCGCTGGAGCACCTATGACGCCGTGCGCGCCAAGCTGCCGCTGCTCGACGGCGTGGCGGCCACGGTTCAGGAGCGGGCCTGGACGTCGCCGATCTGGTACACGGCCGCCAAGTAGGTCTCATCGGATCGCGAAACCGCGGGCAGATCAGCGCCTCTTATTGACGCCCGGCTCGGGCAGGCGTGCTTATTTCCTTATACCGTAGATATTCGGAACGCCGGTGATCGAGCGCCGGCATTTCTCCGTCCTGGTCGGCGAGCAGCAGGCGCAAAATCGTTCGGAAGGGAATGCTTCGATTGCCGAGCAACGCGGTGTTGTCGTTTTCGGCACCGTGATCGGTATAGGTTCCGCTAAAGCCGATGGTGGCGACTTTTCGCGCGAAGGGCCGTGTCGCCAGATCCAGCGTGTGCTCTTGCGAGGTGACTTCGCCTTTCCACTTGCCGTCGCAACAGATGTAGCTGCCGGTGAAGTAGAAGAACGAGTCGCCGCCGCGGATCGTGCCGTCGCGCAGCACCAGGACGCCATTGCCTCCGCCTTGAACGCCGTCCAGCAACTCGACGGTCAGCGCGTACAGCCCGTTTCTGATCATGATGGCGTCCCTCCGGTTCATAACGTGAAGTACAGATAGTTGGTCCAGCTCGTGCGGCCTTCGCCGTCGGCGGCGGCCAAGTGGCGCTGCTCAAGCTGCCGTTGGTCTACGTCGAAATTGCCGTGGCCGTAGGTGCCGCCGCTCGCGCCCGGCTCGATTTCAACCAGCAACAAAGGCGTCGCCAGGAGCGCTCGGATCAGAATGCCTGAGGCCTTCATTTGCACTCCCATCCAATTTGCGACCGCGCGAGGGGATTTGCGGCACTCAGCCGCGCACACATCGCACTCGCTGGGTAGATCAAAGGTCACCGATCCACGAAGAGTAACAGGCGACGAAAGCGACATTGATCACGGGCGATCATTTGAAGACCAAATGTCGCAGGCAATCCAAGTTCCCGTTTCATTGCGCCCGGAGCGGCCACGGATGTCGGCTGGCAGATTGGGGTGACCAATCGCTAGATTGCGAAGCCGGTGACCCTCGTCACGAACCAGACCATCGATATGATGCCGATCAGATAAGCAGCGGCCAGGCGCGCCGGCACGACCGGCCATGTGACGAGCGCCGTCGCCGCTCTGACCGCGATCAGGATCGCGGCCACGAATAGAAGCTGGCCGGCCTCGACGCCCACATTGAACATGAGGAGAGCCAGCGGGACATCCAGCTGCGGCAATCCCGTCTCCTTGAGCGCGCCGGCGAAGCCGAAGCCGTGAAGAAGACCGAAGGCGAAGGCCACCACCCATGGATAGGCTTGCGAAAGCCGCCGCTCGCCTGCCTTTATCTTGATGAGCTCACTCGCGACGAAGGCGATGCTGAGCGCGATGGCGGCTTCGACGGGCTTTTGCGGCAGGCTGAAAAAGCCGAGCGTCGCTCCGGCCAGCGTGATGCTGTGCGCGATCGTGAAGGCAGTGATCGTCTTCGCCAGCATCAACATGTCGTGGATCAACAGCATCAGCGCCAGCACGAAGAGCAGATGATCGAAGCCCGTGAGAATGTGGTCGATCCCGAGCAGCAGATAGGTCTTGGCGACCTCGAGCCTGCTTTGGGCGCCTACAACGACGATGGTCGGGGAGTCGGGGGTGATGCGAGCGACTTCCGTGGTGCCGTCGCGGTACTCAATTCGCGCCAGCGCGTCCGTCACGCCGGACTTCAAGCCATCGACGGAAATCTCCCGGCCCTTCAATCCGCCGGCGCAGACCACGCTCGATCGTTCGAAGAAGGCCCCCGCCTGAATGGTCCTGATCGGCTCTGCCTTGGGATGGCACGACGGCGGCAGGCGCACGTAGATGCCGAGCCGCAAATCGCCGAGCGCCGGCACTTTCCACACGACCGCGAATTCGTCGAATGCCGTTTCCCGGATGTCGAGATAGGCGGGCCGCAGCTCATCGGCCGCGGCGAGATGGACCTCGAACAACTGCGCGAGAAAAAGAAAAATGCCGGCGAGACGGGTCATGGGCCGATCGCCAGCCGGGGAGCGCCTTTCGGCTTCTGCTCCGTCGTGATCCGGTAGCGCGTCAGCAGCGCGGCCAGGCGTTGCTGCTCGATCGCCTTTCGTTTGTCGTTCGACCATTCGCGCTCGACCGCGGTACGAACTTCGGCAAGCGCGGGCACGCGCCCCGCCTTATGCTCCGCGATGCGGACAAGATGCAGCCCGAAGTCCGACTCGACCGGTCCGGTCCACTCGCCTGTCGCGATCTTGTCGAGGGCGTCGGCGAACGCGGGACCAAACGTATGGCTGATCGACGCCTTGCCCGTGAGCTCGAGCTTGCGTGGGAGCAGCGTGGCGTCTCCGAGCTCGCCCGGATCGATCGATGATTTGGTGCGCAGGATCTGAAGGACGGACGCGGCGTCCTGGTCGATCTTCTCGCCGTGCCGGTCCGGGCTCAGCAGCACTTGTTCGAAAGCGTAAGCGGGATCGATCCCGAATTTTTCGGGATTATTCTTCAGGTAGTTTTCGAGCTCGGCGTCGGTCGGATTCAAGGTCGCGGTATCGGCGTTGTTCAGGAACTCCATCTTGAGGCGGAGGCGGCGGCGAATGATCGCGTCGTCCTTGTCGAGGCCAAGCGCGAGTGCCTCGCGGACGAAAATCTCCTCCTTCACGTAGTCGTCGATCAGGTTCTTCAGCTCGGCGGATGTCGGGGGCCGCTGCCAGATCGCGGCGAACTGCGTGGCAAGCCGATCAACCCGGGACACCGCGATGACGATCTCGTCGGGCTTGCCCGCCTCGAAGCGATTGAAGACGCCGTAAGCGGCGAACACGGCGACAGCCAGCGCCAGAAAATGCAGCAGCGGCTCTTTGAGCAGACGTTTCACCATGGCCGCGGCGCCCCGTTTACGATGGCGTGTACCAGACAGGCGAAGTCCAGGCGCGCTCCTGATGCTTCATCGGCACCTCCGGCCGCATCTTGATGCCGAAGCGGAACGCATCATAGGCGGTCCAGCGGGGCGTCGGGATCTCGATGACGCGCGCATAGTAGACCGCCCGCACCGATCGGTCGAAATCCGGGTCCTTCCAGACCCCGACAAGCTCGGAGGCGCCGATGGTGTTGGTCCAGGTGGCGTGCGCCACGTCCACGGTGTCGCCGACCGGCGGCAGCTTGCCGTCCTTCCCGGGCTTGCGGCGCTGAGCATCGCTCCACACCACGTTGTAGATTTTTTCCTGCGGCTTGCCGGCCTTGTCGAGCCAGCCCTTGACGATCTGGATGCGGTCGAGGTTGCCGCCCTGCGCGTCCTTCATCGCCGCGACCAGGAAGCTGGGCGCCTTGCCCGCCGCCGGCGCCTTGGGCAGGTCAGCGCCCATCGGCACGCCCTTGGCGTAGCCGGTCTCGGCGACGTAGCGCGAGCGCGCGTCGTCGGCCGTGAAGTCCCAGCCGGCGAACAGGCGCACCGTCATGCGGGTGCCCGAAGTCGCGTACACCTCCTTGCGCTTCATCGCGTCCCACAGCGCTTCGCGGGTGTTCTCGGAGGCCCACACCGCTGCGTAGCCGGCCGCCGTGTAGTGCCACGTATATCGCGTCTTGCCGAATCCCTGTTTGGAGACGTGTTCCCAGCGGATCGGGCTCGGCTCCTGATTGACGTGCTTGCCGTAGAAATTGTCCTCCTCGATCGCGGTCAGCGAGTTGTGCACGTCGGTGCCGCCGATGAAGCCGAACTTGAACGGATTGGCCCCGAGTCTTTGCTCCTGCATCAGGCCCTGCAGCAGACCCCAGCGGAGGTAGTTGGTCGGCATCATCTCGCGGGACAGCGGCTTGTCTTCCAGCGTCAGGTTGCCGTATTCCCAGCCGGCGATGCCGAAGTCCCCGAACTCGTCGTTCGGGGACAGTGCGGGATGCGTCTCGCTGTTGCCCTTGGTCTGCATCATTTCCTGCAGCACTTCCCAACGGGCGCGTCGCTCGGCGTAGTCTTTCGAGAGCGGCTTGCCGGCGAAGTCCGTTAGTTCGAACATGCGGCCGTTGGAAAGGTTCGCGTTGTGCGGGACGGCGAGCAGCTTGCCGCCGGTCTTTTGCTCGTACTTCTCCATCCATTCCCAGAGTTTTTCCGGGTCTTCGCTTTGCCACGCCGAGAACGGCAAGATCTGATCGGCCCTGTCCTTGTTGTCGCGGAACAGGACATTGCGATGCAAATTGTTGCCGCCGGGAACCGAGGTCCATTCGAAGCCGATCATCGCCGTGAACTTTCCCGGCTCGTTGAACTTCTCCGCGGTCGCTGTGTATTCCTGCCAGACCGACTTCATGATCGGACCAACGATTTTCGGGTCTTTTATCGGAGGCGGAAGCTTGTCGTTGGCTTGTGCCGAAACAAGCTCGTTCATGGCGTCCTGCTGCTCCTTTCCCCCATTCTTCAGCGCCTTGCCCCAGCGCGTCAAAGTCGCATCCGAGGCGAACGCCGGGTTGCCGTTGGCGACCTGAAACATGAGGCCGAGCCCCTCGGCATGGTCCGAGACGACCAGGAAGTCGAGTGGACGGGAGAGCTTCGCCGGCACGCTGCTTGAGGACACGATCTCTTCGCCGCGGGCAAAACGGTAGGCCTGCTCCGGGGTCAGCTTGTTGCCACCCATGAACGCGTCGCCCGAATTGGCGGTGTGATGATGCGTGTCGCCGAAGAACACCCGGGTCGGATATTTGCGGCCAGCATAGGGCGAGTAACGCTTCTTTGCCTCGATTCCCGCCGGCGTTTCCGGCCTGGTTTCGCGGCTGACGCCATCGTCCGGGTCGAACGCGCCCTTGACCGAGACATCATCTGCAGCCGCAGGTGATGCCGCTTGTGCCCGAGCGTGTCCGGGAAGGGTAACGGCGAGCGCAAGTCCGGCAATCACAATGGCGATCGAAGCAGAAGAGGTATTCCGCGCTTGTTTCATCATGATCCCTGACCTCTCTGCTGCTCGATTCTTGGAATGAGCGCGGGCTACGCTGACGGGGCTTGGCGCGAGGCTGGGTTCTATCCGTTTGTGGTCGAAATGGAACGATCTGGATAGGCAACGCACCACAAGACAACCTGTGCGATCTTGATCTCGATCAACCCGTGTATTCGGCTCCCTGCATAGCAATAAAGCCTGATTGAGATTGATCGCCGGCGACCTATTGGAGCCAGGATGCTCAGCAAGGAAACAGCCTCCGGAATCGTCAGCCGCAAGGGATGGCTCCGCAATACGCCGCCGTTGTTTCGGAGCGCGGTCTTGAAGCGCTGCTTGCTGCAGCACTTTGGCGCTGGCGCTCCGATCTATGCGATCGGCGATGAGCCCGGTGGTCTCTATGGGCTTGTCGAAGGAGGGCTCGGCGTTTCGATCGCGCCCCGGGAAGTAGGGCCGTATACCGCGCATTTTGCGATGGCCGGCACCTGGTTCGGGGAAGGCTCGGTCTTTACGCGCCAACCCCGAATGGTTGGCCTGACCGCGACAAGGCCAACCGCAATGCTGCATCTGCCGCTGCACGGCGTCGACGAGATTGTCGGCGGTGACCCCGCTGCTTGGCGGTTATTCGGCCTCCTGGCGCTCGATCATCTCGATCTGGCCATGGGAGGCGCGGACGACCTGATGATACGCAATCATGTCAAGCGCTTCGTGGCTGTGCTGCTGCGCCTCGGGGACTGCCGCGTCGCAACTCCGGCAAACGACCAGCCGATCGAGGTGGACCTCAATCATGAAGACATCGCCTATATGGCCAATGTCGCCCGGACCACGGCCGGTGCCATCCTGCGCCGGCTCGAGGCCGATGGGCACGTGACACTGTCGTACCGCTGCGTCGGCATCCTTGCGCCAGGCACGCTACGCAAGATGCTGCGCGATTGAGCATGGCTCGATCGGATCGACCCTAGCAACGTCCGTTCGGGGTCATCAGCGGTCATGCTCTACCCGATCAGAAAACTTCCGCTCGGCGCTCAGAGCCGACCTCGATTTTACGAGTACACGCCCTAAAGCATGATCCGGAAAAGTGCGCAGCGGTTTTCCGAAAAGATCGCATCGCGCTTTAGTCGGCCACCTTGCTGCGCGCTTCGCCAGCGAGGCGCACGAGCATCTTGCGCAGCGACGTGCCGTCGGTCACCCGCTCCGGGAAGTCCAGCCGCAGCGCGATCTGGCCGTCCTGCATGTCGAGACCTTCCGGATCGCAGCCGGTGCAGCGCCAGTCGCCCGCGCCGGCTCCCAGGAGCTTCGTCGCATAGAGGCCCATGGTCTCGCGATGGTCGGCATTCATATGCGCGACCGCGCCCTCCTCCGCCGCCAGCAGGTCCTCGGCCCCGGTGAGATCCGTGAGGAACTGCGTGGGCTTGAGGTCGACGATCCGGCCGAAACCGGCGACCAGATGGGTTCCCGTGGGACGGATCCGGAAAAAGGAGAAATCCTTAAAGGAAACAAAGTCTTCCGCGGACGGATGGGCATTGAGATACCGCCGCTGGAGCAGGTCCTTCTCGGCATCGTCCTGCTCCGCCCGGCCCGACAGCATGATCCGGGCGCCCTCCAGCGGATCGCCCGCCGCCCGCTCGTCCAGCATCAGCGAGACCCGGCTGTCTGCCAGGATGTTCTTGGTGTGCACGGCGAGGCCCGAGATCAGCAAAATGGGCGATCCGTCGGGATGGCTGGCCAGATTGACCAGGGAACAATAGGGGTCGCCGCTGCCGGCCATCAGGGTGGCCAAGGCCCCCTGGCGCGATCGCCGCAGCAGGGATTTGGCGAGCTTTGCGGGGTCGAAATCAGGGGTCGGTTGCATCGGCTTTCTCGGCTCAGGTGGTTGCAAGGGAGGCCTTTTTTCGGGTAAACGGGGGTCTGGTTATGGGTCGACATGCGGCGAATCTGCCGTGTTTCGTGGAACTTGGTCACACTTCAGCCCAGCTTGCATTGCTCGGTGACAAGGTTCGACTGCCGACTTCGGCACCCATGTATGCGGCGCATCAGTGGATTGCTCGCCGTTTTCAAGCCACGACCCAAACGGAAAGCAGAAAGCAGAGGCTCATGCCCACAATCGCTTTGGTCGACGACGACCGCAACATTCTCACATCCGTCTCGATCGCGCTGGAAGCCGAAGGCTACCGCATCATGACCTACACCGACGGCGCCTCCGCGCTGGACGGTTTCCGCACCACCCAGCCCGATCTCGCCATCCTCGACATCAAGATGCCGCGCATGGACGGCATGGAGACGCTGCGCCGCCTGCGGCAGAAATCCGACTTGCCGGTGATCTTCCTGACTTCCAAGGACGAGGAGATCGACGAGCTGTTCGGCCTCAAGATGGGCGCCGACGATTTCATCCGCAAGCCGTTTTCACAGCGCCTCTTGGTCGAGCGCGTCAAGGCGGTGCTGCGCCGCTCGGCGCCGAAGGACCCGACCGTCGCGCCGAAGGAGAACGACGCCAAGGCGCTCGATCGCGGTCTCCTGCGCATGGATCCCGAACGGCATACCTGCACCTGGAAGAACGAGCCGGTGACGCTGACCGTCACCGAATTCCTGATCCTGCAGGCGCTGGCGACCCGGCCCGGCGTGGTGAAGAGCCGCAACGCGCTGATGGACGCCGCTTATGACGACCAGGTCTATGTCGACGACCGCACCATCGACAGCCACATCAAGCGGCTGCGCAAGAAGTTCAAGGTGGTCGACAACGAGTTCGAGATGATCGAGACGCTGTACGGCGTCGGCTATCGTTTCAAGGAAGCTTGAGGCGGCAGGCCGCTTCACGAACGGACTAAGAGCATCGCCGGTCCTGATTCCATCGGGACCGGGATCGCTCCAAAGCGCGATGCGATCATCGTGCCTTGGTTTGTTTCTTGAGCATGATCCTTTCGGAAAACCGCTGCACACTTTTCCGGATCATGCTCTAGAATGTGGGGACCTTCTCAACGCCGTCCTAACACGGGCGTAAGCATTGCTGGACCGAACGCAGCCTGATCCGAACCAGAGCGCCGGCGACGTCGCAGCCGACGGCGTTCAGGATCAATTTGTCGAAGGCAAGCCGCAGGGCTTCCGACCGCTGAACTGGCTGAAGCGCGCCGGGCAGTTCTTCTTCGCGCTGTCCTTTTCCAGCCTCACCCGCCGCATCGTCTCGCTCAACCTCGCCGGCCTCGTCGCGCTGGTCGCCAGCATCCTCTATCTGTCGCAATTCCGCGCCGGCCTGATCGACGCGCGGGCGCAGAGCCTCCTGGTGCAGGCCGAGATCATCGCCGGTGCGATCGCGGCCTCCGCCACGGTGCAGACCAACGCCATCACCATCGATCCCGACCGGCTGCTCGACCTCAAGCCGGGCGAGACCTATGGCGGCTCGGACGAATATTCGCCGCTGGACTTCCCGATCAATCCGGAGCGGGTGGCGCCGGTGCTCCGCACGCTGATCTCGCCGACCAAGACGCGCGCCCGCATCTACGATCCGAACGGCAGCCTGCTGGTGGACAGCCGCAACCTCGAAAACGTGCTGCGCTACAATCTGCCGCCGCCGGCCGAGAAGCCCGGCATCGTCGAACGCGGCATGGTCGCGGTGCGGACCTGGCTGAACCGCGGCGACCTGCCGCTCTATCGCGAGCTCGGCCCCGAGAACGGCAACGGCTATGCGGAGGTGGGCGATGCGCTCCAGGGCCAGAAGCGCTCGATGGTGCGGGTCAATGCGCGCGGCGAGGTGATCGTCTCGGTCGCCGTCCCCGTGCTGCGCTCGCGCGCGATTCACGGCGCCTTGATGCTGTCGACCCAAGGTGACGACATCGACCAGATGGTCACCGCCGAGCGCCTCGCCATCCTGAAGGTCGGCGGCGTCGCGGCCACCGTCATGATCATGCTGTCGCTGCTGCTCGCGAGCACGATCGCCGGGCCCGTGCGCCGGCTCGCCGACAGCGCCGAGCGCGTCCGCCGCCGCATCAAGGCCCGCATCGAGATTCCGGATTTCACCCGCCGCCGCGACGAGATCGGCCATCTCTCGGGCGCATTGCGCGACATGACGAGCGCGCTCTACAGCCGGATCGAGGCGATCGAGATGTTCGCCGCCGACGTCGCCCACGAATTGAAGAACCCGCTGACCTCGCTGCGCTCGGCGGTCGAGACGCTGCCGCTGGCGCGCAACGAGACCAGCCGCGCGCGCCTGCTCGAGGTGATCGAGCACGACGTCAAGCGGCTCGACCGCCTGATCTCGGACATCTCCGACGCCAGCCGCCTCGATGCCGAATTGCAGCGCCAGGATGCGATCCCGGTCGATTTGCGCCGCCTGCTGACGACGCTGGTGTCGGTCGCCAATGAAACCAAGCTCGGCCATGACGTCGCGGTCGAGACGCGCTTCGAGGGCCGCAGCCCGACCGACACCTTCGCCGTGAGCGGCCATGATTCGCGGCTCGGGCAGGTGGTCTCCAACCTGCTCTCCAACGCACAATCGTTCTCGGAAGCCGGCAACAAGGTGCGCCTCACCTGCCGTCGCGTGCGCTCCGAGATCGAGATCGTGGTCGACGACGACGGCCCCGGCATTCGCGACGACGCGCTGGAGCGCATCTTCGAGCGCTTCTACACCGACCGTCCGCATCAGGGATTCGGCCAGAACTCCGGCCTCGGCCTGTCGATCTCCAAGCAGATCGTCGACGCCCATGGCGGACGTATCTGGGCCGAGAACCGCGCAGGCCCGCCGGATGACGAGGGCGTCCCGACCGTATCGGGCGCGCGCTTCGTGGTGAGGCTGCCGGCGCTATGAGCGACCCCGGACCCAGCGTTCACGCCTCCGCGGTCAAGATCGGGCCCCTGGCGGTGTTGATCCGCGGGCCCTCGGGCTCCGGCAAGTCGCGCCTTGCCTTCGATTTGATCATGGCGGGACGCGCGGGCGTGCTCGACAGGGCCGTTCTGGTCGGGGATGACCGTGTCCATCTGGCGACAGTCGGCGATGAAATTGAGGTCCGCCCCGCGCCGCGCCTTAAGGGCCTGATCGAGATCCGGGGCCTCGGAATCCGCCGCTGCGACTTCGTGGAGCATGCGACCGTCGGTCTCGTGGTCGATCTGGACGCCGCAGACGCCGAGCGGCTGCCGCCGCCCGAAGCCCTGAAAACCAGCATTTCTGGTGTCGAAATACCGCGAATCCCGGTTGGCCGCGATTATTCACCCCTCCCCCTGGTTGTCGCGGCCTTGACCACTACCAAGAGTTCATCTTCCGTTAACCCCTCAGGCGATTGTTTGAAGGGAAATGGTAACCATATGAGCCCCACTATCGCGACCGAATAGACCGGCGCAGCTCCCCTCATCCATCCGTATAGATTCAGGGAGATACGCAACATCCCCTCTTGCGCGGGGGCTCTGGATGGTCAAAGTGGCGCGTTCGTGCGGTGCACCAAAAGCGCCCGCGAGGAGTTTTCCGATGATTGGTCTAGTACTTGTGACCCACGGGCGCCTTGCCGACGAATTCAAGGCAGCGCTTGAACATGTCATGGGCCCACAAAAACAAATCGAAGCGATCACGATCGGTGCCGAAGACGATTCCGATCTCTGCCGAAGCGACATCATCGAAGCGGTTAACCGCGTCGATTCCGGCGATGGCGTTGCGATCCTCACCGACATGTTCGGCGGCACGCCGTCGAACCTTGCAATATCCTGCATGAGCCGGCCCAAGGTCGAAGTGCTCGCGGGCATCAACCTTCCCATGCTGGTGAAGCTCGCCAAGGTGCGCGAGGAGCGTCCGCTGCCTGACGCGATCGCGATGGCCCAGGAAGCGGGCCGCAAATACGTCACCATCGCCAGCCGCGTGCTCGCCGGCAAATGAGCGGCGACGCGCCACAAGCCGGGACAAGCGTGCCCGCGGGCGCGATTTCCAAGGATCTCCTGATCATCAACAAGCGCGGTCTGCACGCCCGCGCCTCGGCGAAATTCGTCCAGGCGGTCGAGCGCTTCGACGCGCAAGTGTGGGTGACGCGCGGCGGCGAGACCGTCGGCGGCACTTCGATCATGGGCCTGATGATGCTCGCCGCAGGACCCGGCACCACCATCACGGTCGCCGCCGCCGGCGCTGAGGCCGAAGCCGCGCTCGCGGCGATCACCGAACTCGTTGAAAGCAAGTTCAACGAGGAAGGGGTCTGAGCCAAGCGCTCGGTGCCGCAGGGTGGGCAAAGCGAAGCGTGCCCACGATTTTCCTCTGGTCATTGAAAGATGGTGGGCACGGCGCTGCGCGCCTTTGCCAACCCTACGGCAGCACGGCTATTTCCCCGGCGGCGCGAAGTAGATGTTCCAGCTCATCGACGGGCCGGCCTTGCCGTGGGTGAAGCGGCGCGTGGTCATCACCACGCGCTCGGCATTCGGCGCGGTCTCCGATATCCATTTCTCGAACTTGGGCAGGCGCTCGTCGGTGGCATCGAACACGCCGATGAAGCCGTATCGCTTGACCTCGTCGAGCGACGTCAGCCCGGAGGCCCAGGCCTCGTTCGGCGTGAACGCCGCCGGATGATCCGAGCTGTAGAACACCATCGGCTGGATCGATTCCATGCTGCCCGCGACGACGGCCCAGCGCGAAGCGAAGCGCGCGTGCCAGGCCTGGGTCAGCTCGCGCGCAAGATCCGAGCGCGCGCCATAGGTCGCGGTGTTGCCGGCATTGGCCGCCAGCTCGCCCGCGGCAATCCAGGGCGAGGCTATGAGCGTCGCGACACTGAGCACGAGCCAGATCGCAGCGATGTTGAACAGGCTCGCGCCCTGCACGCGCAATGTGGGGATCGCGACCAGCGCCAGGGGCACCAGGAAGAACAGCGAGATACCCCAATCGGTCTTCATGTAGATGCTGAAGACCAGCGCGCCGAGCGGCGGGCCGAACGCGACGATGATCTGGATGATCCAGACGTTCAGCGCCTGCGAGACATTGACGCCGGAATTGGCGCCGCGCTGCCACGCGCGCGTGACGATGCGCGCGGGCGCGCGCACCAGCAGCGTCAGCCACGGCGGCACCAGCGCCATCGCCAGCCCGGCGAGCGCCACCGGCAAGGCCAGCAAGCCGAAATTATGCAGGAAGTAACCGGCGACGAGCTGATGCACCTGGCTCCTGTCCTGGAGGCTGTAGGTGTCGCCGGCATAGGTCAGCGGCACGAAATGCGCCTCGGCAAGCCAGACGATGTGCGGGATCATCGCCAGCACCATCGTCGCGATCGCCACCCATGGCGCCGGCGAGAGCAGGAATTTCAGCCGCTCCGGATGGATCAGCGCGGCAAGGCCGATGGCGCCGATCATGGTCAGCACCCAATATTTGGTCATCAGCGCCAGCGCGCCGGCGAGCCCCAGCAAGACGCCGGACTGCCAGCTCCGCTTCTCGAACGCGTTGAGATAAGCGAGCACGAGCAGCGGCAGCGTGACGAGCTGCAGCAGATCCGGGTTGTACTTGAAACCCTTGAAATTGAAGATCGGGTAGAGCGCCACCATCACCACGACCAGGAACGCGCGGCGCGCATCCACCACGCGCAAGGCCACCAGCCAGCAGATCACCATGCCGACGCTGACGGTCGCCATCGCCAGCGCATAGGTCGCCCAGTCCGCGGCGGGAAACGCCGTGAACCAGAGGCCGGCGACCCAGCCCGACAGCGGCGGGTGCTTGCCGTAACCCCACAGGAATTTCTGGCCCCAGCCATAGGCTTCTGCCACGTCCATGTGAACGTCCTGCGCCGCCTTGAGATTGACCAGGATGAAGGTCCAGAGCACCGCATGCAGGATGGCGAGCTGGATCACCAGCCACAATCTCGCCTCGGGGCGGACCGCGCAGGCGACCAGCCAGGCCCGGAAGCGGTTGTAACTCACCCGGGCTTTCACGCGCGTTCGGGCGGACGGGATCGAAGTCGTGGACATGGGCGCTTGCGTAGCGCGTTTTGGGCCTGAGTGAAATCAGCTTGGCGTGAATGAACGACCGCGCCCGGCGCACGGAAGCGATGCGGGATCACCGGGCCAGCAGCTCCGGGCGATATTCAAAATGCATCGTGTCGTAATGATACCATTTGCCGCCCCAGATGAAGCCGTGGCGTTCGAAGATATCGACGATCTCCTGCGGCATCCTGTTCTTGTGGGGAATGGATTTACCCCGGCCCGCCCACAGCCAATAGTCGGAATAGTTCAGGTTCAGATCGATCGCGGCGGCATAGCCATGCATGCTCATCTTGCCGGTGTCGGCGACCGGCCGGCATGACAGCACGCCGGCAATCGGATAGGCCGCAGCCTTCAGCGCCGGTTCGAGCTTGTCGATCTCCGCGGACACCTCCTTGAGCCGGTCGGCCACGCCATTGATCCGTGTCACCTGGACCGCCTTGCCCCACGTTCGCGGCAACCAGGTGATCGTGACGAGATTGCGCTGCACCGCTCCATTGCGGCAGTCGCCATACATCTTCTTGAAGAACGGCTCGTTCCGGAATCGTCCGGGGTCGGCGTTCAGCGCGGGCGGCGCCGACACTCCGACGGGATAAGGCAAGCGGAGCTGATCCAGAAGCGAGGCATCGCGCAGGCGCCGTTCAAACGTCTTGTCGTCGATGCCATCGTCCACCGGCATCGCAGTCCCGTCGCGCCACAAGATCTGCTTGCCGTCGTGACTGGAGAGAAAGTCGGGATAAGCACGCACGAGCCGATCGAGAAGCTCGGTCCTGGTTTGGGCGCCCGCCGGCGTGGACACAGCCACGAGCACGACGAGGATTTGCGTCGCCCGCAACGCAATCGTCATCGACGCTTGCCAGCCTGATCGAGCAGCGCGACATTCGCCTCCTCGATCGCATTGAGCTTTGGATTCCATGTGCGCGGCGAATACCACGGGAAACCTTCGAAACGGGCCTTGAGATCCGCCGCCTCGAAATATCGTCCCCGCCGCGCAAAGATCTCGTTGCGCGCGATACGAAGCTCGTCGCTCGACAGCCCGCGCAGGTCCGCGACCGTCAGCAGCCGCCGGTCCGAATCGGCAAAGATGAAGCCGCCTGGCGCCGGACCACCGGATTCATAGCGATCGATCAGGGCCACATTCGCCGTCTCGACGGCGTTCAACTGCGGATCCCAAGTGCGGGGCACGTACCAGGCGAACTTGCTGAACCGCGCCGTCAGATCGGGCGAGTTGAAGTAGCGCCCTCGCCGCGCAAATATTTCGTTGCGCGCGAGGCGCAGCTCATCCTTGCTCAGCGTCCTCAGATCGCCCTCGGCAAGCAGCCGGCTGTCGGAATCCGGGAACAGAAAATCCGATTGGGCTCTCGCAATCGGAGCCGTGGACGGCGGAGGATTTGCAGGAGACGCCGTGACCGGCGCCGGCTCGTTGACCGCCGCGACCTGCCCTGCCGGCGCGCCCGAAAAGTAGAATGACCCATCGATCGGCGAGCTGGAGACCCAGGGCTGCTGGTTGCTGCCAGTGGCACGCTTGACGAGAAGTCCCACCTGATTGAACGTCTGGAGCACGTCGAGGCCGGGACGCTGCATCGTCTCGACCAGCGCCCGCGTGTAAGGACTGTGTCCGTCGGACCCGTCGAGCGCGACGTTGCCGGGTTGCGTGGCATAGGAGAGCAGCGTTCCCTCCGGTGCCCGGATCTGCGCCAGGCCGCCCTCGGCGGCGCGCAGGCCGCGTCCGCCAAAAGGGTTGTTCCTGCATGCATCGAGAATGACGATGTTCAGCTTGGTTCCTGCGCCGTCCATCTGCCGAAGCACCAATGCGGCGTCGACCATCTGGAAATCAACGTCGGTCTCGCGCGTCGGGTTGGCGGTGATCGGCACGAGGTAATTGGTGCCGCGGACCTGGATGCCGTGGCCGGCGTAGTAGAACAGGGCGACGTCCGCGCCGATCAACTGGTTGCCGAAGCGCTGGACCGCCGCGTCGAAGCCCGCCTTGTCCAGCTCGACCTGGGCGGCGCCGCCGACCAGCGTGAAGCCGAGCTTCTGCAACGTATCGGCCACCAGCAGCGCGTCGTTCCGGGGATTCTCCAGCCGCGACACGTTCTGGTAGGCGGAATTGCCGATGACGAGAGCGACGCGCTTTTCAGCAGCGGCCGGCAAGGCAAGACACATTGCAAACAAGAAGGCGAAAAGACGCTTCCAACACATTGCCTATTTCCGTGACAGAAAGCCGGAAAGCTAGCAGAGCCGGCCCCTGATGTCGCTCCCCTCCTGGACCGCCGGAGGCCGGGCGGCCGCCCCGCCCGGACGCGCCTTCCGTGCGGACGCGGGAAGGCCAAGTGAATGGTTGCCGCACGGGGATGTGAGTGGTATCCCGCGCCCATGACGACCGTCCCCATTTCCAACATCCGCAATTTCTCCATCGTCGCCCATATCGACCATGGCAAATCGACGCTGGCCGACCGCCTGATCCAGATGACCGGCGGCCTCTCCGACCGCGAAATGGCGGGCAAGGAGCAGGTGCTCGATTCCATGGACATCGAGCGCGAGCGCGGCATTACCATCAAGGCGCAGACGGTGCGCCTGTCGTACCGCGCCAAGGACGGCAAGGACTACATCTTCAACCTGATGGACACGCCCGGCCATGTCGACTTCGCCTACGAAGTCTCGCGGTCGCTGGCGGCCTGCGAGGGTTCCCTGCTGGTGGTCGACGCCAGCCAGGGCGTCGAGGCGCAGACGCTCGCCAACGTCTACCAGGCGCTCGACAACAATCACGAGATCGTCCCGGTCCTGAACAAGGTCGACCTTCCCGCCGCCGAGCCCGAGAAGATCAAGCAGCAGATCGAGGACGTCATCGGCATCGACGCCTCCGACGCGGTGATGATCTCGGCCAAGACCGGCCTCGGCGTCCCCGACGTGCTGGAGGCCATCGTCACCCGCCTGCCGCCGCCGAAGGGCGACCGCGACGCCACGCTGAAGGCGCTGCTGGTCGACAGCTGGTACGATGTCTATCTCGGCGTCGTCGTTCTGATCCGCGTCGTCGACGGCGTCATGAAGAAGGGCAGCCGCGTGCGCATGATGGGCACCGGCGCGGCCTACGACGTCGAGCGCGTCGGCTTCTTTACGCCGAAGATGCAGCAGGTCGACGAGCTCGGCCCCGGCGAGATCGGCTTCATCACCGCCGCGATCAAGGAAGTCGCCGACACCCGCGTCGGCGACACCATCACCGACGACAGGAAGCCTGTTACCGAAATGCTGCCGGGCTTCAAGCCGGCGATCCCCGTGGTGTTCTGCGGCCTGTTCCCGGTCGACGCCGACGACTTCGAGACGCTGCGTGCGGCGATGGGCAAGCTGCGGCTCAACGACGCCAGCTTCTCCTTCGAGATGGAGACTTCGGCCGCGCTCGGCTTCGGCTTCCGCTGCGGCTTCCTCGGCCTTCTTCACCTCGAGATCATCCAGGAGCGGCTGTCGCGCGAGTTCGACCTCAATCTGATCGCCACCGCGCCGAGCGTCATCTACAAGATGAAGCTCACCGACGGCCAGGAGATCGAGATCCACAATCCCGTCGACATGCCCGACGTGGTCAAGATCGCCGAGATCGACGAGCCCTGGATCGAGGCGACGATCCTCACCCCGGACGAATATCTCGGCAGCGTCTTGAAGCTGTGCCAGGACCGCCGCGGCGCGCAGAAGGAGCTGACTTACGTCGGCTCCCGCGCCATGGTGAAATACGATCTGCCGCTCAACGAGGTCGTGTTCGACTTCTACGACCGCCTGAAGTCGGTCTCCAAGGGCTACGCCTCGTTCGACTATCATCTCACCGATTACAAGCCGGCCGATCTCGTCAAGATGCAGATCCTGGTCAATGCCGAGCCGGTCGATGCGCTCTCCATGCTGGTGCATCGCACCCGCGCCGAGGGCCGCGGCCGCGCCATGGTCGAGAAGATGAAGGAGCTGATCCCGCCGCACATGTTCCAGATCCCGATCCAGGCGGCGATCGGCGGCAAGGTGATCGCCCGCGAGACGGTGCGCGCGCTGCGCAAGGACGTCACCGCGAAATGCTACGGCGGCGACATCACCCGTAAGCGCAAACTTCTGGAGAAGCAGAAGGAAGGCAAGAAGAAGATGCGGCAGTTCGGCAAGGTCGACATCCCGCAGGAAGCCTTCATTGCCGCGCTGAAGGTGGACAGCTGAGCGACCTCCCAAGCTGAGCCGCCGATATCAACCACCGTCATGCCCGGGCTCGTCCCGGGCATCCACGTTCTTGGCGCGGTGAAGACGTGGATGGCCGGGTCAAGCCCGGCCATGACGGCGGAGAAGCGAGACCAGATTTCGCGGCTGGATCAGTTCGGCCCGAACCATTGGAGTCCGGCAAACAAAAACTGCGAAAACAACCCCATGCACAGTAGCCGCCCCCTTGGCGGCATTGCGCTTTTTCGATTCCACGAAATCCGTTTGCTCGGTCGGGCAAAACAGCGGGATGATGGCAGCATCGCAGCGGGTTTGATGCAGGCGTCCGTCAGCGCGCCTGCAACCCGATCGATCACAGCTTCTGCTTCGCCTCGACGTACCGTGCGAAATTGTCGAGGATCGCCTGCCAGCCACCCCGCTGCTGCTCGACCGAGTGCGTCGCTTCGCCATCGAACACGACGCGGACGACAATGCCGTCCGGGGCGGGCACGAACTCGACCTCGGCCTTGCGGCCGCCGAACGCATATTCGATCCGCTTGTGTTCCACGATCCTGGTGTAGGTGCCGGCGAAGTCGAAGCCCATGCTGCCGTCTTTGGCTTCCATCCGCGACGAGAAGGCGCCGCCTTCCCGCAGGTCGACCGTCGCCTTCGTCGTGTGCCAGTCGTCGGACGCCGCATTCCACTTCACGATGTCGGCAGGCGTCGTATAGGCCTGCCAGACCTGATCGATGGGGGCTGCGACGCTGGTTTCGACGGTGATCCTCATGGCATTGCTCCAGTTCAAGTCTTGCAGTCGAGGTGCGACATCCCGTTGCCGGGCCATCCGCGGCACATCCGGGAATCGTAATCCAAGGACGATCGAACCCGGTCGGCGCCGACATGGCCGTCGTGAATAATTGGGATTCAAGGCGCCGTCAGGTCGTCATTGCCCGAGCTGTTGCAGCACGGCAAACCACAGCGCGAGCGGCTCTCTGAGGGCGCCCGGCTCGGACGGCTTTTGGCGAACGGCGGTGTGCACCATGACGAGCTTGGAAGCCGGATCGACCAGGATGACCTGCCCGCGGATGCCCAGCAGGGCAAATCTGCGCTGCTCGCCAGGGAGGAGCCACACCTGATAGCCGTAGCCGAAATAAGGCGTCGCCACCCGCGGCGCGAGATGACCATCGCCCGGTCTGACTGTCGTGGCATCGAGCAGCCATTGCCGGGGGATCAATTGACGGCCCTCCCAGGCACCGTCATGTGCGAGCAACCGGGCCAGGCGCGCATAGTCGCGCAAGGTCGCGTTGAAGCAGCAAAAGGCGATCTCTTGCCCGCTGCCGTCGATCGCCCACGAGGCATCCGCTTCGGTGCCGATGGGATCCCAGATCCGATCGTGGAGATAGTCGGCAAGCGGCGTGGCCGTGGCCGAGCGCAGGACCAGGCCGAGGATCTCGGTTTCAACGCTGGCATAATGCCATTTGGTCCCCGGCGGCGCGGTTCGGGTGTTGAATTGCGCGACGACGGCGGCGGGGTCCTTTGGCTCGTCGACGAACAGGGCCCGCCCAAGCCGGGCGATGTCGTCCTTGCCGTCATAGACTTCCGAGAACTCGACGCCCGAAGACATGTTCAGCAGGGCGCGGATGGATGTGTTTCCATATTCCGTTCCTGCAAGGCCGGGAACGTAGGTCGAGACGAGGTCGTCGATCGATTTGATCCGTCCCTCCGAGACCGCGATCCCGACCAGCATGGCCACCAGCGTCTTCGCCATGGACTGCGAGAGAAAGCGGTCGCGGTCGGTCCGCGCATATTGATAATGCTCGTACAGAATGGTGTCGTCCCTGGCGATCAGGAGTCCTGTCACCGGGTTCCGCTTGAGGTAGTCCGCGATGCTCAGCCGCTCGTTGTTGAAAGTATAGGTGATCGATGGCTCTGGCGTGCGTTTGAACTGCCAGGGCTCCGTCGCGCGACGGACCGGGCGCGAGGGATAGAGCTCGCCGAAATGGCTGTAGACCCCGACCAGCTTGTCAAGCTGGGGGGCGCCCCCGCGCGTGCCGACTGGATAGCCCTCAGCCGCGCCGTAGAGCTCGGCATCCGGGCCGCTATCCGAAAACACCGGCCCCGGCTCGCGGGCAGAGCTGCGACCGTCGTCTGCGCCGGCTGGAGGTGCCGCGACCGCTGCGGCGACAATGACTGACAAGAAAAGCTTGCGGCAACCGCGCGGCCTGCAGAGCGCTTCCCATTTCATTGGACTTGCCTCCTCACGCGTTCTTGCGGGTGCGTCTGTGAGAACAACAAAGCAGGCCGGTGACGTGGGGATGCTATCATCAGGGCTGGACGGTGTCAGCATGCGCCCAACGCGCCTTGCCCTCCGCCGGCATCTGGGCCACCATCCCCGCGCGCACCATCAACAAAACCAACAGCGCCAAGGAAACGCATGAGCACGCCGTCACGCTTCGACTATGGCTGGGTCGTGGTTGCCGCGGGCGCGCTGATGACGTGTGTCGGGTTCGGCACGATGCTGTCGCTGGCGGTGTTCCTGCAGCCGATCTCGGACGCGATGGGCTGGTCGCGCGCCGGGGTGTCGGCGGCGGCGACGCTGGATTTCCTCTGCATGGGATTTGCCGCGTTCCTGTGGGGCGCACTGTCGGACCGGTTCGGCACCCGCATCGTGGTGCTCGCGGGAAGCCTGCTGCTGGGGCTCGGCCTCGTCACAGCGAGCCAGGCGACGAGCCTGTGGCAGTTCCAGCTCTGCTTCGGCGTGCTGATCGGCATTGCCGCCGGCAGCTTCTATGCACCGATGATGGCGCTGGCGAGCGCCTGGATCGAGAAGAACAGGAGCCTCGCCGTGGCGCTGGTCTCGGCCGGCATGGGCGTGTCGCCGGTGACGATCGCGCCGGCCGCGAGCTGGCTGATCACGACCTATGACTGGCGCACCGCCATGCTGGCGATCGGCTGTGCCGCCTGGGCGCTGCTGATCCCCGCCTGCTTCCTGGTGCGTCCGGCGCCGGCAGCGGCAGGCAGCGCGAATGCAGACGCTGCGCCGGAGGTCGAGCTGACCGCGGCGCAGGCGTTGCGCACGCCGCAATTCATCGCACTGGCGGCAGCGCATTTCGCCTGCTGCGCCGCACATTCCGGCCCGATCTTCCACATGGTGTCGTACGCAATGGTGTGCGGCATCGCTCCGCTCACGGCGGTGACGGTCTACAGCGTCGCCGGCGTCTCAGGCCTCGGCGGCCGCCTGCTGCTGGGCGCGCTGGCCGACCGCATCGGTGCAAAGCCCGTGCTGGTCGGCGGACTCCTCGTGCAGGCGATGTGCATCGCGACCTATCTTGCGGTGGCGCAGCTCGGCGAATTCTACGCCCTCTCGGTGGTGTTCGGCCTCGCCTATGGCGGGGTGATGCCGCTCTATGCCGTGCTGGTGCGCGAGTTCTTCGGCGCCCGCATCATGGGCACGGTGTTCGGTGCGGTGTCGGCCTTCGCCAGCCTCGGCATGGCGCTCGGACCCTGGGCCGGCGGGCTCGTGTTCGACAATTTCCAGCGCTACACCTGGCTGCACGCCGGCTCGTTCGCGATCGGTCTCGCCGCCGTCGCGGTGGCGCTGAGCTTTCCGACCAAGCGCAGACCATCGCTCGACCTTGGCCGCGCGACGGTCTGCACCGCCGAATGCCGCCGTCGTCTCAACGAGAGGCGATACACTAAAATGGCCTGGGATTGGGACGTGCGCCGCGGTCGATGACGGCGAGCAGAGCCGCCATGGCGCTCATCAGCACCAAGCCCGCAAAGGTGACCATGGTCTGTGATGCCAACCCGTTCCAGCCCATGTTGAGCACTGCGTGAGCTGCAAAGGACAACAGGACACTGATGCAATAGATCGCGAGCGAATATTCGCCGCATTGAATCAGCGGGCGCAAGACGCCGGCTTTCAAGATGCTGGCATTGCTCGGAAGCAGGCGCCAACACAGCAGTGCGAGTGCGGCGAAGTGCAACAAGCGCAGGATGTCGAGATTGGTCTTGTCGATCGGATAGATCAGGCGCGACAGCCATCCCGGCACATAATCTTCAATGGCGTGGATTCGCCAGCCCAAGGCAATCACGAACGAGAACAGGAGGTAGCTCGCCGCCAGAACGGCAAGGGGCCTCGAATTCAGGATGGCGAGTTGCCAATCGCCGCGGTTCGCCCCCCACCAGATGCCGATCACGAACAGCAACTGCCAATTCAGCGGATTGAAGTAGAGTTGACCTCTTGGAAAGGCCGGGATGTACCAGTCGAACAGATGAGCGAGAACATAGAGAGCTATTGAACCGGTCAGGGCCAGCCTCCATGCGCCGATCACCAAAGGCAAGATCAGAATGAGCGCGAAGTGGAGGATGACCATCAACAACAGAGGATCCAGGTTGATCGGAGTATAACGCAACAGGACCACCTGAAGCAGTGTTTCCGAGGGCCTTTGCAGCAGGATGGCCAGATTGGCGTGATCGAACATGTCGGGCTGCCATGCCGCAATGGTGGACACTTCCGCCAGCAACAGCACGACAGTCATGATTTGCGCGATGTAGATCTCGAGCGAACGCCGCAACATGTGCAGGCCCGCCACCCCAAAGCCCGATCGACGCAACAGGTCACCGTAAACGATGCCGGATGCGAGGCCCGACAGGAATACGAGGATCTCCGCCGCGTCACTGAAGCCGAAGTTCTTGGGCGTGAACCTGTTCAGATAGCTTTCCGGGATGTGGTTGATGAAGATCCACCATAGCGCGAGGCCCCGAAACAGGTCGATCCGAAGATCGCGCTCCATCAGGGCTGGCGGTATGGTCGCACTCCACTTCACGCCCGCGCGCTGCCTCTCGTGATTCGACCGTCTGGCCGGGTCGGCGAGTGCTTCCCTCGTCCGCCCGGCGATTGTCGCCATCGCCGGCTCATCCATTCATCGGCGCGCCGAGGGTACGTTGCCAAGCTGTCAGGGTCCAGTGGCTGCCGGCATCGCGGAGACACAGCAGGGGATGCCGGGGCCGTCCTTCATCGTGAGCCGAGCATCGGCATCGAGCCCATCCGTGCAGCCAAGACGGATGCCTCCACCGCCATGTGCGCAATGCGCTTCTCGCAGAAGATCGCTGCGACCACGAACCGGCCCTATGGAGCGTCATTGAGCTTCCGCTCCATGACGATCGTGCGTTCATCGCCAAAATGGCTGTCGCGCACCGCCCTGAACCCGAGGCGCGCATAGAAGACCTCAGCGGTGACCGACGAAGGGACCATCAAGGCAGGAATGTTTCGCTCGCGCGCTGCACGCTCGACCTCCGCCATCAGCCGCTTGCCGATACCTCGGGCCTGAACATCAGGTGCCACGAAGACGGTGCGGACGACGTTCCCATCAAGGCTTGCCGTTCCAACCACGCGGCCGCCGATGGCGGCGACGAAAACCGTGCGTTTCCCGATCAGCTGCCGGACCGCGCCCGGACTGAAGTTGCGCCCGACCCTTTCGATGATTTCGTCACTGTAAGCCTTCGCATTGGTTTCGCGCAGCGCAAGCAAAATGACCCCGCTGATGCCATCGGCGTCATCTTCGCGTGCGGGCCGGATGATGCACTCCATGGATCGCTCAACCGAAGCCGCTGGAAAGACTGAAAGCTCACGCCTGCGCCGTGCGACCGGACATCAGCTTGTCGTGCAACCGAGCCAGATGCTACCATTGGTAGCATAATCGTCGCAAGCAGCGGCGAGAGAGGACGCGATGGACAAGCCGATCCGCAGCGATGCCCGCCCCGCTCCGATTGTCGCCAGCGCGGAGGCGCCGGCCGCGCTGACGCTCGAACACGCGCCATTGAGCGAGATCATCGACGCCTTGGCCGGCGGGCGGATCACCGCCACGACGCTGACCGAACTCTATCTCGCGCGCATCGAGGCCTATGACCGCAATGGGCCCGTTCTCAATTCGGTCCGCGCGCTCAATCCCGATGCGGGCACGATTGCCGCCGAGCTCGACAACATCAAGCCATCGGCCGGGCGGCCGCTGGCGGGCGTGCCGATTCTGCTGAAGGACAACATCGCCACCGGCGACAAGCAGCCGACCACCGCGGGCTCGCTGGCGTTGCAAGGCGCGCGCGCCCGGGGCGACGCCACCCTTGTCAAGCTGCTGCGCGACGCCGGCGCGGTAATCCTGGGCAAGGCGAACCTGACCGAGTTCGCCAACATGCTCGCGGTCGACATGCCCTCGGGCTATTCGTCGCTGGGCGGTCAGGTGAAGAACCCTTACGCGCCGGATTTGACCGGCGAACACGGCATCCCGGTCTTGCAGCCGGGTGGATCGAGTTCGGGCTCCGCAGTCGCGGTGGCGGCCGGCCTGTGTGCGGCGTCGATCGGCACCGAGACCTCGGGCTCGCTGCTGTTCCCCGCCAGCATGAACGGCCTCGTCACGGTAAAGCCGACGGTCGGGCTGATCAGCCGTGCCGGCATCCTGCCGCTCGCGCACAGCCAGGACACCGCAGGGCCGATGACGCGCACCGTGCGCGACGCGGCGCTGCTGCTCAACGTGCTGGCCGCCAAGGACCCGCTCGATCCGGCGACGCAAAAGCAGCGGCGGCCGGTCGACTACACCGCCGGTCTTGCCGCCGACGCCATCAAGGGCGTGCGCATCGGCGTGCCGAGCGATTCCGCCGACCCCTTGAACGATTGCTTCTACGGCAAGCTGCTGCCCGACAGGATCAAGGTGATGACCGAGGCGATCAAGGTGCTCGAGGATCTCGGCGCCGTCATCGTGCGCGCCAACATGCCGACGCTCGGCTGGATCGGCGGGCCGGGCACGACCATGGCCGTGCTCAACCGCAACCCGCTGAGCGAGCACAAAGGCACCATCGCGAGGCCGCCGGTCGTGTTCCTCTACGAGCTGAAGCACGATCTCAACCTCTATTTGAGGGATTGGGCGACCAATACGGAGATCAAGACCATCGCCGACATCGTGGCCTTCAACGAGGCCAACGCCGATCGAGCGCTGCGTTTCGGCCAGGACCATTTCCTGGCCGCTGATTTGACCAGGGGCGACCTGAGCGAGCGCGAGTACAAATCGGCGCGCACCATGGACCTGCTCTCGGCCAAGACGCGCGGCATGGACGCCTACATGAATCAGCACAAGCTCGACGCGGTGCTGTTCGCCGGCGTCACGGGTGCCGCGATTGCCGCCAAGGCTGGCTATCCCAGCGTCATGGTCCCTGGAGGCTTCATCTCAGGGACAGTCGACGGCAAGGACACGCCCGATTATCCGCTCGGCGTCACCTTCACGGGTAGAGCCTGGAGCGAGCACAAGCTGCTGCGACTGGCCCATGCCTTCGAGCAGGCAACTCGCGCACGCAAGCCGCCGCCGGGATTGACGATGCTTTGAGGCGAGACGCTCGCCATTCCCAGGCCGGCGCGACGGCAGTCTTCCGCAGCCAACCGTTCGAGCGGCGCTTTCGCGACATGCACGCCATCGCGCAGCAGATCCAGGCGCGGGATAGCCATTATGAGGATGTGGGGAAGGGAATCTTGGCGGAAGGCTGATGCCAGCCGCAATCGCAGTGCGCTCCCTCCCGACGAGCTCCGCTCGCGCTGAGAGGGTCGGAGAGAGGGTGTTTCCGCAATGGGGCAATCCCTTAGAGGAGAAAACCCTCACCCGACGCTTCGCGTCGACCTCTCCCGCAAGCGGGAGAGGTTAGCGGAGAGAACGGCGTGAACCTTACATCAGAATCAACAAGCAGCCGGCATCCGCTCACGCCACCAGCGCGGCGTCATTGCCGTCGATGCCACGCTGTGCGGCGAGCAGGCTGACGATCTCGATATTGGGCCGGGCCTTGCTGAACAGAAAGCCCTGGCCTTCGTGGCAGCCTTCCGCGCGCAGGCAGCTCAGCTCGGCTTCGGTCTCGACGCCTTCGGCGGTGATGGTGACGCCCAAGCCTTTGCCGAGACTGACGATGGAGCGGATGATGGCCTGCGCCTCGCGGTTGGCCCCTAGATCGCGAACGAAGGACTGGTCGATCTTGATCTTGTCGAAGGGGAAGCTGCGCAGATAGCTGAGGCTGGAATAGCCGGTGCCGAAATCGTCCATCGAGATGCGCACGCCCAACGCGCGCAAGGCATGCAGCGTCGCCAGCACCTGCGCGCTCTTTTCCAGGAGCAGCGTCTCGGTGATCTCGAGCTCGAGCCGCCGCGGCGGCAAGCCGGACCCTTTGAGCGCCTCCGTCACCATCGAGAGCAGATTGCCGCCGCGGAACTGGAGCGGCGACAGATTGACGGCGATGCGGACGTCGTCCGGCCAGGCCGCGGCATCGAGGCAGGCCCGGCGCAGCATCAGCCCGCCGAGCGGATTGATCAGGCCGGTGTCCTCGGCGACCGGAATGAACTCGGCCGGCGAGACCATGCCGCGCTCGGCGTGCGGCCAGCGCACCAGCGCTTCGAAGCCGGTGATGCGGCCGCTCTGGAGGTCGATCAGCGGCTGATAATACGGACGCAGCACGTCGTTCTGGATCGCGTCGCGCAGCTCGACCTCGATCTTGCGGCGGCTCTGCGCCTTTGCATCCAACGCGGCCTCGAAGAAGGCAAAGCTGCCGCGCGCATCCTGCTTGGCGCGCGACAGCGCCATGTCGGCGCTCTTGAGCAGCTTCTCGGAATCATCGCCATCGCCCGGCGCCATCGCGATGCCGATCGAGGCGCCGATCACCACGGAATGACCGTCGAGCAGATAGGGATCGGCGATGGCCTTGAGCAGGCGCTTTGCCAGCCCCACCGCGTCCTCGGGCCGCATCAGCCCGCTCTGCACGATCGCGAACTCGTCCGAGTTGAGCCGCGCCAGCGCGTCTTCCTCGCGAAGCGTCGAGCGCAGCCGCTTGGCGACGCCGCGCAACAGCTTGTCGCCGACCGCGTGTCCGAGCGTGTCGTTGACTGCCTTGAAATTGTCGAGCCCCAGCATCAGCAGCGCGACCTTCTCGGGGCTGCGCCGCGTGTGCAGCAGCATCTCGTCGGTCTGCTGGCGCAGCAGGGCGCGGTTGGGCAGGCCGGTCAGCGCGTCATGCTGGGCCATGAAGGCGAGCCGCGCCTCGGCGCGCTTGCGTTCGGTGATGTCCATCAGCGCAAGCAGCACCGCGGGCCGGTCGGCATAGGTCAATTCGCGGAAATAGATCGCAAGGTCGATCAGCGCACCGTCGGCCTTGACGTGCTTCCAGGTGCGGCCGGCCTGCTCCTCGCTGGAACGGTCGGCGGTCCAGGGCGGCTCGCTGTCGAAGGCCTGCAGGGAGCGGATCTTCAATCGCTCGAACTCGGCACGGCTGTAACCGTAATGGGCGACCGCGGCATCGTTGACGCCGAGGATACGCTCGTCGTCCAGCGCGCAGACGATCATCGGGACGGGATTGCCGTCGAACAGCAGGCGGAACGAGGCTTCGCGCTGCTTCAGCTCGGTGATGTCGACGCGCAGGCCGACCACGCCGCCGTCATCGGTCAAGCGCTCGTCGATCAGGATGACGCGGCCGTCCGACAGCTTCTGCTCGTGGCGCGCGCCGGGCTGATAGAGCTTTTGCAGACGCTCGGCGATCCACTCTTCCTCCTGGCCCACGGCCTCCGGGTAGTCGCCGCGGGCAACGCCGATGCGCAGCGTGTCTTCGAGACGCGCGCCTTCCTCGAACAGATCGGCGGTCTTGCTGTAGATCTCGGCGTACTTCTTGTTCCAGAGGACGTAGCGGCCTTCGGCATCGAGGAACACGATGCCTTGCGGCAGGATGTCGATGGCCTGGCGCAGCCGCTCATGGGATTTGCGCGCGTCCGCGATCGCGGCTTCCGTCTCGGCGCGACTGCGCAAGACTTCGTCGCGTTCGGACAGGGCTCGCGGCGCGCACGAGAAGCGCGGCTTGCGCGGCGATCGGCCGGACCGGGCAAGCACGCCTTGCTTTCGTTTTTTTGCTTTTCGAGACTTCAAACCTAACTTCACCCGTTCCAGTCGCGCCCGCCCGCGCAAGTCTTGAGAGGAAAAGTCTTGGGGCAAGTGTCTGAAAAAAAAGTAATCTTGCCCGGCCGCGGTCCGCGCGAGGCGGACCCTTGCTGCCTGTTTGCGCGGCGTGGCCATGGCGGCATGGCGCCGTCACATTGTGTCTGGAGCCGCAATCAACGATCGGTCTGATGCAAAATTGCGCGTGCGCTTGAATCAGTTCCGAAATCACGGGCGATTGCATGCGAGCCGCAGGTTTCCCTCGCTCCGCGCACGAATTTTGGTCAATGCAGGATAGGGTTATTGCACCCTTAAGAAACGCGGCTCGAGACACGATTTAGCGCGCAGCGGCGAGCCGGCGGCGGGCTCCGGCCTCATTCTTACCCCTGATGCCGCATTGGGCTATAAGGACGTCTGCATGAGTCGCCGCGGCATCATCCTCCTCCTGCTCTGGTTCGTCCCCCTGGCCGCCGGCGGCGCGCTGGCCCAGGACAAGGGCAGCGTGAATCCGAAGCCGCTGCCGCCGCTCGCCAATCCGAACGACCCGGATCTGGCCGCCAAGGAGCTGTTCGCGCGAAAGCTGCTGCCATCCAAGGGGCCCGCCCATGTCATCGGCTCCTACACCAAGGGCTGCATCGGCGGCGCGGAGCAGATGCCGCTCAACGGCGATCATTGGCAGGTGATGCGGCTGTCGCGCAATCGCAGCTATGGCCACCCCGAGATGATCGGCCTGATCAAGCGGCTTGCGGCCAGGGCGCACAAGGACGCGGGATGGCCGGGCATCCTGGTCGGCGACATCGCGCAGCCGCGCGGCGGCCCGGCGCTGTCGGGCCATGCCAGTCACCAGATCGGTCTCGACGCCGACATCTGGCTGACGCCGATGCCGGACCGCCGCCTCTCGCGCGAGGAGCGCGAAGACATGTCGGCGGTGATGATGGTGCGTCAGGACCGGCTCGACATCGACCCCCGCGTGTTCACTCATGGCCATGTGCTGGTGCTGCGCGATGCGGCGCGGGAGCCGGCGGTGCAGCGCATCTTCGTCAACGCCGCGATCAAGAAGGCGCTGTGCCGCGAGGCCAAGGGCGACCGCGCGTGGCTGGCGAAGATCCGCCCCTGGTGGGGCCACGACTACCATTTCCACATCCGCATGCGCTGCCCGGCGGGTGCCGAGGAGTGCGAGGGCCAGCCGTCGCAGGCCGAGGACGAAGGCTGCAAGCCCGCCGATCTCGCCTATTGGTTCTCCGACGCAGTGCTGCACCCCAAGCCGCCGCCGGAGCCGCCAAAGCCGAAGCCGCCGATGACGCTGGCGCAGATGCCGGCGGCGTGCAAGGCGGTGCTGCACGCGGGCGATGCGAAGCCGTAGGGTACGCTGTCCCCTCGCCCATCGCTGTCGTCCCGGACAAGCGCGCCCCAAGCGCGCGCAGATCCGGGACCCAGAGCCCCAAGGAGTGGTTGTCGGACGAAGTGGCCACTCCGAGTCTTCGCCAAACACAATCCTGTGGCTATGGATCCCGGGCTCGCGCTACGCGCGCCCCGGGATGACGCACCAGGTTTGACCTTCCGACCTGGCCTGCTATCTTCGCGGCTGCGATATCCCTGCCGGCCGTAAGCCGCAGTCTGGGCCCGTGGAGCAGCGCTTCCACCCGTCGCGACCGACCCCACCAACGCCAGTCCAGCGCGTGCATCCTGCTTGCGCGGATTCGCATGGAGCGCTCCATGTCACGCATCTCAGGACTTTTCACCGCCTTCGCGATCCTGGCAGGCGCCAGCCTTTCGCCGGCCGCCGCCGAGGACAAGACCATCACCGTGTTCGCCGCCGCGTCGATGAAGAACGCGCTCGACGAGGTCAATGCAGCCTACACCGCCAAGACCGGAATCAGGTTTTCGGTCAGCTATGCCGCAAGCTCGGTGCTCGCCCGGCAGATCGAGCAGGGCGCGCCGGCGGACGTGTTCGTCTCGGCCGACACCGACTGGATGGACTACGCGATCGCCAGGAAGACCATCGACGAGCCTTCCAGGGTCAATCTGCTCGGCAACAGCATCGTGCTGATCGCGCCGAAGGATTCCAAGATCGACAACGTCGCGATTACCCAGGGCTTCGACCTCGCCAAGCTCGCCGGCGACGGCAGGATCGCGACCGGCGACGTCAAGTCGGTGCCGGCAGGCAAATATGCCAAGGCGGCGCTCGAGAAGCTCGGCGCCTGGCAGGCGGCCGAAGCGAAATTCGCGATGGCCGAGAGCGTGCGCGCGGCGCTGACGCTGGTCGCGCGCGGCGAGGCCAATCTCGGCATCGTCTATTCCACCGACGCCAAGGTCGAGCCCGGCGTCAAGATCGTCGGCACCTTCCCGGCGGACTCGCACCCCGCGATCATCTATCCGGTTGCCGCGACCACGACCGCGAAGGCCGGGACCAGCGGCTATCTCGCCTTCCTGCGCTCCTCGGGCGCCAAGTCCATCCTGGAAAAATACGGCTTCAAGTTCCTGGTCAGCCCGACAATCTGATATTCAGCACTTGATGTCCGAGATCTCTCCCGCCGAATGGACCGCGATCCTGCTCTCGCTCAGGGTCGCGACCATTGCCACGCTAGTCGCGACACCGTTCGGCATCGCGCTGGCATGGCTGCTCGCGCGCAGGGATTTCTGGGGCAAATCGGTGCTCGACGCCCTGGTGCATCTGCCGCTGGTGCTGCCGCCTGTCGTCACCGGCTATCTGCTGCTCCTCACCTTTGGCCGCCGCGGCCTCGTCGGCGGCTTCCTCGCCGACTATCTCGGCATCGTCTTTTCATTCCGCTGGACCGGCGCGGCGCTCGCCTGCGGCGTGATGGCGTTTCCGCTCCTGGTGCGCCCGATGCGGCTGTCGATCGAGGCAATCGATCGCCGGCTGGAGCAGGCCGCCGAGACGCTCGGCGCCGCCCCATGGAAAGTGTTCTTCACGGTGACGCTTCCCCTGGCGCTGCCCGGCGTGCTCGCCGGCATGGTGCTCGGCTTCGCCAAGGCAATCGGCGAGTTCGGCGCGACGATCACCTTCGTCTCCAACATTCCTGGGGAGACCCAGACGATATCCTCGGCGATCTATTCGCTGATCCAGACGCCGGACGGCGATGCCGCGGCGGGACGGCTGGTGATCGTCTCGATCGTGCTGGCGCTGGGCGCGCTGATCTCAGCCGAATGGTTCGCCCGCCGCGCCACCGCGCGGCTGCACGGGAACTGACCATGCTGCGCGTCGATGTCGAAAAGAAGCTCGGCGAGTTCTCGCTCCAGGCATCCTTCGCCAGCGAAGGCCGTGCCATCGGCCTGTTCGGCGCCTCGGGCGCCGGCAAGACCTCGCTGGTCAACATGATCGCAGGGCTGTTGCGGCCCGACCGCGGCACCATCGTGATCGACGGCGAAACCGTCGACGACACCGCGGCCGGCATCCATGTCCCGACCTGGCGCCGCCGCATCGGCTATGTGTTCCAGGACGCGCGGCTGTTTCCGCACCTCAACGTCGCGCAGAATCTCGACTATGGACGGCGGATGAACGGCCTTGCGCCCGATCCGGCCCAGCACAGGCGCATCATCGACCTGCTCGATATCGGCGCCCTGCTCGATCGTCGTCCCGGAAAGCTCTCCGGCGGCGAGCGTCAGCGCGTCGCGCTCGGACGCGCGCTGCTGTCACGACCGCGGCTCTTGCTGCTCGACGAGCCGCTCGGCGCGCTCGACGAGGGCCGCAAGCTCGAGATCCTGCCCTATCTGGTGCGGCTGCGCGACGAGGCCAATGTGCCGATGGTCTATGTCAGTCACGACGCCGCCGAGCTGCGCCAGCTCGCCACGCAGATCGTGATGCTGAAACAGGGCCGGGTGACGAGTTTGGGCGGGGTGAAGGTGCTGGCATAGCAACTCCGTCGTCGTCCTTGCGATAGCTTTCGTAGGGTGGGCAAAGCGAAGCGTGCCCACCGACTCTCTCAATCATAATCAAATGGTGGGCACGGCGCTGCGCGCCTTTGCCCACCCTACGGCTGCGTTAAACCCCCGCCACCGAGGCCCACACATCCGAAAGCTTCTTCCGCAGCGCCTGCGCGCGGGTCAGCGGCGGGGGCGTCTCGTCTTCTTCCGGCAGGCGCAGGCCGACGACGTTGACGCGGCCGCCGGAGATGCTGCGCGCGACCAGCACGATCTCGTCCAGGGCGAGCTCGGCGCCCTCCTTCGGCGCGTGGTCGAGATGGACGTCGAAATAATCGGCGAGGGTCAGCTTGCCCTCGTCCTCGCCGATCCTGACGCCGTAGATCTCGGCGAGCTCGGCGAGGGTGTGCTCGCCGGAGACCATGAAGTCGCCGAGCAGATGCGGATCCGGCGCCGAGCTCGGCTGCATGTCGACGAAGAAGCGGTCGAGCGATTCGGCCTTTTCCGGCGGCGCCAGCAGATAGATGTAGTCGCCGGGCGCGATCGGGTCGGCCTCCAGCGGCGTCAGGATGTTCTCGTTGCGGATCACCAGCGTTGGCTTGGACCAGGACGGGATCAGGCCGCGGCGGAAATACAGGCTCTTGGGCCGCACCGGATAGCCGACCAGCTGCTGCTCGAGCTGGCCGGGCAGATCCAGTTCGACACGCCGCGGACCGCGCTCGGCGCGCGGCAGCGCGACGTGAAGCTTGCGCGCGGCCGGCGCCAGGGTCCAGCCCTGCAGCAGCAGCGAGATGATGACGACGACGAAGGCGACGTCGAAATAGAGATAGGCCTTGGACAGGCCGACCAGCATCGGGATCGACGCCAGGAAGATCGCGACCGCACCGCGCAGGCCGGTCCAGGCGATGAAGATCTTTTCGCGCCAGTTGAAGCGGAACGGCGCAAGGCAGACGAAGACAGCGATCGGCCGCGCCACCAGCATCAGCACGAGCGCGACGGCGACCGCCGGCAGCACGCTGGCCCCCAACCTGCTCGGCGACACCAGCAGGCCCAGCAGCACGAACATCACGATCTGCGCCAGCCAGGTCGCAGCATCGAGGAAGGCCACGACCTGGTTATGCGCGCGCGTCGGCCGGTTGCCGATGATGATGCCGGCGAGATAGACCGCGAGGAAGCCGGAAGCATGCATCATCTGCGCGCCGCCGAAGATCACCAGCGCGGCCGTGGTCACGAAGGGCGCATGCAGGCCCTGCGGCAGCGCCACCTGGTTGAGCGCGATGACGACGAGACGTCCGCCGATGAAGCCGACGACGGCGCCCAGCACCGCCTCCTGCATGAACTCCATCAGCACGTGGCCGGGCGAGCTCGACCCGACCGAGATGTACTCGACCAGCATCAAGGTGAGGAAGATCGCGAACGGGTCGTTGGTGCCGGATTCCGCCTCCAGCGTCGCGCCGACGCGCGGGCGCAGGCGCAGGCCCTGGGTGTGCACCAGCAGGAACACCGCGGCCGCATCGGTCGAGGCCACCACGGCGCCGACCAGCAGCGACTCGGTCCAGTTGAGATCGAGCGCGAACTTGGCGAACGGCGCCGTGATCAGCGCGGTCAGCAGCACGCCGGCGGTCGCGAGCACCACGGACGGCGCAAGCACGGTGCGGATGCTGGCAAAGCGCGTCCTGAGGCCGCCATCGAACAGGATCAGGGCCAGCGCCACCGAGCCGACCAGATAGGTGGTGCGGACGTCGTCGAACTGGAGCTGGCCGGGACCGGAATCGCCGGCGAGCATGCCGACCGCAAGGAAGACCAGCAGCAGGGGCGCACCGAAGCGGAGCGCAAGCAGGCTCGACAGGATACCGGCCATGACGAGGACGGCGCCGAGCAATATGGCGAGGCTGACGGAGTCGAGAGAGGCCATGCGGTGCTGCGGGTTACTCCAAGTAATGAGCGAGTTCAGTCAGGGGCCACCGGCCGGGCGCTCCCTCGCCCCGCTTGCGGGGAGAGGGTGGAGTGAGGGGGAGCCTCCGCGGGGACGGTGACAGTGAGACTCGCGGCGAGTCCTCCTCACCCGAAATTCAAGCTGCGCTCGAATTTCGGCCTCTCCCCGCACGCGGGGAGAGGCGAAGCGCGCCGCGACCAACGGATTTACCCAAACATATATCCATGCATCTCTATCGTCGCCGCCTCCGCGCGCCAACCCATTTTCGCATCTCGCGGCAATCTGGCCGCTTTTACGGCCTTAACGTCCATCACATGCCGGTGTATCGGTGGCCCGGCCGTGCCCTTTGTGGGATTCTGCGGCTCCCTCGAATCAATTCCTCCCCGCTTGCCGACGAGACCGATGGACATGGACCTCAAGGACTTCATGGAGTTCGTGCAGACCACCGCGCGCAGCGTCGGGGCGGAGATCTCCTCGCCCTGGTTCTACCTGCAATTCGGGCTCATTCTGGTCGCGGCCGGCATCGCCTATGCGGCGGAGACCGCCGTCCGCAACCGGGTCGACATGACCTCGCTGGCGATGCGCTGGCCGCTGCCGCTGCGGCACTTCGCCCGGGTGATGGTCGCCAGCGCCTCGACGGCGGTGTTTACTCTACTCGTGATCATCTCGCGCCTCGTGATGTACCACGCGACCTGGCCGAGCCGCTCCTATCTGCTGATGGTCGCCGCCAAGCTGGGCTTCGCCTGGCTCGTGATCCGGCTCGTGACTTCGGTGCTGCGCAATGCCTTCATCGTCAAGCTGGTGTCGATCACGGCGTGGTTCGTCGCCGCGCTGTCCATCCTCGGGCAGTTCGATGCGACCGTCGACCTGCTCGATGCCTACGCCATCGTGTTCGGCGGCCTCAGGCTGACCCCGCTGCTGGCGATCAAGGCCGGCGCGCTGCTCCTCATCGCGCTCTGGGCCACCAACATCGCCAGCAATTTCGCCGAGAGCCGGATCAACGCGACCGCCGACCTGACGCCGTCGGTGCAGGTGCTGCTGGTCAAGATCATCCGCATCGGGCTTCTGGCCGTCGCCATCGTCATCGCGCTCGGCGCGGTCGGCATCGACCTGTCGGCGCTCGCGGTGTTCTCCGGCGCGGTCGGCGTCGGCATCGGTATCGGCCTGCAGAAGATCGTCGCCAATTTCATCTCCGGCATCATCCTGCTCGCCGACAAGTCGGTGAAGCCCGGCGACCTCGTCACCATCGGCGACAATACCGGCCGCATCAGCGCGATGAAGACGCGCTATATTTCCGTCGCCGCCGGCGACGGCCGCGAGTTCCTGGTGCCGAACGAGGATCTGGTGACACAGAAGGTCGTCAACTGGACCTATACCGACAAGAACACGCTGGTGAAGATCGCCTTCGGCACCAATTACGACGCCGACCCGAAAGTGGTCTGCAAGCTCGCGGCCGAGACCGCCGAAGCCCATCCGCGCGCGCAAAAAGGCAAGCCGCCGACCTGCATCCTCACCGAGTTCGCCGAAGCCGGCATGAAGTTCTCATTGACCTTCTGGATCGCCGACCCCGACGGCATGGACAAGGTCAAGAGCGACGTGATGCTGGCGCTGTGGGACGCCTTCAAGCAGGAGGGCATCCGGGTTCCCTACCCCGTCCGCGAAATCCGCATCCGCGGCGGCGCGCTGCCGGTGGAAACCACCGTAGAAGTCCCGAATTAGGCCGCTTTCGCACCCAAGGCTGGCAAGGCTCTTGTTTTGACGGGTTTTCTTCACGCGAACCGGTTAGCCACTTCGCTCGAAAACGCTCTGCCGCGGCTTGCATGAAGGCCCGCAATCATTAAATTGGGGCCTGAAATCAAGCCTTTCCACCGATAATCCGCCCGGAAGACCGCCCAAGGAAGACCGCACAAGCATGAGCTACGTCGAAGCCACCGATACCTCGCTGCGCAAGACCGGACAGATCAAGCTGCATGGGCCGGCTGCCTTTGCCGGCATGCGCAAGGCGGGCGCGCTGGTGGCGAAATGCCTGGACGAGCTCACCGACATCGTCGGGCCCGGCGTGCCGACCGAGCGCATCGACCAGTTCGTCCGCGACTTCGCCTTCAGCCATGGCGCCTATCCGGCGACGCTGATGTATCGCGGCTATCGCTATTCGACCTGCACTTCGCTCAATCACGTGGTCTGCCACGGCATGCCCGGCGACCGTCCGCTGAAGGAAGGCGACATCGTCAATATCGACGTCACCTTCATCGTCGAGGGCTGGTACGGCGATTCCAGCCGGATGTATGCGGTCGGCCCGATCGCCCGCAAGGCGGAGCGGCTGATCGAGGTGACGTATGAAGCGATGATGCGCGGCATCGCCGCGGTGAAGCCCGGCGCCACCACCGGCGACATCGGTCACGCCATCCAGAGCTTCGTCGAGCCGCAGGGCATGAGCGTGGTGCGCGATTTCTGCGGCCATGGCTTGGGCCGCATGTTCCACGACGAGCCGAACATCATCCATATCGGCCGCCCGGGCGAAGGCGTGCAGCTCAAGCCCGGCATGTTCTTCACCATCGAGCCGATGATCAATCTCGGCAAGCCGCATGTGAAGATCCTCTCCGACGGCTGGACCGCCGTCACCCGCGACCGCTCGCTGTCGGCACAGTTCGAGCACTCCGTCGGCGTCACCGCGACGGGCGTCGAGATTTTCACGCTGTCAGAGCGGCACGGCGAGAAGCAGATCGGGTGATCCCGGCGCGTCGGCTAGCGCCGGCGGCGGAATGACGATGGCGCTCTCTTATAGGTCGCCGCGAAGGCGTCGTTGAAGCGGCGCACGCTGCCGAAGCCCGCCGCAAACGCGATCTCCGCCAACGTCATGTCAGTCTGGTCGATCAGACGCTTGGCTTCCTGCACGCGGCGGGTTGCCGCGATCTCGCTCGGGCTCGCGCCGGCGTGGCGCAGGAACAGGCGCAGCAGATGGCGCGGCCCGACGCCAAGAGCTTCCGCAAGCTCGGTCATCGACGCCCGGTCCAGAAGGCCGTCATGGATCAGGCGCATGCCGCGCGCGACGGTGGTGGCCGTTCCCATCCAGGCGGGCGAGCCCGGCGCCGTTTCAGGGCGGCAACGCAGGCACGGGCGAAAGCCGGCCCGCTCGGCGGCAGCCGCGGTCGCATAGAAGGTGACGTTCTCCGAGCGCGCCGGGCGCACCGGACAGACCGGCCGGCAATAGATGCGCGTCGAGCGAACCCCGGAAAAGAACAGGCCGTCGAATGCGCGGGCGCGCGCCAAACGTGCCCGATCGCAGGTCTCCCAGTCGAGATGCGGTGGCAGCGTCTGCCGCTCGGCTGAATTCTTCGCCATGACCAAATCATAGTTTCGATGCAGCGCACCGAGTAGCTGAAATCGGACATCACCGGGCGATGAGGTCCGAATTCAGCCAGCCCGCGCCGCAGCTCCGGATCATGGTGCCGATCCAGGAGCAAATTGCATGAGCACGCAGGTACAACACACACAGGCGCAACACACGACGACCAATCTCGCAATCGAGGTCGGGCTCCTGCTGCTGCTCTCGCTGATCTGGGGCAGCTCGTTCACGCTCATCAAGCTCGCTGTCGCGACGATCCCGCCGTTCACAATGGTCGCCGCTCGCGTGACCATCGCCGCGATGCTTCTGATCCTGATTGCGACCGCGCAGGGCCACGCCCTTCCTCGCGGGCAATCGGTCTGGGCCGCCTTGTTCGTGCAGGGGCTGCTGCAAAGCGCGCTGCCTTTTACCCTGATCAGCTGGGGCGAAATGCATATCGCCAGCGGGCTTGCCGGTGTGCTCAATGCGACCCCACCGATGTTCGTGCTGGCGATCGCTGTCATGACCGGGCGCGGACGGCAGACGATCGGCGGCCGCAAGATCGTCGGCGTTGCGCTCGGCCTTGCGGGCGTGGCCCTGACCATGGGCATCGACGCGCTGTCCGGGATCGGCACGGCGGCGCCACTGGCCCAGATGGCGGTGCTCGGCGCGAGCTTGTGCTACGCGCTCGCACCGATCTGGGGGCAGCGGTTCTCGGGCCTGCCCGCGATCGTCACCGCAGCAGGGGCGATGAGCTGCGCCGCGGTGCTGATGCTCCCGACCGCCGCGACTCTCGAACAGCCGTGGAGGCTGGCGCAACCGCCCGCGCAGGCAATCGCAGCCCTGATCGCGCTCGGCGTGGTCTGCACAGCCTTGGCGATGGTGATCTATTTCCGCCTGATCCGCACGCTCGGCCCGCTGGGCACGACCAGCGGGAGCTATCTGCGTGCGGGATTCGCCGTAGCGCTCGGCACCGCCATTCTCGGCGAGCACTTGACGTGGTCCGGCCTTGCCGGAATGGCGCTCATTCTCGCCGGCGTGGTGGCGGTCACGGCGCCCGCGCGCGCACCAACCATCAGGACGCCGGCCGGCGCGCCGCCTCGCAATTGACGGTTGCAAAAACGCTGGCCCCCGGCGATGCTGGTGGCCGATGCCCGCCAAGCCGGACCACGACAAGAGCAAGCCTGACGAGGTGCCGCACTATCACGGCCATCGCGAGCGGCTGCGCGAGCGTTTCTACAATGCCGGCGCGGATGCGCTCAGCGACTACGAATTGCTGGAGATGGCGCTGTTTCCGGCATTGCCGCGGCGCGACACCAAGCCGCTGGCCAAGGCGCTGATCAAGACGTTCGGCTCGTTCGCCGAGGTCGTGCATGCGCCGGTGGCGCGGCTGCGCGAGGTCGACGGCATCGGCGAATCCGCGATCAACCAGCTCAAGTTGATTGCCGCCGCCGCGAGCCGCGTGACCAGGGGCGAGGTCAACAGCCGCAACGCGCTGTCGTCCTGGAACGAGGTGATCGAGTATTGCCGCTCCAGCATGGCGTTCGCCGACAAGGAGCAGTTCCGCCTGCTCTTCCTCGACAAACGCAACCAGCTGATCGCCGACGAGGTGCAGCAGACCGGCACCGTCGACCACACCCCGGTCTATCCGCGCGAAGTGATCAAGCGCGCGCTGGAGCTGTCCGCGACGGCTCTCATCCTGGTACATAACCATCCGAGCGGCGATCCCTCGCCCTCGCAGGCCGATATCCAGATGACGAAGGCGATCATCGACATCGCAAAGCCCCTCGGCATTGCCGTGCACGACCACATCATCGTCGGCAGAGGTGGGCATGCGAGCTTGCGCGGGATGCGGTTGATCTAAAGCATGATCCGGAAAAGTGCGCAGCGGTTTTCCGAAAAGATCATGCTCAAACAATAACCTAGGGCGCGATGACGATGCTTCCTCATCTCATCGCGCTCTAGGCCCGGTCAGAACACTTTGTTTTTGGCCGCCTTCAAGTGGTCTTCAGCGGCTCCGATGCCACTCAACGCCTTGAGCGTGAGGGCGGTTGGCTGCGGCTTCCATGCGGAAACCAGTTTTTCCGCATGCTCGAGCTCCGGCTTCGACAACATGCCGGCCATCTCGTTTACATTCCTGGCCGGCGCGAGTTGCGAGAGTTTGAAGTACGCATACGACAGAGATAAATCTCTCGGCGTTCCCTTGCCGGCAGAATACGCACGGGACAGGCTGAAGAGGGCAGAGGGAAGCCCCTGATCGCCTGCCATCTTCCACCATTTCAGCGCTTCTTCCGAATTCCCTTGTCGGTCGTACATGAGAGCGACATCGTGCTGGGCGCGCGCATAACCGGCCTTGGCGGAAACGAGTTTGTATTTCAATGCTTGATCGAAATCGGTTGCGACGATACCCGCGCCTTGCCCGTCATAGTAGCAGCCGAGCTTGTAGGCCCCCAGCGGATCGTTGGCCGCAGCCGATTTCTGAAACCACTCGAACGCTCGGCTGCGATCCTGTTGGGTGCCGATGCCGTTATTATACATCATGCCGACATGGTATTGCGCCTCGGCATCTCCTTGATCAGCCAAAGCCACCATCGCATTGAATGTGCCCGCGTCATTTGCATCGGCGGGTATCGAGAGGAATAAAAGGCACGAAAAAGCCAGGACAGCGAATTTCATGGCAAATCCCGATCGACTTCTGACCATTATGTCTTTGGTCACGCGAGGGGGAGACAAAGTTCGAAGCTGGCCGAGATTTCGAAATCAGTACCGGGGCGAAGGGTCGAAACGGGCCCAGCCCCCGCCGCCGGGCGGCCGAATTCAATCTCACGGCTCGACCCAGCGCTGCACCGCCTCGACCGTGTCGGCGGGCGTGGTGTTGAAGCAGATCGCGGCCTCCGGCGCCAGGCGGTGGACGAGGTTGAGCACCTTCTCGAACAGCACGAGGCGCTCCTTCGGCTCGCGCAGCCCCGCGCCGATCACGATGCAGTCGAAGCGCTCGTCGCGCAAGGCCGCGGTCACGGCGGCCTCGGCCGTCGCATCGAGATCGATCAGGCAGCTCGTGACCTCGAAGCCGAGGCCGCGCAGACGCAGCAGCTGGGCCTCGATGTAGCCGCGGACATGTTCGGGCGTGATCTGCGGAAATGCGCTGCAATCCGCATTGCCCGGTTCGATGCCGATCGCGAGAATGCGCTTGGCCATGCCGGATCCTCCCAACGAAATCACTTCTTCCGTCAACGAGATGCCCGGTCTGCGGGTTCCGCCTTCGCGCGGCGGCATTCGGCGGCGGCGAATGTCGGGCCGGCTATTGACGCAGCATGATCAGGGGATCGGCGGTGTCGGGGACGCGCCGCCATTGCGCGTTGTCGTCGGCCTCGAACTGCCAGACATCGCCCGATTTCGACATCAGGATGATCTGGCCGCGCTCGAGCCGCCATTGCGCCGGATTGAACTGCGCGATCGCCGCGTCGCATTTCGGCTTGAGGAAGACCTGGAAATTGTCGGGGCTCGTCTCGGTGTTGGTCAGCGTCAGCCCGCACACCGGCTGGCCGTTGCCGCGCACCATCGTCCAGTCGCCGATCATCTGGTCCATCGACTTGGCCATCGAGCGGGCCGCGGCGAGATCCTGCAGGATGTAGACGCCCTCGCCCTGGCGCAGGCCTTCGAAGATGCCGGCTTCGACCTCGGTGAAGTCGATCACGGCTTCGCCGGTCGCGTCCTGGAAGCGCACGATGTCGAGCCCCCTGACGCTCCAGGCGACGATGCTCTTGGTGAAAGGCAGTGCGGTCTTGCAGGCCGGCTCCAGCTCCAGCTTGTAGCCCTGGCCTGCGGCGTCGCCCTTCATCGTGACGACGCAGGTCTTGCTGCGCTCGGTGGTCGAGAGCTCCCATTGCCCGGGCATCGACTTCTTCAGGCTCGTCGCATCCTGCGCATGCGCAGCGCCGATCGCGGCCAGCCAGGCCGCGACGGCGAATGCGACGGCCCGAACAGCTGTCATCAGCGTCCCCTGAAGGGCGTCTCGGCCACCGGCGTCAACGGCGCCTTGCCGGCGAACCAGGATTTGAGGTTGTCGACCACGAGCTGGTCCATCGCGTTGCGCGTCACCACCGAGGCCGAGCCGATATGCGGCAGCAGCACGACGTTCTGCATGGCCTTGAGCTCGTCCGGCACGTTCGGCTCGGCGGCGAACACGTCGAGGCCTGCGGCGAGGATGGTGCCCGATTTCAGCGCCTGCACCAGCGCCGGCTCGTCGACCACGGAGCCGCGCGCGACGTTGATCAACACGCCGCGCGGGCCGAGCGCCTTGAGCACCTCGGCATTGATCATCTTGTTGGTCGAGGCGCCGCCGGGCACGATCACCATCAGCGTGTCCACCGCCTTCGCCATCTCGATCAGGTCGGGATAGTGCTTGTAGGAGACGTCCTTGGACGGGTTGCGCGAGTGATAGACCACCGGCACCAGCGAGGCATCGAGCCGGCGCGCGATGGCCTGGCCGATCCGGCCCATGCCGACGATGCCGACCTTGCGGTCGCGCAGCGAGCCGACGCTGAGCGGGTAGTTCTGCGTCTGCCACAGCCCGGAGCGAACGTAGCGGTCGGCCTTGATGAACTCGCGCAAGGTGGCGATCAGCAGGCCCATCGCGACGTCGGCGACCTCCTCGGTCAGCACGTCGGGCGTGTTGGTGACGATGATGTTGTGCTCGGCCGCATATTTGGCATCGATGTGGTCGTAGCCGACGCCGAAGCTCGCCACCATCTCGATCTTGGGCAGTTGCGACAGTGAACCCCTGTCGGCGCGGACGGTGTGATAGGTCACGGCGACGCCGCGGATCTTCTCGCGGATCGCCGGCGTCAGCCGTTCGAGGTCGCCGTGCGTCTCGGCCTTGTGCACGACGAAATGGTCGGAAAACCCGTTCTCGAGGATCGGCCGCACCGGCCCATAGATCAGAAGGTCGATCTTTTCGGACGAAATCGAACCGGCAGCCATCAGTTTTCCTTTCCAAGCGCGCTCTCATGCCAGCGCCGTAAAACGAGGTGCGAAACTAGCGCCAGCACCCCATAGATGACAATCCCGGCCAGCGACAACAAAAGCAGCGCTGCGAACATGCGGGGTATGTTCAATCGATAGCCCGATTCCGCGATCCTGTAGGCGAGCCCGGAGCCGGCGCCCGCCGTTCCCGCCGCGATCTCGGCCACGACCGCGCCGATCAGCGACAGGCCGCCCGCGATGCGCAAGCCCCCGAGAATGTAGGGCAACGCCGCCGGCAGCTTGAGGAAGCGCAGCGTCTGCGGCTTTGATGCGCCATAGAGCTGGAACAGGCCGGCGAGGTTGCGGTCGACCGAATTGAGCCCGAGCGTGGTGTTGGACAGCACCGGAAAAAAGGCGACGATGAAGGCACAGACCACGACCGCGGTCTGTTGTTCCAGGTAGATCAGCAACAGTGGCGCGATCGCGATGACGGGCGTGACCTGGAGCACGATCGCATAGGGGAACAGCGAGTATTCCACCCATTTCGACTGGTTGAACAACAGCGCCAGCGCGATGCCGCCGATGCTGGCCGCGAGGAACCCTTCGAGCGTGGTCAGCAGCGTGGTCGCCAGCGATTGCGACAGCACCTGCCAATCCTTAATCAGGGTCAGGATGATGATGGAGGGCGCCGGCAGCACGTAAGGCGGGATTTCCTTGAGCCGGACCACCAGTTCCCAGGCGACGAGGCCGGCCGCGAACACGATGACAGGAAGCACCAGGCGCAGCGCGCGCTGCGCGCCTCGCGGCTTGGCGACGATCTCGGGCCGGGCGCTCATAGCAGCGGTTGCCCCGAATAGGACGGCGCCAGCGCGCCCGAGACCTTGCGGCAGTAGTCGCCGTAGGCGGTCGAGGTGCGAAATTCTTCGTCGCGCGGCTCGACCGTCTCGATGCGGATATCGGCCTGGATGCGGCCCGGCCGTGCCGTCATCACCACCACACGCTGCGACAGGTAGACGGATTCGAACACCGAATGGGTGACGAAGATGACGGTCTTGCCGAGAGCTCGCCACAGCGCGAGCAGATCGTTGTTGAGGCGGAAGCGCGTGATCTCGTCGAGCGCGGCGAACGGCTCGTCCATCAGCAGGATATCGGGATCGGTGACCAGCGCGCGCGCCAGCGAGACCCGCATCTTCATGCCGCCGGAGAGCTCGCGCGGAAAGGCATCAGCGAAATCGGCGAGCCCGACCCTGGCCAGGACGGCGTCGGCACGCGCGCGCCCCTCGGCCTTCGCTACGCCGCCAAGCTTGAGCGGCAGCCGCACGTTCTCGCGCACGCTGGCCCATGGCATCAGGGTCGGCTCCTGGAACACGAACCCGATGCCGTGCCCCGGCTGCAGCTCGCCTTCGTGGCGCGCCACCCGCACGATCCCGGAGGACGGCGCACTGAGCTCCGCGATCAACCGCAGCACCGTCGACTTGCCGCAACCGGACGGGCCCAGCAGCGAGATGAATTCGCCCTTGCGCACCGCGAGATCGAACGGGCCGAGCGCCATGACGCCGTTGTCGTAGGTCTTCGTCACGCCGCGCAGGCTGACGGCGAGAGCCGTCAGGCTCGCCTCGACGGCGGGCGAGGTGTTGCGCTCTACCATTGGTCGATGAGTGCGGCGTTTCGGGCACCCTTCACCTCTCCCCAACGGGGAGAGGTCGGCGCGCAGCGCCGGGTGAGGGGGCACAGGTCCCACGAGAAAGCGTAACCCCTCACCCGCATCGCATCTGGCGATGCGATGCGACCTCTCCCTGCGGGAGAGGTGAGACCCAGCCGCACCGGCGTGCCAAATCTCAACATACGCTACGGCTTGTTCGGACGCAGCTCGACGCCGACGCCCTTGTTGACGAAGCGCAGCGTATAGGATTTGCGGAAGTCGAGATCCGCCTTCACGACGCCGGCCTTGACCATCTTGTTGAAGAACGAGGTGTAACGCTCGTCGCTCATCGCGCCGATGCCGTTCTTCAAGCTGTCGCCGGAATCGACGATGCCGTGCTCCTTCATCTTGGCGACGGAATAGGCGAGCAGATCGTCGGTCATCTCGGGATTGAGCTGCTTGATCAGGGCGTTGCCGGCGGCATTGTCGCGGTAGATGTAATTGTACCAGCCGACCATGGAGGCATCGACGAAGCGCTGGACCAGATCGGGCTTCTTCTCGACGATGTCGCGGCGGGTCTCGATCAGGGTCGAATAGGTGTTGAAGCCGTAGTCGGCCAGCAGCAGCACGTTGGGCTTGAAGCCCGCCGCCTTCTCGACCGCAAAGGGCTCGGAGGTGACGTAGCCCTGCATGGCGCTCTTGGGGTTGGCGATGAAGGGCTGCGGATTGAAATTATAGGGACGGACGTTCTTCTCGCTGAAGCCGTATTCGGATTTCAGCCACTGGAAATAGCTGCCCATGCCCTCCTTGGAGACGAACAGCGTCAGCGGCTTGAGATCCTCGATCTTGCTGACCTTGGCATCCGGCTGCGTCAGCATCACCTGCGGGTCCTTCTGGAAGATCGCGGCGATGGTCACGACGGGGACGTTGTTGGCGACCGCGTCGAACGACATCAGCGTGTTCGCGGCCATGAAGAAATCGATCTTGCCGGCGATCAGCAGCATCCGGTTGTTCTCGTTGGGACCGCCGGGGACGATGGTGACGTCGAGGCCGTATTTCTTGTAAGTGCCGTCGGCGACCGCCTGGAAGAAGCCGCCATGCTCGGCCTCGGCGACCCAGTTGGTGCCGAAAGTGACCTTGTCGAGCGTCTCGGCCCGCGCCGGCGCGAGAGAAACGAGGGCGGCGAAGAGGCCCGCCGTGAGCATTCGCCGCAGATGAAAGTGGGTCATAATGGCACTCCGTCGCTCGCCTAAAGCCCAATCGCGTCTGGCCCATATGAACGCAACGCGATAGAACCGCATGACATCGGGGGACGCGAGCCGGCCGGGTCCGCATCCCCTGATAACCCAAATTACGTGACAAATTCGGGCAAAGAAACCTTGATGACGCCGTCCCGCGACTGGACCGAGATCCGCTGGGCCGATGCGCTCGCTGCGGAGACGGCGCGCTGGATCGCGGTGCTGCCGCTGGCGGCGACCGAGCAGCACGGCCCGCACCTGCCCGTCACAACCGACGTGCTGATCGCGGACGCCTATCTGGCGCGCACGCGCGAGCTGTTGCCGGGAAACGTTCCGGCGACGTTCCTGCCCGTTGAGCCGGTCGGGATCTCCACCGAGCATATCGACTATCCGGGCACGCAGACGCTGCCGACCGAGGTCGCGCTGAAGCGATGGACCGGAATCGGCGAGGACATCGCGCGGCGCGGCGTGAAGAAGCTCGTCATCATCACCAGCCATGGCGGCAACAGCGCGGCGATGATGCTGGTCGCACAGGATCTTCGCGCGCATCAAAAACTGTTCGTGGTGACGACGTCATGGTCGCGGCTGTCGGGCGCCGACAAGCTATTCCCGGCGGAGGAAGTGCGCCACGGCATTCATGGCGGCGCGATCGAGACCTCGATCATGCTGGCGCGCTATCCCGATCAGGTGCGTCAAGCCGCAATCGCGGATTTTGCCGCGAGCAGCATCGCACTGGAAAAGCAATATCGTTGGCTGTCGACGCAGCGGCCGGCACCGTTCGCCTGGCAGGCGCAGGATCTCAACGCCAGCGGCGCCATCGGCAATGCGACACTGGCTGAGCCGGCGAAAGGCGAGCAACTGCTCGAGCAGGGCGCGCGTGCCTTTTGCGAGCTGCTCGGCGAGGTCGATAACTTCGACGTGAACAGGCTCGCCAAGGGGCCCCTCGGCTAGCCCATATCCTGCTGGAATCATTCGCGAAAACTCTCGGCTGCGGCAGCGGATTTGCCGCATTCGAACCGGACGCGGGGAGCCTCCGTCCAACTGGGCACGCGGGCCACAACGGACCGCCTCAACCCCGGATGGAGTTTCTCATGTCGATCAAGACCAAGCTTGCCGCCGCCGCTCTCGCCACGCTCGCCCTGACCGGCAGCATCCTGTCCACCACCTCGCAGGCCGAAGCCAAGCAGCCCGGCTGGGTCTGGGGTGTGGGCGCCGGCATCGCCACCGCCGCCGTCGTCGGCTCCGCGATCGCCGCCAGCAACGACCCCTATTATCACGGCTATCACCGCTGCGGCTGGGTCGCCCAGTACAACGCCTTCGGCCAGTATGTCGGCCGCGTTCGCACCTGCTACTGATTTGAGTACCTGAGGCCGATCTAACGTGGATCCTGCGTCCGACACGGGCGCCTCATCCACCCCGTGTCGTGCCCCCGACCCCGCCCGGCTGTCCCCCCGGGCGGGGTCTTCTTTTTGGGGCGCCGAAATTGTTGCAGCCCCGTCACACAGCGGTGCGAACTATCCTCTGCGGCAATGCGCATCAGTTGCTATTGCGAATTAATCGCAATAAGATTTGTCTCAGAGTCAGGAACTCGGGACGTAACCGGCTCGAGCCGAGATCATCTCGGCCGTGCGCGGGCGCCTGAGACTTGATGACAGGCCGCCGCGAATCGGCAGGGATATCGCGGTGGATGGATGACATTCGCGTTTGGGGGCGTGCGTTTTGACTTTGAGAGATCACCGTTACAGGTACTTGTGGATGGGTGCGGCGATTGCCTCGGGCGTGCTGGCTTTTCCCGCAACAAGCCCCGCGGCCGACCTGCCGCTCAAGGCGCCGGCGCTGAAGGCGATCTACGACTGGACCGGCCTCTATATAGGCGCGCATGTCGGCGTCACCCGCGGCACGTCCTCGGCGACGCTGACCGATCCGACGCTCGCGACCGACAACAACGTCTTCACCGGCGCGACCGGCGGCGTCCAGGCCGGCTACAATTGGCGCCTCAATTCGGGCCTGCTGCTCGGCGTCGAAGGCGACATCTCGTTTCCGAACTATCTGCCCTCCAACCACGTGGTGTCATCGGCGGGGACCGCGCTGTCGTTCGCCGAGGAACGCTGGGATTATGTCGCGAGCCTGCGCGCGCGGCTCGGCTACGCCAGCGGCAATTGGCTGGTCTACGCCACCGGCGGCGCGGCCTTCACCGGCGAGCGTTTCCTCTCGACGCCGAACGGCGGCACTGAAGAGAAGGTGCTGCACACAAGGTTCGGCTGGTCCGCGGGCGGCGGAGTCGAATATGCCTTCGCTCCGCACTGGAGCACGCGGCTCGAATATCTCTACAGCAAATTCGAGAACGCCAACGTCACCTTCCCCTCCGGCGGGCAATATTCCTCGTCGATGGATTTTCACAGCCTGCGGATCGGCCTCAATCGCAAGATCGACTGGCCGGGGGTGCCGACCTACAACCCGAAGTCGGAGATCACCGACACCGAGTCGAGCCGCTGGGAGATTCACGGCCAGTCGACCGTGCTGGGGCAGGGCTACCCGGCGTTCCACGCGCCCTATACCGGACCGAACAGCCTGCTGCCGTCACCGGATTTTCAGCAGACCTGGAGCAATTCGCTCTATCTGAATGCGCGGCTGTGGGACGGCGGTGAGGTCTATTTCAATCCCGAGCTGTTGCAGGGTTTCGGTTTCAACAACACGACGGGCGCCGCGGGCTTCACCAACGGCGAAGCGCAGAAGTCGGGCTTCCCCTATCCGCATTTCAATGCCTCGCGGCTGTTCGTGCGCCACACCTTCGGCTTCGGCGGCGAACAGGAGGAGCTTGCCAGCGGGCAGCTTCAGCTCGCCGGCAAGGCCGACGTCTCGCGCCTGACCTTGCAGGTCGGCAAGTTCTCCGTGGTCGACGTGTTCGACGGCAATTCCTATGCGCATGATCCGCGCAAGGACTTCATGAACTGGTCGATCTGGGCGTCGGGCGCCTTCGACTATGCCGCCGACAAGCTCGGCCTCGGCTATGGCGCCACCGCCGAATTGAACCAGAAGCAGTGGGCGCTGCGCGCCGGATACTTCCTGGTGGGCGCGGTTTCCAACTCGAACAATTTCGACATGACTATCGGCCGCCGCGGCGAATATGTGATGGAGCTCGAGACACGATATTCGCTGTTCGGCATGCCCGGCAAGCTGCGCACGCTCGGCTTCGTCAACAGCGCGTTCTCCGGCAGCTATCGCGAGACGCTGGATAATCCGGCGTTCGGCGTCGATATCACCCAGACCCGTCGCGGCCGTATCAAATACGGCTACGCCTTCAACGTCGAGCAGGCGATCACCGACGACGTCGGCGTGTTCGGCCGCTGGAGCTGGAACGACGGCCGCAACGAAATCATGGCCTTCACCGATATCGACCGCAGCCTGTCCGGAGGCGTCTCGGTCAAGGGAACGAGATGGGGTCGGCCCGACGACGTCGTCGCCATCGCAGGCGCCGTCAATGCGCTGTCGCAGGACCATCGCGACTTCATCGCCGCCGGCGGCCTCGGCCCCTTGATCGGCGACGGCCAGCTCAACTACCGCAGGGAACGCGTGCTGGAGACCTATTACGCCTATGCGCTGAACAAGGCGCTGACCTTCACCGCCGACTACCAGCTCATCGTCAATCCCGCCTACAACGCGGATCGTGGCCCGGTGTCGGTGTTTTCAGGACGGCTGCACGGCGAGTTCTGAGCGCGGCTCAGGCGCGACCTGAGCGCGCGCCTCAAAGAATGGGCCGCCGCGATGTTGCCATCGCAGCGGGGATAGTTCTCGAAGCCCTAGGCCGCCCGGATCGCGTCCAGGAATTTGCCGACCTCGGTCTTGAGACGGCTGCTCTCGCCCGACAATGACCTTGCCGACGCCAGCACGTTGGACGATGCCGAACCGGTCTGGCTCGCGCCGCGCTGCACGTCGACGATGCTGGCGGAGACCTGCTGGGTGCCGCGCGCGGCCTGCTGCACGTTGCGGGAAATCTCCCGCGTCGCCGCGCCCTGCTCCTCGACCGCCGAGGCGATGGCGGAGGCAATCTCGGACATCCGGATGATGGTGTCGCCGATCGCCTTGATGGCGCCGACGGATTCGTCCGTCGCGGCCTGAATCCCTGCGATCTGCTGGCTGATCTCGCCGGTGGCCTTGGCGGTCTGCTCGGCCAGCGCCTTGACCTCGGAGGCGACGACCGCGAAGCCGCGCCCGGCCTCGCCGGCACGCGCCGCCTCGATGGTGGCGTTGAGGGCGAGAAGATTGGTCTGGCCCGCGATCTGGCTGATGAGCTCGACGACGTCGCCGATCCGCCCCGCAGCCCTTGCGAGCTCGCCGACATGGTCGTTGGTCCGCCCCGCCTGCTGCACCGCCTCGCCGGCAATGCGCGCGGAATCCTGCACCTGCCGGCTGATCTCGTCGACCGACGAGGCCATCTCCTCGGCCGCCGCGGCGACGGTCTGCACATTGGTGGAAGCCTGTTCGGAGGCGGCCGCAACGGTTGCGGTGACCTTCTCCGATTGATCGGCCGTGCTCGTCAGCGTTCCCGCGGACACTTCGAGCTCCGAGGACGCCGACGACACCGTGTTGATCACGTCGCCGATCATGGCCTCGAATTCGCGTGCGATCTGGTCCATGCGCTGGCTGCGCCGGAGCTTCGCATCGGCCTCGACCGCGGCAGCCTCCTCGGCTTGCTTCTTGGCGAGCAGTGAATCCTTGAAGTGCTGCAGCGAGCCCGCCACCTGGCCGATCTCGTCATCGCGGCCCGTCGCGGGGATCTCGACCTCGTGCTGTCCGCCGGCGAGCTTGCCGATCACGTCCGCGATCCGGCCGAGCGGTGTCACCACGCGCCAGCGCAGCATCATGGTCACGGCACCGAGCGTGCCGAGCAGGGCGAGCACCGCCACGCCCGCCACCGCGAGCATCGCCAATGCGCCGCTGCGCGCAGCGGAGGCGCGCTCGGCCGCTTCGGCCAGCGCGGCGTCGCGCACGCCGTAGAACATCTGGATGGCGGGGACGATGACGGTCGCCAGTTCCTCGGCGTTGGTGCCGTACTTGCCGTCGCTCCGAGCCGCAGGCATCTCCTTGTCCACGATCGGCGCGGCTTTGCCAAAATAGAATTCCGTCGCCGCCTTCAGCGCATTGGCGATGCGGGGCGGATTGCCGAGCTGCTCCATGCCGGCTTCGATGCGTTCGCGGTCGGCTTCCACGCGCCCCTGCATCCGATCCATCAGCGAGAATTCGGCTGCCACGAGCGGACGACGCGCGGACAACGCCGGCGACAGCGTGGCGGCGCGGCTGCCGGCCGAGACGCGCAGATCCTGCGCCGTCCGTGCCAGGCTCAAGAGCGAGGCGAGCGAGGAATCGGAGTTGACGACCTGTCCTTCGAGCCGGTTCATGATGGGCTCGATATTGGTGATGACCTCGGCGACGGCCGGCAGGAAGCCCTTGACGACAGCGCTGTCGCGCGCCGCCAGGGGAACGCTCATCGCGCGATCCGCCGCCGTGGTGATGTCCTTGAGCCGTCGCGCGGCGCGATCCAGGCTTTCAACCATCGCTGCGTTGTCGTCGAGCACCATGAGGACGCGCCTTGCCGCCTCGAAGCCGGCATCGGCCGCTTTCGCAGCCTTCCTGGCCGCTTCGCTCTGGGCCTGCGTCGCGACGCCTTCCTGGAAAATCGGCGAGATGTAGGGCGCACGAAGTCCAGCGACGTGCTGGCTGACGGTCAGCATCGCGCCAAAGGCATCGACGGTCTTGATCGCGTCGGAGCGGTTGGTGAAGATGCGCGTCTGCGGTATCAGCACCTCGGCACCGAGGATGACTGCGAACACCGTCACCGTCAGCATCGACAGCACGAAAAGTTTCCCGATGCGCATCCTGGGTCCCCCGAATTCATTTCTGCAATGTCGAAAACTAGCCACCGGCCACTAAGAGCCCGTTAAACAACGGCAGTCCCGTAGTTCCACGGGCCCGGACGCGAGCTTGTCGGAGGAGACGTTTCGGCGGCGCAGTTCCGGCGGGCGCCAGATGCGGCAAAATTGACGGCATTTCCTCGCAGAATACCTATATCAAGGCATGTGCCGTCCGTCCGGCCGCACTCCCTTACCTCGGAACGTCAATGCTCTCGGTCGAACTCGTCATCGTCGTCGTCCTGATCGTCATCAACGGCCTGTTGTCCATGTCTGAGCTGGCCGTGGTCTCGTCCCGCCCGGCCCGGCTGTCGCTGCTCGCCGCCAAGGGCGTGCGCGGTGCCGAGCGGGCGCTGACACTGGCCGCCGATCCCGGCAAATTCCTCTCGACGGTGCAGATCGGCATCACGCTGGTCGGCGTGCTCTCCGGGGCGTTCTCCGGCGCGACGCTCGGACAGCGGCTGACACAATGGCTGGTCGAACTCGGCCTGTCCTCCGGCGTTGCCGACATCGTCGGCGTCGGCCTCGTCGTCACGCTCATCACCTACGCCACCCTGATCGTCGGCGAGCTGGTGCCGAAACAGGTGGCGCTACGCGACCCCGAAAGCATCGCGGTGAGGGTCGCGCCGGCGATGCACATTCTCGCGAAGGTCTCGCTGCCGCTGGTCTTCCTGCTCGACCTCTCCGGCAAGCTGATCCTCACTTTGCTCGGCCGCGGCGGCAAGGCCGAGGAGAAGGTGTCGGAGGACGAGATCCATCATCTCGTCAGCGAAGCCGAGAGCGCGGGCGTGCTGGAGTCGGGCGAAAAGGAAATGATCGCCGGCGTGATGCGGCTCGGCGACCGGCCGGTCGGAGCGATTATGACGCCGCGCACAGAGGTCAACGAGCTCGACCTGAACGATGCACCAGAGAGCATCCAGGCGATCATCGCGAAGAGTCCGCATTCGCGCTTTCCGGTCTCCGACGGCGACCGCGACAAGCCGATCGGGGTGCTCCAGGCCAAGGACCTGCTGGTCGCCTACATGAACGAGCGTACGCCGGATTTGCGCGCACTGGTGCGCGAGGCGCCCGGCATTCCTGCGTCGGCGGATGCCCGCGACGTGCTGGCGATCCTGAAGGCTGCACCGGTGCATGTCGGCCTCGTCTATGACGAATATGGCGGCTTCGAAGGCATCGTGACGACGGCCGACATCCTCGAATCGATCGTCGGCGCGTTCCATTCCGAAGAGGGCCCGCCGGAACCGGCCTACGTCAAGCGCGCGGACGATTCACTGCTGATCTCCGGCTGGATGCCGGTCGACGAATTCGGCGAGTTGCTCGGCGTTGAATTGCCGCCTCACCGCTACAACACGGTGGCGGGCCTGGTGCTGCAACAGTTCAACGCGCTGCCTGACGCCGGTGACGCCTTCGACTTCGGCGGCTGGCATATCGAGGTGATCGATCTCGACGGACGAAGGATCGACAAGATCCTGGCGAGCCGGTTGAGCGAGGTTGAGACGGGGTGAGTTGAACGATCGCAAACCACAAAGTGAGCTGTCGTCCCGGATAAAGCGCGCGCAGATCCGTCACGACAGTTGAGCTTGCAGCACGCGCGCGTGACAACTCCCCCCTCACCCGAACCTCACCCCGATCCGCTTTTCCTTGCGCCAGACCACGGTGCAGGGCAGATGCTTGCCGTCGGCCGGGACGAACAGGGTGAAATGCTCGGGGATGCCGACGGGACTGGTGACGTCGAGCGCTGCGCCGGCGTCGGACAGGTTGCGAACGGTGCAGTCGATCGCGCCGCCGCCGAACTCGATCGTTCCGGCCTTCAGCACACGGTGTCTGGCTTTGTCGCGTCGCTCGTCCATAGGGACAATCTACACCCGAAGCTGACACGTACATTAAAGGCACGGTGCATTGGCGACGATTTTATGCCGCCGCAAGGTGCGGCGGTATCATGCGGTGGACGCCCCCTACAGCGCGGGCTGGAATGTGTCGGCCTGCGCCATCCGCCAGGCGTCGCGAAAGCGCGGGTCTTCCGTGCCCTCAAGCAGCTCGCCCGGGCGCAGCGCCGGATAGAGCTGGGCGAAGGACTGCACCTGGGTCGTCGACGTCCGTTGGCTGAAATGGATCGGGCGCAGCTGCTGCGGATGTTCGAGGCCGGCCGCGGCGATCAGCTCGGTCAACGAATGCAGCGTCGCGTGATGATAATTGTGCACGCGGTCGATCTTGAGCGGCACGTAGAGCGCGCGTGCCCGCGTCGGGTCTTGCGTCGCAACCCCGGTCGGACAGCGGTCGGTGTGGCAGCTCAGCGACTGGATGCAGCCGAGCGAGAACATGAAGCCGCGCGCCGAGTTGCAATAGTCCGCGCCGATCGCCATCGCCCGCGCCATGTCGAAGGCGGTGGCGATCTTGCCGGACGCACCGATCCTGATGCGGTCGCGCGCATCGATGCCGATCAGCGCGTTGTGGACGAAATTGACGCCCTCGCGCATCGGCATGCCCAGATGGTCCATGAACTCCAGCGGCGCCGCGCCGGTGCCGCCCTCATTGCCGTCGACGACGATGAAATCAGGATAGATGCCGGTCTGTAGCATCGCCTTGCAGATCGCCAGGAATTCCCAGGGATGGCCGATGCACAGCTTGAAGCCGGCTGGCTTGCCGCCGGACAGGCGCCGCATCTCGGCGATGAACTGCATCATGCCGACGGGGGTCGAGAAGGCGCGATGCGAGGCCGGCGAGATGCAATCCTCGCCCATCGCGACGCCGCGTATTTTCGAGATCTCCTCCGAGACCTTGGCCGCCGGCAGCACGCCGCCATGACCGGGCTTGGCGCCCTGGCTGACCTTGAGCTCGACCATCTTGATCTGGTCGTCGCAGGCCACGCGCGCGAAGGCTTCGGGATCGAAGGTGCCGTCGAGATGACGGCAGCCGAAATAGCCGGAGCCGATCTCCCAGATGATGTCGCCGCCCATCTCGCGGTGATAGGGGCTGACGCCGCCCTCGCCGGTGTCGTGCGCGAAGCCGCCTTTCTTCGCGCCGGCATTGAGGGCCCGCACGGCGTTGGGGCTGAGCGCGCCGAAGCTCATTGCGGAGATATTGAACACCGAGGCCGAATAGGGCTTCGGGCAGTCGGGACCGCCGATGGCGATGCGGAATTTTTCCGTGGCATGCGTCTTCGGCGCGACCGAGTGATGCATCCACTCATAGCCCTCGCGATAGACGTCCTCCTGGGTGCCGAACGGACGCTTGTCGAGCTCCATCTTGGCGCGCTGATAGACCACCGCGCGGGTGTCGCGCGAGAACGGCATGCCGTCCTTCTCGCTCTCGAAGAAATATTGCCGCATCTCCGGGCGGATCTCTTCGAGCAGGAAGCGGATATGCGCCGAGATCGGGTAGTTGCGCAGCACCGCGTGGCTCTTCTGCAGGAGATCGCGGACGCCGAGCAGCGTCAGCGCGCCGAAGATCAGGATCGGCACCAGCAGGATGTCGAAGATCTTGCGGTCGACGATGCCGATACCGATCAGGAGCGCGGTGACGACCGCGCAGATCGTCAGCACGATGAAGCGGGGCGAGAATGGCAGCAGCAGGGTTTCCATGATCCCCTCTTCCGCCAGCGGCAGGCGTTTGGGGGATTGCTGCGTCTTGTTGTCGTCGGCCACGATTCCCATCCTCTCGCCAGCATGAGGCGGTACGATACGCCTTCGCCTGTCATACGGATATGACGCGGCCTTTGTTTCAGGCTAGCGAATTCGGCGGAGACAAATCAATCAGCCCAATGGGCGGGTGTTGCGGCGCAGCAAAGGGAGGTGGGGATGGGGACGGCCGGCTACAGAGCCCCGGAATGTGCTGCAGCGGCTGCGTGTTGGCCACGCTGCATTCACAAGCTCGGCTGTCGTCCCGGGCAAGCGTCAGCGCAGACCCGGGATCCATAACCACAGGATTGCGTGGTGAGGGAAAGCCGTCACTCCGAACTATCGCATAACCACGGCCTGTGGGTATGGATCCCGGATCGGCGCGCGCTTTGGGCGCGCTTGTCCGGGACGACAGCTGAGTGGATAACCAGGCGCTTCGGCGCGATGGCCAACGGCGCTTACCGCTCGACGAACGCCTTCTCGATGACGAAATGGCCGGGCTTGTTGCCGCTGCCTTCGATGAAGTCGCGGCTCTCGAACATCACCTTCAGCTCTTCCAGCATCGCCGGGCTGCCGCACATCATGATGCGGTCGGTTGCGATGTCGAGCGGGCCCTGACCGATGTCGTTGAAGATCTGCTCGGAGCTGATGAGGTCGGTGATGCGGCCGCGGTTCTTGAACGGCTCGCGGGTCACGGTCGGATAGTACACGAGCTTGTCCGCGAGCAGCTCGCCGAACAGCTCGTCCTCGCGCAAGGTCGCGACCAGCTTCTCGCCATAGGCGAGCTCGGAGACCTGGCGGCAGCCGTGCACCAGCACGATGGACTCGAACTGCTCGTAGACCTCGGGGTCCTTGATCAGGCTCGCGAACGGCGCGAGGCCCGTGCCGGTCGAGAGCAGCATCAGCCGCTTGCCGGGAAGGAGGTTGTCGGTGATCAGCGTGCCGGTCGCCTTGCGGCCGACCAGGATGGTGTCGCCTTCCTTGATCTTCTGCAGGCGCGAGGTCAGCGGGCCGTCCTGAACCTTGATCGAGAAGAACTCGAGCTCTTCCTCATGGTTGGCGCTGGCCATGCTGTAGGCGCGCAGCAGCGGACGGCCGTCGACTTCGAGGCCGATCATGGCGAACTGGCCGTTCTGGAAGCGGAAGCCGGTGTCGCGCGTGGCGCGGAAGCTGAACAGCGTGTCGGTCCAGTGCTGAACGGAAAGAACCTTCTCTCGGTAAAACGCGCTCATGATTTTCGATATTCCGAATAATTGCGGTTTTCGGGCAACAGCGTGGCCCGGCCCCTGAAAACGGGGCGGACACCATTGCCATGGCGGAGGATTTCGCGTGTGTGATCTACGCCATTGAGACCAATAATCAACCTCGTTTCGGCTGCAATTGATGCCGATCAAACCGGCATTTGCGGCTGAATTGGACGCATCATTAACGAATCTGCTGCCTCTGCTGCACAGAGGGCAATTTCTTTTCCCTCCAGGGCTCGATTGCAGCATTTAATTTCCGTCGCGCTCGCGAGAATTTCATTAAGAATAGCTCTGATTTCCCACGCGGTTGGCGCCTTTGCCCGCTTTTTGCGGCCTTCGGCGACAGGAACGACGAAAGACATGAAAGGCGACGAGCGAATCTTCGTTCAGGCAATCAGGAACTATTGCGCCGACCACGGCATCGCCGTCGATGTCCGCGCCGGCGGCTGGCTGATCGCGATGCGCCGGGGCCAGGTGCGCCGTTTCGCCTTCGGCTACGACATCGGCCTCAACAGCGCGATCGCGCACCGTCTCGCCAACGATAAATCGGCCACCGCCGAGGTGCTGACGCTGGAGCGCGTGCCCTGCGTTCCCCATCACCTCTTCCTCAATCCGAAGCTGGGCAGGAACGTGGTCGGCGCCGACTGGCGAGAGGCCATGCTCGAGCTGCTCGGCGACAATCCGCAGGGCGTTGTGGTGAAGCCGAACGAGGGAACATCGGGCCGCTCGGTATTCAAGGTGGCGACCGAGGCGGACCTCGACCGCGCGGCCAGCGAGGTCTTCTCGATGAGCACGGGGCTCGTGATCTCGCCCTATGTCGCGATCGAGGACGAGGTCCGGGTGGTGCTGCTGGATGATTTGCCGCGCGTCGTCTACAGCAAGCACCGCGGCGCGGATTGGCGGCACAATCTCGATGCCGGCGCAAAGGCGGTGCTGCTGGAGGATGGCGATGTCCGCACCGCCTGCGTCAAGCTCGCGATCGAGGCCGCGCGCGCCATCGGCATTGTCTTTGCCTCGATCGACGTGGTTCGTGTCGACGGCGCGTGGCGCGTGCTCGAGATCAATTCCGGCGTGATGATGGAGGCGCTGGCGAAGCTGCATCCGGAGCTGGTGCAGGCGACGTATGACGCGGCGCTGGACCGGGTGTTCGACGAATCGCGCCACGAACGCTGAGCCATCACCGTCATCCTGAGCCCCCAGCGCCGAAAGCGGACGCTGCACATGGAACCATGAACCACCTACCAGACGTCGTCTGACAGGTGGTTTATGGAGAGGTGGCCGCTTCTTCAGCGGCCCTCAAAGGACGACGGCCCAACTGGCGGCTCGGCCGTTCATCCTTCGAGGCTTGCTCAGCGGTCCGCTTGCACCGCCGAGCGCGCACCTCAGGATGACGGAGCGAGAGAGTGAGAGAGACGCCCCGGCTCAATTATTCGCGCCGGCCGAATCGTCCATCGCCTTGAACGCCTCTTCCAGCTGCAGCGAGATCGGCACGTTCAGGCGTTCGCCGGTGGGCAGCCGTGCGGTGAACCATTTGTTGTAGAGCGGGACGAGGTCGCGGTTGGAGGCGAGCTTGCGGAAGGCGCGCTCGACCAATGCGGCGAGCTGCGGCTCGCCCTTCCTGAACATGATGCCGTAGGGATCGTAGGACAAATAATCCCCGACCACGCGAAAATAGCCTTGCGCCTTGTGACGCGCGATCAGGCCATAGAGCAGAATGTCGTCGGTTGCGAACGCATCCGCCTTGCCGTCGTTCACCATCCGGAACGACAGCTCGTGATCCGGCGCGGCCACGATGTTGAGGCCGAGCGAGAGCTTCTTGTCGACGGCATGCATCGCCTGTTCGTTGGTGGTGCCCTTGGTCACCACCACGGTCTTGCCCTTGAGGTCCGCGACCCCGGAAACAGCCGCTCCCTTCGGCACCATCAGCTTGGTGCCGGCGACGAACATCAAGGGCGAGAAGGCGACGCGCTTGCCACGCTCGGCATTGGCGGTGGTCGAGCCGCATTCCAGGTCGATCTTGTTCTGGAGCACGGCGTCGATGCGGTCGTCCGAGGTGACCTTGACGTAGTCGATCCTGAGGTTGGGATCGTCGACCTCGACGCCGATCTCCTCGACGATGGCCTCGCAGAGCTCCAGGCTGTAGCCGATCGGGCGGCCCGACTGGTCGAGGAAGGAGAACGGCGGCGAGCTCTCGCGATAACCCAGCCGCACGGCATGCGCCTCCTTGATCGCCGCCAGCGTCGGACTGAGCCCTTCGCCAGTCTGCGCGTGCGCAGAAGTCGCGAACAAAGAGGTCGCGGACAAGGCGGTCGCGAGCAGCGATGCCGCGAGCCACAGGCGGCCTGAGGTCAACGACCTCGCCAGGATCTGGACCATGGTTCGCTCCTAGCCATGGCCGGCCATCGCGGGCACCTCGCCCGGCACCATGTCGTCAGGCACGACGTCGCCGGGTCCGAGCGCGTGCTCGGGCCCAAGCTCGCCTTCCCATTTGGCCACGACCGAAGTCGCCAGCGTGTTGCCGATCACGTTGGTGGCGCTGCGGCCCATGTCGAGGAAGGTGTCGATGCCCATGATCATCAGGAGGCCCGCCTCGGGGATGTTGAACTGCGCCAGCGTCGAGGCGATCACGACGAGGGAGGCGCGTGGCACGCCGGCGACGCCCTTGGAGGTGATCATCAGCGTCGCCAGCATCGCGAGCTGGGTGCCGAGCGGCATGTCGATGTGATAGCTCTGCGCGATGAAGACGCTCGCGAAGGTGCAATACATCATCGTGCCGTCGAGGTTGAAGGAATAGCCGAGCGGCAGCACGAAGCTCGAGATCCGCGACGAGGCGCCGAAGCGATTGAGGCCCTCCAGCGTCTTCGGATAGGCCGCCTCCGAGCTCGCGGTCGAGAACGCGATCATCAGCGGCTCGCGGATCAGCTTCAGGAGATGGCTGTAGCGCGGACCGATCACGATGAAGCCGACGACGATCAGGATCGCCCACAGGATCATCAGCGAGAGGTAGAAGCCGCCCATGAAGACGACGAGCTTCCAGAGCACGCCGAGACCGTTCTTGGCGACCGTGGCGGTGATGGCGGCCCACACCGCGAGCGGCGCAAACAGCATCACGTAGCTCGTGACCTTGAGCATGATATGGCCGATGTCATCGATCAGCGCCAGGATCGGCTTGGAGCGCTCGGGCATCGCGCCCATCGCCACCGAGAAGAACACGGCGAAGATCACGATCTGCAGGATCTCGTTCTGCGCCATCGCATCCGCGATCGAGGTCGGAATCAGATGGGTGAGGAATTTCTCGATCGAGAACGCTGACACCGGCAGGCCGGTCGATTGACCCGCGGCGGGCAACGTGCCGGGGAAATTCGCGCCGGGCTGCAGCAGATTGACCATGATCAGGCCGAGCAGCAGCGAGATGAAGGAGGCGCTGACGAACCAGCCCATGGTCTTGGCGAAGATGCGGCCGAGCTTGGAGCCCGAGCCCATATGGGCAATGCCGCCGACCAGGGTCGCGAACACCAGAGGCGCGATGATCATCTTGATCAGGCGCAGGAACATCATGGCGATCAGGTTGATGGCGGAGGCCCACTCGGCGCGCGTGTCGGGCAGGAAGCTGTAGATCGCCGCCCCCATGATGATGCCGAGCACCATCGCCGCCAGAATGTATTGCGTAAACCTGTTGGACATCGTTGACCCCCACGTACATCGGCGCTTCATGATGTCGCAGATATTACAGCGACGCAACACGCTTTGCGTGTGGTCGCGTTTTCGGGATGTTCCCGTTGTGAAATCGCACGCCGCGCTCTAGCCTTCATGCGGGGCACAACACATGCGGCCTGCACGTTTTGTTTGCGGCAGCTGCATCAATAATCGTCAAGACATCAATGAGGGAAACGCCATGAGCGGCAACGCCAATCGCCAAATTCTGCTGGTCGAAAAGCCCAGCGGCAAGCTCGGCCCGGAGCATTTCAAGATGGTGGACGGCGCAATGCCGGAACCGAAAGACGGCGAGGCCCTGCTGCGCGTGCGATACATTTCACTCGACGCCGCCAACCGCGCCTGGATGCACGGCGCGACCTATCGCTCCGCGGTCGAGGCCAACAGCGTGATGGCCGGCGGCGCCATTGCCGAGGTCGTCAGCTCGAAGGCGTCGGACTTGGCTGCCGGCGACATCGTGTTCGGCGACACCGGCTGGCAGGAATTTGCCGCGGTGCCGGCAAAGCATCTCACCAAGATGCCGAAGCTCGAACCGATGACGCATCTGCTCAGCGTGTTCGGCATCGCCGGCCTCACCGCCTATTTCGGCTTGCTCGAGATCGGCAAGCCCAAGCAGGGTGAGACCGTGGTGGTTTCCGCGGCCGCGGGCTCGGTCGGCTCGATCGTCGGACAGATCGCCAAGATCAAAGGATGCCGCGTGGTCGGCATTGCCGGCGGCGCGGACAAGTGCAACTGGCTTACTTCCGAGCTCGGTTTCGATGCCGCCGTGGACTACAAGGATGGCGCGGTCTTCAAGGCGTTGCGCGCGGCTGCTCCGAAGGGCATCGACGTCTATTTCGACAATGTCGGCGGCGACATTCTCGAGGCCTGCCTGCCGCAGATGAACAATTACGGCCGCATCGCCTGCTGCGGCGCGATCTCGCAATACGACGGCGCGCCCGCAGCGCACGGCCCGCGCGGCGTGCCGGGACTGATCGTGGTGAAGCGGCTCGTCATGCAGGGCTTCATCGTGATGGACTACATGAAGGAGAGCCAGCGTGCGCTCGCCGAGCTCCAGGCCTGGGTCAGATCCGGCAAGCTGAAGGTGCAGGAAGACATCATCGACGGATTGCAGAACACGCCAAGGGCGCTGATCGGATTGCTCGCGGGCGAGAACCGCGGCAAGCGCATGGTGAGACTGACGACGTAGTCGCGCCCAATTGCGCCGGCATAATTGACTTGCGGTAGAGACCGAAGCAGCCAAAGATGCCGCTCGCGAGCTGACCCTCGCGACGATTGCGCTTGCATATCTTTTCAAAATAGTCGGCGTTCCCGACCGGGCAGGAATTCATTCAAATGCTCAACACGTTGAAACATGCATCGACGCGCACCGCGTTGCTGGCGACGGCACTCTTCGCAACTGCAACAGGAGCGCTCGCGCAGACCGAGGCTCAGAAGAGCGCCATCCGGTCCGCATGCCGCTCGGACTTCATGGCGCATTGCTCGAGCGTGACGCCCGGCGGAGTGGAGGCGGTTCAATGCCTCGCCAAGAACATGTCGAGCTTGTCGTCGGGGTGCCAGGCTGCGGTTCGCGCGGTCGAGCCGGCCGCCGCGCCGAAGACAGAAGCGGCGCCCGCCAAATCCGAGCCTGCCAAATCTGAACCGGCAAAAACGGAAGCGGCGCCCGCCGCCGAGCCAGCGGCCAAGCCGGCTGCAGCAGCAAAGCAGCCGAGCTCTGCCCAGGTTTCCGCGATCAAGAGCGCCTGCCGCGGCGATTATCCCAAGGTCTGCGCCAGCGTGCCGCCCGGCGGCGCGCCCGCCATCGAATGCCTGGAGAAGAACAAGGCAAAGGTGTCGGCCGGTTGCGCCAAGGCCGTGAATGCGGCGTTCGGCGGCGGAGCGGCCGCGCCCGCTTCGGGTGCTGCACCGGCCGCCGCGGCGGCGCCTGCCGCGGCACCGGCCACCATCGTGCTGCGGCCATTGCTGCCGCGCGAAGAGCTGTTCATCGCGCGCTCGGCTTGCGGCGCCGACATCCGCACCCTCTGCGCCGGCGTGGCGCCCGGCGGCGGCCGGATCATCCAATGCATCTCCAACCGGGCGGCATCGCTCTCGCCGGCCTGCAAGGAGGTGCTCGCGCCTTTCGCCGCCAGATAGGGCGGAGCGGATGATGTTCATCCGCAGCACGGAGATGAATTGCGCCGTGCGCGACCAGTTGCTCGCACGCTGACACAGATACTTTCTTCAGGCCCAGTCTCGATCACGACACGACCGGGAGGACACCATGCGTTCGTTGCTGCTGCGCTGCTCGCCTTCGGAGCGTCCATGATTCTCGAGGCCACCGACGCCAATGCGGTGGTGTGCGCCCGCGGCGTCTATCGCGCCGGCTGCGCCGGGCCGAACGCGGCCGTCGTGGTCCGCAAGCCGGCCCCGTGGTCCGCTGTACCAGGGTGTTGGTGAACGGGGTTTATGTGAAGCGCTGCGTCTGACGCGCGAATAGCCAAGCCGGCGCGGTTTGGCTATGATTCGGATCTGACGGCTTCGGACGCGCGCAAGACGTGTGTCCGAAGATGCGCTGCGGCGCCCGCGCTCGGCGGATAATTTCCGCTGGCGCCGGACGCCGGAGCACATTAGTCTACCCCTAGATAGTAAGTATACTGTCAATTAGGGAGGCAGACGTTGCAGATCGCCGTGATTGGCGGGGGGCCCGGTGGGCTCTATTTCGCCTATCTCTGGAAGAAGCGTCACCCCGAGGATCAGGTCGACCTGTTCGAACAGAACCCGGCCGACGCAACCTGGGGCTTTGGCGTCGTGTTCTCCGACCAGGCGCTGGAATTCCTGCGCGCCGACGACCCCGAGACGGTCGACGCGATCGCGCCGCATATGGAGAGCTGGGAGAACATCACGCTGAACCTTCATGGCGACAGCGTCGCCATCGACGGGGTCGGCTTCTCCTCGATCGGGCGGCTGGAGCTGCTCCGATTCCTGCAGCAGCGCGCGCTCGACGTCGGCGTCACGCCCCGCTTCGACACGCAGATCCACGCCATCGACCAGCTCAATGGCCACGATTTGATCGTCGCCGCCGACGGCTTGAACTCGCTGGTGCGCCGCGCCTATGAGGGCGATTTCGGCACCTCGCTGTCCTACTCTTCCAACAAGTTCGTCTGGTACGGCACCTCGAAGCGCTTCGACACGCTGTCGCAGACCTTCGTGAAGACCGACCGCGGCGCCTTCAACGCGCATCATTACCGTTACTCGCCGGCCATGAGCACCTTCCTGGTCGAATGCGACCACGCGACCTGGCAGGCCTACGGCTTCGCCTACAAGGACGTCGAGCAGTCCAAGGGCGTCTGCGAAGAAGTGTTCGCGGACACGCTTGGCGGCCATTGCCTCGTCTCCAACAAATCGGTTTGGCGCAACTTCCCCTGGGTCTGGAACGAGCATTGGTCGTTCAAGAACATGGTGCTGCTCGGGGACGCCTTGCATTCGGCGCATTTCTCGATCGGCTCGGGCACGCGGCTTGCCATCGAGGACGCCATTGCGCTTGTCAAGGCGCTGGAATCGGATGCGCATCTTGCGACCGCCCTGCATCGCTACCAGGCCGCGCGCAAACCGGTGGTGCAGAAGCTCGTCAACGCCGCGCGCACCTCGGCGTTCTGGTACGAGCGCTTTGCCGAGCACATGAAGCTTCCCCTGATGGATTTCGCCTACAGCTACATCACCCGCTCGGGCCGGATCGACGATTCCCGGCTGCGCGCGATGTCGCCGGCCTTCATGTCCCGCTACGAGGCGGCCAAGAACGGCGGAGACGAGGCATGAGCAACGAGATTTTCGACCAGGTGCCCGCCGACAGCGCGGGGACGCGCGAGATCGGCTTTGCCGTTCCCGACATCTACAACGCCAGCCGGGTGCTGTTTGACAACCTCGGCAAGGGCCGCGGTGACAAGCTGGCGCTGTTGGGGCCCGCGGGCACGCGGACCTATGCCGAGCTGTGCGCGGACGCCTGCCGCTGGGGCAACGGCTTTGCTTCGCTCGGCCTGAAGCGCGGCGACCGCGTGCTGCTGTTTCTCGACGACACCCCGGCCTATCCGGCCGCGTTTTTCGGCGCGGTGCGCGCCGGCTTCGTGCCGCTCCTGATCAACACGCTGACGCCGCCCGACCTGCTGCAATTCTATCTCGCCGATTCCGGGGCCGTCGTGGCGGTGGCGGAGTCCGAATTCTCCGCGCGCTTCAACGTCGAAGCCTGCAAGGACACGAAGCTGCGTACGCTGATCGTCGTCAATGGCGCGGTGGGCGATCACGCGGCGCCAGCAGCTGTTGCGGCGGCGGATTGGCTTACGCAGTTTTCGACCGAGTTGGCCGAAGCCCACACGCATCGCAACGAGATGGCGTTCTGGATGTATTCCTCCGGCTCGACCGGCCGGCCCAAGGGCATCGTGCATCTCCAGCACGACATGGCCTACAGCGATCTCGCCTTCGCGCGGAACATCCTGAAGCTCACGCCCGACGACATCTGCTTCTCCGTGCCGAAGATCTTCTTCGCCTATGGCTTCGGCAATTCCGTCACCTTCCCGTTCTCGGCGGGAGCTGCGACGCTGCTGCTGCCGGGCCAGCCGAAACCCGCCGCGATCTTCGCAGCGATCGCGCGGTACCGGCCGACGGTCTTCTTCGGCCTGCCGACGCTGTATACGTCGCTGACCAAGGCCGAGGGCGCGGACAAGACCGACTTCTCGTCATTGCGCATGGCGCTCTCCGCCGCCGAGGTGCTCTCAGCCGAGGTCTTCAACGGCTGGAAGGCGCTCACCGGCCTGGAGATCGTCGAAGGCCTCGGCTCTACCGAGGTGCTGCACATCTATCTCTCCAACCGGCCCGAGCGGAGGAAGCTCGGCGCCGCCGGCTTGCGCGTACCCGGCTACGAGGTCGCGCTGCGCGACAAGGAGGGCCGCGACGTCGGCGACAACGAGGAAGGCATCTTGTGGGTCCGCGGCGATTCCAACACGCCGCTGTACTGGAACCGGCCGGACAAATCCGCCGAGACGATCCGCGAGGAAGGGTGGATCTACACCGGTGACCGCTTCGTCAGGGATGCCGACGGCTTCCACTTCTTCCGCGGCCGCGCCGATGATCTGATCAAGATCTCCGGCCAGTGGGTCTACCCGCTCGAGGTCGAGCTCTGCCTCGCCGACCACCCCGAGATCCGCGAATGCGCGGTGTTTGCCGCCGAGCTGCCCGACCGCCGCATGACGCTGAAGGCGGTGGTGGTGATGAACGACCGCACGGCCAACCAGGGTGAGACGACGCGGCGATTACAGGATTACGTGAAGGGCAGACTGCTGCCCTACAAATATCCGCGCGAGGTGATCTTCATCGACGAGCTGCCGAAGACCGGCACGGGGAAGATCGACCGGCAGGCATTGCTGAGGATGTGAGGCACAGGGCGGAGATCCACGCACCGCCATCGTAGGGTGGGCAAACCGGAGCGTGCCCGCCACTCTATCCGTTGGAGAGAGATCGTGGGCACGGCGCAAGGGCGCCTTTGCCCACCCTACGAGATGTGAGCGTGAGGCGCGAATATCGCCTCATCGTCCCTCACCCCGTCTTGCCCAGATGCTCCAGCGCATCCTCGGCCCGCAGCGGCACGCGTGAGGCCTCGTTGTTGAGGTCGACGAGCTGCGACAACAGGCCCATCAGCGTCTTGCGGTCCGCCGGCTTCAGCGGCTCCAGCATGCGCGCCTGGGCGCGCTCGACGGCGGGGATGATCTCGCGCAGGATCGCCGCGCCTGACCTGGTCAGATAGAGCAGCTTGATCCGCTTGTCCTCGGGCGCCGGCTTGCGCTCGATATAGTCCTTGGCCTGCAGCCGCTCGATCACGCTGCCGAGCGTGGAGCGGTCGAAGGCGATCACCGCCGACAGCCGCGTGGCGTCGATGCCGGGATGGGTGTGGATCGCGATCAGCGCCGCATATTGCACCGG
>Ga0209758_1000426_pt1 | contig 71250 bp, 63 predicted proteins | sample AraplaMF_Col_mMF_FD_184258 | JGI IMG/M metagenome (GOLD analysis project Ga0209758, IMG submission 184258) | Arabidopsis root microbial communities from the University of North Carolina, USA - plate scrape MF_Col_mMF (SPAdes) (version 2) | ecosystem: Host-associated > Plants > Roots > Endosphere... | reverse complement strand
GTATTTGACGATATCAGTAAAACAAGACCGGTACAATATATATTGTATCTAATCAGGAGGAACCCATGCTCAGACGAAATCTTCTTCTCACCGCCGCCGCCCTCGCCGTCGCGGCCGCACCCGTTGCAGGCCTTGCCCAGGATACCGGTCCGATCACGCTTCTGGTCGGCTATTCCGCCGGCGGCAGCGCCGACTATGCAGCACGCGTCATCGCCCCGGAGCTGACAAAGCGCCTCGGCCGCTCCGTGGTCGTGGAAAACGCCACCGGCGGCAGCGGGATGATCGCTCTCCAGAAGCTGATCAACGGCAAGGCGGACGGATCGACGCTTTATTACGGCGGACACGACACCGTTGCGGTCCCGATGCTCAACAAATCGGTGAAGATTGACTGGCGGAAGGATACGCTGCCGGTCGGCCGTACGGCGATCACTTCCATGGCGATCGCCGTCCCCGCTGCCTCGCCCTACAAGACACTGGGCGAACTCGTCGCGGCCGCCAAGGCCAAACCGGAAAGCATTTCCTACGGTACGCCCGGCATCGGCACCGCCCAGCATATGGTCGGCGAGATGATCAGCGAACGGACCGGTGCGAAGTTCGTTCACGCCCCTTATCGCGGCGGTGCGCAGGTCTCCAACGATATCCTCGCCGGCATTCTGGATTCCGCCGTCTTCACGACGTCGACCGCACTGCCGTTCTTCAAGGAAGGTAAGGTGCGCATCCTCGCGGTGACAAGCCAAGACCGCGCCGCCACCCTGCCGGATGTTCCCGCGATGACGGAAATCCCGGAATTCAAGGGCCTTGCGCTGCCGCTCTGGCAGGGCCTGTTCGTCAAGGCCGGAACAGACCCGGCGATCGCAAAGAAATTCAGCGATGCAATCGCCGCAGCGGTTGAGCAGGAGGACGTCAAGAAACGCCTAGCCGACGGCGGCTTCATTGCCTCGCCGATGGCCATGGGCGAGTTCACCGGCTTCATCGACCAGCAGGCCGTGATCTATCAGAAGATCGTTACGGACTCCAAGATCACCATCGAATGATTGCCGGGCGCTCCGGCAAGCCGGAGCGCCCTTTCCATCCTTTTTCAAGACAATGGATTTGCCATGACCGTTGGAATGTTCGACTCCTTCATCACCCGCCACTGGTTCAGCACCCAAGCGAAGGAGATCTGGAGCGATCATCAGACCTTGCAGGCATGGCTCGACGTGGAAGCAGCGCTGGCCCAGGCGCAGGGCCGCCTCGGCGTCATTCCGGCAGACGTTGCGCCGGTCATCACCGAAGCCTGCCGTTTCGAGCGCTTCGACACGGAGCGGCTGAGCCGCGAGATCGCCCACGCTCAGCATCCATTCGTGCCTGTGTTGCGCCAGCTGGAGGAATTCAGCGGCGAACCGGCCGCCGGTTACATCCATTGGGGCGCCACCACCCAGAACATCTTCGACACGGGTGTAGCGCTGCAGATGCGGCGCACCCACGCCTTGATTGACGCCAGCCTGGAGACGGTCACGGCCTCACTCGCAAGGCTGGCGGTTACCCATCGCGACACGCTGCAGGCCGGCCGCACCCACGGGCAGCATGCATTGCCGATGACGTTCGGTTTCAAGGTGACCGGTTGGCTGGAAGAGATCCGCCGCGACCGGCGGCGCCTGCAGGACCGCATTGCACCGTCCTTCGTCGGCTGCCTTGGCGGCGCGATCGGCACTTTCGCGGCGATGGGCGACAAGGGTCCGGCAGTCGAGGCAGAAATGGCCGCGATCCTCGGCCTCGAACCCGCCATCCTGCCGATGCGCTCTTCCCTGGATCGCGCCAACGACTATTTCTGCGCGCTTGGGCTGCTCGCCGGCACCGCCGACAAGATCGCCCATGATATCGTCTTCATGCAGCGGACCGAAATTGCCGAAGTCGAGGAAGCGTTCCACATGGGCAAGGTCGGCAGCTCGACCATGGCCCAAAAGCGCAACCCATCGACAGCGCTTCTCCTGACCAGCCTCTGCCGTCTGCTGTCGGCGCGGCTGCCGTTGCTGATGGGCTCGATGCTGCGCCTTGACGAGGGCGATTCATCCGCGTCCAATGTCAGCGATGTCGCCGTTCCGGAGATCGCCATTCTCGGTGCATCGGTGGCGGAAACGCTTTCCAGGCTGGTAGACGGCCTTGTCGTTCACGCCGATGCGATGAAACGCAATGTCGAGATAACCAACGGCCTTATTGTATCCGAGGCGGCGATGATGCAGCTCGCCGACCGGATCGGCCGTCATACCGCCCATCACATGCTGTACGACGCCGCCCAGCGGTCCGTCATGGAGGGCATCCCCTTTACTCAGGCAATCGCCGAGCACCCGGAAATGGCCGACCATGACATGGTGACCCTCGATACCGCCGGCTATACGGGCAGTTCCGGGACGTTGGTGGATAAGCTCGCCCGCAACGACCCGAGATAGACCCGAGTGGTTTCGCTTGGAGGGGAGTTGCAATAGACTGGTCGCGTCAGGTCACGTCAGGGCAAGCATGCAACTGCCGATCAAATCGATTCTCGTGTTCCACGCCGCAGCGCGCGCCGGCAGCATCTCGCGCGCTGCGGAGGAACTGAGCGTGACCCCCTCGGCAGTCAGTCAGCAGATTCAGCTGCTCGAAGGACAGCTCGGAGTGACGCTGCTGGCAAAAGCCGGACGAGGCGTTGCTCTGACAGAAGCCGGAGAGCGGTATTTCTCGATGATTGCGGATCAGATCGAGGGTATCGAAGAAGCGACGGGAACGATCCGTGGTTTTCGGTCGGTCACCACCCTGACGGTCCGCGCGACCCCGACCCTTTCCAACAAGTGGCTTTTGCCGCGACTGGGAAACCTGCTCGACCAGCACCCCGATCTTGAACTCCGTCTGGATGGCACAAACGAACCGACCGATTTCAATCAGGAATCCGTCGATATCGAGATAAGGCATGGGGATGGCCGCTGGCCCGGGCTCTTTGTCGAGGGCGTGGCGGAAGAGCAATTCTACCCGGTCTGCTCGCCTGACTATGCCCCGGCCGGGAGCATGACCCCTCAGGACCTTCTGGACCAACGTCTCATTCATTCCGCCAAATCCCAGGCCCAATGGAATAGCTGGTTCCCGCTGGCCGGCATCACCCCCCAGGAGCGCTGGCGTCGCGTTCTTTTCGACCGGAGCCATATGGCGATCGATGCTGCCGTGCGTGGCATGGGCATCGCCCTCGAAAGCACCTTGATGATGGGCGACGAGCTTGAAAGCGGCCGGCTCGTCTGCCCTGTCGCATCTCCCCCCGTCGTCCGGATCGTAACCCAATGGATCGTCTGCCCGCGTGACCACCTGCGGCAGAAGAAGGTCCGCGTGTTTCTCGAATGGCTCCGTCTGCAACGGGAGGCCTGGCAGGAGGCTTATCCAGCCGGATCGCTGCCGGGCTGAACCTGTCAGGCAGAGACGGCGACCTTCACTTCGCCGGCAACATCCTGCGTGTTCAGTACATCCCCAGCAGGCGGATTGGCCCGAGCGTCAGGATCGGAAACAGCACGAGAGCGAAGATGGCGAGCGTCAGCACCGCCATCGGCGCCATCGAGCCGCGGATGACGTCCTCGACCTTCATGTTTGCGACCTGTGCGGCCGCGAACAGACAGACACCGACGGGCGGCGTGACCAGACCGAGCGTCAGCGTCATGACGGTGACGATCAGGAAGTGGATCGGATCGATCCCGAGCGCCTGCACCGGCGGCATGAGAACCGGTATGAGGATGAACATCGCCGGAATGGCTTCCATGAAGATGCCGATGATGAGCAGGAAGACAAAGATGACCAGAATGCCGCTCAAGGGACCGAGATTCATCGCCTGCAGCAGGTCGGCAACCTTTTCCGGCAGGCCGTCATAGGTGAACACCCAGGCGGCGATCTGCGATGTCGCGGCGATGAAAAGGATCGTACCCGAGATGCGTGCGGTCGAGATCATGATTTCGGGCAATTCGCTGACCGGCAGCGTGCGGTATACCAGAACGCCCAATATTGCGACATAGACGACGGCGATCGCAGCCGCTTCGGTCGGCGTGAAAAGGCCGCTGGCGATACCGATGATCAGGATCAGTGGCGTCAGCATCGGCAGGATGGCGCGAAGGCCGGTCACGACGATCATGCGCAGGTTGAGGGGCGAAGGAGGATTGTATCCGTAATAAACGGAATAGACGTGGTTGAAGACCATAAAGGCGAAGGCGATGAACAATCCCGGCACCAGACCGGCCACCAGCAGGGTCCCGATGGAAACATTGGCGATCGAGCCCGCGATCACCATGAGAATGGACGGGGGAATTATCGACGACAGCGTTGCCGTGCAGAGCGTCATGCCGACCGCATAACCTTTCGGAAAGCCATGCCGTTCCATCGCCTTGATCTCGATGGCACCGACCGAGGCGATATCGGCGACCGATGAGCCCGACACGCCGGAAAAGATGACGGATGAAATGACGTTGACGTGGCCGAGACCGCCCGGCAGCCAGCCGACGATGGCCTCGGCAAAATCGAAGATGCGCTCGGCGACCCGCCCGCGCTCCATTACCGTGCCGACGAGGATGAACAGAGGCACGGCCACCAGAAGAAAGGAGTTCATCGAGGAGAACATCGTCTGGGAAAGCAGATCGAGCGGCATTGACGTGAAAAGCCACAGCGTGACGACGCTGGCGAGCGCCAGGGCAATGGCGAGCGGAATGCCGAGCATGCTCAGACCGAAGAAGGAAACGAGAAGAAAGACCGACATGGATCAATGTCCTGACGTGAGGGACACATCAGCGTGGGCGATCTCACCCGCTGGAAGTCCGAGTTCTGGGAGAGCGATCAGATCACGGCGGGTGCGCAGCGATTCGATGATCGCAAGTATCGCGATGATCGCGGAAACCGGCATGACCATGCCGATAAGCCACATTGGAATAGGGAGCGTGGCCGCCGTTTCGTGCATCATGATCTGCTGGCGCATGAGGGTATATCCGGTCCACCCCATCAGCCCGAAAAAGAAGACCGACGACCCGACATAGATCGGCACGGCGAGATGCTGGAAAAGGCGCCGGCCCATGACCAGGAAGACGACGACCCGCGCGCTCTCCACCGTTCTGAAGCCTGCGGCCAGGCCGAGAAAGACCATCCAGATGAAGAGGAACCGCGTCGCCTCTTCTGTCCAGGGGAGCGGATAGCCCGACAGCCGGCCGGCGACCTGAACCAGGACGACGATCAGCACGCCGGTACAGGCTGCGCCGGCGGCGATATCGGCGATGACTTTGACAAATGTGCCCAATAACGAGCCGAGGGGAGCGCGCATGCAGGTGCCCTTCCAGCAAGAGTGCAGAGAGGATGGAAGGCCGGCACCTTACGAGGAATGGAAAGTGCCGGCGAGGCGTCAGTTGGTGGTGATGAAGGCGCGGGTGCGATCGAAGAAGGACTTGTCCTTCACCAGGGCGGAGAATTTATCCTCGAGTCCGGCTGCGACATCGACAAAGGCCTTGCGCTGTTCGTCCGTCAGTTCGTTGATTTTCATGCCGTTGGATTTCAGTGTCGCAAGCGACTTCTCGATATCCGCGGCGTCATTTTCGGCTTTCCAGGCCTCCGTCTCCTTCGCGGCCTCGTCCAGAGCCGTCTTGAATCCGTCTTTCAGGCCCTCGTAGCGTGCCGGATTCATGCCCAGAACCCAGGCATCGGCAATGTGGTTGCTGATCGTCACATATTTCTGCACTTCGTAGAGCTTGGCGCTGACCGGCACGTTGACCGGATTTTCCTGCCCGTCGACCACATTCAACTGCAGTGCGTTATACACTTCGGCAAAGGCCATCGGCGTGGGTGCAGCCCCCATGGCGCCAAAGAACTCGACCCAAAGCGGATTGTTGGGGACACGCAGCTTCATGCCCTTCATGTCGGCCGGCGAGGTGATGGCTACCTTGGAATTGGTGATCTGCCGCAGCGGGCGCGACCACAGGTCCAGCCCCTTGATGCCGATCTTGCCCAGATCCGCCTGGAGTTCCTTGCCGAGATCACTGTCGAGATAGGCACGCAACTGTTCGATATTGCGGAACTGATAGGGAATGGCGATGGCCGTGAACTTCGGATTGAAGGTCGCATAGAGCGATGTCGAGTTCAGCAGCATGTCCAGAGACCCGCCGGCCAGCTGCTTCACCCCGGCGGACGGGTCCCCGCCATACAACGTGCCGTTCGGAAAAATCTTGATGGTCAGTTGGCCGTTGGTCTTGGTGGATACGAGTTCGGCGAACTTTTTCGCAGCCAGCGTGATTTCCGATGTGTCCGCATCCGGCGTCGACAGCGTCAGGGTTTCTGCATGCGCGATGGACGCGGTCAAAAGAGCCGCCGCGGCGATCAGGCTGCGAAGGGTAAAGCGTTTCATGATCATTCCTCCCGTTGATAGTCAAATCAGCATGCGCTTGGCGCACTCACCTTTGATTCATGCGTTGCAGTTCGCGGATGATGCCGCTGTGGTCCAGATCGCCATCGCCATTATCGACCATAGCCTGGAAGAGCCGGTCAACCTCCTCGCCGACCGGTAGTGTCAAACCACGGCTTCGAGCAAAGCCGAGCGCCGTGGACGTGTCTTTCACCTGATATTTTGCCGGACCGCCCGGCGCGAAGTTGCCTTGGACCATACGTAGTCCGTGCTGGCGGAAGACCGTTGAATCGGCAAACCCGCCCAGCAGCGCCTCGCGGACCCTGGCCGGATCCGCGCCGCCGCGCGCGGCAAGCGTCAGAGCTTCGGCAACCGCACAGATCGTCGAAGCCACGATCAGCTGATTTGCAAGCTTCGTCAGCGCGCCGCTGCCCGAGGGGCCGACATGCGTCAGCCGCCCGAGACAGGCAAAAGCCGGGCGAAGGGCATCGACCACCGCCGCGTCACCGCCGGCCATGATTGCCAACGTGCCCTCCTTCGCACCCTTTTCACCACCCGATACCGGAGCATCGAGGCACGAAATGCCCCGCGCCGATGCCGCATTCCCGATCGCGACAGCCGTCTCGACCGGTATCGAACTCATCACCACCAGCACGGATCCGGGTCGCATGGCAGCGATGACGCCACCGTCGCCCATCAACACCGTTTCGCAGACCGGGCCTGAACTCAGCATGCAGATGACCGCATCGGCATCGGCCGCCGCGATATCGGCACTCTCCGCGGCGACGACGCCGCTCGACCGGAGGGCCCCGGTTTTCTCGCGGGTACGGTTCCAGGCCTGGACCTGAAAACCGCCTCCGGCGAGGCGTGCGGCCATGGGAGCTCCCATGATGCCGGTGCCGATGACGGCGATGCGATTGATGATACCGGTCATTCCCATATCTCCCATGGATCAGGGATAGTGCCGTCGAGAGAAGCGAACCGGCCGCTCCTCCACGATGAGCGGCGGGAAAGCGTCACGGAAACGTCCAAGATGCGGCGTTTCCAGATGCGCTTCGAATGCGGCGCGGCTGTCATAGACCTCGTAGAAGACAACCGTATCGCCTGAGCCCTCCGGGCAGATGACATCGAACTGCCGGCAACCGGGTTCATCGGCAACCGAATGTTTCGCATCGTCCTGCGCAGCCTCCAGGAAAGCGGCAAGTTTACCGGGTTTTACCTGAAACTCAGCGATGACCACGAACGGCTGGCTCTCCATATCGCCTTCCACCCCGCTCATTCCGCAGCGATCTTGGCAGGACGGAAGCGCTCTTCCATTTCCCGGCGCAGGTTCACGACATCAAGGTCCTTCACGATTTCGACGTCGTCGAAGGAGACGATCTGATCCTTCTTGATCGGGCGCTTCAGCTTGACATTGTGTGCAAGACCGATCGGCAGAGCCTTGAGGTCAAGACTGCGGCTTGCCGGGATGGCATTGGCCCACACCGCGTAACCGCCCTCCCCGTCCAGCATCTCGCCCGGCTGCATGTCCTTCTTGGCTGTCGCGACTGCATCGCCGCGGAACTCCCTGGAGCAACCGGTCGGTTCGTTGCGCAGAACAGCCGACAGAACGCTGATCGACGTTTCAAGCCCGATGATGTGGAATGGACGCCACATGGAGGCATACCATCCGGATGGATCGGTCAACAGGCCGTATTGCTTGAAGCAGGAACGGGCATATTCGTTGTGCGCCTTGAAAGTGACGAAGACGCCGTAACGGATATTGTTGAACACTTCACGCCCGTCCGGCTCCTGGCTGGCGGCGATATCGACGAGTCCCGAACGGGCCATGCGGCCGCCATCGGCAACCGGGCGGAAAACCCGTGCCAGATCATGCAGGCCGGCCGGCGGGAAGGCGAGGCCGTCATCGGGGCAATCGAGACCGGTTCCATTGGCGACCGCCGCCATTTCGATCGCCGCCTTGGTGCCATCGGTGAAGGAATTGTACAGCTTCGGATTGAGGTTGTCCGCAGCAACCTGCTCCTCGGTCCAGCCGAACAGGCCCCATACCGTATCCGGCGTGGAGTAGCGGTAACGCGGCTCGAAATTCATGCCCTTTCCGGCAGATGTGATTTCGAAGCCCGTAGCTCTGGCCCAGTCGACCAGCTCGCAGATAAGGGCCGGCTGGTCACCGTAAGCCATGGAGTAGATGAGGCCCTTGGCGCGGGCCTTCTCGGCCAGGATCGGGCCGACCATGACGTCGGCTTCGACATTGACCATGACCACATGCTTGTTGTGCTCGATGGCGCCAAGTGCATGGCGGGTGCCGGCAATCGGATGGCCGGTCGCTTCGATGATGCATTCGATCTCGCCGCACTGGAACAACGCGTTGACGTCGTCGGTCACGAAGGTCGTGCCGGTCTTGATCGCATCGCCGCTGCTCATAGCGGAATAGCGCTGCTTCGGCCAACCGACGCGGTTCATCGAGTCCTTCGCCTTACCCACGTCGAGGTCGGCCACGGCAACCATGTGGAGGCCATCGATGCGTTGCGCCTGGGCCAGGACCATCGAGCCGAATTTGCCGGCGCCGATCAGCCCCACGCGAACAGGCTTGCCATTGGCGGCACGCAGGGAAAGAAGAGAAGAAAGATTCATAAGACAGCGTCCTCGACTAGGGAATGAACGTGAGGAGTGCCCAGCTGACATGGGCGCATAGTTTCCCCCGGCCACGGGCGTCGCACCTCGCTGGCTCCTGGCGGTTCCAATGCAGCCTAAATTCCTCCGGGGAACTGCGGCTCCAACCGCCACTCCCAGCTGCCTCCCGAGCAGCTCTGAGAGGAATGGTAGGACGAAGAAGGAGTTAGCTCAATTTAGAAAGTTGGAGAAATATTTTAGTTTTTCTTAAATATCTGCACTGTGACGATGGAAGTAAGATGGTCGCCTTCGTTGAGCATCGGCGCATGAAACTCGTTCAATAGCTTCTGGCCTGGCGCCTTGCGGCACGGCCGCTGGCGGTCATCACGTCCAGTCCGAGATGCTCTGGAGGAAAAGGCTGGCGACCCTCGGGATCGGAAATTTTTCTCCGCTGACCAGAGCGTAAGCAATCGGCAGCTCCGGTTCGAGCGGAATGAACTGCAGCGGCAGCGTCGCATATTCGCGGGCGATGATCTCACCGACCAACGCAATGCCCAGCCCCTGGGCGGCCAGCGCGCAAGCGCTCGCCACCGAATGCGCTTCGAGGAGGGGGCGTTTGCGAATGCCGGCCTTGTAGAACAACGCCTCCAGCTCATGGCGAACGGGGCGCTCCCTGTTCAGCATGATCAGATCCTGCCCCTTCAGATCGCCGACCGACAACAGCTCGCTGCCGGCCTTGGGATGATCGTTGTGCAGGGCGCAGATGACCCGCGACGACAGGATCTTCTCCTGTTTCAATCCCGGGCTCATCAGCGGCAGACGCGTGAAGCCCAGATCAGCCTCGCCATCGGCCACCATCCGTTCGATCGCGAGGTAGCTGCCGGATGCGACCTCGACGCGCATCGGCCCATTCGCTGCGAGAAAACTCTTCACCAGCTTCGGAATGCGCGTGAAGGAAAGGCTGGAGGGAAAGGCGAGCCGCAGCATGATTTCGCGCGACCGCCCGCTCTCGAGCTCCATCGCCGCCGTTTTCAAGGCGCGCAGCCGGTCCGAAATGGCACGGATTTCCGGACCGAGTTGCAGCCCCTCGCGGGTCGGTTGAAGCCGGTTCTTTTCCCGCTCGAAAAGCCGGACGCCGAGATAGTCTTCCAGTTGCTGCAAGAGGCGGCTGGCATTGGATTGCGAAATCCCAAGCTCGGCGGAAGCGGCGATCGTCGAGCCCGTCGCGGCAATGGCGTCATAGGCCTCGATATGCTTCAGGCTGATCGCCGCACTCGTGTCCCGCGCCATTCCATCTCCAATATCGATAGCCCTACCCGCAAACCGCATAAGATTGCGGACCTGGGGGAAGTTGAACATTTTCCACTGAGAACCAAACTCAAGGAAAGACTTTCGTCAATGGCCACCATTCTCGGCAGGATTGCGCAACAGGTCATGTCGCGAACGGCGTTCTCGGACCTCGCCATGGGCCGGGCAAGGGATGCCGTGGTGGACACCATCGGCTGCATGATCGCGGGCAGGGGCGATGAAAGCGTAGCCGCGCTTACCCGCGCCTTCGACGGAGAAATCGCCGCAGGCGGCAAAGCGCGGCTCGTCACCGGCGGCTCCGCCTCGCCTTCGCTTGCCGCGCTCATTAACGCAACTGCAGCGCATGCACTGGATTTCGATGACAATTTTCATCCCGCAAGGGCCCACGCGTCGGCGGTGCTGGTACCGGCGCTGCTGGCGGTCGCTGCGAGCGGCGAGGCCATAAGCGGGAGGCGGTTTCTTGAGGGCTACTTGACTGGATTGGAGGCGCAAGCGGCAGTCGGCTTCGGCGTCAATCCCTCTCACTACAACATCGGCTGGCATGCGACGGCGACGGTCGGCAGCATTGGGGCAGCGGCTGGCGTGGCGCGGCTTCTCGGCGCCGACGAAGAGAGCCTGGGCATGGCGATGAGCCTCACAACGAGCCTCGCCTGCGGCCCGAAAGGCCAATTTGGCACGACCGCCAAGCCGCTTCACGCCGGCATTGCAGCGCGCAATGCGGTGGATGCGGCGCGCATGGCGCTCGCCGGCATGAGCGGGTGGTCCGATATCCTCGAGCGGCCGCAAGGCTTCCTCGATCTTTTCGGGGGGGCTGATGCCAATGGTTGGGAACGACTGACCTTCACCGAGGAGCATGTCATCGAAAGCCGGGGTGTGGTGACAAAGCGCCATCCGTGCTGCGCCTCGACCCATCGCGCGATCGACGCGCTTCTGGATCTGAAGCAGGAGCATGGGCTTTTGGCAGGCGACATTGCCAAGATCGAAACGAAAGTCGGCATATCCGCTGCCCGCAACCTCGCCTATCCCGACCCCGCCGACGAGATGCAGGCGCGCTTCTCGATGCAATATTGCCTGGCGACCGCTTTCCTCAAAGGCTCCCTCAGCCTTTCCGACTTTACACGGCAGGAGATCGGGCGACCGGAAACCCGGCAATTCATGCCGCGCATCGAAATGCTATCCTATTCGGCCGACGAGGAAAAAGGTGTGGAGCGCCTTCCGCACATCGTCACCGTCACGACGCGCGAGGGCCGCATCTACAGTAAATCTCGCTTGCACGCGAAAGGTTCGCTCGAAGCGCCATTGAGCGATTGCGAGCGAAAAGCCAAGTTCGCGGACTGCTTGCGCTGGGGGAAACAGGACAATTTTGAGACCTTTTATCCCCAACTGCGAGACCTGGCGGATTTCATCAATCTGGCTGACGACGCAGCATTCTGGAACCTGATCGCAGATACTCATTCTGAAAGGCGGTGAGGACAGACTACCGCTCACTCCAAGCTGGCAGGCATTGCGATCCTCCAGGCAAAACACCCGTTCTGCCTCTCGCCGCCTTTCCGGAAACATCTGTCCGCTACCTCCAGCCGTCTAGAACGTTGTTCCTCGCGGGCCAGGAAGCCTTCGCGTAGTCTCCGGCAAAAAACAGGAGCCTCCCGCATGCCATCCAAGACCCCGATCAAATCCCTTTTCGCGCTTGCCATGTCCATCTGCGCCCTGAGTGCGACGACGGCATCGGCCGATGCGACACTCGACCGGATCAAGGCGCGCGGCACGTTGACCGTCGGCGTCATCCTGTCGGGCGCACCGTTCGGCTTCATCGATCCGAAGACGCAGGAGCAGAAGGGTTTCAATCTCGACATCGCCAAGGGCCTTGCCGACGATCTCGGGGTAAAGCTGGAGACCGTGACGGTGACGCCGCCCAACCGCGTCCAGTTCCTGCAGCAGGGCAAGGTCGATATCCTGATCGCCAACATGCAATACACAGAGGAGCGCGCCAAAGTGCTCGGCTATGTGCCGACGGCCTACGACCGTGCCGGCGGAGCGGCGATTGGCCGCAAGGACAGCGGCCTGAAGGACTGGGCCGGCCTCAAGGGCAAGACAGCCTGCGTTTCCCAGGGCTCCAACTACACGCAGCCGCTGATCGAGGAATATGGCGCGCAGGTGAAGGCGCTGCCGAGCCAGCCGGAATCGCTCCTTGCCCTGCAGGGCGGCAATTGCGACGTCGCCGTGCATGTCGGCGCCACCCTCGGCCTCCTGCTGCAGGACCGGCCCGAAGAGTGGAAGGACTACGCCATCCTCTTTCCGACCGAACTCATTCCGTCGGACTCGGTGATCTGGCTGCGAAAGGGCGAGGCCGATACCACGGCGGCACTGGACGCCACCGTCAAGAAGCTGCACGCTTCCGGCAAGATTCTGGAATTCGCGAAAGCCAACCGTTTGCTGAGCACCGAATACCTGCAACAGCAACAGAAGGCGCTTTCCGCAGCTCAGTGAAGCGAATGCACCGATAGAGCGCCATGCCCGATTTCAATGTTACCGACCTGTTCGTCAGCCTGACGAGCAGGATCGGCCTGAATTACGAGTTTCTCTCGACCGGCTACGAGGCCCAGATCTGGCGTGATGGTTTTGCCACCACGCTCTTTCTCATCGTGCTGTTGATACCCGTCAGCCTCGTCTTCGGCCTCGTCTTCGCCGCTTGCCTCACTTCGGGGCGCCTGTGGCTGTCGGTTCCGGTGCGCGCGTTCGTGGAAGTGACACGCAACACGCCGACGCTGGTGCAGTTGATGTTCAGCTTCCTGGTGCTCAACACGTTCGTGTCCAGCCTCGTGGGCGGCGTTCAGAACAACCCGCTTTCACCTTTCTTCTGGGTGGTGGCGGTCGTCGGGCTGCACATCGCGGCACTCCATGCCGAGGCGATCCGCGCCGGCATCGAGGCGGTGCCGGCATCCACCGTGGAGGCGGCCCGGGGTATCGGCTTCAGCCCGCTGCAGATCCTGCGCTATGTCGAGGTTCCCCTCGCATTCCGGGCTTCGCTGCCGGCCATCGTCAACAACCTGATCAATCTCGTAAAATTGACGACCGTCGGCAACGCGATCGCCGTCAGCGAGATCACCTATGCCTCCATCATGGTGTGGACGCAGCGCGACAACGTCGTGTCGCTGATGATCGTCATCCTGCTCTTCTTCAGCCTGATCAACTTCGTCGTCGCCCGTTTGGGGCTCTGGGTCGAGCGAAGACTCGCCGTGCCGGGATACGGTCTCTGATGCGCACACAAATCCAGCAGCCCCGCACCGGCAGCCGCATCCTGCGCAATGGCGCCTTCGTCGCCCTGCCGCTGGTCGTCCTCCTGTCGGCGGTCGCCGACCCAACGCTCGGCCGCGAGCTGCTGCAGTGGGTGCCCTACCTTGCCTCGGGCTTCATGATGAACGTCGTCATTGCACTATCCGCCATGACGCTCGGGACGGTGATCGGTGCGCTTTTCGGCATGCTGTCGCTGGCACCGTTCCGGCTGGTGCGTTATCCGGTCGCCGCCTACGTGCAGCTGTTCCGCAACGCGCCGCATCTGGTGCTCATTTTCGCCACGACCTACATCTTTCCCTTCGAGATCGTGATCTACGGAACGTACCTGCCATTTCCCGACTGGGTGAAGGCGGTGATCGGCCTTGCCATTCCCGCCAGCGCCTATGTCGCCGAAATTACCCGCGGCGCCATCCTCTCTATTCCGACGACGCAGTGGGAAGCGGCCAAGGGGCTCGGTTTCTCGCACGGGCAGGCGCTGCGCTGGATCATCCTGCCGCAATGCCTTCGCCGCTCCCTGCCGCCCTGGATGAACGTGCTCGCTTCGATCACCATGGGCACGGCGCTGGCCTCGCTGGTGGGCGTCCACGAACTCCTCCACGCCGCGACCGATGCAAGCACGGCCGTGCGTCGTCTCGATTTCACCATCATCGCCTATCTGGTCGTGATGGCCGCGTTTTTCACCCTTTGCTACCCGATTTCCCGCCTCACGCGCCGGATGGAGGGGCGCTTCCATGCAGCTTGAGAGCAGCGAGAGGACGTCACCTATGTCAGAACCGACAGAAACCGCGCTCGTCCGGCTGGAGGATGTCCATCTGTCCTTCGGGCAGACTCAGGTGCTCAAAGGCATCGATCTCACGGTGAATAGGGGCGACGCGGTATCGATCATCGGGCCATCCGGTTCCGGGAAGTCGACCATCCTGCGCTGCATCAATGCACTCGTCCAGCCGCAGAGCGGCCAGATCACGGTCGGTGGTACGCGGGTTGACCAGCTGACGCGCGAGACCGAGCGGATCGCGCTGCGAAAACGTGTCGGCATCGTCTTCCAGCAATATAATCTCTTTCCGCACCTGACCGTGCTCGACAATATCGTACTGGCTCCGACGCGCATTCTGGGGGCGGAACGGCGGGCGACCGAGGTATTTGCCCGGGAGCTTCTCGAAAAGGTGCGGCTGTCGGACAAGGCGAAAGCTTATCCCGGCGAACTTTCGGGCGGTCAGCAGCAGCGCGTAGCGATCGCCCGTGCGCTCGCGATGAAACCCGAACTCGTGCTGTTCGATGAAGTCACCTCCGCCCTCGATCCGGAAACGGTCGGCGAGGTCCTGTGGGTCATCCGCGATCTGATCCGCGAGGGGATGACCAGCATTCTCGTCACGCATGAAATGCGCTTTGCGGAAGAGATCAGCGACACGGTGGTCTTCACCGAGAACGGACGGGTGGTCGCATCGGGAACGCCGGAGCAGATCTTCCGCGGCTCGGACAATTCGCGAATCCGTCAGTTCGTCGGCGGCCTGTCGGGCGGACGAAGTGCTGCGCGCAACGGCGACGCCTTACCGGATCCCATGCCATGACGACACCTGCCTTTCCAGCGAGCCAAACCTTTCCGCGAACCCAAGCTTTTGCCGAGGCGATCGTGGCATCGGACCCGACGACGAATGGCCCCGCGATGACGGCCGCGCGGACAGCGATTGTCGATTTTCTCGCCTGCGCGATTGCGGGCGCAGGTGATGCGACGACGAAAATCCTCGCGCAGGCCGTCGGTGCGGACCAGCCGGGCGAAGCGATCCTGATCGGAACGGCACGCCGGACCGATCCGCTCGCCGCCGCGATCGTCAACGGTTATGTGGGCCACGTGCTCGACTACGACGACGTGCATGCAAGCGTTCGCGGCCATCCGACGACGGTGATCATCCCCGCGCTCCTTGCGCTGGCCGCCGAACGGCAGTTCTCGGCCGAGGAGCTGATCGCCTCCTATATTGTCGGACTGGAGGCCATGGCCCGGCTCGGTATCTCGATCGGCGCCAGCCATTACGAGAACGGCTTTCATGCGACGGCGACGCTCGGTCCGCTTGGCGTCGCATCCGCGATTGCCCATCTGACCAAGATGCCGGCCGACAGGACGGCGGTCGCGCTCGGGCTCGCAGCGACGCAGGCATCCGGCCTTCGCCTGCAGTTCGGCCACGATGCCAAGCCATACCATGCGGGTATGGCCGCCCGATCCGGCTTGCTGGCAGCCCGGCTCGCAGCCGCGGGTTTCGGTGGCGCGCCGGACTTCCTCGACAATCCCGTCGGTTTCCACACAGCCTATGCCTTCGGCTCCGGAAATCTGGCGGCTCTTTCCGATGCGTGGGGTACGTCCTGGCAGATCGTGGCGCCGGGTCTGACGCTGAAAGCCTATCCCTGCTGCACGGCGAGCCACCCGGTGGCTTCGCTCGGCATCGAACTCAATCGCGAAGGCCTTGCCGCCGATGCGATCGCGCGGATCACCTTCACCTATCCGCCCGGCGCCGATGCGGCGCTCGTGGTCAGCAAGCCCACCAACGGCATCGAGGCGCGGTTCAGCCCGGAATATGTCTTTGCGGCGGCCCTCATCGACGGCGCGCTGCGGCTCGATCACTTCGACGACCGGCCGGTTCGGCCTGGCCTGATGGCGCTCGCAACGCGCGCCTCCCGCCGACACGACGAGACGGCGCCGCGCATGTCGAGCGACCCGGCCACGCGGTTCGTCATCCTCGATGTGGATCTGAAGGAGGGCGGCACGATCCGCCGCCGCTTCCAGGGTCTTCCCGGCGTGACCGACCCCGAGGACAAGTTCCGCGATGCGACCGCCGGCCAGCCGGCCTTCGCAGAAATTCCTTCGCTCGTCCGGAGCATGACCAGCGGCGCCGACCTCCGCCATCTGCTCGCCATGCTCAACCAGGACGGCCTGACCTCTCCATCTACGAAAGACATGCCATGACCATCAAGAGAGAGATCCATCTCGGCCTGTTCCTCCAGGGCGCCGGCCACCATGTGTCCGGCTGGCGGCATCCGCGGGCAGAAGCCGGCAGCGAGAACTTCGACCTGCTGCGGCGCGTGTCGCAGATGGCCGAAGCGGCCAAGTTCGACATGGTGTTCCTCGCCGACGGACTGACCAGCAGCGCGGATGCGCACCCCTCCACAATCGCCCGCTTCGAGCCGCTGACGTTGCTCGCCGCCCTGGCGCTGGTCACCGAGAAGATCGGCCTTGCCGCCACATCCTCCACGACCTACGGCGAACCCTATCACACCGCCCGCGCCTTCTCCTCGATCGACCACCTCAGCCACGGTCGCGCCGCCTGGAACATCGTCACGACGTCCTATGCGCGCACCGCCAGCAATTTCACGACCTCGCACCCGTCGCATGACGAGCGCTATGCGGTAGCGGAAGAATTTGTCGATGTCGTTCGTGGCCTCTGGGACAGCTGGGACGACGATGCCTTCATCAAGAACAAGGAGAGCGGGGTCTATGCCGATCCGGCCGGGCTCCATATCCTCGATCACAAGGGCAAATATTTCTCGGTGAAGGGGCCCCTCAACATTCCCCGCGCGCCGCAGGGGCATCCGATCCTCATTCAGGCCGGCTCGTCCGGCCCGGGCCAGGACCTGGCGGCCCGCACGGCCGACGTCGTCTTCACCGCGCAGCAGAGCATCGAGGAGGCACAGGCCTTCTACAAGAGCCTGAAGGAGCGCGTGGTGCGGGCCGGGCGTCAGGCGCACCACGTCGCCGTGATGCCGGGCTTCCTGCCTGTGGTCGGCCGAACCTCCGCAGAGGCAGCAGAAAAGCTCGCCGAACTAGACCAGTGGACGGACCTGAAGAGCGCGATGCCGCTGCTCGAGGAGCGTATCGGGCACAGTCTCGCCGAGTTCGACCCCGACGGCCCGCTTCCTGACATGCCGATTTCCGACCAGCTGCGCAGCCGCGCCGAACTCCTGACCGCGCTCGCACGGCGGGAAAACCTCACGATCCGCCAGCTTGCGCTCCGCGTCGCTGCTGGCCGCGGCCACCACATCGTGCTCGGCACACCGGCCGAAATCGCCGATCGCATGCAGCAATGGTTCGAAGGCTACGCCGCCGACGGCTTCAACATCATGCCGCCCTTCTTCCCGGAAGGCCTCAAGGATTTCACCGAACTGGTCGTCCCTATCCTCCAGGAGCGCGGCCTGTATCGCACGGAGTATCGGGGCTCGACACTGCGCGATCATCTCGGGCTGGACCGGCCAAACCTTCCCGCCTGATCGTTCCGCCTGAGGGCGGCCGGCATTCCGACACGCGCAGCCGCTGAGATTTTTCAGCGGCTGCGCGTGTGGTTCTGACCATGTCGATTTCGAAAAGGGCCCTGCCATCAGGCAGAGGCGGCGATGTTGGATGCGAAGTCGCGGTAGGAGTGCAGCGGACGGCCCAGCAGCGCGGAGAGACGCTCGGCGTCACCGGCTTCCGGGATCATGCCGTCGCTGACATAACGCTCCGCCATCAGGCGCATCTCGTAAGCCATCCACTTCGGCATGAAGGTCGCCATGTTCTGTTCGAAACCGGTCGGATCATCGCCGCCATAAACCACCGGACGCCCAAGAACCTCGGACCAGATTGCCGCGACATCGGAACCGGTCAACGTGTCGGGACCGACCAGGTTGATGATCTCGATCGGCAGCTTGCCCGGAGCCTGTTCGCGACGGATCAGCTCGATTGCCGCAACCTCGGCGATGTCGCGCGCATCGACCATCGCAATCCCCTTGCCGCCGATCGGCATCGGATAGACGCCATGGTTGAGAATGACGTCCTTGATCATCACCTCATTGTCGATGAAATAGGTCGGCCGCAGGATCGTGGCGCTGAAGCCCATCTGCCCGAGCATTCGCTCTGCACCCGACTTCACCGCGAAATGCGGCACGTTGACGAAGCGATCGGCGTGGATAACCGAGAGATAGACCACCCGCTCGACGCCTGCTTCGCGGGCAACATTCAAGGTGATGATCGCCTGGGAGAATTCGTCGCCGGTGACGGCGTTGAGCAGGAACAGGGTGTTGACGCCATCGAACGCCTTGCGCAGCGCGTCGATGTCGAGCAGTTCGCCCTGCGCGACTTCAACGCCGGCCGGAAATTGAGCTTTCGCAGGATCGCGAGTGAGCACGCGCACCTTCGCGCCGCGCCGGACGAGCTGGTTGACGACATGGCTGCCGACACGGCCGGTAGCGCCAGTAACGAGGATAGTCATGATATTGTCTCCGAGTTGGATTTGCTTGACACCCCGAATATGGATGGACCAATAATGATCCGATAGACGCTGAATTTAGACACACCGTCCCATAGGTGAAACACTCGTGGACCTTCTTGCACTTGCCGATTTTACCCTCGTTGCGCGTCATGGTGGCTTCGGGAAAGCTGCGCGAGCGACCGGAAGGCCCAAGGCAACCCTTTCGCGGCGGGTCGCGGAGCTGGAACGCAGTCTGGAGTTGCGCCTCTTCGAACGGGGCGCCCGGAACGTGAAGCTCACGGAGGAAGGACGTGCCTTGTTCGAACGGACGGCGGTTCTGCTTGCTGAACTGGATGAGACAGCCGTTGCGATTGCCTCGGGCGGCCACCGACCCAAGGGACGCTTGCGGATCAGCGCACCCTTGCTCTTTTCCCAGACGGCGATGGGGCAGATCGCCGCCGGCTTTGCACTCACCTATCCGGACGTGAGGCTGGAGATCACGACGGAGGATCGGGCCGTCGACATGATCGAGGAAGGTTACGATCTGGTCATCCGGGTCAATCCGGACCCGGATGAAAATCTGGTCGGGCGGGCGTTCCTCCGCGACCGGCTTGTCGTTGTCGCTCGCCCCGACGTTTTTCGTCCGCGCCCGGACATCGCTACTCGTGCCGTTGTGCGCGGCATCGCCGATCAGTCGCTGTGGAATGTGAAGACGCCCGATGGCATCGCGACCATCAAGGTAGAGCCGGTGCTCGCATTGTCTTCGCTGTTTGCGGTGCGTGACGCGGTGCGCGCCGGCGCAGGCGTGGGTTGTCTTCCGATCTCGCTGGTCAGCCACGATCTGGCCGACGGCTCACTCGTCCTGTGGGGGGAGTTTCACGCACCCGAGATCGCGTTATGGGCGCTTTACCCCTCCCGCCGGCTGCTGAGCGCCCGCGTGTCGGCATTCCTCGATTATCTCAAGCAAGCCTTCCCTCTTGGAACGCCGGAGGAGCTTGCCGGCTACATTGGCCGATGACAATGCATCAAGGCTGATTGGTAATCAGATTCTTGCCACCCATCGCTAAAATACTGTAATATTTATTCACTGGCTATTTCGCCGAATCTGTTAGAATAAAGATCACAGCAAAAGCGTCGTCAACCGATGAATCCGCAGTTTCGTTTTCGCCAAACGGTAGTCTTACCGAATATAAAGACAGCACTGCTCCGCACTCTAGCCTTTGCGACTGCGGCAATCGTGGTCGTTGGGATATTGGCGCTCATTCTTCCCGAACGTCCATTCTGGGTAGACGTGTCCGCCGTGGTGTTGATATCGGCGGCTGTCATATTTCGACTTCAACTGGCGCTTTATGCACGCGATGACGTGCTTCGTGGTACCCAGAAAGACCTTCAGCAGGCACTCCGTCACGATTCCGTCATGGGTACGATGCGCGCCAAAGAATTCGCGGACTCGATCGAGCATGCGATTGACCGCAGGCGCACGAGCAGCACGGAAATCTCAGATGGCGTCATGCTCATTCTCAAGGTCGGCAATTTCGACGAGATCCGCCGCCGCTACGGTCTGCAATGGGCCGATACCCTGCTTCAATCCATTGTTCGGATCGTGTATTCCTCGGTGCGTTATGGCGATCTTGTCGCACGCCTCGCTTCGGACGAACTCGGCATATTTCTGCCCAGCACGACAGCGGAAGATGCCAGCAACGTCTGCGAGCGCATCCTTACGCGGGTAAGGGAGGCCACGTTCACAGCCGGTCAGGAGCGCCAGATCTTGGTCACCGTGCAGCTTGGCGGCACCAGGGTCGGGGACGAACCCGACTTTCAGGCACTCCGCGAGGCCGCCAGCCTCGCCGCCGCCGCTGAGGAGGAAGCCGGCTCCCCCCTGTTCCGGGAGCGATTCTCGTAAACGGAAGGCTTTAGGGCCTGCCGTCTTCCGCTTTCGTGGCCGCAATGCCGGCCGGACTCAAGGCGCCACAGCGCCAGACACTGTAGACCGGCTGGGTATCCCAGTCGTAGTAGAAAGCGGCTTTCAACCTTCCCTCCTTCATTAGCGCCTCGAAGCTGCGGCGCACGGCACGGACAGCCGCCTCGCGCTCGCGATCGTCGACCGGGCAGGAAAGCGCCGGGTTGGCGATGCCCCATTCGGTCACCCAGCACGGCCTGCCTTGCCCTTCGGAGCCGCAAAAGTCGAGAAGCGTCGTTACGTAACGTGCAAGCGCCGCGTCATCCTTGCGCCCCGGATAGACATGGATGCCGTAACCGTCGATCAGCGCATCGACACCCCGCGCCCGCAAGAGCGAAATGAACTCCCGGGGTTCGAGCCGTTCCATACCGCGGCGGTCGGCTTCACCGGTGCCGACATCGGAAAGTCCCGCTGAAATCACAAGCGCATCGCGGCTATGCACCGTCGCGCGCAGTTCCTCCCGGGTGACCCGGAGGGCGCCGACATAGGTATCGATGCCGCGTTCGAAGGCAGGGAGGTTGGCGACCTGCGAAACCTGGCGCGGCGTCCGCCGGCCGGGCTTCTCATAGACCATCAGGTCGCCGTTGTAAGCGCTGTAATTGATTTCGTTTCCCGGCTCGACGGCATCGATGCGGATGCCCATTCCGTCAATGCGGCGAAGCGCCGAGCGCAACTGCCCGCGATAGAGATCGAGGTCCAGATCCGAAAGCCGCTGAACGTCCCAGATGCGGCCGAAACCGGTGCGAGGGCGCGTCGCCGAGGAGTAGTAGTCGGGATTGCCGAGCTGGATCTCGAGAAGGATCTTCAGCCCGAGCCGGTCCGCCATCTGAAGAGCTTCGATACTTTTGTCCACGGGCCTCGACAACGAAAGCCGGACATGGGTGATGCCGCTTGCCGCGATTTCATTCAGCACCCGCTCCTGATCGGAACGGGAAAGCCAGGCGAGGTTCACGCGGTTGATGCCGATGCGATCGGGAAGCGCGTCGGCCGCTGCCGGCAGCGCGTGGGCAAAAGCCCAGAACACCGCCAGCACGCAGGCAAGGGTCACGCGCGCTCGCGCCACGGCCTTCATCCGCTCAAAGTCCGATCTGCCCCAGCGCATTGCGGAAATTCGCCTCGCAAGCGGAATAACGGTCGATCACCGCCTGGGTGTCTATCTTGCCGAGGAAGTTGGCAAGGTAGCCGCGCTTGTCCGCTTCCCTGTTCCAGGTGGCTGCCTCGATATACGGGAAGCCGATGAATTCCAACATCTCCCGCATGCGGTCGTCGACCGCGATCATCAGGGCCGGCGTGCCGGCCTGCATGCCGATGATGCAGCCATGAAAGCGGCGGCCAAAGCAGAGATCGCGCGCCGACATCGCCCCGCGCCACTGGTTCGTATCGAAATAGACCAGCAGTTCGTGCTTCCGCTGCCATTTCTCCGAATGTTTGTACTCCGTGCCTCCGGTGATGCGTCCGCTCGCCGGGTCATAGACGATGTCGTTATCGTCGCCGGTCAGGGAGAGGCTGTAGGCGACCACTTCGTCCTGAATGACGTAGCTTGCCACGCTGTCGGGCTTGAGCAGCGCATGGACATCGACGATCGTATCGGCAACGCTGCCGAGATAGCCGCCGAAGGCGATCTTCTGGGCTTCAGCCAGGCCCGGATTGGCAAGCGCCGAAAGCGAACGTTTCATGTCGTTCGGCGAGAAATAGAGCGAGGGGCAGCCCGTCGGCTTGACGAACTTCATTCCCTGCTCCCTGAGGAACTCGGCGGTGAAATAGCCGCGCGTGAGGAAGTAACTTTCCTTGTTCCTCAACACCTCCAGGAACTTGAGCGTGCCGGCCGGCAGCTGATCCTTAAGGCCTTCCTTGCGCTGGATGCCGATGCCCATCACCACAACCGGCATCTTCAGTTTCGCGAAGACTTCCGCTTCGAGATCCGCGGAATAGCCGGGGCGCAGCAGATTGGCGGAGGCGAAGACGCACAGGTCGAACTCGCTGTTCACCTGCTCGTAAAGCTCGTTCGAGTCGCGATTATTGGCGAAATGCCAGAACGGCAGATAGGTGACGTCGTGACCGCGCAGGCTCTCAGCCGCCCCTTCGCCGATCAGATAGTTGCCGGTGTTGGCGATCTTCTTGACCTGCGAGATCATGGCCTTCTTCGTCCTGGTCTGGTCGAAGTAGGGCCGATGGACGACGCTCGTGCCCGAGACGTCCGCAATCGTCCGCTGCAGATAGGATGGAATGCCCGTAAGCAAGATACGCATAACTGTCCCCTGAACCGAAAAGTGATGGCCTTAGGCCCTATAGGCCGATGCCGATTTCGCGAAGCGTGGTGCGGAAGGCGCGCTCGCGATCGGAATACCGATCGACAAGTTCACTCGTGTTGAGCTGTGCCAGATGGTCGGCCACGAACTCGGCGCGGTTCTCCGCCTTTTCCACCTCCGTGGTGTCGACGGCCGGCAGGCCGGTAAAACCCAGCATCTCGCGCATGCGATCGTCCACGGCCACCATCAGGCTCGGCACCGCCGCCTGCATGGCGATGATCGAGCCGTGGAACCGGCGGCCGAAATTGAAGTCCATGGACGAGGCCCAGCCCCGCCACTGGTTGTTGTCGAAGAAGGTGCGGACTTCGAACCGCTGCTTTTCCCGCTCCGTGCCGGGATAGGCGAGATCGCCGATCATCAGACCCGATGCGGAATCGTAGACGCGTCCCTCGTCGTTAGGCTCCACCTTCATATCGAAGTGGAGGAACTCGTCCTGCACCACGTATTGCGGCACCGTGTCCGGCGGGGCGAGCGAATTCGCATCGAGGATCGCATCCTGATTGCCGCCGAGATAGCCCGAAAAGATCGTCTTCGCCTTGCCGACCTTAACGGTCGACAGCTTCCTCATCGAGCGGCGCATGTTGTCCGGCATGAAATAGACGGAAGGGCAACCGGTCGGACGCACGAAGGAGAAGCCCTGATCCTTCAGGAAGCCGGCGGACTCGTAGCCGCGCGTCAGGAAGTAGTGCTCGCGCTCCTTCAGCACGGAGAGAAGCCGCTTGGTTCCCTCGGGAAGATTGTTCTCCAGGTCCTTGCGGTTCTGCAGGCCAATGCCCAGCATGACGATCGGCATGTTGAGCCGGCTCAGCACATCCGCCTCGGCATCCGCGGAGAGGCCCTTGCGCAGGAGGTTCGCGCAGGTGAACACGCAGATGTCGAAATTGGCGTTGAATTCGTCGAACCCGCTGCCGCTCTTGCTCAGATTGTAGAGGTGCCAGAAAGGGACCTGTTTCGCATGCGGCGCGAGCGCACGCAACGCACCCTCACCGATCAGGTAGTTCCCGGTATTGCTGATATTGCTCAGCTCCTGCAGGAACTCCTCTTTCGTTTCCGGCTGTTTCTGCCGTTCCGCATAGGAGACGGACAGGCCGTTGGCTCCGTTCGCAAGGCGCGTGTAGTGACCAGGAATACCCGTCACGAGAATTCGCGGACGCATTCGAATAGACCTTTCTGTTTCAGAGAAGCGGCCCGGCAATCAGCCAGCTGCCGCGACCACGGGATTTGTCGCCGCCTGCTCGCGAAAGACCGCGGCGCGGGACAATGACGAATTTTTCACGGACCGATCGCTCCACGAGATGAAATCCGAGAACGAGGAAGTCCATGATCGGTGTGCGGCGGTCCTGATGCAGCCCTCCATGAGCGGCGCGAGCCTCTCGCGATTGCGCGAAACCTCTTCGATGATCCGTGCCATCTCCTTCACCATCTGAGGATCGGAGGCTGCGTTGATGAGGATGCCGTCCTCGCCGTCGCAAATCAGTTCGTCCACCGCGCCAACCGCAGTCGCGATGGGCACGCAGCCGAGCTGCTGCGCCTCGGCGATCATCAGGGGGGCACCCTCCCACCGCGACGGCATGAGAAGGACGTCGGCCCAGCCCAGCGCCTTGATAAGATCCTTGCTCGCGAAGACCGGCGGTCTAACGTCGACGCCGAGGTCCTTCAGCCGTTCGCTCCAGGAGACCCTGGAATCCGCAAGGATTTCCCCTCCGATCGCCCGGGCATCGAACGCGACGTTGGAAGCACGCAATTCCGCGAGTACCGCCGCCAGACGGTCGATACCCTTCTGCTGATCGAACCGGCCCATATAAAGAAGCCGCAAACGGTCGTCCCTGCGCTCGATCCGCCTCACGGTCAAAACCTCCGCCAGAGCCTTGGGCGGCACCGAGAAGCTTGCGCCGTTCGCAACGGCGAAGATTTTCTCGTGCGGGACGCCGTAGCTGTGCAGATAGATCTTGAGCTGTTCGGAACAGGTCAGGAAGGCATCGTAGCAATGTTCGTGGGCAATCGCCGCGAAAGGCTGTCCGGCAGGCCTTTTGAAGGCCGTGTTGTCCACGACGTGCAGGTAGCAGGCGGTGCGCGTGCCTTCGGAGCGCAGCCGCGCGATGAGCGGATGGACCGCCATCACGTGGTTGTTTATGACCAGGTCGAAACCGGAAAGCTGCCCCTTCAGCGCCTCCCAGTCGACCGAATGTTCCTCGGCGATAAAGTCCTGTCCGAGGAAGGAACCCGACCCTCCCCAGGCTGGGATTCCCGCATCCCAGAAGTGGATGTAGTCGAAGCTGGAATCGAATTCGTCGATCACATCCATCCGCGATGTGCCGAGCACGAAAAGATGCGTTTCGTAACCTGCAGCCTTCAATTCCCGAGCCGCCGCATAGACGACCTTTTCTGCCCCGCCGAACGATGCGTTCGGCACGAGCAGCGCCACGGTGCGCTTGCCTTCGTTATGTCCGAGCGGCAGGACCGGCGATCCTCCGACTTGCTTGCGCAACGCCTTGTGGAGATCGGTATAGGGAACGAGCCGCGCCGGACGCCAGGTCCACCGCCTGCCCGCCGTCTCGCGCAGCGAACTCGACGCAATTGCATTGATGCAATTGATCATGACCTGCTGAGGCGTGATGAGGGAGCGGCGCGGAAGGCTTCTCGGGAAAGGGAAGCGCACCTTCAGAACGGCCGATGTCGGCCAAACCTGCTGGCTTGCGATCGACGAGAACCATTCCACGGCATTGTTCTGGACGACGTCCTGGACGAGCCTGGTGGAAAGGAAAACGAGATCGGCCGGACCGATTTTTTGGGCGCCCGGCCCATGAACGACAGGCTCGATCTTGCGCTGGGCGGCGTCATTGGCGAGTTGAACGAACACCACATTGCTGGTCTCGCTCAGCCGTTCAAGATGGGCAAGCACGTTCGGCAGCATGCGGGAGCGCCGCAGAAGGTCGAGCGCCGCGCCGCTTCCGGCGACCATGAAAGGCGGAAAATGTTCGTTGTCCGGCTCGCCGATATTGCCCCAGAACGCCGGGACTATGTCGTCGAGGCGAAGCATGGTCGGCGGCTTGGTGGGGTCGGTGAAGAAGGAGATCGCGGTATCTTCCGTTCGCGCGAACAGATAACGCGGGCAGTCCTCGTGCTCGAAATCCACCAGCATCGGGCGCTGGAACAACGGCATGTGGCGCTTGCGCAGGAAGCTCACCGCGGTGGCGCGGTCCCGGTTGGCCTCCTTGAAGCGGCTTTCCGCCCGGAGCCGGTATTCGAAGACGGTGTCATGGCAGGGCTTGCCCACGAAACCATGCTCGATGCATGACAGCCAGAATTCCCAGTCCTCGAAGCCGTTCTGCCTGTCGTCGTTGAAGCGGACACCTTCCCGAAAAACATCGATCGAGATCATCGATCCCGTATCGCAGATGTTGTCGGTGATGCAGTGGACCAGCCGCGAATAGCGGTTGCCGTAGTGAGCGCGCCAGCTGACCGAGAATGTGTCGATATTCGTGTAGACCCATCCGCAGCCACTGGCGAGGAGTTGCCGGTAAAGCGTCTCGATGGTGCCGGGAAGCACGCGATTGTCGGCATCGAGGAAATAGACGGCCTTCGTCTCCGGGAAGTGCTCGAGGACGAAATCGATGGCGCGATTGCGCGCGCCGCCGGGACCGGCGTTCTTGCCGAACACGATATGGACGGATGGATGAATCGCGGCGTAGAGCAACAGCTGATCGAACGTCTCGTGCCGCGGATCGCCATCGACCGACACGACGATGACGGTCCGGCAGTTGCCGAGATTCGAGGCGAGGACCGACTCGATCGCCTCGAGAGCCAGGGCCGCATGTCCGTAGAGGGGCATGGCCACGGCAATCAAATCAGTCGGCTCCCGATTACCGGACATCGCCAGCCTCCGTGAACTGCTTGACCATCCGGAAGCCCGACACCTTGAGCCAGGAGAAATCGACCGAATCCGTGACCGCGCGGCTGAGGATCATCAGATCCATCGGCCCGCGTACCGGCTCGTCCAGCTGGATGTTGATGTTGACGACCTCGCTGGAACTGACCTCGCGCCATCCGCTGAAGAATGCAGACGGCCTGGCCGCTCCTTTCCGGGCAACCTCGGCCACCTCGGAGCGCGCATTCGAATTCGCCGGGGCGAGCAGGAAGCTGACCGCTGCGGGCTGGCCTTGCGGATGATCGATGAAGGCGCTCGCGGAAAAGGAAATCGTCCCGGGTTCGACGGCGCGACTGACCGCGCCCGCCGAGATGCCACTCGGCAACGGATGGCAGACAACGGCGTGCTCATGCTCGAGGAAGCGCACCGTCTGGAATTCCGGAACGATGGGCGTGACCGAAACGTCGGCGATCTGGCTCAACGTACTGACCGCCAGGCGATAGTCGATGGTGTACTGGCCTTCGAGCAGGTTGCTCGGCGCAATCATGTTGGGTGTTCTGCTGGGCTTGACCCCGGGCAGTCCGGTAAACACCTTGAACGCCAGCGGGCGCAGGTCGAGATCCGGATGCTGAAGTTCCGAGCGTGCCGAATAGCGTTCGCCCGCAATCGGATATCCAAGCGAGAGACCGACGGTTTCCGGTCCGGTTGCGGAAATCCTCAGGCGAAGCGTCCGCGCGGCTCCTCCGCAGGCCCGGGGCAACGAGAAGAAATTCCAGCCCGCTACGAGCTGCGCATAGGGCACGGTCCACTCGGCGACGCCTTCGCCGCTCTCGAGATAGCTCAATGCCACGACAAGCTCTCCGCTCGCCCTGGGCACCGCGTGCAGATGAAGAGCGAAACCCGCCACTCCGAGACTGGATACCGGCAGCAACTGTTCGACAAAGGCGGCGGTCAGCAGCTGCCCGATGCCTTCGTCCTTCGGATCGGCGTAGGGATCGTGGGAGAAGATTTCCGAAACCGGCTCCCAGTTTCGGGCCTGGAACGCATCCTCGAGCGCCCGGTAGTTTTCCAACAGGGTCTCGCGCTCCCGGCGCAGGATCGCGAGCTCCGAGGTGATCGAGGCGCTGTAACGGGCGAGCCGGCCAACGCCACCCTCGGTCAGAGCCCGCAGTAGCGGGAAACTGTCAGACGTATTGGCGGGATCAAGCCGTTGCAGGGGGACGCTGGGAACCGTCCCCAAGGGGCCGAGCAGCGCCAGACGCTCCTGCAGGTCCGCCTCGCCCTGGTCGGAAAAGGCGACGGCGACCAACGGAAAAGCATTCTGCAATGTCGCCGGAGGAGAGCCGTTTGCGTCGAGGAAAATGACCAGATGCTCCAGATCGCTCCCCTCGAAGCAGGACCGTTCGCGGTCCGATGCCGCGATCAGCTTTCTCGTCACAAGTCGTTTCCCAATGCCGGAAGACGTCAACTCTTGCACGCACAGCCCCTGAAGAATTATCACGCGATAAGGAACAAAGACTCCGGATATTCAAATATTTACTCGAACCGCCCGGCACCATTTATAGCGAGCCTAACAATTAACATTGCAGCGCACAATAATAAAAATTACCGTTTTCGAATAAATATGTTTCGCATATACTTCAATAATTGAAGTAATAAATCAGGCACCCACATTTGCATTTCGGTGAAGCGATTTCCCCATCAATTTCTCAAGAAGATTCTGTTGGCGATCCAGGCTGTCCGCCAGCTTGAAACGCCTCTCGACCGTCCGGCGCGCCGCCAGGCGCATCCCAAAGTGGCCTTCCGGATTCTTCAGTGCGCCGAGAATGGCCTCAGCGAGCGCATCCGTGTCGAAGAACGGCACCAAAAGGCCATTCCGCCCGGAGCGGATCACCTCCTGCACGGGCGCGGTATCGGATCCGATGACCAGGGCACCGCATGCCATCGCCTCCAGCACCGACCAGGACAAAACGAACGGATAGGTCAGGTAAAGATGCGCAGCCGAGATCTGGAAAAGCTGCCGCAAAACCGAATGCGGCACCGCGCCGGGAAAAAGAATATTCTCCCGCGGTATATCCAACGATTTGAGGAGATGGTCCTTCCACCCCCCGCCACCGGGCGGCGGCACACCATAGCTGATGCCGTCGCCACCCACAAAAACGAACAGCGTGTCGGGGCGCTGGCGCACGACCTCGGCCGCAGCCGCCAAAACCTGCGGAAATCCGCGATACGGCTCAAGGTCGCGCGCCACGAAGGTAACGATGGGAGGACCACCGGCATTGAGCACACGCCCGTCCGGAAGCGTGGTCGACGCTGTCGGGTCGGGTCGAAACAGTGCGGTATCGATCCCCTCGTGGCACACCGAAATGCGCGCCCGGGCGTCGGCGGGGTAGAGGCTCCTCTGCCAGTGAGTGGGACTGATGCCGGCCTCGATCGCTTCCAGAGACAGGAGTTGCGCGATGTTGCGCAACCTCAGCCTCTTGCGCGTATCCAGATCGGGTTGGTCATCGGGAGAAAACCCGATATCCGCACCTTCGGCCCGGTAGAAGAACTCGCAATACCCCAAGGCTGGCACGCGCGGCAGCACATCCTTGAGAAACATCATGCTGCCCCAACCGATATGACCAACGACAATGTCGGGCACCAGCCCCTGCCGCGCCATCGCATCGAACGTTTCGGCGACGCGATGGCCGATTCGCGCATGATGATCGGGAGTGGCCATATGCCGAGCCATATGCGGATCTGCGCGCGGACCTGCTTCCGCCCGATGTCGAACGACACGAACGGAAGCGATCTTCTGGTCTATGGTCTCGGTGACGAGGCTGACCTCGTTGCCCGCCTGTGCGAGCTGGGCGGCCAGGGCAGCGAACTGCCCGAAACCCCGTCGATGGACAAACGCCACGTGCATCGCGTCTAGTCCGCCATTGCCGGGAGCGCGATATCACTCACCGCTCAGACGCCGTACCGTGAACTGCCCCAAGCCAGTTCGAGCTGATGCAGTGTCTGGAAAACTGTCTCGAGCATCCGCTGGTCCTGGTCGCCGCGTTTCACCGCACGCTCATAGGTCATCGCCGCGTCGCGGAGATTTGCCCTGAGCTGCCGCCCCTTCTCTGTCAATTTGATTCGTGCCGACCGTTTGTCGCGCTGGGAGGCAACGCGATCAATATAGTCACCGTCGGCCAGTTGCTTCAGATAGTAAGAAACGTTGGAACCGACATAATGGCCGCGATCCAGAAGTTCGGCGACCGAAAGCTCCGAATCGCCGATTGCCAGCAGGATCATTGCCTGTGCGGGACCGATATCGTCTACCCGAAGCTTGGTAAGCTCGGCGCGGATCAGGCCCGAGAACCGCCGGCTTGCCCGCTCCATGAGGCGAGCGAGCTCGAAATATGTAACCTGCTGGAGGTCCCCGAATTCGGCATCCTGAGGATGCCTGGGGTCTGTCTGTGCTGCCTGGCCCATTTGAACCGTCAGTTCGCCGTTCAAATCTACGGGCAAATTAAGCACAACTTCTTCTTTCATCCCACTCTCCGTTTCAGGAAAATACTTCAAATTTTGAAGTAATATTCAAATGCGCCCATTCCCCTCTATCCCCATGAGCTTGCACAAGCCCTCCGTTATGTGCCAGATTGGCAGAAGCAATACTATCCTTCGGCTTAGCTACAACCAAATACCTCCTCCGACTGATTGATCTAACGTTAACTCGAGGCAAATTGCCATGCGCGATACTGTTCAAAATGAGACAAGAAGCAAGGGGCAAATGCAGAGAGGGAAAAACAACAACATCCCAGGGTTGCTTATATCACAAGCGAAGCGTGTATTTCTGTCGGGTTTGCTTTACGCGGCAGCACTCAGCGTATGCCTGAATCTCCTGCAGTTGACGATGCCTTTGTTCATGCTTCAGGTTCATGACAGGGTGCTCAACAGTCAGAGCATGGACACGCTCACCATGCTCACCATCCTGGCCGTCGGCGCCCTTGTGGTGCTCGGTGTCCTGGAGTTCATCCGCGCCCTCTCGTTCCAGGCCATCGGGGGCGCGCTCGTGCGGCGGCTTAACATGCCTGTCCTCGCCGCCGCCGTTCAGGCGTCTGTCGATCAGGGCCTGTCGCGTGCGACCCAGTCGCTTCGGGATATCTCGGAATTGCGAAGCTTCCTGACCTCGTCAGCAGTCAGCGCACCGCTCGATGCGGCGTGGTCACCGATTTTCCTCGGCGCTCTTTTCCTTCTGCATCCGCTTTTCGGCATTATCGGAGCCGTCTCCGCGGCCCTGCTCCTTTGCGGCGGACTGATTACGGACATGCTGACGCGCCAGCTCACCAAGGAAGCGAATCAGACGAATGTCGAGGCGGTCTCCAAGATCGGCGCTTCGCTGCGACATGCCGAGGCCATCGAGGCGATGGGCATGCTGCCCGCTCTGGCGATCCGCTGGCGGGCGCTGCAACTGCAAGCGCTCAGCGCCTTCGAAACGAGTGGCCGCAGGAACAAGGCGATGTCATCCATCACCCGCAGCCTGCGCTATTCCATCCAGATCGCCACCCTGGCGGCCGGAGCGTATCTGGTGCTGCAGCAGGAAATCACGCCCGGCGCGATGATGGCATCGAGCATCCTGGTTGGGCGCCTCCTCATTCCCTTCGATTCGCTCATCGACAATTGGCGGCAGTGGGTGCTGGCGATCGCGAGCTGGCGCCGCATCGAGACCCTGCTCACGGCGGACGTTGCGATCCGTCAGACGATGCCGACGCCGCATTCGTCGGGCGATATCGTGGTGGACAAGCTCATTTATGCAGCCCCGGGACTGGATGTACCCATCATCAAGGGTATTTCCTTCTCCCTCTCCCCGGGCGAGGTTCTGGGCGTGATCGGCCCCTCTGCCGCAGGCAAATCGACCCTCGCGCGCCTGCTGGTCGGGATCCTGCGCCCCACGTCCGGCGGCGTCTTCCTCGACGGCAACAATACCTATCTCTGGGAACGCAGCTCGTTTGGGCAGGTGGTCGGATATCTTCCGCAATCCGTCTCGCTTCTGGAAGGCACCATTCGGGAAAATATCGGGCGAATGGCGGACAGCGATCCCTACAAGGTGCTGGAGGCCGCACGGTTGGCCGACATACACGAAATGATCGGGCGTTTGCCGCTCGGCTATGACACGCCCGTCGGCGACGGACATCTGACCCTTTCCGGAGGACAGCGGCAGCGCATAGCGTTGGCACGCTGCCTCTACAACCAGCCTCGCCTCATCGTGCTCGACGAGCCGAACGCAAACCTTGACGCGATTGGCGAGCGGGCCCTTATCCGCGCAATCCAGCGTGCGCGCGAGGACGGCGCCATCGTCATCATCATCGCTCACAGACCGGCCATCATGCAGGTCGCCGACAAGCTGCTCGTGCTCGAGAACGGCCGCATCACACAGTTCGGACCGCGAACGGCGGTGGTTACAACCGCGACGCCGGCAGAAATACACCGCGAGGTAGCCGCGATATGACCGAGACGAACCCTCTTGCCGTCCGCCCGGATCTCTCCGAACGTCGCCTCCAGCGATATCAGCCGGCCTCGCCGGAGGCTGGCTCGTCCGACCTCGAGTTCGATCATTTCGACAGCCGTTCGCCGCTCCGCCCTCTCGTTCTGGCGGGCCTCACCACGATCCTTGTGTCTTTCGGCGGATTTTTTGCCTGGGCATTTTCGGTCGAGCTAAGCAGCGCGACGGTCGCCAACGGGACGGTCATCGTCGATTCGAAACGGAAGACCATCAGCCATTTCGAAGGTGGCGTGATGAGCCGGCTGCTGGTTCAGGAGGGGGACAAGGTTGCCGCCGGGCAACCCCTGATCGAATTGGAGGATACGCGGGCCCGTTCCAGCCTGCAGTCGCTCCAGATCCGGCGCATTGGCCTCATCGCGAAACTGGTCCGCTTGAAAGCCGAACAGACCGAAGCGCCGCAAATCAGCTTTCCGCGCGATTTCGGCGAAGGCCAGGACGCTACCGTCGACGACGCCGTCAGGGCGGAGACGATATTCTTCGAAAAGCGGCGCGAGACCAAGGTCGGACGCATCGGGGTCCAGAAAAAGACGATCGAGGAGCACCTCGAACACGCAGCCTCGCTCGACATCCAGATCCAGGCGACCGACCAGCAAATCAACCTCATCAAAGAGCACCGGGCGGCCATGGAAACGCTGGTCAAAAAAGGCGCCGTGCCGCGCACGCAGATCATCGAAATCGATTCCAAGCTCAGCGAGCTTGCGAGGGAAAGAGGCGAGCTCGTCGGCAACAGGGCCCAGTCCGAAAAGGCCGCAGCAGGCGCACAGCTTGCGCTGACCGGGATCGAAAGCGATTTTCAATCGACGATCGCCGGCGAGATCACCACGGCACGCGTCGATCTCGCGGATGTCGAAGAGCAGATCACCGCTGCGAAAGACGTGCTGCGGCGCCTCGAGATTCGCTCTCCGCAGGACGGCATCATCAGCAACATCCTGCTGCGCACTCCCGGCAGCGCGGTGACCCCCGGCCAGCCGCTGCTCGAAATCATACCGGAAAACGAGCCGCTGCTGGTCGAGATGCGCGTCAATCCCCGCGACATCGACAGCATCGCCGCGGGCTCGCACACGCAGGTCCGGCTGACGGCCTATAATCAGCGTTCGCGCCTGCCGATGGAAGGCACGATCACCTATGTCGCCGCCGACCAGTCGGTCGATGAAAAATCAAACAGCGCGTTTTTCGTGGCGCGCGCCAAACTCGATCCGGCATCCCTCAAGGCAAACCCCGATGTCCGCCTCTATCCCGGCATGCCTGCCGAGGTGCTGATCATCCACGAGTCACGCCGTGCGATCGACTACATCACGTCTCCCGTTCTCGAGAGTTTCAATCGCGCGTTCAGGGAAGACTAGATCTCGAGATAAAACGAATGCTGCACCACAGAAATTATTTCAAATTTTGAAGTTATTTCAAAGTAAAGTACGGAAAAATTACTTTATAATCCCGCAAATTATCGAAACAATGTGCCAATAATATTCAATTTGGGAAATATATTTCTCAAAACATGGCATTTTAGCTTCAAGACATGCTTGCGCTTCGTTTTTTTGCGGTGCACATTTCAGGCGCGAAATCGTCGCACCCTGCGCCGAGACGCATGAATACAGATCCGAAGAGGAGAGGCAGATGGCCACATTGGAAGGCGGAGCATACGACGATGCCCTGTTCGGCTCCCGCTTTAACGACTTCATTCGCGCCCATGGGGGCGATGATTTCGTGAGCGGCGGCAACGGGCACGACATCGTGTTCGGTGGTGACGGTGACGACCTGCTGTTCGGCGGAAAGGGAAATGATTCCCTGTTCGGCGGCGAGGGCAGCGACTTGCTGAACGGTGAAGACGGTAATGACAACCTCGTCGGCGGCTGGGGCGATGACCTCCTGTACGGCGGCAAGGGCAGCGACACCCTGCTCGGCGGGCAGGGAAGCGACCTCCTGTCCGGCGGCAAGGGCGCCGACATCCTGTATGGCGGCGATGGTGCCGACATCATCGATGGCGGTGCAGGCAACGACCTCCTGGTCGGCGGCGCCGGCCATGACGTCTTCGTCTTCGACGGCGGCGGCGGGAATGACGTCATTCTCGACTTCAACGCCGGCGAGGATCTGCTGCAGATCTCGAAGGGTATCAATGGCCTCGACGTGTCTTCGCCCGAAGACCTGGCCTCGCGTGTCACCCAGGTCGGCAGCAACGTCGTCGTGGATCTCGGCCATGGCGACACGCTCACATTGGTCAATGTCGACGCAAACGACATTCATGCCAATCCCGAGAACTACTTTACCGTTCACTGAGCATGACTTCTGCGCGCCCTGCCTCCTCCCGTAGGGCGCGCAATTCCGATCCAGAGGGGTAGCGTGTGACGTCCGACGAATCGATAGACGCCGCTGGCGTTTTCAGAAACGCAAAGACCTTCCGGCTCGGCCTGGACCTTGCCGTCCTGATCTGGGATATTCCCCCATCCCTTCCCGCTCCCACAAAATGCACCTTGTCCATGGACCGGTCGCCGGTACCGCTCGTCAGCATGATGCTTGCGCTCGCCAACGGCGGACAGCGCATGTTCTGGGCGATGAGACCGGAACAACAGCCGGTGAACGTCGGCATCTGCACGGAACACGGCAGCGTTGCCGAAGCCATCGTGATGCAGCCGGCACGCATGCTCGCTCCCCTCGATGTGGAGACATTGTTCGCGGATCTCGCGCCGGGTGCCCGCATCAAGTTCGTCAACAACCTTTTGACCGTCTGGCGAAGCGCCTTCCGTATCACCGGCGACCATCTTTTCCACATGGTGGTGGAAGATGCCCTTCATGCGCTGGTGCCTGAACCGCAGGCCGCCAGCATCGTCTGCCAGATTGCGCAGGGACGCCATCTGATCGAGACCGTTATCAACCCGGATCTCGGCGAGATCACCGCGATCTATGCGATCGGCGCAGCTTCGATCACCCGTATGGCCGTAGGGTCCGTGCTCGGACGCAATGCCAAAAACGGCCTTCAGTCGTGCCATTTCATCGCGGAGGCGCCCTCCCCTTCGCCGCCGTTTCTCATCGTCCTGATAAGCAAGAACGGCGTCGCCATTCGCCAGCTTGCCGACGGCAAGCCTCGCCATCCCAGCCTTGAGCGTTGGTGGGCCAAAAACCCCGATGCGGTGGAACTGCGGGAGATGATTGTTCGCCGCCTCGCCACATTGCCGGAAAGCGGGGCAGCCACGGCGATCGACCTTCAAGTCCGGGCGCCACTGCCGGCGAGCCGGATCGCCAAGTCGTCGATGCATCCATCCGGCGAGGTCGATCTCGCCCTCGCGCTCGACGACGGCCTGCTGGCCGGCGGCTGGTTCCATGCGCCGTCATCCGCTTTCGCCGGCATAGACTACGTCAAGGCGGACGGCACGGCTGTCCCGCTCGACGGCAACAGCTACGAATTTCCGGCATGGGCGCAAGGCAAGGATGAAAAGAGCAAGACCGATGTGACGGGTTTCGTTGCCTGGGTCCCGCTGACGGAACCCCTCGGGCCGCTTCTGCAGCCACGATTTCAGATGCGCCTTGCCTCGGGAGCGGTCCGGCCGCTGATACCCAACCCGCAACCTTTCGAGCCTGCGGCACAACGAAACCACGTCCTGCGCGCCGTGCCGCCACAGCATGCGGTCGACGGTGCCTTCCGCACCATTCTCGCACCCGCCTTGCAGGACATGGAACGACGGCTAGGCAGGACCATAGAGGTCGCCTCCACCAAGGACTACAGCCTGCCCCGGAGCGCGCCCCTCGTTTCCATCGTCGTGCCCCTCTACAAGGTCCTCGATTTCCTGCGTTTCCAGCTGTCGGGAATGGCCACGGATCCCTGGCTCGCGGCCAATGCCGAGGTCATCTATGTCCTCGACTCGCCGGAGATCCAGGATGAGACGGAGCACCTGCTGGGCGGCCTGCACCTTCTGCACGGCCTGCCCATGAAACTCGTCGTCATGAATCGCAACGGTGGCTATGCGCGCGCCTGCAATGCCGGCGCGCGTTTCGCCCGCGGCGACATATTGGTCATGCTCAATTCGGACGTCGTGCCGAGCGCGCCCGGCTGGCTTCAGGTGTTGTCACGGGAACTGCTGGAAAACGGCAAGGTGGGCGCAGTTGGTCCGAAACTGATCTTCGAGGACGGTTCGCTGCAGCATGCCGGCCTGTATTTCGGCCGGGACCAGCGCGGGATCTGGCTGAACCACCATTTCCACAAGGGCATGCCCGGCGACTATGCGCCGGCGCAACATGCGCGCGAGGTTCCCGGCGTCACCGGCGCTTGCCTGGTCGCCCGCAGGGAGACCTACGAGCATGTTGGCGGCTTCACCGAGGACTATGTGATCGGAGACTACGAGGACAGCGACCTGTGTCTCAAGATCCGCCGGCTCGGGCTCCAGATCGTCTACGAACCGGCAGCCTGCCTCTATCATTTCGAGCGCCGCTCGATCCGCCGCAGTCAGGACTACATGCGCGGTGTTGCGAGCCAATACAATTCATGGCTGCACACGCAGCGCTGGGAGGACGACATTAGCGAGTTGATGGCGACCCAGTTCGGCAGAGACAGCGATCAATCCGCCGCCATGGGCGTGAGAATGCGTGAAAGGGACGCGGCGTGAATCAGGCAGCACTTCTGCACACCACAAAGCCCGCCCGGCTGGTCGATGAAGACCGCGTTCGCTGGCTGATCGATTCGGTTCGGGAAAATCGTTTCCTGCCGCAACCGGAATCCACCAACGTCTTCGTCGGGGACGGTGATTTCCGCGCGATCGGGGCGGAGTTTCTCGGTTACTTCATTCGTATCGGCGGCCTACGCGAAGACAGCCGCGTTCTCGACATCGGATGCGGCATCGGCCGGATGGCCGTGCCGCTCACACAATATCTCAATCCGAAAACGAGCCGCTACGACGGTATCGATCCCGTCGAAGGCGGCATTGGCTGGTGCCAGCAGACGATCACGCCCGCCTACCCTACCTTCGCTTTCCAGAGACTGGACATCGCGCACGAACTCTACAACCCGAACGGCAAGATCAGCGGCAGGACCTTGAGGCTGCCCTTTCCGGATCGTCATTTCGACTTCGTCATCATGACGTCCGTGGTCACTCATCTGCCGCCTGCGGAAGTCCTTGTCTACCTCGCCGAAGTCCGCAGGGTCCTGTCACACGGCGGGCGCCTGTTCATGACCGCGTTCGTGGTCGATCGGATCGCTGCAGTCAACGAGCAGGGACGGCGCGATCCGCGCCTCGCATTCCGCCGCTATGGCGAAAGCCCATGCTGGTTTGTGCCCAACCAGCCGCCGCTTTCCGCGGTCGGGTTCGAGGACGGCTTTCTGGACAAGGCGCTCGAACGTGCCGGCCTCTCCGTCGCCCTGAAATCGCTTGGTCATTGGCGCGGCACCGGCGCTGGCCATCATCAGGACTTCATTATCGCGAAGCGCCGGGGAACTGCTCGATGAGCAAACGCATCCTGGTGGCCGCCCACAACCATCCATCCCTCCACCCCGGGGGGACGGAGATATTCGCGCACGACCTGTTCCGTGCCTACCAGCGCGAGGGACATGAAGCGTTGTTTCTCGGTGCCACGAACCAGATTCACCGCGAAGCGAGACCCGGCACGAGCTTCCAGAGCATAGGTTCCGGTGGAGACGAGGTTCTGCTGTGGTCGGGACATTTCGACCGCTTCTTCATGAGTCAGATTGATCTCTACGGCGTTGTGCCCGACATAGCGGAATTGCTGCGCGATTTCCGGCCGGACGTGGTTCACCTCCACCATCTGCTTCTGCTTGGCGCCGAGTTCCCTCACATCGTCCGCCGCACCCTGCCCGACTGCCGGATCGTCATGACGCTGCATGACTACTACCCGATCTGCCATCATGACGGCCTGATGGTGCGTACCGGCAGCAAGGAGCTTTGTTACCAGGCCAGCCCTGATCGTTGCCATGCCTGTTTCAAGGATATCCCGCTCGACCGCTTCACCCTGCGCGAGCGCCACCTGAAGGCCCTCTTGAGCACTGTTGACCACTTCGTTTCGCCAAGCGCCTTCTTGCGGGACCGCTTCGTGCGTTGGGGCCTGGACGAAGACAGGATCAGCGTCATTCCCAACGGCATCCCCGGCCGAAACACCGGCGCACGCAGAGAGCTGCTCCAGGGCGGGAAACCGGTCTTCGGATATTTCGGAAATCTCAATCCCTGGAAGGGGGTTACCGTATTGCTCGACGCGGCGCGTCAGCTTCTGGCCGACGGTCTCGATTTCGAACTTCGCGTCCATGGCGGGGCGCCTTTCCAGAGCGAGGCCTTCCTTGAGGAGATCAATCGGCGTTTCGCCGAAACTTCTGATTCCGTCCAGGCGCGGGGCCCTTACCGGCGCGAGGATATCGGCGATCTGGTGGCCGCAGTCGATTGCACCATCGTTCCTTCCGTCTGGTGGGAGAACGCACCGCTCGTCATTCAGGAAGCACAGGCCCAGGGCCGTCCGGTGATCGCGAGCAATATCGGAGGAATGGCCGAAATGGTCGAGCATGGCGTCAACGGCCTGACCGTTCCACCCAACGATGCCCGAGCTCTTGCCGCGGCGATGCGGACCATCGTGGAAGAACCTAACCTGCTGCGCCGGTTCTCCAAAAACGCGCGCAAGCCCGACGACATTGACACGACCGCCCGCCGCTACCTCAAGTGGATGGAGACGGCACAGGTGCAGGCCTAGGAGAACTTATGACCAGTCCCGCTGAACGACCGGATGCCGCATCCGAACAGGATAACGTCAAGCCGATGAACGGCCGGGTCGATGCCGTCGACATGGGCAGGATCTTCGGCTGGGCATTCGACCCGATGGCGCCGGATCAACGGCTGACCATCCGTGTCCTTCTGGACGGGAAAGTGATTGCCGAGGCCGTCGCCGACCGCAATCGTCCCGACCTCAGGCGCAACGGCATCGGGGACGGCAAGCACGCATTTGAAATCGCGCTGCCCGATCCCGTCCATTCGCGGGCGAACGACATCGTCGTCATCGCCCAGAATGGAAGCGGTTCCGAGCAGGCCCTGCGCGTTCCCCAGCCGAACGAGCAGGCGGCCGAAGCCCTTATCGCCGCACCGCTGGCGAAAGTGCTCGACAAGCTGGATCTGCTGATGGCAGCGCAGCGGCAGCTGCAGGTCTCGCAACGCTCGCTGCAGCGCGCACCGGATATCGATGCCGACAAGACCGAAACCGCCGGCCTGACCCAAGTCGGCAACGCCGTCGAAAGCCTCAAGGTGGAGATCGGCCAACGGCTGAACGATCTCGATGTCCATCTGATGCGGCTGGATGGGGTCGTGGCGGGAATGGAGAAGAATCTGAACGCCTTGCGGAAGCGCGCGACCGGCGAATTCAAGCCCCTCCTGCTGCTGCTGTTCGTTCTCGTGGGATTTGCCGCCGGCGCCAGCCTTGCGCTGATTGCCAGGATCTGAGGGAGGGAGGCATGCTGATGACAGAACAATCACCCGCGACCGTCAGCCCATCGCCAAGCAGGATTGGAGCGAGCAGGGCAATGCGCTCCGGGCGGGTTATCGGCTGCCGCATCGACGAGACGACCTTGCTGATCCTCGGCCTCGGCCGCGTCACGGCCGGCGACGTGGTTGTCGGCATTGGAGAGGACCAGGCAACCACGCGAAGCTCGTTTGTATCGGAATGGCGATTGGCCGCATCCTCGCCGCGGGCCAGGCACGGATTTGCGGCGCTCCTTCCGGCAGAGAGCATCGACCTTGCCATGACCACGATACGGTTCGGGGAGGAGGAGACCGGCGCACGCTACATCTTCTCGCCCCGGCTTGCCTCTATAGAGGAAGCAGCCGCGCTCGTGATCGAATCCGCGGGATCTCAGTCCGCCGCCGTCATCAACCGGCTCGTGGACGCTCTGATGGCTGGCGACGTCAACCGCCGCACACTTCTGACGATCACCACGCTTTTGCAGACAGCCCATGCCAGCGACGGTTTCGTCGAGTTGATTGGCGAAAGCCATGACGGCGCGACGTTCCTGCAGGGCTGGAGCCGCGGCATGTCGCCGGGGTCTTATCGGATGTCCCTGATCGGAAGCGCGACCCCGCTGGTCGTGGAATGCGGTATCGCCACCTTTCCCCGCCCTGACGCTCCCGATAGCGCCTCCGGTTTTGCCGCCCTTCTCGAAAGCGGCGAACCTATCCGGGCTCTCGACATCGAAGGGCTGATCTTTCGCGGACGGGCAGGTTGGAGACATCTTGCGATCCACCCCCGAAAGCGCATCGCCGACCCGCAGGAAACGCCCGAACACATCCGCTCGATCCTGATGCGCAGCCATGGCGCGCCGGACGTGCTTCTCGCCCTGCGGGCAGCCGCCAACAGCTTCGAAGGCAAGGAAACGGTCTCCGGCCTGCCCTATCCCGTGCGGATGGGAATAGACAGCATATTCGAAGCCGATGCAGCAAATCTCCTTGTCTCCGGCTGGCTTTACGATCCCGACGGCCATGTCGCAACGGTCAGGCTGCGTCGACGCGATGCCGCGGCGCGCGTCGACGAGTGCTGGACGCGCTTCGACCGGCCGGACGTCACGGACAGCTTCAACGACCAGCCGCATTTTGCGGCGGGTTTTCGAGGCGAACATGGGGCGCATGGCTTCATCGTCCACGCCCGGTTGCCGAATGACGATATCGGCGCGCCGCTTTATTTCGAGCTGACACTGCAGGATTCCCGCCGCGCGTTTCTGCCGGTGAAACCGACGCGCGCCCTGGCGCGCTCGGCGGCATTACGGCAGATCGGCTCCATTGACCCCACGAACAGCGCCCTCCCGGCGATCGTCGATGCGCACATTGTTCCGTTCCTCAGGCAATCGTCGGGAAGGCCCGCGCCGGTCATCGAAACGACCCTCGATGCCGGGACCTTCGACGAGCATATCAGCCCGCCGATCGTTATTGGCGCCGGGGAGAATGAGGAGGATATTGCCCCGCTGCTGGCCCTGCTCACCCTCGATCCGGAGACCCGGCGCGCACCTATCGTGATCGCCATGCCTTCGGAGCGGTTTCGCAGGCAGGCCGCCCGTCTCAAGGAACTCGCGCGGTTCTACCGCCTTTCGGTCAGGCTTGTGTCTGCGAAGGGAACGGGCGACGTCTACGACATGATCGAAGCTGGCACGGAGGCGCTCTCCTGTGAAACGATCGTGTCGCTCTCCGCCTCGCTGATCCCGCAAGGTGCGGGATGGTATGGCCAGCTTGTGGCCACGGCCGCGACGCTCAAAGGAAGCATCGTCTCACCCGTCCTGGCCTATGAGGATCATTCGGTTCGCTGGGCGGGAAGCTGGATCGACGAAGGCAATAGTGACGAACCGGTCGTCGGCCGATACGCCGGATATCCCCTGAAAGCGGTGACCGACATGAACCTCACCCGCATCGCGGCTGCCTCGCTCGAATGCTGCGCCATGCCGCGCCAAGCCCTGTCGGGCGCTGGCCGGTTTTCCGCTGGCTATCTTGGCGCGCAGGAGAAGGGTGTCGATCTCGGCCTCCGCCTCGGCCGCGCCGGTTTCGACTCGTATTTGCTGCCTTCGGTGCAGATGTGGGGCTGCGACGACGCACATAACGGAAATAGTCCCGCAATGGCGGCCCTGGTGGAGGAGATCGATCGGAAGATCTTCAAGAGCCAATGGCTGCCTATTCTCGGCGTTGAAAGGCATCAGGAAAAGAGGCCGGCATGAACGAGCAGCTTCGCGTCCTTGTCATCTCGCATGCGCATCCCACGGTCTCGCTCGGTGGGGCCGAGATCGCGTCCCACAGCCTGCATCTCGGCCTGAAAGCATTGCCGAATGTGGAATCGGTTTACCTCGCCCGGATCGGCCACCCGGTGCCACGACATGCAGCTTCCGCACTGATGAGCCTCCGCCTTGCCGAGGATGAACTGCTGTTCCATACGGACGACTACGACCACTTCTTCCTGTCCAACGGCGATACGCAGGCGATCACCCGGGACCTTTTGCGTTTCGCGCGCGACCTGAGGCCCCACGTCATCCATTTCCATCATGTTCTGGGTATCGGCCTGGAAACTCTCTACGCCCTCAGGGAAGCGTTTCCGCACGCCGCCATCCTCGTCACGTTCCACGAATACCTGTCGATCTGCCACAATCACGGGCAGATGGTGAAACGCCCCTCGGGTCAGCTCTGCGAAACGGCGTCGCCTGTCGCCTGCCACGGCTGCTTCCCCGAAATCCCGGTTTCACGCTTCCTGAAGCGTGAGCTATTTGCCCGCGGAATGCTTGGTCTTGCCGACGCCTTCATCTCCCCCAGCCGGTTTCTGGCGGACCGATACGCCGCCTGGGGCATCGAAAAGGACAAGATCAGCGTGATCGAAAACGGCATCGCGCCGGAGGCTGCCGTGCCAGCGCGCGAGGTGCAAGGTCCAAAGCCGCGCCGCAACCGCTTCGCCTATTTCGGTCAGATGACGCCGTTCAAGGGAGCCGACCTTCTGGTCGACGCCGTTTCGCGCATCCCGAAAGAGATATGGGGCGAAGACTCCTGCCTGATGATCTTCGGCGGCAACCTCGAACGGCAGCCGATCGAGTTCCAGGAACGGATGAAGAAGCTCATTGCCGATGCCGGCCACCGCGTCCGCTTCTACGGCGCCTACCAGAACGCGGATGTCCCTCGTCTTATGCGTTCGGTCGACTGGGTGGTTCTGCCGTCCGTCTGGTGGGAAAACTCACCCGTCGTGATCCAGGAGGCCCTTCTCCACCGCAGGCCGATGATCTGCTCCGACATCGGCGGGATGGCCGAGAAGGTGCGGGACGGAAAGGACGGCCTGCACTTTCGCGCGGGCAGCAGCCAGGACCTCGCTGACCGGATCGTCGAAGTCCTCGGTGACAACCAGATCTGGGAGCGGCTGCGCATTTCCATGCGCCAACCCGCCGACCGGCTTGTCTGCGCGCGCGAACACGTCAAACTCTATCGCTCCCTGCTCCGCCGGAAGCTCGATGCCGCGATAGCCGAAAGCCCGAAGATCCTCTCGCACTCGCTCTGACGGACCGCCGTGAAGAAGGCCGGCCTGTCGAGGGGCGTCGGCAGCAACATGCAAATTACGAATGCGCGGCGCCATTCGCCACGAGGCCCCGCGCGATACGGCCGTCCAGCTCCGCGATCCGACGGGCGAAGCCGGAATTTTCCGGCTGATACTTCATGGCGTCCACAAGCATCGCACGCGCCATTGCGAGCTCGCCGTCGCGAATGTGGCGGTTGGCCCGATGATAAAGGAAGTTTGCCTGCTCGACCGTAGAGAATCCCGAACCGAAGTGGGCATGAAATCGGTCGGCCCAGACCCGATGGCGCGCGATCGCGGTCACGGCGATCTGATAAGGCCGCATTGGCGCCGTCACTCGAGCTTCGCGGGCGAGAGCGCGCAGACCCGGAAGATCGTCTCCTCGGCACGCCTCGATCAGCGAGAGCGCACGCGCCGTCCCGGTGAACGCCCGAACGGTGCCATGTCCGGTCATGTGGACGGGAACCAGCTGCGTCCCCTTTTGCAGCGCCGCAATTCGAACCGCGTGTTGGCGATCGACCGCGTGAAACGGATCGAAGAAAAGATAGCCCCGGCCGGCTGCATGTTCAGGCTCGATCGCCATATTGGCGTGGAGATCGGGCGAGAAATGGCGCGCAAACCTGCCATCGAAAGGAACGGCCTTCGGATCGATCGAGACCTGCGGGCAGAAGGCGATGGCAACGGCAGCATTGAAGCGCCTTCGATACCGCAACGCCGCGTAGCCGCCCTGCGAGTGTCCGTAAAGGATCCGCTCCGGCGCTGCGCGGAGGATGGGCGCGGCAGCCTCGACCGCCTTGACGACGCTCGCCGCCGGAAACCAGTTCGGCCGCCGGCTGATAAAGCCCAGCGCCGAAATGTCGGCTTTCTCGCAGAACCGCTGGCCCCAGAAGCGGCTGCCGTTGGCCTTCATTTCCATCTCGTTAAAGGTGATGAGAAGATAGGGAGATGATCCCGCACGATGTATCACCTCCAAATTTTCATCTGAAAACACCCGCATGCGGCCACCTACAAAATGATTAGGAGAAAATATAATTCTATTTTCGAAATATATTTTACCCAGTGCCGCAATAATATGAGGATCGATACTCGGAATCAACTACGCTCAAGCCGCAGCAGCAAGATGTATTCCTGATGACCGAAAATACGTCTTCGATGCAGACCGCAGTAACGCCCGTCTTCGGCCGACAGCATCATGCAATCGGCATTTCCATATCGCGTCGCCTTCGAACCGAAGCGGGCAACGGCAGGCGGAATCCGCCGGGATCGCATGGGGTTCTTCCCTGAAACGACGCACCGGCGCCGAACCCTTCGTTGGAATTCCGCAAAGCTCTTTCTTCCGGCAGCGACAGTGCTAGAGTTTGCCCCGTTGGCTTGTGAACTTCGACCGGGGGGCGGATGACGGATTTTATTGCGAAGGCCGCAGCGGCGACTATCGTCGTCTTTGCCCGCGCGGTCACTGCGGTTCGCGCCATATGGTCCGAGGAGGGGCTGCCATCTCGCCCCTGCATCTATTTCGCCAATCATTCCAGCCACGGCGACTTCGTTCTGGTCTGGGCGGTATTGCCGCCGAGGCTCCGTCGCCAGGCCCGCCCGGTTGCAGGTGCCGAATACTGGCTGAAATCGCCGCTCACGCGCTTCATCGGCAGCGACGTTTTCAATGCCGTCCTGATCGCCAGGGATCGAGACAAGAGGACGGAGGATCCCGTCGCTCAGATGACCTCGGCGATCGACGCGGGTTCATCCCTCATCCTCTTCCCCGAGGGTACGCGGAACCAATCCGATGCCCGGCTCCTTCCGTTCAAAAGCGGCATCTTTCACCTGGCAACGGCGCGCCCCGATATCGAGCTCGTCCCCGTCTGGATCAACAATCTCAACCGGGTCATGCCAAAGGGAGAGATCGTCCCTATCCCGCTGATCTGCACCGTCACCTTCGGCGGCGCCCTGCGGATCCAACCGGACGAAACCAAGGATGCTTTCCTTGAGCGAATGCAGACTGCCCTTTTAGCTCTGTCTCCGAAGCCTGCAGGGAGTGGCGAATGAGTGCCGCGAGTTCCGATCTTTTGACGCTGGTGGCAGGTATCTTCGGCGTACTCATTCTTGCGTCAGCCATCGGTTACGTGCTGCAGCAGCGCCTCTCGCCGACGGGCTCCAACGCCTCGATCGAAAACCTCAACGCCCGGATCAAGGCATGGTGGATCATGGTTATCCTGATCGGCATCGCTTTCGTGGCGGGCCGCATCGGCGTGCTCATTCTATTCGGCTTCTGCTCCTTTGCCGCGCTGCGGGAATTCGTGACCCTCATCAATACCCGCAGGGCGGATCACTGGGCACTGGCCGCAGCCTTCTTCATCGTCGTGCCGCTTCAGTACTATCTGCTGTGGGCCGAACAATACGGGATCTTCTCGATCTTCATCCCGGTCTATGCGTTCCTGCTGATGCCGATCATATCCGTGCTCAGGGGCGATACGGAGCGCTTTCTGATCCGCATTGCGGAGGTGCAGTGGGCACTGATGATCTGTGTCTTCTGCGCCTCGCATGTGCCTGCACTGCTGACGCTGAACATACCGGGCTACGAGGGACGCAACGTCCTGCTGATCGCCTTCCTGGTGATCGTCGTCCAGTTGAGCGACGTGCTACAATATGTTTGGGGCAAGCTGTTCGGACGCACCAAGATCGCTCCAAAGCTGTCGCCCTCGAAAACGGTGGAAGGGTTTGCCGGCGGCGTCATCAGCGCCACCCTGATCGGTGCCGCCCTCTGGTGGATAACGCCGTTCACGCCCGTTCAGGCGGGACTTCTGGCCTTCGTGATCACGCTGATGGGCTTCTTCGGAGGCCTCGTGATGTCTGCGATCAAGCGGGACCGCGGCATCAAGGACTGGGGCAATCTCATCGAGGGTCATGGCGGACTGATCGACAGGCTGGATTCCGTCGTTTTCTCGGCGCCGATATTCTTCCATATCGTGCGCTACTGGTGGTCGCTGTGATCCCGGAAGGGGTGAAAAGATTGGCGCGCCACGGGGTGGTCCACGTCCTGTTCGCTTTTTTCGCCATGGGCGGTTGGGCCGTCTTTGCCAATCGCGCCTATGACATGCCGAGACCGCTCTATTCAGGTCTGGTCCAGGGCGCCATGTCCGCCTGCCTGACACTTTTCCTGAAGTCGGTGATCGACGGGCTTTCGAAGCGTTTTGCCGGAAGAACACGTTTGTGGGCGCCGCCGCTGATCGCCTGCCTCGGCTCGGCCAGTCTTCTCGTCGCAATCCATGCGGCGAGCGGTACACCGGAAATACTCAAGACCATAACGATCCCGCTTCTGGTATCGACGAGCTACGCCGCGATCTACAATTATTCGATCTCCAAAAAACGAGGTGCCGGGACATGACCGAGACGGGCGACAGGCGACCCCTGGCAAGCCGCAACACCCGATGGGCAGGCGCGATCGCGCGATGGATGGCGTCGAAAACCATTACGCCCAACCAGATATCCCAGGCCAGCATGGTCGCCGCAGCGCTTGCCGGCGGTGCATTCTATCTGGCGGGACAGACGGTCGGATGGGCGCGCGTCGCCTGCTTGTTGGCCGCGGTCCTGTTTTGTCAGGGCCGGCTGCTTTGCAACCTATTTGACGGCATGGTCGCCGTCGAAGGTGGAAAGGGAGAACCGGACGGGCCGTTCTGGAACGAGTTCCCGGATCGCGTCGCCGATCTTCTGATCTTTGCGGGCGTCGGATATGGAATAGGCATGCCTGGGCTCGGCTGGGCCGCCGGCGCATTTGCCGTCCTGACGGCCTACGTCCGCGAGCTTGGCCGCGCGACAGGCAAACCAAGCGACTTCTCCGGCCCCATGGCCAAGCAGCACCGGATGGCAACCATCACCGCAGCAGGATTGGCGTCCATCCTCGAACCATTGTGGGGCTGGCACAACCAGATCCTGACCTTCGGTCTCGCAATGATCGCGCTCGGCGCGGCTTTCACAGCACTGCGCCGTTCAAGGACGTTGGTCTCGCGGCTGCTGTCATGACTGCATAAGCGTGGATCCGAGCGCCGCACCTGCCGGCGCCCGTGCGGTGTCCCGGGCGTATCCGATCCTTCGATCGATTCCGCCCGGGACAAAATACTCAGGCTACCTCGCAGATATCGAGGATGGTCAGCATGTAGATGCGGATCATGTCGAGGTAGTCGACGATGTCGACGCGTTCGTCCGGCATCGTATTGTAACGGCCGCCGGGGCCGCAGACGATGCCTTCCATGCCGAGTTCCTGGTAGAGATGACCGGCATCGGTACCGTAGAAACGGGTCGGCGTGATCGCACCCGTCGGCTGCTTTTCGCCGCGCACGGCTTCATAGGCCGCGTTGATCGACGTGACGATCCGCGATGTCGGCGAAACCTCGAAGGGCGGCATCAGCGGGCGGCCCTCGATCAGTTCCGGAACCAGCTTGGCCTTGAGGCCGGGAAACCGGCCTTCGAGCGCCGTCAGTTCCCTTGCGAGGTCGGCCAGCACGCCTTCCTGTGTCTGGCCCGGCGCATAACGGCACGAGCCCTTGAGGCGGACGAAATCCGCCACCTGGGGCGGACGCCATTCCTCAAGGCTGCGGCCAAGCGCGCCGTGAACGACGCCCACATGGCCGCGATTGATCGAGCGATGGACGTCGCTCCTGGCACCGCTGAAGGTCATCGCATTGATGCGCGGAATGATGTCGCAGGCCGCCGCGATCGCATCGACGGATTCTTCGCGCTTGGACAGATGACGCGTATCCCCGGTCAGTTCGATGACGTAGCTGAGGGCGGCCGCATGCATGGTGACCGCGACGAGGTCGCTCGGCTCGCTGTTGATGAAATAGTCCGCCTTGATACCGTTTTTGATGGCGGCCAGCGTGCCCACCCCGCCCTGCAGTTCACCGACCACGAAAGTCAGGATCACATCGCCCTTGAGCTTGACGCCGGCATCGAGCAGCGTCTTCACGGCGCAGAAATAGGCGGCATCGCCGGCCTTCATGTTCGACACGCCGATACCGTAGATGAACTTGTCGTCGACGAGGCCGGCATAGGGATCGACCGTCCAGCCTTCGGTCACCGGATTGGTATCGAGATGGCCGTTGAACAGCAGGCTCTTGCCGCCGCCGGCGCCCCTGACGCGTCCGATCGTGTTGAACCGCCGGCCGTCGTCGAACGGCTGCAGTTCCGCTTCGATCCCGATCTTCTCCAGTTCGCCGGCCATGTAGCGCGCGAGCTCGCGCTCGCCGTCGGTTTCCGAATGGCTCTTGTGCTGGACCATCTTCGACAGGAAATCGAGGCAGGCCTTTTCGTCGATCCGATCCACCAGGGACTTCGGGTCCATTGTCATGCTCCTTGAGGCTTTATCACAGGTATTGGCCGGCCGCGCGCGGCACCGCCTCGATGAGGCGGCGGGTATATTCGGCGCGATCGGGGCTATCGATATCCGCCGCCGGTGCGATTTCGACCAGATTGCCGCGATACATCACGGCGATCCGGTGGGCGATCTGGCGGATAAGGTTGAGGTCGTGGGTGATGAACAGGTAGGCGGTGCCACTGGCCTTCTGCAATTCCAGCAGAAGCTGGACGATCGACGCCTGCACCGACACATCGAGCGCCGACGTGATTTCATCGCATATGACCAGCTTCGGCTTCGAGGCAAAAGCACGGGCGATGGCGACGCGCTGCTTCTCGCCGCCCGACAGCTGATGGGGGTAACGCTGTGCATGGGTGCGCGGCAGGCGCACCTGTTCCAGCATGTCGCCAACCTTCTGATCGAGATCGGACGCGTTGCCGAACAGCTTCAACGGCCGCGACAGGATCTCGCCGATCTTCTGGCGGGGATTGAGCGAGGCGTCGGGGTGCTGGAAAATGATCTGCACATCCTTGCGATAGGCATTGTCCATGTCGCCAAGGCTCCTGATCTCGCGACCGTCGAACCAGATCTGGCCCTCGAAGCGGTTGAGACCGGTCATCGCCTTGGCCAGTGTCGATTTGCCGGAGCCGGATTCACCGACGATGCCGAGAATTTCGCCCGGATGGACGCTGAGGCTGACGGCATTGTTGCCGGCGACACGTTCCGTCTTGCGGCCGGTCAGCGCCGCCAGGAACGGCTTGCGCCCGTAATGCACGCTGACGTTTTCGACCCGCACAAGCGGCTGGTCCGTTGGGGCCAAGGCGTCGCCGACCAGCCTGTGGGAAGGATCCGGAACAGCCGCGATCAGCTCGCGGGTATAATCCTGCTGCGGGTTGGCAAAGATGCTGCGCACCGCGCCCTGCTCGACGATGTCGCCGCGCCGGATGACCGCGACGCGGCTCGCCGTGCGCGACACCAGGGCGAGATCGTGGGAAATGTAGAGCGATGCGACGCCGGTCTCGGCCTGCAGTTCGACGAACAGGTCAAGGATCTGCCGCGCGGTGATGACATCGAGTGCCGTGGTCGGCTCGTCGAAAATGATGCATTCCGGATTGCAGGCAAAAGCGGATGCGATGACGACCCGCTGCTTTTCCCCGCCGGATGCTTCGTGCGGCATTCGGTTCATCATGGCTGCCGGCGTTTTCAGGCCGACATGCGCCAGCATCGCCTCGCCTTCCTTCCAGGCTTGCTGCCGCGTCAGCCCGCGGTGACGGACCAGCACTTCGGCGAGCTGGGTGCCGAGCGAGAGGGTCGGGTTGAGCGACGTACTCGGGTCCTGGAACACCATGCTGATGCGGCGGCCGCGAAAAGCCTCGATTTCAGCATCGGTCTTTTGCAGCAGGTTTTCGTCGCTCAAAAGGATGCGGCCACCGGGTTCGCGGGCGTTCTTGGGAAGAAAACGCATGATCGACCATGCAAGCGAGGTCTTGCCGGATCCGGATTCCCCGACAAGGCCGAGGATCTCGCCACGGTGGATGGCGAGGTCGATGTTCTTGAGTGCATGGAAGACGCCGGAGGGCGTGTGGTAATCCAGCGAGTAGTTCTCGATCGCGAGAACCGGGGTATCTGGTGTCGTCGTCATGGCCTTGACCTCAGGTTCGCGGATTGAGGGCATCGCGCAGACCGTCGCCCAGGAGATTGAAGCCGACGGCAACGATGGCGATCGCCGTGCTCGGCCAGATCAGGATACCGGCACTCAGATGCATGTAGCGGCGCGCTTCCGAGACCATCAGGCCCCATTCGGCGGCCGGCGGCTGGGCGCCGAGGCCGAGAAAGCTCAACGTCGCAAACAGCATGACCGCAAAGGAAACGCGGATCGTCATCTCCACGATGATCGGTGCAATCACGTTCGGCAGCATTTCCCGGAAGATGATGTAGCCTGAGCTTTCTCCGCGGGCGATTGCCGCGTTGACATAGTCCTGCTTGCGCACCGACAGCGCGACGCTGCGAGTGATACGCGCCATGCCCGGCGCAAAGGCGATGGCGACTGCGATCAGCGCGTTGATCGTGCTCGAACCGAGAAGATTGACCACCAGAAGTGCAAACAACAGGCTCGGGATCGACATGACGGCGTCGATGGTGCGCATGATCAATTCATCCGCCCGGCCGCCGAGAAAGGCCGAGGCGGTGCCAATCAGGGCGCCGATGAGCGTGCCGGCGATGGTTGCGAGCACCGCCATGACGACGGTGGCGCGGGCGCCGATAAGCAGGCGGCTGAAAATGTCGCGGCCGTATTGGTCTGTCCCCAGCCAGTAGGCGAGGCTCGGCCCCTTGTAGCGTGTAAGCGGCGAGAGGGCTTCCGGATCGTGCGGCGCAAGCATTGGCCCGAACAATACGACCAGCAGCACCAAAAGGACGAGCACCATGCCGATGGCGCCCTGCGGCGTGCCCAGGAGGCGTTTGATGAAATCAGTCATACTGGATCCTCTTGTCGAGCCAGGCATAGAGGATGTCGGCGATGAAATTGACGATAGAATAGGTTGCCGCCATGATCAGCACCCCGGCCTGGATGGCGGGCAGGTCACGCGCCTGGATGGCCACGATCAGCTGGCGGCCAATGCCGGGAATGGCAAAGATTTCCTCGACGACGATGACGCCCCCGAGGAGATAACCGACATCGAGCGCTACGATGGTGATGGTCGGCAGCAGGGCGTTGCGCAGCGCGTGGCGACGAAGGACTTTTCCGCGTGAAATTCCCTTCAACCGCGCCGCGCGGATATAGTCGGTGTGCAGCACATCGACGAGTTCCGAGCGCACCATGCGCGAGACATGGGCGATCAGGATCACCGAGATGACACAGACCGGCAGGACCAGATGGGCGATGCCGCTGCCGAAATTTTCGGTAAGCGGCACATAACCGGTCGGCGGCAGCCATTTCATCAGGTCGGCAAAAACGAGGACCGCAAGCGTCGCCGTGACGAATTCGGGAAGCGCCACGCCGGCATAGGAGATCAGGCTGACAACCATGTCGGCGATCTTTCCGCGACGGACGGCGGCGATGATGCCGAGCGGAATGGCGAGGACCAGCATGAGGCCGATCGACAGGAAGGCCAAAAGCAGCGAGCGGCCGAGGGCCTCGAACATGACCGGCCCGACAGGCTGGCCGGTGCGCAGCGAGGTGCCGAGATCCCCCCGCAGCACGTGGCCGAGCCAGGTTGCGTATTGCTGCCACACGGGTGCGTTGAGCCCCATGTTTTCGCGCAGGGCAGCGAGCGCATCCTGTGTCGCATTCTCACCCAGCATCATGACGGCAGCATCGGCCGGCAGGATCTGCGTAATGGCGAAGACGATGAGCGAGACGATGAAGAGCGTATAGACAATCATCATCAGCCGCTTGGCTATGTAGTTCGGGGACACGGTCGTGTTCCTTGTTGCAGGGCCGGACGCTCGGCGAGCGTCCGGCATTGTTCGGGATCAACCGCGCTTCGGAGCCTTGTCGGTCAGGGAGGCGTAATCGAGACGGAAGACCGAGGCGCGCGGATGTGCTTCGTAGCCGCTGACCCAGCTGCGTTTGGCAGACAGCACATCGAAGAAGGACGGGATGATCGAGGGCACTTCCTCGTTCATCAATTCCTGCGCCTTGGTGTAAAGTTCGGTACGCTTGGCGGCGTCGATCGTGCCGCGCGCTTCGGCGATCAGGGCGTCGAAGGCCTTGTTGTTCCAGCGCGTCTCGTTCCAGGAGGCATCAGAGGTGTAGAGAAGCTTGAAGATACCATCCGGGGTCGGCTGCATGTTGTAGAAGCCGACGTAGAAGCTGCCCTTCTTCCAGACCTGCTCGAGATAGGTGGCGTGCGGCATCGTCTGGACGTTGATGGTAATACCGGCTTCCTTGGCCATTTCCTTAAGAGCGACAGCCAGCTGTGTGCGCACCGCCGGTCGGTCGGAGGCGATAAGCGTGGCTTCCAGCCCCTTGGGGAAACCGGCTTCGGCGAGCAGCTTCTTGGCTTCGGCGATATTCTTCTGGCGCTGCTTGGCAGGCTTGAAGAACTGGTAGGACGGGTTCAGCGGCGTGTCGTTGCCAGGCGTGCCAAAACCTTCGGTCACGAAATTGACCATGGCCTCGCGGTCGACCGTCAGCGCAATCGCCCGGCGGACCCGCGGATCGTTGAACGGAGCCGTGTCGCAGCCGAAGTTGATGTTGCAGAACTGGCCAGACGGCGTGCGCAGAACATTGACGCCGTCATTGCCGTCGAGACGCAGGTATTCGGTCGGCTGCAGCGTCGAGATGATGTCGATATTGCCGGCGATCATCGCCGAACCTTCGGCGGAGATGTCCGGGAACACCTGGACTTCGATACGATCGAGATAGGGGCGTGCCGGGTCGTAATAATTCGGGTTGCGCTCGACGACGATCAGGCGGTCCGGCTCGTAGGACACGAGCTTGAACGGACCGGTGCCGACTGCCTTGGTGGACAGGCTCTTGAGGTCGCCGGTGGCGATCGCGGCCGGGATGATGCGGGCGTTGGTGTAGGCCATGGCGACAGGCAAGTCGGCATAGGCGCCGGACAGCTTGAACAGGACCGTGGTGTCATCGACAGCGACGATGTCGGTGATCGGACCGACATTGTTGCGGCCGGGCGACGCGGTCGCCGGATCGAGGATGGTCTTGAAGGTGGCGACGACGTCCTTGGCCGTGAACGGCGAGCCGTCATGGAAGGTGACGCCCTTGCGCAGCTTGAACGTCCATTCCGTCAGCCCACCATTGGGGGTCCAGCTTTCGGCCAGGTCCGGCTCGACGGACATGTCGACCTTCAGGCGTGTCAGGTTGCTGTAGAGCAGCTCGGTTACCAGATATTCCGGGTTGACGCGCGTCAGCAGCGGATGGATGACGCTTGCGGCCTGATCGACCGAGATGCGCAGCGTGCCGCCCCTGGCCGGCTTTGCAGTCTGCGCCAGGCCAAGCGCCGGTGCAGCAAAGACGGCGGCGGTGCCGGCGAGGAAAAAGCGACGTTTCATTTCCAGCATTTTTCAGTTCCCTTATGTTTCAGACGCGGTTTTCAGGAATGGAGTCGGCGGCAAAATCCGCCGCGAGGTAGGCCAGTATGCTTTTCGCCAGAGCGATGACGTCCTGACGGGTGGTATGCTCTTCAGGACTGTGGATGCAGCTTTCCGGCCGGCCGAGCCCGCCCAGCAGCACCTCCTGCGTGAAGCCGGCCTTCTGCACGTAGCCAAAGTCGGAACAGCTTGCGGCGCCCCATTTCTGAAAGTCTTCCGGCTTGTAGCCGAAGCCCAGCGACAGCGCCTTTTGCCAGCGCGGCCAATGGGGACCGTCCGGATCGTCGGTCGGGATCAGGTGGCCGACGAGATCGATTTCAAGCCCCAGTCCCATCCCGGCAATGCTGTCACGGATCAGGCTTTCGATCTCGGCGCGCGCCGCCTCGTAGCTCTCTTCCGGGGCGTAACGCCGGCTGACGAGAATCTTGATTTCGGCCGGGACCTGTCCGCCGGCAGTGCCGCCGTTCACGGCCGAAATGGAAAGCTGCGGCCGCAGCGGACCCGATGCGTGCGGCGGCGGCTTCAGTGCAGATGCCCGGCTGGCCACATCCGGCTTCAATGCCGTCAGGGCATTGAGCACAGGCAAGGCGCCTTCTATGGCATTGATGCCGGAGCCGGTGCGGTTGCCTTCTCCCGCATGGACGGCATGCCCCAGGATCGTTACCTGAAGATGAAAGACGCCAAAGCAGCCCGCCCAGATACGCGGCGCCGCCGACCCGTTGAAATTGACGATATGGCCTTTCAGCATGCCCTGCTCCGCCAGATAACGAACGCCGGGATAAAGCCCGCCTTCCTCGTCGGTACACAGAAGCAGCATCGGATCGTAATACAGCGGCAGGCCGCATTTCTTGGCGGCCCGGAGTGCCAGCAGGGTTGCAGCGATCGTGCCCTTCATGTCGGCAGCCCCCAAGCCGAAGAGATGGTCGCCCTCGACCGTCAACTTCAGCGGATCGCGGCTCCAGCCGGGTGCCACCGGCACGGTATCGACATGATAATAGAGGCCACAGACAGGCTTTCCCGTTTCGCGGGTCGCGACAAGATTGGTCCGTTCGCCGGAGGCGGGCCCGCCAGCCACGTACCAGAGATCCCGCGGTACAGTGACACGTTCGAACTCGAAGCCCAGCGGCGCCAGGAGTTCTGTCATCAGATCAGCGAAAGCGCCGTAGCCCCGACCCGGGGGAAATGAGGTGTCGATTTCCACCATCCGCGCCAGATCATCGACAGCGACCTCGACATCAAGCTCAATCGCTGCCATGGCAGAGTCAAAGATCTGTTGTGAAGAAGCTGGCTGCGGCTTGTTCATGGCAGTGTCCTCGGCACCCGTCGCGCCAGCCTCCTCAGCTTGCGCTTTAATATAAACTATATAGTAATACTGCGTAGATCGAGACCATGAGTCAACTCCAAAGAAGAGGCAAATAGTTGCCGGAATCGCCTAATAATTCATCAGAAGGGATGAGGCTGACGGAATTGTCCCTGCCGCTTTATGAGGTGGTCAAGCGCCAGATCACCGAAGCGATCATGATCGGCAAACTGGTACCGGGCTCGGTTCTGCCCAGCGAAGTGGCGCTGTCGCAGACCTACGGAGTGGCCGTCGGTACCATTCGCCGAGCCTTGATGGACCTGACCAATGACGGCCTTCTGAGCCGCCGCCGCAAGACGGGCACTGTCGTCACCGGCCGCAAGCCACAGCACAGCCTGCGACTGTTTTTCCAATATTTCCGGCTGCACGGACTGGACGGCTCTCTCAGCAAGTCGGTCACCAAGGTAACGTCGCTCGACAGGAGCCTCGCTTCCCCCGGCGACGCGCGGAAACTCCAGATCGATGAAGGGTCGCCGATCGTCAACTTCCACCGGGTGCGCTACATCGACGATCGGCCGATCATGCACGAGACGCTGACGCTTTCCTGCGAACGGGTTCCGGACTTCCCGCAGAGGGCTGAAGAGATCCCTCCGCTCTTCTACCTGCATCTGTTGGAAAATTACGGGATACGCATCTCGGCCATACGGGAACAGATCGGAGCCGATCTGGCAGATGATTCCGATGCCCGGTGGCTGGACCTGACCCTGCCGGCCGCCGTGCTGACGATCGACGAAGTCGCCTACGATCAACTCGCCGTCCCCATTCTCATATCCGCACATCGCGCCACGACCGCTCATCATAGGTATGTCAATGAGATACAATGAGTATCCGGTCTTTGGTTGCGGTGGTGCGGCGGCGACCGGAATGCGCAAATCGGCCGGCTGAGATTGCCCGGCCTATAAGCTTTGTTCATAGTGGCCGCAGATCGCCTGACTGAGAGCGGGAAACATGAATAACAATCTACAGCGGCTTGATCTTCGTCAGTTGCGGCACTTCCTGGCAGTCGTTCACACTGGCAGCTTCAGCATGGCAGCCGAGAATCTACGGCTTACCCAGCCCGCTCTGAGCAAGAGCATCCGCAGCATGGAACAGGCGCTTGGGGTCCGGTTGCTCGACCGCGGGCCGAGTGGCGTTCAGGCCACCCTGTTCGGGCAGCGCCTGATCGGCTACAGCGAGCTGCTGCTGTCGTTGGCCAACGAGGCCGTCGATGAAATAGACGCGCTCCGAGGTGCACGGCGGGGTTCGCTTCGGATCGGAAGCATGGCCGCCGCCTTGCGGCAGCTTATCCCCGACGCGTTGAACCATTTTGCCGTCGCACGCCCGGATGTCGGCCTCATGGTACACGAGGGCACAAATGAAGTCCTGCTTCCCCAACTCTTCGCCGGAAAGCTCGACGTCGTCTTCACCGTCAAGCCCAGCGAAATCCTGAACGAGGATTTTGAGTGGAGGCTGGTGGCGAGGGAGCCGGTGCAGATCGTAGCCCACCAATCACATCCGCTCGCAAATCGTGAACATCTGGCGGTCCCTGACCTGGCCGAATATAGCTGGGTTCTGCCGCCGCTGCCCGAGACGGACAGGCTGCTGCTCGAATCTCTGTTCCGCAGTGCTGGCCTACCCAAACCCGTGGTGGCCGTGGAAACGACATCGATAAATTTCCTGACCTCAATGGTTTCGCGGACCCATCACCTGGCCTACCTGACGCGGGCAAACCTTCAGGGCAGCGGACTGGGGCTGGTTGCGCTCGACTTCAATGAAATCTTGCTGACGCGGGACATATATGCCGTCTTTCGCCGCAAGGGCGACGTCCGCCCCACCGTCTCGGTACTTCTGAAGGAAATCGAGCGGTCCAGCGATACAGGCGCATCGGCGTCGGAATAGATTCCCTCGCCTCAGATGTCGGGCGCCATGTCAGCGGCGCCGATCGCCCCTGCTCGGGGACCGAGCATCGCCGGGACGATCCTGAGGTCGAAATGGAGAGGCACGTGCTTGAGAACCTCACGAAGATAACCCTCGGCCAAACCGATGCCGCCGCCGATGACGATCGTCTTCGGGTCGAGCATCATCTTGATGTCGGCGCAAAGCATTGCTGTCCGCCGCGCAGAGCCTGAAATGATATCCCTCGCCCACGCCTCGCCCGCGTGCCATCGGGCAAAAACCTGCCTCGCATCGACCTCGTGCCCCGCTTCTGCCGCTTGCGCGGCCATCCAGCTGCCGGACGCCTGATCCTCCAGCGGATGCAGACCCTGGGACGGGCTGCGGATGAGGCCGAAATGCCCGGCCATTCCCGTCAATAGCCGTCCGTTGACGACGATGCCACCGCCGATCCCTGTCGAGATGGTCAGAAATACCATGTCCGCATTCTGGCCCGCGCCATACCGGTATTCGCCCCAGGCCGCAGCCTGGGCATCGTTGAACGCCCGGACTGGCACGCCGAACAGCTCCTCCGCGCGCTGTTCCAGCGGATACGCTTCCGGCACGGCAAGTGTTGCCGGATTGAGCGCGGACCAGCGCCCTTCCCGGATCAACCCTGTCGCGGCAATTCCGATCCGCCGGTAGCGGCCCGCCCACGCCACCGTTTCGTCGGCAATGGCGCGGAGCCATTCTCCGGGTCCAGCGTCCCGTGCGGTAGCGATCGTGATTTCCTCAAGCACGTCCGCACCGCAAACCAGAGCGGCCATCGTTTTGGTTCCACCGATATCGATCGCCAATACGGACCCCTCGGCGCTTGCCGCCAAAGCCCGCGTGACCGCCTGGTTGAACCAGGACGTGACATGCTCCGTCCTGGTGATCGCCGAACCGACCACGACTGCCGATGCCCCCGCCCGGACTGCGGCCGCCGCCTGTTCCGGAGAGCGGATGCGTCCTTCGGCAATGACGTGCGGCGTCAGGCTGCGGATGGCGGCAACGAGCGCCAGGTCCGGGTCCTCCGGCTCGGGGCCGCCGACATAACCGGACAGGGTGGTGCCGACAAAGTCCGCACCGGCGGCAAGAGCCCGGCGCGCATCTGAGAGGCACGAGCAGTCTGCCATGGAAAGCCTGCCCTTGCCCTTCACCGCCTTGATCAGCGCTTCCACCGAAGCCGGCCGCACGCGATCGGTCGCATCGAACGCGATGATGTCGGCTCCTGCATCTGCCAGCGCTTCGGCATCGGCAACGAAGGGCGTGATCCGCACCGGACTATCCGTCAGGTCGCGTTTGACAAGCCCGATGATCGGAACGCCGGTGACCGCCCGCACGGCCTCGACATAGGCCACGGATTCGATCCTCAGAGCCACAGCGCCGGCGGCAAGCGCTGCCCTCGCAAAACCGACTACGAAATCCGCATTGTCCTGCGGCCCGCCCGGAACGGGCTGACAGGAAACGACCAAGCCTTGCATCGTCATCTGAGCATTCACCTTTCACCTTGCCACACCCATTGATATCCAATTGACAGATATCCTACAAGTGGATATGTCTCGTTCATCCTGAGTGCACATCCGAAACGAGACCGGCATGCAGATGAAGTCGATCAAGCCCCTGACCCGCGCCCCTCTCCTCCACGTTTCCGTGCAGGAAAGTATTCGCGGCTATATCAGCGACAACGGACTGAAGCCGGGCACGCTGCTTCCTGCCGAATCCGAGCTGGCAAACCAGCTCGGCGTCAGCCGCAACTCCCTGCGGGAAGGCATCAAGGCATTGGAATCGCTTGGTGTGCTGGAATCGCGCCGCGGCGTCGGGATTTTCGTCAAGGCCTTCTCGTTCGAGCCGTTGCTCGACAATCTCGCCTATGGCCTCGGTGGTGCGCTTCGCCAGATCGAGGAAGTGATCGAGATCCGCCGCACGCTGGAAGTGGGGCTGATCGGCAAGACGCTCGAGATGATCAGCGACGACGATATCGCGGAGCTTCGCGCCACGGTGGACCGGATGCGCATCCATGCGGAGCGCGGCCAATCCTTCGCCGACGAGGACCAGCTTTTTCATACCCTGCTCTTCCGCTGCCAGAACAACGAGACCCTCGCCCGGCTCATCGATGTGTTCTGGCTCGCCTTCTACAAGGCCTCCGATTTCGTAAACCTCGACAACGTGGACCCCGTCGCCACCTGGAGGGATCACGCGGCGATCGTCGATGCTGTCGAGGCCAAGGATCTTGCGGAAGTGCAGATGCGCCTGGATCGCCACTACGAGGGCATTTCCCGGGTGATCGCCGCCAACAAAACAAGTTCACATGTGGGAGGAGCATAATGAACAGACTGTCCAGACTATCGTCCGCCATCGCACTCGCTGCGATGATGGCGACCACGGCCGTTCCGGCCTTCACCGCTCCGGCTCAGGCCGCCACGTTATCGGGCGGCTTCGACGTCGGCCCCGGCGGTTTCCAGGGCAATTTCAATCCGCTCGCCGCGACGGGCGGCTTCACCTGGCTCAGCGTCTACTTCGAGCCGCTGGTGACCTATGACGAAAAGCTGCAGAAAGTGACCGGTGTGCTCGCCTCGTCCTATGAGGTCAGCCCGGATCAGCTCACCTACACGTTCAAGCTCACCGATGCGAAATGGCATGACGGCAAGCCGTTTACCGCCAAGGACGCCAAGTTCACCATGGAACTGGCCAAGAATGCCAAGACCGGCTCTGTTCTGGCCGCCCGCCTGAGCGCGGTTGCCTCCGTCGAGGCCAAGGACGACAAGACGCTTGTCATCAAGCTCTCGGGCCCGTCGGCAAGCCTGATGGACACGCTGACCAAGGTGATGATGCTGCCCGAGCATGCTCTGTCGCAGATCGCCCCCGACCAGATCGCCAAGAACAGCTGGTGGTCGACGTCGCCGATCGGCACCGGTCCGTTCAAATTCACCAAATATGTCACCGACCAGTATGTCGAACTCGCGGCCAATACCGATTACCGCGGCGGCAAGCCGGCACTGGAAAGGATCATCAACCGTTATTTCGCCAATCCCGCGGCGGCGATCGCCGCTCTGCGCGCCGGCGAGATCCAGTTTACATACGTCGACTCGAACGACCTTACAGCGTTCAAGAACAACAAGGATTTCCGCATCATCGAAGGCGACTCCTTCGTCGTCAACTATCTGGGATTCAACCACGACTCCCCGATCTGGAAGGATATCAAGGTCCGCCAGGCCGTCATGTATGCGATCAATCGCGATGCGATCATCCAGAGCCTCTATGGCGGCGCGGCAAAGCCGGCGAACTGCGCCTATGTCGCCGACCAGATCGTCCCGAAGGGAATCGAAACCTATGCCTACAATCCGGAAAAAGCCAAGCAGCTGCTGAAGGAAGCCGGCTGGGACCAGATCAACGGCAACAAGCCGATCACGCTTCTGACCTATTACACCACGCCGCTCGCCGCCAACGTCATGGCCGCCGTCCAGGCGATGCTCGCTCAGGTCGGCATCAACGTGACGCCGCGCGCCGTCGACACCCCGACCTATAACAGCATCGTGCTCAATCCGACGCCGGATACCGCGCAGTTCCAGATGGTTTATGCCGGCCTGCAGAACGGTCCGGATCCCGGCAGTATCAATGTCGGCCTCAACGAAAAGCAGATCCCGCCGGCCGGCCCGAACGTTGCCCGCGTTCGCATGCCGCAGCTGACCGCTGCGCTCGATGCGGCCCTAGGCGAGACCGATGCCGCCAAGCGCGACCTCCGCTACCAGGACGTCTGCAAGGTGATGAACAGCCAGCTCCCCTGGGGTCCGCTCTGGGTGGCGAACCGCTATGGCATCGCGTCCTCCAAGCTCAAGAATTTCGTCTGGACGCCTGCCCCCGGCGGCGGACCTTACCAGGCATATCCTGAAAAGTGGGCGATCGCCGAATAAGGCTTCAGTCCATGTGAAAACCGAGGATGGCGCGGGAGAAACCCGGCCGTCCTCGCCCATACCCTCACGGGAACGAATTCATGCTGAGTTACAGTCTCCGGCGCCTGCTGATCGGGGTAGGCATGCTGCTTGCCCTGAGCGTGCTGATCTTCGTGCTGCTGCGCCTCACCCCCGGCGATCCCATCGACGCCTATATCGATCCGAACGTGCCGATGTCGCCTTCCGATCTTGCGGAACTGCGCGTGACGCTCGGTCTTGATCAGCCTCTGCCGCTGCAATATCTCGCCTGGCTGCAGCAGGCTTCGATGGGCAATCTCGGCTATTCGATCCAGCGGCCCGACCAGCCGGTGCTCGGCCTCGTCCTGTCGCGCGTCGGCCCGACCGTTCTTCTGATGGGAACCGCCATCGCGATCTCGATCATCGCCGGCATTGCAACCGGCATGATCAGCGCCGTGCGCCGCAATTCGGTGGCGGATTTCTCCTTCTCGGTGCTTGCCGTGACCGGCATTTCCAGCCCGCCGTTCTTGAGCGCCCTCGTCGGCCTCTACCTCTTTTCCGTCTATTTCCACTGGTTGCCGTCCGGCGGCATGCTGACGCCCGGGCGGGAATTTTCCGTCGGCGACCTCCTTCACCATCTCATCCTCCCCGCCATGCTGCTGGCGATCGCCCAGACGGCGCTGATCATGCGGTATATGCGCGCTTCGATGCTCGAGGTCCTGAACCAGGATTACGTGCGCACCGCCCGCTCCAAGGGCGTCTACGAGTTCTGGGTCATCACCAAACATGCTCTGCGCAATGCGCTGCTTCCCGTCATTACGTTGATCGGCTCGACCATCGGCCTTGCCATCGGCGGTGCGATCTTCATCGAGAGCGTCTTCAACTGGCCCGGCATGGGCCTCCTCATGGTCAATGCGGTGGAGAACCGCGACTACCCGGTCATCATGGGATCGACGCTGGTGATCGGCGCCTGCGTCATCGCCGTCAACCTCCTCACGGATCTCGCCTATGCGGTCGTCGATCCGCGCATCAAGGTGGGGTGAGCGATGCTGGCACGCACTCCTTCCCGCAGTCCGGGACCTACGGCACGGTCTCTTCACCGGTTCCTCCTCAACCGGGCAGCCGTCCTTGGCATCGGCATGATCGTACCGATGGTCCTGCTGATCCTCTCCTATCCACTATGGTGGAGCTTCAGGCCCAATGACATCGACCTTCTCGCCATGAATGCCGGGCCGACAGCAAAACACTGGTTCGGCACCGACGGCGTCGGCCGCGACATCTTTGCCCGCGTCATGGACGGCGGACGGATCTCGCTGCTGGTGGCGATAGTCTCGACTGTCATTTCCGCGATCATCGGCTTTCTGGTCGGAGCGGTGTCGGCGCTTGCCGGTCGCTGGGCGGATGCCGTCACCATGCGCTTCGTCGATCTGGTCATGACGCTGCCGCCGGTCATTTTCCTGCTGGTGCTCGCCTCGATCGCCGGCACCGGTATCTGGCCGACGGTCCTGGTGATCTCGCTCCTCTCCTGGCCCCTCCTGGCGCGAATGGTGCGGTCCCGGCTTCTCGAACTTCGCGAGCGCGACTTCGTGATGGCGGCAAGAGGCATGGGGGCCGGTCTCCCGCACCTCCTCTTCCGCCACGGCCTGCCGAACTCGATCGACATCCTCGTCGTCTTCGCGACGCTGCAGATCGCCAATGCCATCCTTCTCGAGGCCGGCCTCTCCTTCCTCGGGCTCGGCATCGCACCGCCGGCAGCGAGTTGGGGCAACATGCTGAACGCCGCCCGCTCCACGGCGGTGCTCGAGCAATATCCTTGGCAATGGCTGTTTCCGGGCGGTGCGCTGGTGCTCGCCGTCCTTGCAATCAACTTCATTGGCGATGGTCTTCGCGATGCCTTCGACCCTCGCGCCGAACTAAACTGACGATCGAAAGAAAGCGAAAATGAGCAAGTTCAAGGGTGTCGTTCCTCCCGTCATCACGCCGCTGAATGCGGATTTCACCGTCGATTATCCGTCCTACACGCGGGTTCTGGAAAACCTCATCGAAGCCGGATGCCACGGTCTCTTCGTGCTGGGCTCGACCAGCGAAGTCGTTTTCCATGATGCGAAGACCCGGCGGGAGATCATCGAGCATTCCGCCAAGGTCATCAACGGCCGCGTGCCGTTGATCGTCGGCGTTATCGATGCCACCACCGATCTTGTCATCAACCATGCCAGGATCGCCAAGGCCGCCGGTGCCGACGCGGTTGTGGTGACGGCACCCTATTACACCGTCACCAGCCAGTCCGAGATCATCGATCACTTCCGCTATATCCGCGACGCCGTCGACGTGCCGCTGATCGCCTACGACATCCCCGTCTGCGTCCATGTGAAATTGCAGCGCCAGACGACCGTCACCCTTGCGAAGGAAGGCACGATCATCGGCGTCAAGGATTCCAGCGGCGACGACGGGAACTTCCGTTATGTCCTGCTCGACCTTGCCGACAACAAGGGCGTCTTCCTGATGACGGGCTCCGAGATCGTGGTTGATAACGCTCTGCTGATGGGCGCTCACGGCGTCGTGCCGGGCATCGCCAATGTCGACCCACACGGATATGTCCGGCTTTGGGATGCCGCCCAGCGCGGCGATTGGGCCGCCGCCCGCAAGGAACAGGAGCGTCTCTGCCGGCTCTTCGAAATCGTCTGGGTGGGTGCCGGGCGCGTCAGCGGCGGAGCTTCCGGCATCGGCGCCTTCAAGGCGGCGATGAAGAGCCTCGGCATCATCGATACCGCGCTGATGCCTCGCCCCCGTGCCGCCCTCAACGAAGCCGAAACCGCAAAGATCGACGCGATCCTGCGCGCGACCGGCCTTCTTTCCTGATGGATGCCATGCGAGAGACCGCCGACACCATTCTCGACGTCAAGGGACTGCGGACCGTCTTCCGCATCCGCGCCGGCGAAATGACGGCGGTCAACGGCATCGATCTGACGGTCGCGGCCGGCGAGACGCTGGCGCTTGTCGGAGAATCCGGTTCGGGCAAGTCGGTGACCAGCCTTTCGGTCATGCGGCTCCTGACCCGCAAGATCGGCGTGATCGCCGCCGGCAGTATCCGGCTGAAGCGCAAGAACGGCGCAGTCAGTGATCTCGTCTCGTTGAGCGAACAGGAGATGCGCTCCATTCGCGGCGACGATATCGGCATGGTCTTCCAGGAGCCAATGTCGAGCCTGAACCCTGTCTACACGATCGGCGACCAGATTTCGGAGCCGATCCGCGTTCATCGCGGGGCAGACCGGAAGGCCGCGATGAACGCGGCCGTTACCCTTCTGGAAAGCGTCGGGATTCCGGATGCGAAACGCCGGGCCGGGCAATATCCACACGAACTCTCCGGCGGCATGCGCCAGCGTGCGACGATCGCCATGGCACTCGCCTGCGATCCGACGCTGCTGATTGCCGATGAGCCGACGACGGCGCTCGACGTGACCATTCAGGCGCAGATCCTCGATCTTCTGCAGAAGCTGCAGCGGGAGCGCGGCATGGCCATGCTTTTCGTGACCCACAATCTCGGCGTGGTCGCGGAAATCGCCCATCGGGTCGCGGTCATGTATGCGGGCCGGATCGTCGAGACCGGGCCGGTGGACGAGGTTTTCCGCAATCCGAAACATCCCTATACGATGGGCCTGCTTGCCTCGATGCCGAAGCTCGGCGACGCCAGCCGCATGAAGCAGGCCGGCGAGAAGCTTGCCGCCATTCCGGGTGTCGTGCCGAGCCTGATGAACATGCCGGCCGGTTGCGCTTTTTCGCCCCGCTGCAAATTCGCGATCGATGACTGTCGCACGGCGGTGCCGCCGCTTGCCGATGTCAATTCGAGCCACCAGAGCCGTTGCATCCGCTGGCAGGAGATATGAGATGACCGAACCGCTCCTCTCCGTTCGCGACCTTTCGAAACACTATACGTCCCGTGGCACGAGGTTGACGATCCTGCAGGGCATTTCCTTCGATATCGGCAAGGGCGAGGTGGTTGGCCTGGTCGGAGAATCCGGCAGCGGCAAGACGACGATCGGCCGCTCCGTGCTGCGCCTCGTCGAGCCTTCCGCCGGCAGCGTGCGTTTCGACGGAACCGAACTTACCGGGCTGTCGTCATCCGAGATGCGCCGCGCCCGGCCGCGCATGCAATACATCTTCCAGGACCCGTTCGCGAGCCTCTCGCCACGCATGACGATCGGGGAAATCCTGATGGAAGGACTGAAGATCCAGGGCATCGGCACATCGAAGGAACGGCTTGAACGCGCCCGCAAGGCGCTTGAACAGGTCGATCTCCCCGGCGATGCGGTCAATCGCTACGCCCATGAATTTTCGGGCGGCCAACGCCAACGGATCGGTATTGCCCGCGCTCTGACGCTGGCACCGGAATTCATCGTCGCCGACGAGCCGGTCTCGGCGCTCGACGTGTCGATCCAGGCCCAGGTGATCAATCTCCTGCGCGACCTGCAGCAGCGTCTCGGCCTGACCATGCTGTTCATCAGCCATGACCTCGCGGTGGTCGAATATATCTGCGACCGGGTGATCGTGCTTTATCTCGGCCGGATCATGGAAATCGCGCCGAGCGCCGAGCTCTACGCGCAGCCGCAGCATCCCTACACACGGGCGCTTCTCTCGGCGATCCCCTCTCCCGATCCGGACGCGCCCCGCGACCGCCAGATCTTGAAAGGCGACATCCCGAGCCCGGCCAATCCGCCGAGCGGCTGCGTGTTCCGCACCCGCTGTCCGAGCGCTCTGCCGGCCTGCAGCGAGATCGTGCCGGACTTGCGGGAAACGACACCCGGGCATTTCAAGGCCTGCATCCGTGACGACCTCGACTGAGCTGGAGACTATTTCCATGACGATGCAGACGCGCCGCCACCCGATTGCCGGAAACTGGGCGACCTTGCTTCTGCCCATCGCGGCCGATGACAGTATCGACTTCGACAGGCTTGGCGAGGAAGTCGATATCCTGATCGCTGCGGGGGTCGACGGCATCTATTCGAACGGCACGGCCGGCGAATTCCACAACCAGACGGAAACGGAATACGACCGTATCCAGGAGATGCTGGCAAGCCGCTGCCGAGCGGCCGATATGCCCTTCGTCATCGGCGCCTGCCAGCCAGATCCCCATCTCATGCTGGGCCGTCTGCGCCGCGCGGTGCCTCTGAAGCCGATGGCCATCCAGGTCATCCTTCCCGACTGGTGGCCCCTGACCAATCCGGAGGCGGTGGACTTCCTGCAGCGTGCATCCGATGTCGCGGACGGGATCCCGCTCATCCTCTACAACCCGCCGCATGCCAAACGGGCTCTCACGCCCGCGGAGCTCGCCGATGTCTGCGGCCCCTGCCCTTCGGTCGTCGGCATCAAGCTCGCTGACGGGGATGATCAGTGGTATGCCGACGCGCGTGCCAATCTTGGGGAATTTTCGCTGTTCGTGCCAGGCCATCACCTTGCGAGAGGAACCAAGTCCGGGGTCGCCGCCGGCGCGTTTTCGAATGTCGCCTGCATCAGCCCGCGGGGAGCGCAGAACTGGACGGACCTGATGCGCACGGATATCGACACAGCGCTCGAAATTGAAAGCCGCATCTGTGCTTTCATGGACGATCATATCGTTCCGTTCCGCCGGGCGCAGGGATATTCCAACGCGGCCCTCGACAAGCTGCTGGCGGCGATCGGCGACTGGGGACCCGTTGGCACCCGGTTGCGGTGGCCCTATCGGTTCGTGGACGCCGAACATGCCGTCAGTCTTAGGGCTGTCGCACAAGCTATGCTTCCCGAGCTGATGAATTCATAGGTGGGAAGCGCTCCGCGACCGCGGACGAGCCTGCTTGACGTCGAGGTTCAAAGGAAATGTAGCTTGGGCCTCGGATATTCGTCTGGCGCCTCATACACCATGTCAGCTCGTGCGGCCGGTCTTCGATCCTGTCTTCTCCAGCTCTGCGAGAAGGACGATCAACTTTGGCGCCATCTCGCGAATTTCCGCCAGATGGACTTCGCTCAGCCGGACGAGAAGTTCTTCTGCCTTTTCCGTCAAATGCACGGTTTGCCGGCGCCTGTCGTCAGGATCGGTTCGCCGCTCCGCAAGATTGCCGTCGATCAGGCGGCCGACCAGTTCCGTTGCGGTGTGCGGCGCGATGATCAGCCTTTCGGCGAGCATGCCGACTGTCATCGGTTCGCCGTCTTTATTGCCCTTGATCGCCAGCAGCGCCTGATGTTGCTGGGCCGGCACGCCTTCCGACTGGGCGGCGGAGGCGCTGAAATCCATGAATTGGCGCAGCGCATATCGCAAGTCGGAAAGGGCTTCATAGTCCTGCTGCCTGAGCCCTTTTGGCTTTTTCATTAGTTCCCCGTTTTCCGACACTCGCTGGTCAGAGCATCCACGTGATGCGCTGCATCCTCTGACGGTCCTGCAGGATGCGGAGCGCCTGCATCAGTTCCGGAGCCATCTTCCGGATCTCGAATAAATGGGCGCTTGCCAGCTGGTCAAGGGTGTCCTCGGCTTTGCATGTGAGGCGAATAACCTGCCCGGAGCGCCCCTTGGTGGGCGCCTCTGCCTCCACATAGCCTTCATCGACGAGTTGCTGCACCAGTTCCTCCACCAGCCGCCTGCCCATGAGCAGGCGGTCGGTCAGCATCCGGGCCGTCATCTCTCTCCCGCGCGGCAGGCCTTTTATCGCCAGCAGCGCCTGATGCTGCTGCGGACTGAGGCCAAGCTTGTCCGCCTCCTTCGCACTGAACTGCCGGAACCGACGGATACTGTAACGCAGGTTGGCCAGTGCTTCGTAGTCTCCCTCGCCAAGGTGATCCTGATGTTTCGTCGCCATATCTGCTCCCGGTTTTTCCAGTTGATTTACATCGTATCACGATATAATTCACCTGCTCAAGTATCCCCGTTTCCGACCTGCCAAAGGAAAACCATGTCCCAGCATCAACCCAGCAACCGGCCGCACGACTTTACCGGGGGCCTTTCACGGCGCGAGGCGGGAGACTTCACAACCGACAAACGGGTGCTCGTCCTGGTCGGCATGGCGATCGTCGTCGGGACCGCCGGTGCATTTGCGGCGTGGTGCCTGGTCAGTCTGATTGCGCTGGTGACCAATATCGTCTGGTTTGGACATGCCGGCATCGAACCCGCCTCGTTTGCAGACGTACCGAGATCTCCGTGGATTTTGCTGGTGCCCCCGTTGGGAGGGCTCGTCATTGGCCTGATGGCTCGTTTCGGATCGGAAAAGATCCGAGGTCACGGCATTCCCGAAGCGATCGAGGCGATCCTCATCGGCGGCAGCCGGATGTCGCCCAAGGTCGCCGTGCTGAAGCCGCTGTCGTCGGCGATCTCGATCGGGACGGGCGGCCCGTTCGGTGCTGAAGGCCCGATCATCATGACCGGTGGGGCAATCGGATCGCTGTTTGCCCAGTTCTTCCACATGAGCGCCGCAGAGCGGAAGACCTTGCTGGTGGCCGGCGCCGCGGCGGGTATGACGGCCATCTTCGGTTCTCCGATCGCGGCCGTCATGCTCGCGGTCGAACTCCTGCTGTTCGAATGGAAACCGCGCAGCTTCATTCCTGTCGCCGTTGCGGCCTGTGTTTCGATATGCTGGCGGCCGCTGTTGTTCGGCACAGGACCGCTGTTCCCGACCCATTTCGAACTTGCTCTGCCATGGTGGGGTATTTTCGCCTGCGCCGCGATCGGCATCGTATCGGGGCTGCAGTCCGGGCTGCTCACCACCCTGCTCTACAAGATCGAGGATCTCTTCGAAGAGCTTCCGATCCACTGGATGTGGTGGCCCATGCTCGGCGGCGTCGTGATTGGCGTCGGCGGCCTGATCGAGCCCCGCGCATTGGGCGTCGGTTACGACATCATCGACGGCCTGCTCAACAACAAGCTGCTCGCCTCCACCGTCCTGACGATCCTCGTGGTCAAGAGCTGCATCTGGCTGTTTGCCTTGTCCTCCGGGACTTCTGGCGGCGTTCTTGCCCCGCTGCTGATTTTTGGCGGCGCCCTGGGCTGGCTTGTCGGCCTGGCGATGCCGGGTGACAATCCCGGTTTCTGGGCTCTGCTGGGCATGGCGGCGATGATGGGCGGAACCATGCGCGCGCCGCTGACCGGCACGTTTTTCGCAGTCGAGATCACAGGGGACGTCAGCACGCTGGTTCCGCTGCTGGCGGCGACGGTCGTCGCTTATGCGGTCACGGTCCTGCTCCTGCGCCGCTCGATCCTCACCGAGAAGATCGCGCGAAGGGGACAGCACATAACCCGCGAATATGGCATCGACCCATTCGAACTCACGCGGGCCGGCGAGATCATGATCAAGCAGGTCGACACGCTGCCGGCGACGATGACGGTATCGCAGGTCTGTGAACTCTTTGCATCATCCGACAAGACCCACCGCATCTATCCCGTTACAGACAGCGCTGGCCGGCTGGCGGGGGTCGTTTCCAGGGGTGACGCGCTCCGCTGGCAGGGCAATGCCGAACTGGCAGGACAGACCCTTGCCGACAGCGTCTCGGACGCTTCCGTCCCCGTTTGTCATCCGGAAGATACGGTCGGGTTTGTCGCGGATATGATGCTCTCGACCGATACAGGACGAATCCCGATCGTCGATCCGGTGACGGGGGTGTTGTGCGGGCTGATTGCCCGGAAGGATCTTCTGCGTCTGCGCAGCTCGCTGAGGCGCTCGGAACTGGAACGGCGACCCTATCTGGCAACCAGATCGTTGGGAGTCTGACGAGGTGATCCATTCCCACCGGAAATGCCGGGGTATATTTTGACAGGCAGGAAATGATAGCCTGTCAGGCTTTTCTCACGTTAAGTAGATTGTATTTGCCCGGGCAGCATTTGAAATATTCGTGCATTTATTCGCAAATATTCGACTCGACATTCGTTTTTTCGCCTGCGGCACTACGGCGCGCCAATTCCACAACGATATCTTCAAAAAACAACGCAGGACAATCAAGCCGCTGCCGAAGACCGCAATGTTCGATAGTTTACTCATATCCATGAGCAAAACTGAAATTGACCTTCTTCTTCGGTCATTTCGCGTCCGCGGACTAATCGAGCAGCTTCCGCTCGCGCAAATAGGCTAGATACTTTGGCTCGGATTCCTCAAAAATCTCCTCGCCTTCGCCCATATAGGCGCGCAATAGAGGATCAGTGCTTTCCTGCTGGCGACCAAGATCATAGAGGCACGTGCCGATACCGAGCTGGACAAAGCTGTTGGCATAGCCGTCGCCGCTCCCAGCAGCCTGCCGGAAGGAATCGAGCGCTGCATTGAGATCGCCGTCTTCTCTTTGCGCGTCGCCGATGGAAGCATGAAGCCAGACCGCCGCATCCCACTGACGACGCGGCTCGGGCAACAACTGAAGAGCCGAGCGCCAAATCGAGATTGCCGCCTTGGTATCTCCGCGATCAAGCAGGTCGTTTCCGCGTTCGGAAAGCTCCGTGATACGGTCGTAGATATCGTCGGGTAGTTCCTCTGGTCCGCTATTCACCGCGAGCAGCCTTTTCTTTCCGATAGAATTCGAGATAGGCCGTTTGATCGCCCGCGAAACCCTTTTGACCGTAGATCTCGTAAATTCGTCCGAAAACGTAATAGGCACGATCCGTGTTACCAAGCTTGTACATGGCTTCGCCTTCGGTCATGAGGACCAGGTGATCCTTGTGGTCCGGGTCGTCATACATCTCCGCCATGATCTGAGACCACTTGAAGACGTTGTCCTTGTCCCCCAGATCAGCGAAATCCTGAACGAAACCCGCCGAAAGACTTTGAGGATAATAGTCCCAATCCGCCTTTGACGCCGGGATCAGGTCCCAGGCTTGCAGCGCGATGTCCAGCGATCCCTTGAGGTCGCCAGATGAGAACTTTTTGCCGGATGCCTCCAGCAGTTCATCAATACGGGCTCTGATGGCGGGCTCGATTTGCTTTTTCCGGTTCATAAGCGACTCACTTTGCGGGTGATGAAAGCCTCCGGTCTCCTAGTTTGATCGACACTTGCGACATAGGTCCAGAGAAGCGACGGCGATCGTCCGGCTGAATTGGCTCGTAAAGTTGAGACGTCATCGTCACATCCGGCAGCGGCATAGCAATCGCGTCAAGTCCTAGGCCGGATCGACATTCAGGATTCCCAAATCAGGTTATCGGTGATTCATAAGCTACCGTGTTGACACGGAGAGCTTGGATGGCTGCAAAGCGTTATGAATTGAGCGACGAGCAGTGGGCGAAGATC